>Ga0255334_1000074_pt1 | contig 116835 bp, 81 predicted proteins | sample EtOH5_35cm_T3_12_FD_202080 | JGI IMG/M metagenome (GOLD analysis project Ga0255334, IMG submission 202080) | Sandy soil microbial communities from University of British Columbia, Vancouver, Canada - EtOH5_35cm_T3_129 | ecosystem: Engineered > Artificial ecosystem > Sand microcosm > Unclassified...
AACTGGGCTTCGCCCGTGAGGTTTCCAACCGCATGGTGTTCATGGACGGCGGGCAGATCGTGGAGGCAGGAAGCCCCGAAGAAATTCTAATAAGTCCGCAAAACCCACGCACCCAAAGCTTCATTTCTGCCGTTCGAACCTAAGCGCCGGCTGGCGTAACAACACTCATAAGAGAACGACCATGAAGAACTTCGTAATCCCAGCAGTACTCGCAGGCCTGATGGCATCCAGCGTCAGCTTCGCCGCCGAATTGCCGGCCAGCATCAAGGAAAAAGGCGAGATCGTCGTCGCGATCATGCCGAACTATCCGCCAATGGATTTCAAGGACCCGGCCACCAACACCCTCACCGGTCTCGACTATGACCTGGGCAACGCCCTGGCCGAACGTCTGGGCGTGAAGATCAAATGGCAGGAAACCGGCTTCGAGCAAATGATCAACGCGCTCACCACCGACCGCGTCGACATGGTGCTGTCGGGCATGACCGACACCGTCGAGCGGCAGGCCAGCGTGACGTTCGTTGACTACTTCACCAGCGGTCCGCAGTTCTACACCCTGCAGAAGAACAAGGACTTCAACGAAATCACCGACCTGTGCGGCAAGAAAGTCGGCACCAGCCGTCGGACCACGTTCCCGGCTGAAATCGCTGAATACAGCAAGGCCAACTGTGAAGCCGCCGGCAAACCGGCCATCGTGGTGATCGGCACCGAAGGTTCGGCGGATGCCCGCGCGCAACTGCGTCAGAGCCGTATCGATGCGGCGATGCAAGGCAGCGAAACCCTGTCGTACCTGAAAACTCAGGAAAAGGACATGTACAAAACGGTCGGCCAGCCGATTTCCGTGCAGTTCTCCGGCATGGGGCTGAGCAAGAAAAAGCCTGAGCTGAGCGAAGCGGTGAAGGTCGCGTTGCAGAGCATGATCGATGACGGCAGCTACGCCACCATCCTGAAAAAATGGGACCTGGAATTGGGTGCGATCAAGACAGCGACCATCAACGCCGGCAAGTAATGCTTGCCCTGTAGGAGCGGCTTGCTCGCGAAGGCGGCGCGTCAATCAACATACATGGCGCCTGACACACCGCCATCGCCAGCAAGCCGGCTCCTACGGGGTTATGGGTCAGCCGCAATAATTGTGATCGACCGAGACCTAATGTGGGAGCGGGCTTGCTCGCGAAGACGGGCTGTCAGGTGACATTGATGGCGCCTGACACATCGCCATCGCCAGCAAGCCGGCTCCTACGGGGTTATGGGTCGACCACAATAATTGCGTTCGACCGAGACCTAATGTCGGAGCGGGCTTGCTCGCGAAGACGGGCTGTCAGGTGACATTGATGGCGCCTGACACACCGCCATCGCCAGCAAGCCGGCTCCTACGGGGTTATGGGTCGGTCGCAATAATTGTGATCGACCGAGACCTAATGTGGGAGCGGGCTTGCTCGCGAAGGCGGGTTGTCAGGTGACATTGATGGCGCCTGACACATCGCCATCGCCAGCAAGCCGGCTCCTACGGGGTTATGGGTCGGTCGCAATAATTGTGATCGACCGAGACCTAATGTGGGAGCGGGCTTGCTCGCGAAGGCGGGTTGTCAGGTGACATTGATGGCGCCTGACACACCGCCATCGCCAGCAAGCCGGCTCCTACGGGGTTATGGGTCGACCACAATAATTGTGATCGACCGAGACCTAATGTGGGAGCGGGCTTGCTCGCGAAGGCGGGCTGTCAGGTGACATTGATGGCGCCTGACACACCGCCATCGCCAGCAAGCCGATTCCCACACGTTGCGTTTCGACTATTGAGTACGGAGCACCACCAATGTCCTCCTCACCCCAGCCCACCTGGCCCGACCAGCACAAAGCCTGCCTCGCCCTGGCCTTCGACCTCGATGGCCCGACCGGCGATGCGATGCTCAACGGCTCGATCTGGCACAAGCCCGAATACTTCGGTTTCGGCGGTTACGGCCCTTACCGCGCACTGCCGCGGATTCTCGATCTGCTCGATGAGTTCCGGATACCGACCACCTTCTTCGTCCCGGCCTGGGTCGTGGAGAACTGGCCGAAACAGTGCCAGGCGATCGTCGAACGCGGGCATGAGGTGGCGTACCACGGCTACAAACACGAATCCTTTTACGCCCTGACGCTGGAACAGCAAAAGGACGTGATGAAAAAATCCCGCGAGGTGTTCTGGAAACACCTGAATATCCGCGCCGAAGGTTTCCGCACGCCGTCCGGCGACTGGCGGGCCGAGACGCCGGCGATGCTGGTGGAAGCCGGCGTGACCTATTCCAGCAGCATGCGCGGCGATGACCGTCCTTATCTGGTCAATGTCCCCGGCTTCGAAACGCCGCTGGTGGAAATCCCCGGTCGCTGGGAAATGGACGACTACGCCTCCCTCGCCTACACCCGTGCGCCGGACTTCCCTTCCGGGCTGGACCGCACCGCCAGTTATGAGCTGACCCTGGACAACTGGTGCCGCGAATACGACGGCGCCATGAATGAAGGGTTGTGCCTGACCACCCTGTTCCACCCCAAGATCACCGGCAAACCGGGACGCATCCTGTTGCTGGAAAAACTCTTCGAACACATGCGCCAGCGCGACGACGTGTGGTTCGCCACCTGCCGCGATGTCGCCCAGTGGTGGCTGAAGGAGCATCACCATGGCTGATTCCACTTTCTGGCCCAAAGGCTACCGCTGCGCCGTGGTGCTGACCGTCGACTACAACGACATCCACGGCATTCTCACCCAGGCGCCGGAAGTCGCCGGGCGCGACAAGACGCTCTCAGTCTGGCGTTACGGCACGCAACGCGGTGTCGACCGCTTGCTGGGCCTGTTCGAAGAACTGAGTGTGCGCAGCAGCTGGTTTGTCCCCGGCATCGTTGCCGAGGAAAACCCGGAACACATCCGGGCGATTCAGGCAGGTGGGCATGAGATTGCCTGCGCCGGGTATCGTCACCAGCACTACGACACCCTCGATCTGCAGCAGCAGAGCGCCGAAATCGCCCGTGGCTGCGAAGCGTTGAAAGCGCTGACCGGCCAGCGTCCGACCGGGTTTCGCATTCCCGCTGGCAACGGTGCGCCGGGGTTCATCGAGGCACTGCGGGATCAAGGCATTTGCTGGTCGTCTTCATGGCGTGGCGACGATTTGCCATTCGCTCACCCCACCGCGCACGACGTGATCGAGCTGCCCTTGCACTACGAACTGGAAGACGAACCTTACTTCGCCTTCAACCTGAGCCCGGCGGTGCCGCCGGCGCAATCGCGGATCGCTTCCTATAGCCACACCCTGGGCAATCTGCAAATGGACTTCGCCGGGTTTCACCGTTTCGGGCTCTGTTACGTGCTGCGCCTGCACCCCGAGATCATTGCCACGCCGGGACGGATTGGCGTGTTGCGCGAGTTGCTGCAAAGCATTCAGCAGCACGACGACGTGTGGATCGCCACCGGCGCCGACGTCGCGCAATGGTGGGCTGAATCCGCGCCGCCCGTGGCCGAGGATCACCCGGCGTCGGTGTACGAGCGGCACTACCGGGATTACCTCCTATGACCGAACGCCTGCAACGACTGGCGCAGTTTTGCGTCGACACACGATTTGAAGACTTGCCACCGGCACTGGTGGAGCAAGCCACGCGGCACATCCTCGACACCTTTGGCGCGACGCTGGCCGGGGCTGGAAGCGACGTGGCAAAGCAGGCGCGTCAGGTGTTCGAGGGCGAAAGCGGCACCACGCGGGTCTGGGGCTCGGAGGTGCGGGTCGGCGCCGCTCAGGCTGCCATGCTCAACGGCGTCGCGGCCCATGCGCTGGAACTGGATGACACCGGTGGCTGTGATCATTCCGGTGCCGTGGTGCTGCCGGCGGTGATGGCTGCGGTGTCGATGTGTGCAAGGCCTGTCAGCGGTCGTGAGTTGATCACCGCCGTGGTCATCGGCTACGACGTCGGCCGCCGCGTGCTCGAAGCCTGTGGTGGATATTCGGCGCACAACGGTGCCGGCTGGCACTCCACAGCGACCTGCGGCGTCTTCGGCGCAGCGGCCGCGAGTGGGCTCATTCTGGGTTTGAACGCCGAACAAATGGTGTCGGCACTGGGCATCGCCGGCAGTTTCAGCGGCGGATTGTGGGCCTTCATCCACGATGGCTCGCAAAGCAAAAAACTGCACAGCGGTCGCGCGGCAGAGGGTGGACTGCTCGCAGCGCGGTTTGCGCTGCAAGGCATCACGGGGCCGACGAAGTTATTCGATGACGTCTGGGGCGGATTTCTCAAGACCCTGGCCGTTGAAACGGCTCAACCAGAGGCGCTGGATGCAGATCTCGGGATCGTGTGGAAACTCGCCCGCTGTTCGATCAAGCCTTACGCCTCATGCCGAGGGACGCATTCGGCAATCGACGCGCTGGGGCTGTTGCTGGAACAACTGCAGATCAGCGTCGATCAGATCGAGGACATCCAGGTATCGCTGTGCGGTTTCCTGCAGGACATGTGCGGCGCTCAGGACGTGAGCACGCTGGCGGCAGCGCAGATGAGCCTGCCGTACGCCCTCGCCGCCCGACTGGTGCATGGCCACTGCCGACTGGAAGCCTATGACGATGAACAGCGAAGCGATCCGCGGATTGCCCAGTGGATGTCGCGCATTCGCCTTGAAGTGGACCTGCAACTGTCAGAGGATGGCGAGCCTGTTGTCAGCGTGCTGACCGTGGACGGTCGGCGGGCGAGTCTTTGTGTCGATCCACCGTTGGGAGCGCCGGGGAATCCGTTGAGTGACGAGGCGCTGGAGGAGAAGTTTTTCAGTCTGGCGACGCGGGTGATGCCGAGGTCTCAGGCTGAGGAACTGATCGGGCAGTTGTGGCGGTTGGAAGCGCTGGAATCGGTTCGGTCGCTGGATCGGTGGCTGACTTGAATCTTGCGTTGTCTGTGCGGACATCTTCGCGAGCAAGCCCGCTCCCACATTTTGGAATGCGTTCCCTGTGGGAGCGGGCTTGCTCGCGAATGGCAGCGACTCGGTGTCGCGACGAACACTACAGAATCTGAATAAGGACATTTGCCCCGCCGTGGCCACTTACTCGCTCGTTATCCGCCGTTTGATGATCGTCTCGCTGACCATCGTCGTCAGCCGCGCCATCACCAGCCCGTTGCTCACGTTGTTCCTGAGCAACAAACTCGGGCTCAACCAACAGGACGTTGGCTTGCTGCTGGGTATCGCGGTGTTTATCGCCACCCTGCTCGCGCTCTACGGCGGCTACATCATCGACCGGCTCGAAAAGCGCCGGCTACTGATCCTCGCCATGCTTTCCAGTGCCATCGGTTTCGTGCTGCTGACCTTCGCCGAAAATCTGTATTTGACCACCCTCACCCTGGTGATCACCGAAACGGCGTCGGCGCTGTTCCTGATCGGGTCCAAGGCGATCCTCAGCGAAAACCTGCCCGTGGGCCAGCGCGCCAAGGCCTTTTCATTGCGCTACACCCTGACCAACATCGGCTACGCCACCGGTCCGATGCTCGGTGTAGTGATTGCCGGGGTGTACCCGATCGCGCCGTTCCTGATTGCCGGCGCCATCGCGTTTTTCAGCATCTTTTTAATGAGCGGAATCCCCAGGGACTCGGCGCAGACACCCGCGATCGGTCAGCCACAGAGTTTCCTGAAAACCCTGATCACCCTGAAAAACGACCGTACGCTGATCATGTTTACCTGCGGCTGTCTGCTCAGCACCGTGGTCCACGGGCGTTTCACCCTGTACCTGTCGCAATACCTGCTGGTGACCCAAGACTCCAAGCGCGCCCTGGAAACCATGGCCGCCCTGCTCGCCTGCAACGCCATCAGCGTGATCCTGCTGCAATACCAGATCGGGCGTTTCCTCAAGCGCGAACAACTGCGCTATTGGATTGCCGGCGGTACCAGCCTGTTCATTCTCGGCCTGATCGGCTTCAGCCTGGCCGATAGCCTGGTGTCATGGTGCGTGGCGATGTTCATTTTCACCCTCGGCGAAATGATCATTTACCCCGCCGAATTCCTCTTCGTCGACACCCTGGCTCCAGAGGATTTGCGCGGCAGCTACTATGGCGCGCAGAACCTCGCGGCCCTCGGCGGCGCACTGAGCCCGGTGATTTGCGGTTTCCTGCTGATGCACACGCCGGCACCGACGATGTTTTATGCCCTGAGTGCACTGACCGCCATGGGCGGGTTCCTGTGTTTCATGAGTGGTCGCCGGGTCGGATTACAACAAAAATAATGCACTAAAACTGCATTAATATGAATTTGTCAGCTTCCGGAATGAACGGCACACTGTGCCCCGTTCCTCCCCCAATTGTTGGAACACCTTCAAGGGCTTTCTGGGTATCCCAGGTAAGCCTTTTTTTTGCCTCGATTTTTTCAATGGGTCGTCTGCCAAATGCTTGCTCGCTGGTTACCTGCCGCCGTCAACACCCGCCCTTCCGAATGGAGCCGCGCCGCCATCGGCATGGCCTTGGGCACGATGTTCAGCGTCTGGCTCTGCTCCCAGGTATTCGGCATCGAAGTCGCGCAGCACCTGATCGGACCGTTGGGTGCTTCGGCGGTGCTGTTGTTCGCGGTGTCCTCCGGGGCGCTGGCACAACCCTGGTCGATACTCGGCGGCTACTTGAGCGCCGGGGTGATCGCGCTGCTGGTCGCTCATGTGCTCGGACGAACCCTTGGCAGCGCGTGCCTCGCCGCGGGCATGGCGCTGATCCTGATGTGCTGGCTGCGCTGCCTGCATCCGCCGGCCGGCGCATTGGCCCTGACGCTGGTGCTGGCCGATCCGGCGACCATCGCCCTGGACTGGAAAGCCCTCGCCCCGGTAATGCTCGGCGCCTCGACGATGCTGTTCAGCGCCCTGGTTTATAACAACCTGACGCGCATCCGTTACCCCAAGCGCGCCAGCGAACCGGTGGCCGTGGTGCCTGCCGATCATCCGCCGATCGATCAGCGGGCCATCAACGCCGAGGACCTGAAGCTGGCCCTGGCGGACATGGAAGCCTTCTTCGACGTCACGCCGGAAGACCTTGAGCAACTGATCCATGCGAGTGAATTGCACGCCAAGCGCCGCAGCATTGGTGAAGTGCTGAGCAGTAGAACCTGACATAACACCGAACCCTGTGGGAGCGGGCTTGCTCGCGAAGAGGCCGGCTCATCCAGCATTAATGTTGACTGACACGCCCCCTTCGCGAGCAAGCCCACTCCCACAGTCGGTATTCGTGTCAGCCCTTGCAAATTTGCAGAAAGAACCTGCACGTATCCCGGTTGTACATCACAAATTTGCACTGTTACGATCCTGCATCGCTCGCGCGCGAGCTTCTTTATAAAGAACAATAAAAGCAGGGAGTTAGTGATGACTGCTCAGGTTTCATCGAAGGGAATTTCGCCCGTGGATGCCACGCAAAACGAAGTGCTGGCCGAGGTTCGCAACCACATCGGTCACCTGACCCTCAATCGCCCCGCCGGTCTCAACGCCATTACCCTGGACATGGTCCGCCACCTGCAGCGTCAACTCGATGCCTGGGCTCAGGATGCGCAGGTGCATGCGGTGGTCCTGCGCGGGGCCGGCGAGAAAGCCTTCTGTGCCGGTGGCGATATCCGCTCGCTGTATGACAGCTTCAAAAGCGGCGACACCCTGCACGAAGATTTCTTCGTCGAGGAATACGCCCTCGACCTCGCTATTCATCACTACTGCAAACCGGTGCTGGCCCTGATGGACGGATTTGTCCTCGGCGGCGGCATGGGTCTGGTGCAAGGCGCCGATTTGCGGGTGGTCACCGAGAAAAGCCGTCTGGCGATGCCTGAAGTCGGCATCGGTTATTTCCCGGATGTAGGCGGCAGTTACTTCCTGCCGCGGATTCCTGGCGAGCTGGGTATTTACCTCGGGGTCAGCGGTGTGCAGATTCGGGCGGCGGATGCGCTCTATTGCGGGCTGGCCAACTGGTATCTGGACAGCGACAAACTGGTGGAGCTGGACGAGCAACTCGATCAACTGGCGTGGCACGACACGCCGCTAAAAGACCTGCAAAGCCTGCTGGCGCAACTCGCGGTGCAGCAATTGCCCGATGCGCCACTGAGCAAGTTGCGTCCGGCCATCGATCACTTCTTCGCCCTGCCCGACGTGCCGAGTATTGTTGAGCAACTGCGCGAAGTCACGGTTGCCGACAGCCATGAATGGGCCACGACCACGGCAGATCTGCTGGAAAGCCGTTCACCGCTGGCCATGGCTGTAACCCTGGAAATGCTGCGCCGCGGTCGGCACTTGAGCCTGGAAGACTGCTTCGCCCTTGAGCTGCACCTGGACCGTCAGTGGTTCGAGCGCGGCGACCTGATCGAAGGCGTGCGCGCCTTGCTGATCGACAAAGACAAGAGCCCGCGCTGGAACCCGCCGACCTTGCAGGCGCTGGATGCCGGGCATGTCGCGAGTTTCTTCACAGGGTTTGACCGGAGCGGGAGCTGAGCCATGCACGATATCGAATTGAGCGAAGAACAAGTCATGATCCGCGACATGGCCCGGGATTTTGCCCGCGGCGAAATCGCGCCCCACGCGCAAGCCTGGGAAAAGGCCGGCTGGATCGACGATGGTCTGGTGGCGAAGATGGGCGAACTGGGGCTCCTGGGCATGGTGGTGCCCGAAGAATGGGGCGGTACCTATGTTGATTACGTCGCCTACGCGCTGGCGGTGGAAGAAATTTCCGCTGGCGACGGTGCCACGGGCGCACTGATGAGCATCCACAATTCCGTGGGCTGCGGACCGGTCATGAACTACGGCACCGACGAACAGAAACAGACCTGGCTACCGGATCTGGCCAGCGGCAAGGCCATCGGCTGCTTCTGCCTGACCGAACCACAAGCCGGCTCCGAAGCGCACAACCTGCGCACCCGTGCCGAACTGCGCGACGGCCAGTGGGTGATCAACGGCGCCAAGCAATTTGTCAGCAACGGCAAGCGGGCGAAACTGGCCATCGTGTTTGCCGTGACCGATCCAGACCTGGGCAAGCGCGGTATTTCAGCGTTTCTGGTGCCCACCGATACCGCCGGTTTCATCGTCGATCGCACCGAACACAAGATGGGCATCCGTGCTTCCGATACCTGTGCGGTGACCCTGAGCAACTGCACCATTGCCGAAGCCAATCTGCTCGGCGAACGCGGTAAAGGCCTGGCCATTGCGCTGTCCAACCTCGAAGGCGGACGCATCGGCATCGCCGCGCAGGCGTTGGGCATTGCGCGTGCCGCGTTCGAGGCGGCGCTGGCCTACTCCCGTGATCGCGTGCAGTTCGACAAGCCGATCATCGAGCATCAAAGCATCGCCAACATGCTGGCCGACATGCACACACGCCTGAACGCGGCGCGGTTGCTGATCCTGCATGCCGCGCGGTTGCGCAGTGCGGGCAAGCCGTGTTTGTCAGAGGCTTCGCAGGCCAAGCTGTTTGCGTCGGAAATGGCGGAGAAGGTCTGCTCGTCGGCGATGCAGATCCATGGCGGGTATGGGTATCTGGAGGATTACCCGGTGGAGCGTTATTACCGGGATGCGCGGATTACGCAGATTTACGAAGGGTCGAGCGAGATACAGCGGATGGTGATTGCCCGGGAGCTGAAGCATTACCTGGTGTGAAGCTTTAAAAGCTTAAAAGCATCGCGAGCAAGCCCGCTCCCACATTCAATCGCGTTCCCTCAGGAGAAATGCGGTCAAATGTGGGAGCGGGCTTGCTCGCGATAGCGTCAGTAAGAACGCCGCATTACTTCCCGACGAACTCAGCCTCACGCTTGGCAATAAACGCCGCCATTCCTTCCTTCTGATCCTGCGTCGCGAACGCCGCATGGAACACCCGACGCTCAAAGCGCACGCCTTCCGACAAGCTCACCTCAAACGCGCGGTTGACGCTTTCCTTGACCATCATCGCAATCGGCAACGACTTCTTGGCGATCAGCGCCGCGACTTTCAGTGCTTCCTCCAGCAACTCATCCGCCGGCACGATCCGCGCGACAATCCCGCAACGCTCAGCTTCCACCGCATCGATCAAACGCCCGCTCAGGCACATTTCCATCGCCTTGGCTTTACCGACTGCGCGCGTCAGGCGCTGGGTGCCGCCCATGCCCGGCAGCACGCCGAGGTTGATTTCCGGTTGACCGAATTTCGCGTTGTCACCCGCCAGGATGAAATCGCACATCAACGCCAATTCGCAGCCGCCGCCCAAGGCAAAACCGTTAACGGCGGCAATAATCGGCTTACGGCGGTTAGCCACGCGATCACTGTCGCTGAACAGATCATCGAGGTAGATCTGCGGGTAAGTCAGCTCAGCCATTTCCTTGATGTCGGCACCGGCGGCAAAGGCTTTTTTCGAGCCGGTCAGTACGATGCAACCGATGTTCGAATCGGCTTCCAGGCCATCGAGGGCGTGGTTCAGTTCGCTGACGATCTGCGCGTTCAGCGCGTTCAGCGCCTGCGGACGGTTCAGGGTGATCAGGCCGACACGGCCGTGGATTTCCAGCAAAATCGTTTCGTAACTCATAAACAACTCCTGTTTTGCATAACGCTTGATCCCCCGTAGGAGCTGCCGAAGGCTGCGATCTTTTGACTTTGATTTTCAGGATCAAAAGATCGCAGCCTGCGGCAGCTCCTACAGAGGTTCTTTTTAGAGACTGCGCGAAATGACCATGCGCTGAATATCACTCGTGCCTTCGTAGATCTGGCACACCCGCACGTCGCGGTAAATCCGCTCCAGCGGGAAGTCGTTCAGGTAACCGTAACCACCGAGGGTTTGCAACGCGGCAGAGCAGACCTTTTCAGCCATTTCCGAGGCGAACAGCTTGGCCATGGAGGCTTCGACCAGCGCCGGTTTACCGCTGTCACGCAACGCCGCGGCGTAATGCACCATCTGCCGGGCGACGGCAATCTGGGTCGCCATGTCCGCCAGGCGGAACGCGACGGCCTGGTGTTCGATGATCGGTTTGCCGAAACTCTCGCGCTCACGGGCGTAATCCCGAGCCGCTTCAAACGCGGCGCGGGCCATGCCCACCGATTGCGAGGCGATGCCGACGCGGCCGCCTTCGAGGTTGGCCAGGGCAATCCGGTAGCCTTCACCCTCCTCGCCCAGTCGGTTGGCCACCGGCACTTTGACGTCTTCGAACAGAATCTGGCAGGTGTCGGAAGCGTGCTGGCCGAGTTTGTCTTCGACGCGAGCGACTTTATAGCCCGGCGAATCGGTCGGCACGATCAGCGCGGTGATCCCGCGTTTGCCGGCACTCGGGTCCGTCACCGCAAATACGATCACCACCCCGGCGTTCTGCCCGGAGGTGATGAACTGCTTGCAGCCGTTCAACACGTAATGATCGCCTTCGAGACGTGCACGGGTTTTCAAACCGCTGGCATCGGAACCGGCTTGCGGTTCAGTCAATGCGAAAGCGCCGAGCATCGCACCGCTGGCCAGCGGTTTGAGGAAGCGCTCTTTCTGATCGTCGTTGCCGTAGTTGAGGATCGGCACGCAACCCACCGAGTTGTGCACGCTCATGATGGTCGAGCAGGCGCCATCGCCGGCGGCGATTTCTTCCAGGGCCATGGCGTAGGCCAGGTAACCGGTGTCACAACCGCCCCACTGCTCCGGCACCAGCATGCCGAAGAAACCCAGTTCGGCCATCTCGCCGATGGCTTCCTTGGGGAAACGGTGCTCGCGGTCCCATTCGGCAGCGAACGGTTTCAGCCGTTCCTGGGCAAATTGCCGGGCCATGTCGCGGATCTGTTGTTGGTCGTCATTGGGAATCATGGTGAATCCTTAAAAAGGTGATTGCCCTTGTAGGAGCCGGCTTGCTGGCGATGGCGATTTCAAGGACGCCATCGCCAGAAAGCCGGCTCCTGCAGGTCAGATCAGTACAGGCATTCCACGGCCATCGCCGTCGCTTCACCGCCACCGATGCAGATCGCTGCAACACCGCGTTTCAGGCCTTTCTGGCGCAAGGCCGAGAGCAAGGTCACCAGAATCCGCGCACCGGACGCACCGATCGGGTGGCCCAGGGCGCAGGCACCACCGTGAACGTTGAGTTTCTCGTGGGGGATTTCCAGGTGGGTCATCGCCGCCATGCCTACCACGGCGAACGCTTCGTTGACTTCGACCAGATCGACGTCGTTCAGCGACCAGCCGGTTTTCTTCATCAGCCGCTTGATCGCGCCGATCGGTGCCACCGGGAACAGACCAGGCGTGTCGGCGAATGCCGCGTGACCATGGATCACCGCAAGCGGTTTCAAACCGCGTTTTTCAGCTTCGGAACGGCGCATCAGCACCAGCGCCGCCGCACCATCGGAAATCGAACTGGAGTTGGCCGCTGTAACGGTGCCGCCTTCACGGAACGCCGGTTTCAGCGAGGCGATCTTGTCCAGTTTGGCTTTCGGTGGCTGTTCGTCATTGCTGATCACCACCTGTTCTTTGCCGACGGTCACGGTCAGCGGCACGATTTCGTCCTTGAAGCTGCCGTCCTTGATCGCTTGCTGCGCGCGGGTGGTCGACGCGATGGCAAACGCATCCTGGGCTTCGCGACTGAAGCCGTTGGTTTCAGCGCAATCCTCGGCGAAGGTGCCCATCAGGCGGCCCTTGTCGTAGGCGTCTTCCAGGCCATCGAGGAACATGGAATCGAGCACACGACCGTGGCCCATGCGGTAACCGCTGCGGGCGCGGTCCAGCAGGTACGGCGCGTTGGACATGCTTTCCATGCCGCCGGCGACGACAACATCGGCGCTGCCGGCGATCAGCATGTCGTGGGCCAGGATGGCCGCTTCCATGCCGGAACCGCACATCTTGTTCAGGGTGGTGCAGCGGGTCGATTTATCCAGCCCGGCGCCCAGTGCCGCCTGACGGGCCGGGGCCTGGCCGAGGCCCGCGGGCAGCACGCAGCCGAACAGCACTTCTTCAACGGCATCCGGCGCCACACCGGCGCGTTCAACAGCTGCACGAATGGCGGCAGCGCCCAGTTGTGGCGCGGTCAGGCTTTTCAGTTCGCCCTGGAATCCACCCATCGGGGTGCGGACGGCGCTGACGATAACAATGGGATCGTTGGAAAGGGTCATGACAAATCCTCCTTACTTGGCGGCCATGCGCAAGGCACCGTCGAGACGGATCACCTCGCCATTGAGCATGCTGTTTTCAATGATATGCCTGACCAGCGCGGCATACTCGCCCGGTTTGCCCAAACGTGGCGGAAACGGCACGCCAGCGGCTAGGGAATCGCGAACTTCCTGGGTCATGCCGGCCATCATCGGCGTCTCGAAAATGCCCGGTGCGATGGTCATTACACGAATACCGAAGCGCGCCAGTTCACGGGCGGCGGGCAAGGTCAGGCTGACGATCGCGCCTTTGGACGCGGCATAAGCCGCCTGGCCGATCTGTCCGTCGTAAGCCGCAGCCGACGCGGTGTTAATGATCACCCCGCGCTCGCCATCGGCATCCGGTTCGGTTTCGGCGATGGCCGCCGACGCCAGACGCAGCATGTTGAAACTGCCGATCAGGTTGACGTTGATCACCTGGCTGAAACTGGCCAGCGCATGCGGGCCGGTCTTGCCGAGGATCTTCTCGCCACGGACGATGCCGGCACAGTTGACCAGACCGTTGAGACCGCCGAAAGCTTTGACTGTCGCCTGCACCGCCGCTTCAGCTGCCGCTTCGTTGCTGATGTCCGCCACCACGCTTTGCGCCCCCAGACGTTCGGCCTGAGCGGCAACAGCGTCGGCGTTCATGTCCACCAGCATCACTTTGGCGCCGGCCGCGACCAGCATTTCAGCCGTGGCCGCGCCGAGCCCGGAGGCACCGCCGGTGACGAGAAAAACCTTGTTTTCGATCTGCATCGTTGTTTCCTTGGATTCAAGCTGAAACGTTCTTCGCCGCAGCCTCTTGAGCCTTGGCGATTTCCTGGTTGCGCAAGATAAAGCGCTGCAATTTGCCACTTGGGGTTTTCGGCAACTCGCTGACAAATTCGATTTCACGGGGGTACGAGTGCGCAGCCAGACGCTTGCGCACATGCTGACGCAGTTCTTCGGCCAACTCCGGTGCGGCACGGTATTGCGCGCTGAGCACGACGAACGCTTTGACCAGCTCGGTGCGCTCCGGGTCGGGCTTGCCCACCACCGCCGCTTCGACCACGGCCGGGTGTTCGATCAACGCGCTTTCGACGTCGAATGGGCCGACGCGGTAGCCGGAGGTGGTGATCACGTCATCACTGCGGCCGACGAAGCTGATGCTGCCATCCGGGTTCCACTCGACGGTGTCGCCACTCAGGTAATAGTTGCCGACGAAGGCCTTGGTGGGCGCACCCTCGTAACCGGCGAACCAGCACATCGGCGACTGAGTGCGGTCGATGGCCAGGATGCCTGGCTGGCCGACGCCCAATTCCTTGTTCTCGTCGTCGAGCACCACGATGCGGTGGCCCGGCGAAGCAAAACCGGCGGCGCCCATGTGAATCGGATGTTCAAGGCCATGGTGATTGCACAGGACCATGCCCAATTCGGTCTGGCCGTAATGGTCATGAATCACCACGCCGAGGTTGTCGGCGAACCAGCGGATCACTTCCGGATTCAACGGCTCGCCGGCGCTGCTGACGATGCGCAGCTTGCCCTTGATCGATTTCGCGAACTCGTCACCACCGGCAATCAGCAAGCGATAGGCCGTCGGTGAACCGGTGAGGTTGGTAATCCCGTATTTGTTGATCACCCGGCAAGTGCTTTCGAGGGTGAACGGACCATCGTAAAAAGTGATCGGATGCCCCATCGCCATCGGCCCGGTAACCCCGAAATAGATGCCGTAGGCCCAACCCGGGTCGGCGACGTTCCAGAAGGCGTCTTCCGGGCGCAGGTCCACGGCGTCACGGGTGTAGCTCTGGAAGGCGACGATGGCCTTGAGCGGCACGGACAATGCTTTCGAGGGACCGGTGGTGCCCGAGGTGAACATCAGCAGGAACGGGTCTTCGCCGGTCAGCAGCACCGGTTCGCACTCGGGGGAATAGTTGGCCAGTTCGGCCCAGAAGCTGAAATCGCCACGGACAATGCCCTGGCCTTTCGCGCCGCCGACGGTGACGATGGTCGGGCAGTCGGCGACTTCAGCGAGTTTGGAGCGGTTGACCGCATCGGTCACCACCACTTTGGCGCCGGAACTGCTCAGGCGATGCTCGATCGCTTTGGGACCGAACGCGGTGAACAGCGGCTGATACACCGCGCCGATGCGCCAGGTGGCAAACACGGTGATCAACAGTTCGATATTGCGCGGCAAGAGGCCGGCGACCTTGTCGCCTTTCTTCACGCCTTGGGCCAGCAGGAAGTTGGCGAAACGCGCAGCCTTGTCCTGCAGGTCGCTGAAGGTATACGTCGCGCTGGTGCCGTCTCGGCCTTCCCAGAACAGCGCGATGCGGCCTGGCAATGCATGCCGGTCGCAACACTCGACGCAGGCATTGAGGGCCGTCAGGTTGCCCGCGAGTGCGGCGTCGACGGTGTGCTGATAATTGAACTGTGACGTGGCAGACAAGTAATCGCGCATTGCCAGAATCCCTGTGTATTTTTATTAGGTTGGGGGAACCGTAACCAACAGGGAAATACTCGCTCCGCGCGGGGGGTGGGGCAATGGTCAAAGCTATCAAGTTGTCTGACTGGTTTGGCCAAGATTTGAGAGGTGTGGTGCCTGGACAGATGCCATCGCCAGCAAGCCGGCTCCTACAGTTTGGAACGCATTCCCCTGTAGGAGCCGGCTTGCTGGCGATGACGGCCGCCCAATCACAAAAAAAACCGGCTCAGCTCGCTTCGTTCAGAATCAAACTCCGGTAATGCCCCGGATTCGACCCCGACCACTTACGAAACGCCTTGTAGAACGAACTCGCATCGGCAAACCCCAGCCGCGTGGCGATTTCGGCAAAACTGATACTCGGTTCAGCCAGCCAGACGATGGCCAATTCCTTGCGCACGCTGTCCTTGAGCCCCTGATACGTCTGCCCCTCTTCCGCCAGCCGCCGACGCAAGGTCGAGGCCGACATGCACAGTTGTTGCGCCAGAGGTTCAGTCTCCGGCCACTGTTCGGCGGGCAACTGCCGCAAATCGTGTTTGATCCGGCTCGCCAGGCTCTCCGGGTCGCGGTACTTGACCAGAATGTTGGCCGGCGCATGGGCCAGGAATCGCTTGAGTTCTTCGGCGCTGCGCTTGATCGGCAAATCCAGGCACTCGGCCGAGAAGATCATCCGGGTGCGCGGCCGGTCGAAACGCAGGTTTTCGGAGAACATCACCTGATAGTCGTCACAGAAATCCGGCTGCGGGCAGCGCAACTCGATGGCCAGAATCGGAATCCGTCGCCCCGCCAGCCAGCAGGCCACGCCGTGAACGATCATCCAGTAGGTGAAGTAGGTAAAGGCGCGACGCGGGTCCTGGTCGTCTTCCAAAAGCACGATCTCCGCCAGACTTTGCTGGCGAACCAGCTGCGCGGGCAAGTGTTCGAGCATCAACGACAGAAACCCCAGCCCTGAGGTCAGGCCGGCAGCGAGGCTCGGCTGGACCATGGAGCAGCGGCACAGAAACGCCAGACTGCCGGATTTGAGCTTGCGTGGGTCCATGCCAAAAAACTCATCGTCCCGACGCCGGGCCAGCAAGCGCCAAAGCCGTGCGTACGCGGTGGCCGGCACTCGGGCCGTGGACGATTCGAGCAGCGCCGGATCGATGCCGACCTTGTTCAACACCTCGTCGGTGGCAGCACCCGGGGCGCAACTTTGCAACAGCGCTTCACGCACCAGTTGAATGGAGATGGTGTCTTTTTCCGACATTACGCAGAGAGTGCCGTGTTGTTATCAGTGGTGCGCATATTAGCCCGATAAGATCAAAAGATCGCAGCCTTCGGCAGCTCTTACAGGGTATGCATTTCAAATGTAGGAGCTGCCGAAGGATGCGATCTTTTGATCTGTTCAGCTTAGGTTCAGGTAAATGTCAATGATTGCCATTTGGGAATGAGTGTCATTATGTTACAAATTAGCACCCTATCTAATTCCGAGACGGTGCTGAATGCTTGTTCCTTTTCTGATCATGCTGCGCGAAGGCATTGAGGCCGCATTGATCGTTGGCATTATCGCCAGCTACCTCAAGCAAACCGGCCGCGGCCAGTGGATGCCCGCCGTATGGATTGGTGTATTCCTCGCCGCTGCACTGGCCCTGCTGGTGGGCGGGGGCCTGGAGCTGGTCAGCGCCGAATTTCCGCAGAAACAACAGGAGCTGTTTGAAGGTGTGGTCGGCCTGGTCGCGGTCGGCATCCTCAGTTCCATGGTGTTCTGGATGCGCAAGGTGGCGCGTTCGATCAAGCATTCGTTGCACGTCTCCCTCGATCACGCATTGACCGGTTCCAGGCATCAGGTGACAGCGCTGATTGCCATGGTGTTTTTCGCCGTCGCCCGGGAAGGCCTGGAAACGGTGTTCTTCCTGCTCGCGGTATTCCAGCAAAGCGAAGGTCCGGCCGCACCGATCGGGGCCCTGCTCGGCCTCATCCTGGCGATCATCGTCGGGTTCCTGATCTACACCGGCAGCATGCGCCTGAACCTCGGCGCGTTCTTTCGCTGGACCGGTCTGTTCATCCTCGTGGTGGCCGCCGGCATTCTCGCCAACTCGTTGCAGGCGCTGCATGAAGCCGGGGTCTGGAATCACCTGCAAACCGTGCTGTTCGATTTCAGCGCCACGCTGCCGATGGACGGCCCGCTGGGTTCGGTGCTGGCCGGCATGTTCGGGTATCAGGATGCCCCGACTGTCAGCACCCTCGGCGCTTATCTGATTTACCTGGTGGTGGCGCTGGTGATGTTCTTCATGCCCGCCCCGCCCCCTTGCAGGAGCGAGCTTGCTCGCGATGGTCGTTAACGATAACGCGCAAAACCAGATGTACAGCGGCGCCTGTGGTGTTTTCGCGAGCGACTTCGCGCCCACAGGATTGTGATTTCCAGTCAGTAAGGGCCCCCATGCCAAATCAAGTTCCTCCTCCTCAGGCCTCCCCTCCCCGCGCCTTGCGCTGGGCGGTGGCCGGTTCGGTGATCGTGATGATCGCCGCCGGCGGCCTGTTCTACTACGCCTCGAAAATGGCCGCGGCCAAACGCCAGAGCAACCATGACGAAGTGCTGGTGACCATTCACCCGCACAGCTGCGAACCGAATGCGTTGACGGTGCCGGCCGGTCGCGCCAGTTTCCGCATCGTCAACCGCTCGGACCGTGCCGTTGAATGGGAAATCCTCGACGGCGTGCTGGTGGTCGAAGAACGGGAAAACATCGCGCCCGGCCTGAGCCAGGTGATCAACGCCAACCTGTTGCCCGGCGATTACGCGATCACCTGCGGCCTGCTGAGCAATCCGCGCGGCACACTGCACGTGACGCCAACCGCCGCTTCCGATGCCGCGGCCAAAGCCAAACCGTCGATGGTCGCTTTCGTCGGGCCATTGTCGGAATTCCGCGTTTACCTGAGCAGCCAAAGCACTGCGCTGATCAAAGCCGTCACCGCGCTTGAACAAGCCATCGAGGTCGGCGACCTGGGCCTGGCGCAAGCGTTGTACATCCCGGCCCGCACCGCGTATCAGCGCATCGCCCCGGCGGCACAGCGTCTCGCCGAACTCGACAACACGATCGACGCCCGCGCCGATTACTTTGAAAAACGTGAGCAGGATCCGGGCTTCAGCGGTTTCCATCGCCTCGAATATGCGTTGTTCCAGCAACGCTCCCTCGACGGCCTGACACCGCTAGCCCAGCGGCTGCTGACCGATGTCACCACGCTCAAACAACAACTGCTCGCCCAATCGCTGCCGCCGGAACAACTGGTCAGCATTGTGGTGCGCAACCTCAACAACCTGGGGGACGTGCGCGCCAGCAGCGGTGAAGAAGAACGCTACAGCCACATCGACCTGAACGGTTTCGCCGGCAACCTTGACGCGGCCCGCAAAGTCGTCGAGCTGTTGCGCCCGCTGCTGACCAAGTCCGCCGCCGACCTGCTTCCAACCCTCGACAACGCCCTCGCCAACCTCGATGCCGAACTCAACGGCTTCAAGGTCGAGAACGGCTACGCGAGCTACGACAGCGTCAGCACCGAACAGCGTAAACAGATCGCCGACAAGGCCAAGGCGCTGGCCGACGCACTCGACGGCATCGATCCCGCCCTTGGCCTTTCCGGCCTATAGCAGAAGACGAACTTCAGATGAACGATTCAGAGCAATTCAACCTTCAACGGCGTCGGGTATTGATGGGCATGGGCGCCGCCGGCGTGGCCCTCGCCGGTTCGGCCTTGAGCTGCCCGGCCATGGCCGCCAGCCCTGCGCAAGTCACCGAAGCGCCGAGCAGCGACAAGACCGAGGACCGCCACGACTTCCACGGCCGGCACCAGAGCGGCATCGTCACCCCGCGCCCTGCGTCCGGCATGCTGGTGTCGTTTGATGTGTTGGCCAGCGACCGCGAAGACCTGGAGCGGCTGTTCCGCACGCTCAATGAACGCATCGCGTTCCTGATGAAGGGCGGTCCGGTGGCGCAGGTCGATCCGAAACTGCCGCCGGTGGATTCAGGCATTCTCGGCCCGGTGGTGACCCCGGACAACCTGACCATCACCGTGTCGGTCGGCGAATCGTTGTTCGACGAGCGCTTCGGCCTGGCGGGCGCCAAACCGAAACGGCTGAGCCGCATGGTCGGTTTTCCCAACGATGCGCTGGAAGCCGATTGCTGCCATGGCGACCTGAGCTTGCAGTTCTGCGCCAACACCACCGACACCAACATCCACGCCCTGCGTGACATCGTGAAAAACGTGCCGGACCTGCTGCTCGTACGCTGGAAACAGGAAGGCAGCGTGCCGCCGCAAGCGCCGGCGAAACCCGGTGTGCCGGCGCAGAGTGCACGCAATTTTCTGGGCTTTCGCGACGGATCGGCCAACCCGGATTCCAACGACGCCAAGGCCATGGACAGTATCGTCTGGGTCCAGCCCGGCAGCGACGAACCGGCCTGGGCGGTGAATGGCAGCTATCAAGCGGTGCGGATCATCCGCAATTTCGTCGAACGCTGGGACCGCACGCCGCTGCAGGAACAGGAAAGCATTCTCGGCCGGATCAAAAGCACTGGCGCGCCCATGGGCGGTGCCCATGAAACCGAGGTCCCGGACTACGCCAAAGACCCGGAAGGCAAGCTGACCAAACTCGACGCCCACATTCGCCTGGCCAACCCGCGCACCGCCGCGACCCAGGCCAACCTGATCCTGCGCCGGCCGTTCAATTATTCCAACGGCGTGAACAAGAATGGTCAGCTGGACATGGGGTTGTTGTTCATTTGCTACCAGGCCGACCTGGAAAAAGGCTTCATCACCGTGCAAACCCGGCTCAACGGCGAGCCGCTCGAGGAATACCTCAAGCCGGTCGGCGGCGGCTATTTCTTCACCCTGCCGGGTGTGACGGGCGACCAGGACTTCATCGGTCGCTCGCTGCTTGACGCCGCATCCCCAAAAACAACCGCCTAACCACCTCCCACACGGAACCGTCCCATGAAGAAGTCGCCACTCGCGTTACTGCTGACCCTTGGTTTGCTCAACACCCCGTTTTCGGCTTTCGCGGCGACGGCGCCGCTGGAGCTGGTGGGGCCGATTTCGGACTACAAGATCTACGTCACGGAACAACTGGACGAACTGGCCAGCCACACTCAGAAATTCACTGACGCCGTGAAGAATGGCGACCTCGCCACCGCACAAAAACTCTACGCACCGACCCGGGTTTACTACGAGTCCATCGAGCCGATCGCCGAACTGTTCAGTGACCTCGACGCGGCCATCGACTCCCGTGTCGACGATCACGAAAAAGGTGTGAAGGCCGAAGACTTCACCGGTTTCCACCGCATCGAATATTCGCTGTTCTCCGAGAAAAGCACCAAGGGCCTGGGCGAACTGGCCGATGGTTTGAACAAAGACGTCAAAGACCTGCAAACCCGCGTGGCCGGCCTGACCTTCCCGCCTGAGAAAGTGGTGGGTGGTGCTGCGGCGCTGTTGGAAGAAGTGGCGGCGACCAAGATCTCCGGCGAGGAGGATCGCTACAGCCACACCGATCTTTACGACTTCCAGGGCAACATCGACGGCGCGAAGAAAATCGTCGACCTGTTCCGTCCGCAGATCGAGAAGCAGGATGCGGCGTTCATTGCCAAGGTCGACAAGAACTTTGCCGCGGTCAACAAGACACTGGCCAAGTACAAGACCAAGGATGGGGGTTTTGAAACCTATGACAACGTGAAGGAGAGCGACCGCAAGGCGCTGGTCGGGCCGGTGAATACGCTGGCTGAAGACTTGTCGACCCTGCGTGGGAAATTGGGGCTGAACTGAGTTCCTGCCCCAGGGAGGACGCTTCGCAGGCAAGGCTTGCTCGCGAAGCAGTCCAGGTGGGAAGTCATGGATTCAAAGGAGTGAAATCCGTAAGTGGCGGACCGAAAGGATTTCCGCTGCTATCCACGCCATACCATTTGTTGCTCTGAAAAATGGCCGTGGTGTTAGCGCCCCGGTGTACGCCTTTGAAGAGCGCAGAATCGGCATTCAACCACCCTGGCAGTTTTTTCCCCACGTCTCCAACGGCGCCACCGAAAAAACACCTGGCTTTGTCGAGACCGGCTTGCAGGCGTCCGAGGCCGCTTTGGGTAATATCGAATACACCACTGGTCAGCATTTGACCAAAGCGCCACGTTCCTCTTGCAGTGCCCGAAATGAGGTCAGGCAATCCGCTCAATGGATTGATTACCGAATGCGTGGTAACCATGCCAGTTTTCATTAACTCAAAAGCCTTCACTTTAAACGGTGACAGTGAGTTGACTACACCCACTCCTTTCACTGCACCACCGACCAATCCGAAAAGCATCGATAGTGCATCGGCAAAACATCCGAACACGCCATCGATAAAGCCCCTGCGCGTCCCGGTGTTCAAGTCGTTGACACAGCCAACGAAGGGAAGCAGTTGAAGTGCAAAACCTTTCAAATTTTCCCAGAATAGCTTCTGCTTATCCCGGGGGGTGACTCCTTTGGCGCTATTCAACAGCACCGCCTTTTGCCCCTGCAGAAAATTATCGTTGATGATGGCTCTGGTGATCCTGTCCAGCTTGGACGAGAAATAGATATCGGGGACGTATGTCCTGGCGTCCGCAGTACCCACCAAGGACTCAGCGGCAAAGCTGCCGCCCAGTTTTTCGATGATCAATTTACGCGACTTCACATTCGCCCTCGCCACGGACCCGGTAGTGTAAGCCTCAAAATCGAAGGGCAACTCAGTGCCTCGCTGAACCTTGGCATTGACTGGAGAGCCTCTGCTCATTTTGACTTTTTCAACTACCATCTCGCCGTTCAGCGGCAGGTGATCGGGTAAGTCCGAACGCTTGATGATTTTCATCTGTGACGGGAACACTTCAAGATAGCTGACATTGCCCAGGTGCTCACAACGCATAAGTGTTCCATACCCCCCACGAAAGTCCGCTTGAAGCTCAGGAGTTTCATCCTCCTTTATCTGCCCGGTTTCTTCTCGCAAGGTGAACAGCTCAACGGTCCCCAACTGAAGAGCCTGGCGGTCTTCCAAAGGTAATTCGCAGAACATAAGCTTGGTTGGAGCGATAAAACCTTCTGAAAAATCGGAGAAATAACTGTCTACGGAAGCCGTTAAAAGCCTGTTCAGGTTGGGTATCGCCTCGATTTTTCGTTTCCATATTTTTTTCGTCTGCACAGATTGGCCAGGGATGTACCAATCTTCAGTGTTCAAGTCATCTGCCATGTACACCTCGACCAGATCGTGGGTGGTCCCTTTGCCTGCCTCGATGTTCCAGTCAGCCCCCAAATGGATTGACCAGAGCTTCGTCGCCAGTATTTGGCGAAGACTTGCCTTTGGAAAAGCCTTGCGCAGCTCAATGATGGCCAGCTCCTTGCGCGTTTGTAACGGCCGGGAAAATATCGAGAGTGTCTTGGCAATATCCGCTCTCTGTCTGGCGAACAGGTTGGCAGCGCGCTCATAATCCGCGGGTGAATAGTCTGAATTCAGTTTCTTTTGAACAACGCCGTTCATGACTCCCCACGCCACCATGATGTCGACACCCAGACTCTGAAACAACAGGCGGTTTTCCTCGGTGACGGGATCAAGCAGTGCAAGCGCCTTTAGCTGTTCTGCAGTCATTGCACGGGAGCAACCCGAATCTGTTGCCTCTGCGAGGACAGCTCCCAGACGCAACGTCATCCAATTGAACGTTCCCATGCGCACCTTATCGCTACCGCCATGTACGAGAAATTCCGGTGCAGCGTCGGCCAGGAACAGATGGGCCACCAGTGGGGCAGTCAGAGCGCAGACACCCTTGGTTTTAATCAGATGATCTTCGATATCGCCACGTATCTCGCCGAGATCACGCCCTCTGTTTTTTGGCTGGTACACATCGTAACCGGCAATGTTTCCGAGTCGGCCAGGCACATCGGGATCTACGCTCAGCTTTATCGCTGCGCACAGGAGCTGCTGGTAATGCGCTACGGAAGCTGTTTGCCCTTCAGTGCCGCCATACCAGTTGAGCGTTTCGATAAATTGCTCCCCCCATGACTCGGCCTCACCTGTGTCGAGTATCGCCATGAGCAAATACTGTGCATTGGTTCGCCTGTATTCAACTGAGGTGCCATCGAGCAGATGACCACCCAACGCTTGAATAACTGATGGCGACTCGCCCAGAAGGACTTCGAGCAGATCAATGATCTGGGTCTTTTCATCGCTTGAAAGTGTGACGGACGCAGGCGTGCCCCTTAGTAAATCGGCCCCATAGTTCCCTAAGGGCATAGCTGGCGGGATTACCGTGTTCAGCCAGCGAATGATGTTGCGTACATCACCGGCATTTTTGGGTGCATCAAACCCCCTGAAACGGATGAGTTGCATCAGGTCAGACGAGGTACTGGTGTAAAGCGCGCAGCCGGATTTTTTGGCCTGTTCAGACAACGTGTCGAACGCTGCCCTCAACGCAGGCTGCGCGTTCACATCATCAGTCAGGTCAACCCACTGGTTCCCGAAGAACACTTGTATTTTTCGCTCATTAACCCTGACAGGGAATGCGCTGCAATCAATTTTGCGAGCCTCGCAAAGCTCAATCATGGCCGGCAATGCCAGCAGATCATTCAGATGATGGCGTATTTCCCGACTTGCCTGTGCGAGTGGAGCGCTGACAAAATCCATTATGGTATTCGACAAGGTAACGGCCGCATTATCGGCCTTGTCCTTGACACTCAGTTCGAGGGCAGTGATCAACTTCGCACGTTCCCGAATCTCTTCAGCAGCCTGTGCGACCCCTTCGACCGCTTTTTCCAGCCGCGCTTTTTTAGCGCTAGAGAACTCGGGCCAACCAGATGTTTTCAATTGGCTGGCCAATTGTTGTGCGCTCGCTCCATGGGGAGGCACCCCGTAAAATCTCAGCACCACCTCGTGAGGAATGGCGGTCGAGTCAGCCCCCACATGACACAACCCCAAGTCGTCAGGGTCGAGCAATTTCAGGACCGGCAGCAGTGCTTTTGCCGCCGGCCACCACCCCGAGCCATCCCACAGATCAAACGAACGCGGGCTGGTCTGACCGTTTTCGGTGACATCACCGACCACCCGGTTGTGATAGATGCGCAGCGTTGGCAAAGAAAGGCCTTTGGCGGTGAAGAACTCCAGCAGGGCCGGGTCGGCCAGGGCTTGCTTGTACAATTCGACAGATGAATGAAGCAGCGTTCCAGTCGGGACCGCCACGGGGATGCCTCTACTGGACTCAAGCTCTGTCAGAACATCACTTTGCAGCTGTTTGTCCGCGGTTGAGAGCGCGCCCGAGTCAGTCAGCATCTCCAACACCAACTCGGCAGCCCGTATTGATCGTTTTAACCTTGGTGGCTCTGTCGTGCCCTCATCGACAGTGCCTGGAGCAAGGTCGTGCTGGTGGAAATAGTCATTTCGAGTGTTTTCAGCAACCTTGACGATCAATTCTCCGCTGGTGATTTTCCGGTTCCATGGCACAGGCTGCTCCAACAAACCGGCAACATCGTTCACCAATTGGGAATCCTCATGAGGAGACTCAAAAGTCGAATTGGATATCCGCGCCCTGACCGCCTCATCAACCGATGGCATTGCCTTCAAGAGGTTTGCCACTTCATTAAGGAGTTCGCCTCGCAGCCCGGAGTCTTCTTCCTGGACAAAGTGCGAGCCACCGATCGCGGCCCCGGCCCGCAGGTTGAAGAACTCGTTAACAACGGCATAAATCGTTGCCATCGCAACCGTTGCGGCGGCGCGTGGGTGCTGCTGAACAACGCTTGTGACAGCGCTCAATGTCGCCACTCCCATCGCTGCCAGGCAATTGGCGGCAGTCTGAAGCCATGCGCCGAGATCGGCGTACAAGGTTTCAATAAACGGTTGCTCTTGCTCCAGCGGCTCAACAGTCAGTGCGTAAGGGCTGTCCGGGTTGGTTAAGGATTCCTGTTCATGACGGCGGACGCCGTCCAGCAAGTCGCCAAGTCTTTCAGCCAGATTGCGCAGCGGCATCAATGGGTGTTGCTCTTCCACTGCCTCGACGGGGTGCCAACCGGTAAACATATGCATGGATTGCGTGAGTAATTGATCAATCTGCCGGGCAAACTGTTCAACCTTTTCAAATGCACCCACATTGAGATGTGAAACGTTTTCCTGGGAGTGTGGGCGCAACGCTGGCCCTTCGAAGCCTGTTGAAAAAGTGGTAATGAAGGGGTTACTCGCGAAGGTGGCGTTCGCGACAGTCACCTTCATGTGGGGTGAAAGTGATGAAGAATGTGCGCTTTCGTTGGGCATTGCCGGTGATGTGTGATGCGGGGTCTGAACAGGGGCGCGGGGTGGGATCTCGATCCCTGAGCCCCACAGTTTTTTGCCCGTATCCACGGCATTCAGCACATACAATACTTTGGCCCACCTTCCTTGCGGTACAGGCATGCCATGGATGTCAACTCGACTGTAGAACTCGGCTTTCCGATCAATTTCTTCAAGCGCCGACACCAGTGAAAATCCGGCACTTTGCTTGGCATCGGCAAGCTCGCTTGAGGTTGCGCCACTTGCAAAAACACTTTTTTGTTGAGTGGTGGCTCGATACACGATATTCGCCATCGAGACCGTCATTGTTACGGTCGTCGACAACGCCGTCACCGCAGCGTTGCCTGCGGACTTCACGCTGTCGAAGACTACTTCCCCCATCTCTTTAGCAGTAATGACGCCCAGTGCATTCAGCGCTGAATTCGTTCGGTTGACAAACTCGGTGAGCAATGACGGAGCCGGCTCTGGCTTGATGCCTTGCCAGAGCTTTCTGACTGCGTGTTTGTGCTGGTCCGGGAAAGACTCTTCACGAGTGGTTTTGGTCTCGTCCAGGTATCCCAGCAATTCACCCAATCGAGATGCGGCCTCTTTGGTTGAGGGTCTTACTTCCAAGAACTCCTCTAACTGGGCCAGCGCACTGTTGACTGGGTCTTCCGGACACGGCCTGACTGACGACCGAAGGTTCTTGATAGTGGTGCAGAAGGACTGCCACTGCTCATCTGTCAGCAACTCACCCTGGGCGATCATCTCGTCTCTTTGATAACGCGATGAATTCCTTTGCAACTGGATGAACCCGATAACACTGTCGGTATTGGCATTTTCGGAAAAAAGGAGGCATTGGCCAAGCGCATCCTCCCAGCCTGAGGGTGGCAAATGACAGATGACCTCGACCCATGCACGCAGTCCCTCGACGGTCAGGTCGCCTTTGGGCTGAATGGAACGCATCATGGCCTCAACGAACAAGTCCGCCATTGAGCGACCCGTATCTGTCTGCAACAGGCCGCTTTTCAAAACCTCAAGCATTTCAGATTCCGAAAGCAGCTGTGTCCTCAAGTGGTCTTGTACAGCAGCCCAGGTTTTATCCAGCGAATGTTGATCGAACACAAGGTCGTCAGGGCACGTATGCCCTAAGGCGTATACCGGCGGCTCAAATTCGCCTGTGTTTATTGGTGTCGATGTCTCGCACAACCGATTGACGGTTCCAGGCGACGCCATTCCAGCCGGGATGTTTTGCGCTTGAAGCAGTTGCCTGGCGACCGGGGTTGAAGCAGGAGTGCCATTGACTGAACGGGCTGAAGTTGCGCATTGCGTTGCGTTGGAAGTACCGACCGGAGCGTGCATTGGAAGTCCTTGTTCCAAGGATGTATCGAATGCACGTTAAAACCTGTCTCGCTCCCTCACTATCAAATTACGCCCAAGCCGCAACACCCTGCTCATACCCGTGGAGACTTACAAAATCCGGTACAGCAACCGCTCGATCCGCACCCGGCTCACCCGCTTGAGAAACTTGGCCACCGCCGCCGGGTAATCCGGCAGGGTTTCCAGATCCTGATACCGCTCGATGCGCGTTGTGTGCTGGAAGATCTCCGCCAGCTCACTGCGACGCGACGCCAGCAATTCCCCTTTCGGATCATCAATCAGCAACGCGTTTTCCAGATCGAGGCGGAATGCTCGCGGGTTGAGGTTGTTGCCGGTCAGCAAGGTGTAACGCTGATCGATCCACATGCCTTTGAGGTGATAAGTGTTGTCGCCGTCCTTCCACAGGTGCAGGTTCAACTGACCGCTGTCGACGCTGCGATGATGACGCTTGGCGAAGCGGCGCAGGCTGATCTCGTAGAGGTACGGCAATGCCGCGATCACCTTGAACGGCTCGCTCGGCGGGATGTAGAAATCGTTGGCGGTCTTGTCGCCGACCACGATGTCGATCTTCACGCCACGTGCCAATGCCCGGTTGATTTCCCGGGTCACTGCCAGCGGCAGATTGAAGTACGGCGTGCAGATCGTCAGTTGATGCTGGGCGCTGGCGATCAATTCGCAAATCACCCGGCTCAGCGGGTTGTTCTTGCCTACCCCGAGCAAGGGGCTGACCGACAAACCGTCCTTGGCCGTGCTGCCCGTGGTGGTGTCGTACGCTGCGTGTTTCAGGCGGCTGCGCAAGTCGCCGATGTCATGGCGCAGGCTGCGGGTGGTCGGCAGGTTCGGCAGGTCGAGGCGGTGTACCGCTTTCGAGGCGATCAGACCGTGCTGGACCAGGTGCTGCATCGAATCGGCCAGCGCGCTGTTCTGCAGCAGGTGATAACGGTCGTAGCGATATTTGTCGAACTTGTGCAGATAGACGTTATTGAGACTGGCGCCGCTGTAGATCACGCAGTCATCAATCACGAAGCCTTTCAGATGCAGTACGCCGAACAGCTCGCGGGTCTGCACCGGCACGCCGTACACTGGCACAACGCTTTCGTGGGTGCGCGTGATTTCCTGATACCACGCCGAGTTGCCCGGCTGCTTGCCGGCACCGATCAAGCCACGCTGGGCGCGCAACCAGTCGACGACCACCACCACGTCCAGTTCCGGACGCGCCCGTTTGGCGGCGTGCAAGGCATCGAGAATTTCCTGGCCGGCTTCATCCTGTTGCAGGTACAGCGCGACGATGTAGATGCGCTGGGTCGCTGCAGCGATTTTTTCCAGCAGGCAACGACGGAACTCGGCAGCGCCTGAGAGGATGGTGACGGCATCGGCGGTCAGCGGAAAACTGCGCAGTTTGGGCAGCAGAGAGCGTTTGAAAAGCGACGGCATAGGGCTCGCAAATGGGTCGAATCCGGAGAGTTTGAGAGCTTACACCATCGGTTGGTTCGGGTCTTGTCGGTGTCTGTGATGGCCCCTTCGCGAGCAAGCCCGCTCCCACATTTGAAAGACAATCCCCCTGTGGGAGCGGGCTTGCTCGCGAAGGCAATTTCATTAACGAAGAAAATCCTTCTTGACCAAGGAGAACGATCGTTCTACTGTTCGCCACATGAACGAGATCACAAGCAACGACACACGCGACATCATTCTGGATGTCACCGAAAAGTTGATCTACAAAAGTGGCATCGCTGCCACCGGCATGGATCTTCTGGTGAAAACCGCCGGCGTCTCCAGAAAAAGCATTTACCGCTACTTCGCCAACAAGGAGGAGCTGACCGTCGCCGCCCTGCAACGGCGCGATGTGCGCTGGATGCACTGGTACAGGAGCGCCGTCGACCAGGCCGAAACCCCGGCCGATCGCCTGCTCAACCTGTTTACCGTGCTCAGGACCTGGTTTGACTCCGAAGGCTTCCGCGGCTGCGCCTTCATTAACACCAGCGGTGAAACCGGCGACCCGCAAGACCCGGTTCGCCTGGTCGCCAAAGAACACAAACAGAAGCTGCTCGACTACGTGCGCGAGCTCTGCACCGAACATGGCGCCAAAGACCCGGAGACGCTGGCCAGACAACTGCTGATCCTGATCGACGGTGCCATTACCGTGGCGCTTGTCATGGGTGATCACAGTGCCGCCGATAATGCGCAATGCATGGCGCGAAAGTTATTGGACCTGTAACACTTTAACCAAGCCCGACAACTTGCTTGAACGTTAATTTGATAGGGAGACTTTAAATGTCTAACGCCGAAGTTCGTCCGCCATTGCCGCCTTTTACCCGAGAGTCCGCCATCGAAAAAGTTCGCCTGGCCGAAGACGGCTGGAACTCTCGTGACCCGGAACGTGTGTCTCTGGCCTATACCCTCGACACCAAATGGCGTAACCGCGCCGAATTCGCCTATAACCGTGAAGAAGCCAAAGGTTTCCTGACCCGCAAATGGGCCAAGGAACTGGATTATCGGCTGATCAAGGAACTCTGGGCCTTCACCGGCAACCGCATCGCCGTGCGTTACGCCTACGAATGGCACGACGACTCGGGCAACTGGTTCCGTTCCTATGGCAACGAAAACTGGGAGTTTGACGAGAACGGCTTGATGGCCAACCGGTTCGCCTGCATCAACGATATGCCGATCAAGGAAAGCGACCGCAAGTTCCACTGGCCGCTGGGTCGTCGGCCTGATGATCATCCAGGGCTGTCCGACTTAGGCCTGTAAACACATCTCCCCCTGTAGGAGCCGGCTTGCTGGCGATAGCGGTCATCCAGTCGACATCATCGTTTACTGACAAACCGCTTCGCCAGCAAGCTGGCTCCTACAGGGGTTTTGTGGTGTTCAGGCGACGGCGGCGTGTTTCACGCCCGCCTTCGCCTCCAGCTCCCGCACCAACGGCAACACCCGCTTGCCGAAATACTCCACCTCTTCCTGAAAGTGCAGGAACCCCGCCAGCACCAGATCCACACCCACCGCTTTCAACGCCACAATCCGTTCGGCAATCTGCAGCGGCGTGCCGATCAGGTTGGTCTTGAAGCCGTCGTTGTATTGCACCAGATCTTCGAAAGTCGATTTGGCCCAGTTGCCCTCGCCTTCCGGTGACGCCCTGCCCGCCTGCTTCGCCGCATCGCCAAAGGCGTTCACCGCGTTCGGATCGGCCTGATCGATGATCTGCGCCAGCACGGCCCGCGCCTCTTCTTCGGTGTCACGGGCGATCACAAACGCGTTCACCCCAATCTTCACCGCATGATTGTTCGCAGCGGCCTTGACCCGGATATCGTCGACTTGCGCCTTGATGCCTTCGGGGGTGTTGCCGTTGGTGAAGTACCAGTCCGACACCCGCGCCGCCATGTCTCGCGCCGCGCGGGAGCTGCCGCCCTGGAAAATTTCCGGTTGCCCCAGTGGTTTCGGTTTGAGGCTGTAGTTGTCGAAGCGGTAGAAGTCGCCACGAAAGGTGAAATTGTCCTGACTCCAGATGCCTTTGAGTGAACGAATGAATTCTTCGGAGCGGCGATAACGCTCATCGTGTTCCAGCCAGTGTTCGCCGATCGCCTGGAATTCACCTTTGAACCAGCCGCTGACGATATTCACTGCCACCCGGCCGTTAGTCAGTTGATCGATCGTCGCCAGTTGCTTGGCGGCCAGCGCCGGTTGCCAGGGACCGGGCAGGATCGCGGCGATGACTTTCAACTTCGTCGTGGCGGCCAGTAACGCGTGGCTGAAGGCAACCGATTCATGCTGGTACTCGGCACCGTACCCGGCGGTGAAGCGGATTTGCGTCAGGGCATATTCGAACCCCGCTTCCTCGGCCAGTTGCGCCAGTTTGCGGTTGTAGTCGATGCCCCAGTGGGTCCGTTGCTCGATCTTGCTGACCACCAGCCCGCCGCTGACATTCGGCACCCAGTAGGCAAATTTGACGGCTTGCTGACTCATTAGCGTGTCCTCGGGACGTTGGGAAGTTCTTGGGTGAGAGCAGCAACCGTGCCAGCGTGGTGAGACGACAATCTTGTGCCTGGCGAAAACCCTGTGGGAGCGGGCTTGCTCGCGAAAGCGGTGGGTCAGCCGACGTCAACGTTGAATGTGAAACCGCATTCGCGAGCAAGCCCGCTTCCACAAAGATTTGGGTGTGTCTGGGCAATTTGTTGTTGTGCTGTTGGTACGGCAACAGTTCAAGCGACTTCTGAATCCAAAACCCCAGCAAAACCTGGCGGCCTCTACCCGGCACGGACCGTGCAATCCCCCTCGGCACTAACTGCCGATCCAAGGAGCTGCCCCCATGACCGAACACCAGGTAATCAACCCACTGTCCATTGGCACCGACTATGAAGCGCTGGCCGCGAGATTCCGGCCGGTCTTCCAGCGCATTGCCGCCGGGGCCGTTGAGCGCGAACAGTCGCGCAGCCTGCCTTTCGAACCGATTCAATGGCTCAAGGAAGCCGGGTTCGGCGCGGTGCGCGTGCCGGTCGAATACGGGGGTGGCGGCGCATCCCTGCCACAGTTGTTCGAGCTGCTGATTGAACTGGCCGAAGCGGATTCGAACGTACCTCAAGCGCTGCGCGGGCATTTCGCGTTTGCCGAGGATCGCTTGAACGCCACGCCGGGATCGGCCCGGGATCTCTGGTTCAAACGCTTCGTCGAGGGAGATATTGTCGGTTGCGCCTGGACAGAAATCGGCAGCGTGGCCATCGGCGATGTGATCACCAAAGTCACGCCCCATGGCGATCGCTGGCGGCTCACCGGCGAGAAGTTCTACAGCACCGGCAGCCTGTTTTCCGACTGGATCGATGTCTACGCCCAGCGCAGCGACACCGGTGGCGACGTGATTGCAGCGGTGCGCACACGGCAACCGGGGATCGTGCAAAGCGATGACTGGGACGGTTTCGGTCAGCGCACCACTGGCAGCGGCACGTCGCGGTTCATCGATGCCGAGGTGGACGCCGAAAACGTGATCGACTTCGCCACCCGCTTCAAATACCAGACGGCGTTTTATCAACTCGTCTTGCTTGCCACGCTTGCCGGGATCGGGCGCGGCGCGTTGCGTGATGTGGCGCATCAGGTGCGGGAGCGCAAACGCATTTACAGTCATGGCAACGCACCGCGCGCCAGTGAGGATGCGCAGGTTCAGCAGGTGGTCGGCGAAGTGGCGGCGTTGGTGTATGCCGCCGAAGCCAGTGCCCTGAAGGCCGCGCAGCCGGCGCAAAGGGCTTATCTGGCACGGTTTTCGGGGGATGAGGCGCTGGAACGGGCAGCGAATGTCGCCGCCGAAATCGAATCGGCGAAAGCGCAGGTGGTGGTTTCGGCGTTGATTCAGCGGGCGACCACCGAGCTGTTCAATGCGCTGGGGGCGTCGGATATTCGCGAGGGTAAATCCCTGGATCGGCATTGGCGCAATGCGCGGACGGTGTCGTCGCACAATCCGGTGATCTATAAGGCGCGGATTGTCGGGGATTGGGCGATCAACGGAACTGAGCCGCCGTTTGTGTGGCAGATCGGCAATGGACCTGCCCGTAAAATCTGAGCCCGAGCCCTGTAGGAGCTGTCGCAGGCTGCGATCTTTTGATCTTGCTCCTCAACAACAAGATCAAAAAAGATCGCAGCCTGCGGCAGCTCCTACAAGGGATTGGGTCAGTGCGGTCGCCGCCGAAGTTGGATATAGGTAAGATATCGGCCCTTCCCCGCAGCCCCTTGCTGCACCCCGCCGAATAAGCCGATTCCATGCCTTTCGAACTCAGCGTTGACCTCACCACTCTGGCCATTCTGGCCGTTGTCGCCTTCATTGCCGGTTTCATCGACGCCATTGCCGGCGGCGGTGGTCTGTTGACCACCCCGGCACTGCTGACCGCCGGCCTGCCGCCGCATCTGGTACTGGGCACCAACAAACTCAGCTCGACCTTCGGCTCGGCTACCGCGAGTTTCACCTTCTACCGGCGCAAGCTGTTCCATCCCCGGCAGTGGGTGCACGCCATTGTCGGCACGCTGGTCGGCGCGTTGACCGGTGCGGTGGTGGCGCATTACCTGCCCGCCGAGTGGCTGAACAAGATGCTGCCGGTGATTGTGTTCGCCTGCGGTGTTTATCTGTTGTTTGGCGGCACGCCGAAAGCGCCGCTGGACAGCGACGCGCCGATCAAGAAAAAGTGGCAGTCGACCCAAGGCTTCAGCCTGGGTTTCTACGACGGCGTGGCCGGCCCCGGCACCGGCGCGTTCTGGACCGTCAGCAGCCTGCTGATGTACCCCATCGATCTGGTGAAGGCCAGCGGCGTGGCCCGCAGCATGAACTTCGTCAGCAACATTGCGGCGCTGTCGGTGTTCATATTTTCCGGGCAAGTGGACTGGATCATCGGCCTGTGCATGGGCCTGTCGGTGATGGTCGGTGCATTCTTCGGCGCCCGCTCCGCCATCAGCGGTGGCGCCAAGTTCATTCGTCCGGTGTTCATCACCGTGGTGCTGGGCCTGACCGTGCGGCTAGCCTGGCAACACTGGTTCAGCGTGGCCTAAACGCCGCGCCACATAAACGTCGATCAGGTAACGGGCAATCGAGCGTGACGCCGGCAACGGCGGCAGCTCGTGCACGTTGAACCACTGGGCGTCCTCGATCTCGTCTTCCTGACAGACAATCTCGCCACCGGCGTACTCGGCATGAAAGCCGAGCATCATCGAGTGCGGGAACGGCCAGCACTGGCTGCCCATGTACTGGATGTTCTTGACCTCGATCTGCACTTCCTCGCGAACCTCGCGAATCAGGCAGTCTTCGGCCGATTCGCCCGGCTCGGCGAACCCCGCCAGCGTGCTGTAGACCCCGGTGACAAAACGCGGTGAACGCGCCAGCAGGACTTCATCGCCACGGGTGATCAGCACGATCATGCTCGGCGAAATGCGCGGGTAATAACGCAGGTCGCACGGTTCGCAGTACATCGCCCGTTCCCGGAAGACTTGCTTGGTGGCCTGCCCGCAGTTGCCGCAAAAGCGGTGCTCGCGGGCCCAGGTACCGATTTGCGCGGCATAACCCAGCACCTTGTAAACGGCATGATCACCGTCGAGCATGAATGCCCGCAGGCCTTTCCAGCCGCAGCCCGGCACTTCGCTGTGACTGCGCAGTTCCAGCAGGTACACCGGCTCGCCATCCAGGTGGCCTATGCCATGCTCGGCAAGAATCGGCAGGTCCTGACGCTTGAGCCATTCGCGCGGGAACAGCGCGCCATTGTCATCGAACAGAAAGCCTTCGGGGCTGCGCGCAACGGCCCAGCCGCCCGGTTGATCGGTGTCCAGTACTGCGGTGGTCCAGCGTGAAGTCATTTTTCAATCAATCCAGAAATTCGGGTTTCTGTTTGCTCAAATGGGCGGCCATGGCCACGCGCATATCATTGGATTGCAGCATGGCGGCGTTCCAGGTGGCGACGTATTCGAGGCCGTCGTCAATGCGATGGTCACGCATGTAGCTGATCATCTCCTTGGTGCCGGTGACCGCAATCGGCGACTTGCTGGCGATGTCGCGGGCAATGCCCATGACGCCGTCGAGCAGGCTGGCGGTGTCGCTGTAGACACGATTGACCAGACCGATATTGCGCGCTTCCTCGGCGCCGAATGAGCGACCAGTGTAAGCCAGTTCACGCAGCATGCCGTCACCGATGATCCGCGGCAAGCGTTGCAATGTGCCGACGTCGGCGGCCATGCCGAGGTCGATTTCCTTGATCGAAAATTGCGCGTCTTCGGTGGCGTAGCGCATGTCGCAAGCCGAAATCAGGTCGATGGCGCCCCCCAGGCAATAACCTTGAATCGCCGCAAGTACGGGCTTGCGGCAGTTGTCGACCGCGTTGAAGGACGCTTGCAGCCTGAGGACCGTGCGGCGCAGCAGGCGCGCGTTGCGCCCCACGTCCTTGCCCAGCTCATTTGCCACGCCGGCCAGCATCATCAGGTCGATACCGGACGAGAAGTGTTTGCCGGCGCCACTGAGCACCACCACCCGCACTTCGTCGGTGTCGTCGATCCACTGGAAGATCTCGATGATCTCTTTCCAGAACGCAGCGTTCATCGAATTGATCTTTTCCGGGCGATTGATTTGCACATGGGCAATTTTATCGGCCAGTTCGACGGTGAACGCAGTGTACTGAGACATGGCAGTGATCCTTTACCGGGCAAAAAAGAGGCCCGAACTATAACAAGGCATCCCGTTGGGCAGTAAGGCAGCGGTTCAGCCAAAAGCGGGACTGCACGACGCACCACAATAGTGCACAGGCGTTGCAGCCCTCGCATATTCGTGTGACCGCCAGGTTACTTTTTGGGGCTCGATCGCAGAAAAACGTGCACTTCGTCGGAGCGTTTGAGCCCTATTCATGCACGTTCGTACCTCTTTGAACCGATTGTCGAACAATTTTGCCATATGCCCTTCACCGCTCTAAGTTCTGGCCTAGACTCATTTTCGCGTGGCAAAACCGGTCGGTCACAAAGTGCAAAAAAAATCGAAACTTTTGCTCTTCATGGTCGGTCCTCTGACAGGTAGGTGCGTTGCGACTGGTGCAATCCTTGCAGCGTCCACTCCAGCCAATCTGCTTCAACGCGTGGGCAGCGTTTGCTGACCAATGCGTCGCGCGTTTGCGCCCGGCCACAGGAAATGGCCACGAAACACCGTTTGCCAGACCTGAGAATTAGATCAACAACACGGGAGATTCATATGATCAGTGCGGCTTTAGACATCCAGGGAGAACGTGCTCATCAGCAGGTCGGCGAAACGAGCGCCGTGAGCGCCCCAAGCGCCCAATCGATCAACGTCCCGAGCACCAAGACGCTGACACCGGTGGCCAAACAGAATCCAAATCGAAAGAAAGTGTTGTTCGTGACCTCGGAAATCGCCGACCTGGTGAAGACCGGCGGTCTGGGTGACGTCTCGGCAGCATTGCCCCGGGCCATGGCGCAATTGCACGATGTGCGGGTGCTGATCCCCGGTTACCCGCAAGTGCTGCACAGCGAAAACCCGATTCATATTATTGGTGAGCTCGGTGGTCATGCCGCACTGCCACCCTGCAAGATCGGGCGCATGGACATGCCTGACGGTCTGGTCATTTACGTGTTGATCTGCCCTGAACTCTACGAGCGCGAAGGCTCGCCCTACGGCGCCAACAACGGTCGCGACTGGCCGGACAACCATATCCGCTTCGCCCGCCTGGGCCTGGCCGCTGCCGATATCGCCGCCAACCTCGCGCAGATCCACTGGTGCCCGGACCTGGTGCACGCTCATGACTGGCCCGCCGGCCTGGCGCCTGCCTACATGCACTGGCGTGGGCAGCGCACCCCGACGCTGTTCACCATTCACAACCTCGCTTATCAAGGCGTGACCAGTCTGGGCTCTTGCCCGGAGCTGGGCATTCCCGCGCATGCCTTGCAACAGGAAGGCATGGAGTTCTACGGCAAGATGTCGTTCCTCAAGGCCGGCATGGCTTACTCGAGCCACATCACCACAGTCAGCGCCACCTACGCTCAGGAAATCACCACGCCGGCCTTCGGCTGCGGCCTCGACGGCTTTCTTGCCGCCAAGACCCAGCAAGGTCTGCTCAGCGGCATTCCCAATGGCATCGATGAAAGCTGGGACGCGGCCACCGACCCGCACCTGTTCTGCCCGTTCAGCATCGGTGACTGGGAAGGCAAAGCGGTCAACGCGGCGCACGTGCGCGACCTGTTTGGTCTGGACGACTCAGAAGGCCCGCTGTTTGCCGTGGTCTCGCGTCTGGTCTACCAGAAAGGCCTGGACCTGACCGAAGCCGTGTCCGAGTACATCGTCCAGTCGGGTGGCCAGATCGCGATCATCGGCCGTGGCGAGCCGGAAGAAGAACAAGCCATGCGCGAACTGGCCCTGCGTTTCCCCGGGCAAATCGGTGTACGCATCGGCTTCAACGAAACAGACGCCCGCCGCATGTTCGCCGGCAGCGATTTCCTGCTGATGCCATCGCGTTATGAACCGTGCGGCCTGAGCCAGATGTACGCCCAGCGCTTCGGCTCGTTGCCGGTTGCGCGCAACACCGGAGGCCTGGCCGACACCATCGAAAACGGCGTGACCGGTTTCCTGTTCGACGAATCGACCGTTGAGAGTTATCAGGAAGCCCTGAGCCGCGCCTTCAAGGTGTTTGCCTTCCCCGACCTGCTCAACGCCATGCGGTGCCGCGCCATGGCCGCGCCGTTCAACTGGTGCAAAGCAGTCGAACCCTACGCCGAACTCTATGAACAGCTTGTTGCTAAAGCACTGGGGAAATCGAACAGACAGTAAGAGGTTTTTGAACAATGCCGTTACGGACCCTTGAGACCTGGCCCCACGGCGCAATCATGCTGGACGCAGAACACACGCGTTTTGCCTTGTGGGCGCCAGATGCGTTTTTTGTCAGTGTCGAACTGGAAGATGGACAATCCTTGCCGCTACTGCCTCAGGCCGATGGCTGGTTCGTGATCAAAACGCGTTGCCCCGCAGGCACGCGTTATCGCTACAACATCGACGGTGAGATTGAAGTACCCGACCCGGCCTCCCGCGCGCAGGCCGGTGATATTGATCGGCACAGCGTGGTGGTCGATCCCCTCGCCTACACCTGGCAACACAGCACGTGGCTGGGGCGGCCATGGAACGAGGCAGTGATCTACGAATTGCATGTCGGTGCGCTGGGCGGCTTCAGCGAAGTCGAACAGCACCTGGAGCGCCTCGCGGCGTTGGGCATCACGGCCATCGAGCTGATGCCCATCGCGCAATTTCCCGGTGAACGGAACTGGGGCTACGACGGGGTGCTGCCCTACGCGCCCCAGGCGTCCTATGGCACCCCCGAACAGCTCAAGCACCTGATCGACACCGCCCACGGCCATGGCTTGGCGGTGATCCTCGACGTGGTCTACAACCACTTCGGCCCGGATGGCAATTACCTGCATCGCTACGCCAAGGGCTTTTTCAATGAAGACAAGCACACTCCCTGGGGCGCGGCCATCGATTTCTGGCGGCGCGAGGTGCGTGACTTCTTCATCGACAATGCGTTGATGTGGTTGCTGGAATATCGCTTTGACGGTTTGCGCTTTGATGCGGTGCACGCCATCGAAAGCCCGGACTTTCTTCAGGAACTGGCGCATCGCATTCGACAACAGATCGATCCGGCAAGGCATGTCTGGTTGACGGTCGAGAACGAGCACAACCAGGCCAGCCTGCTGCAAGAAGGGTTCGATGCGCAGTGGAACGACGATGGCCACAACGCGTTGCACGTGCTGCTGACCGGTGAAACCGATGCCTATTACGCCGACTATGCCGACAACCCCACTGAACAATTGGCTCGCTGCCTGAGCCAGGGCTTCGTGTTTCAGGGCCACACCAACCGCCATGGCGAAGCCCGCGGTGAGCCCAGTGGTCACTTGCCGCCCACCGCGTTCGTGCTGTTTTTGCAGAACCATGACCAGATCGGCAATCGCGCGTTCGGCGAACGGCTGCACCAACTGGCCCACCCCGACGCATTGAAAGCCGCAACAGCATTGTTGCTGTTGTCGCCGATGATCCCGTTGATGTTCATGGGCGACGAATTCGCCGCGCAGGAGCCGTTTCTGTTCTTCACCAGCCATCACGGCGAACTCGCCGAACTGGTTCGCGAAGGACGACGTAGCGAGTTTTCCGCGTTCAGCGCGTTTGCCGATCCGGAAAAGCGCGAACAGATCCCCGACCCGAACGCGCAACAGACGTTCGAAGACTCCCGTCCGAACCTGACGGCGAGCCGGCAGTCCGCCATTTACGCGCTGTACCGCCAACTGTTGCAGATCCGTCATGAGCAGATCATCCCGCACTTGTCTGGCGCCCACCCGTTGGGGGCCGACGTACTGGCGCAAGGCGCGGTGACGGCGCGCTGGCAACTGGGCGATGGCAGCCTGCTGCGCATTGACCTGAACCTCAGCGACACGCCGGTGGTCCACTCCCCACAGGCCGGCACTTCGTTGCTGTTCGAACACCCGCCGAAGTCCGCCGACCTGTTGGATCAGGGCACGCTTGCCCCGTATTGCGCGCTAGTCAGCCTCACGGCCGCAGCCCCTTTGCTACCCCCGGATGGAGAGCGCCAATGAGCGATGCGCAACTGGAAATACTGGCCGGCCGAGCTGGCCTGGCCGTCGACTGGATCGACGCCAACGGCCGCCCACAGAAAGTCGCCCCATCAGTGTTACGCAACGTCCTGAGCGGACTCGGCCACCCGGCCGGCAGTGCCCAGGAAATCGATGCCAGCCTGCTCGAATTGCAGCAGGTGCAACAGACCCGGCACCTGCCGCCGCTGCTGACCGCAGACTTTGGCGTAAGCCTTAACCTGGCGCATTACTTCGAGCCGGAAACCGCCTGCGAGATCCACCTTGAAGACGGCTCGCGACTCAGCTTGAAACTGGATGCCGAGGCGATGTTGCCCGGCCTGATCCCGGTCGGTTACCAGCATGTCAGCATTGACGGGCAGAGCTTTACGCTGGCCGTGGCACCGGCGCGCTGCTACAGCGTCGGCGATGCCGTCGACAGTCCGGTCCCCCGCGCCTGGGGCCTGAGCGTACAGCTGTATTCGCTGCGCCGTCCTGGCGATGGCGGTTGCGGCGATACCCAGGCACTGGAGGATCTCGCCCGGGTGGCCGGTGAGCGTGGCGCCGAAGCGTTGGCGATCAGCCCGCTGCACGCAATGTTCAGCAGCGACACCCAGCGCTACAGCCCTTATTCGCCGTCCAGCCGTTTGTTCCTCAACAGCCTGTACGCCGCGCCCGGCGCAATCCTTGGTGAGCGAGCGATGCGCACGGCGATTGATGCCACCGGGCTCGCCGCTGAACTCAAGCACCTTGAAGCACTGCCATTGATCGACTGGCCCGTCGCCGCCGAAGCCAAGCATCGCCTGTTGCAGGCGTTGTACGAAGGCTTTGTCCAGGGCGAACACCCGTTACATGCCGACTTCAGCAGCTACCGCCACGCGGCCGGCGAAGCCCTGGAAAACCACTGCCGCTTCGAAGCCATTCAGGAAGCCCGCGCCGCCAAGGGTGAAAACCTCGACTGGCGCGAATGGCCCGAGCAATGGCGCGATCCGCGCAGCGCGGCACTGGCTGAATTCGCCGAAGAGAATGCCGGGCGCATTGGCTTCTTTGCCTTCTGCCAATGGCTGATCACCCGATGCCTGGAACGCGCTCAAGCCGCCGCCCGCAGCAGCGGCATGAGCATTGGCTTGATCGCCGACCTGGCCGTCGGTGCCGACGGCGGTGGCAGCCAGGCCTGGAGTCGCCAGGATGAACTGCTCGCGTCCCTGACCGTGGGCGCGCCGCCGGACATTCTCAACCGCACCGGCCAGGGCTGGGGGATTTCCGCGTTCTCGCCAGAGGGTCTGGTGCGCAACGGCTTTCGCGCTTTCATCGAAATGCTCCGGGCCAACTTCGCCCACGCTGGCGGCCTGCGCATCGATCACGTCATGGGCCTGCAACGGTTGTGGGTAATCCCCAACGGCGCAATACCCGCTGACGGCGCTTATCTCTATTACCCGGTTGACGATTTGCTGCGCCTTCTGGCCCTTGAATCCCATCGGCATCAGGCCATCGTCCTTGGCGAAGATCTCGGCACGGTGGAAGACAGCCTGCGGGAAAAACTCATCGCCCGTGCGATCCTCGGCATGCGCGTGATGCTGTTCGAACAGGACAACACACGCTTCAAACCGATCCTCGACTGGCCGGACAACGCACTGGCGACCACCAGCACCCACGACCTGCCGACGCTCAACGGCTGGTGGCATGGCCGCGATATCGACTGGAACGCCAGGTTGGGGCTGGTCGATGCCCAGAGTGAAATCGAGTGGCGCCATCATCGTGAACGGGAGCGCGAAGGCTTGCGCCGCGTATTGAGCGAAGACCCGCAGAACTTTCGTGAGGAGTCCCACGAAACCGACCAGGTGCTCGACGCGGCCATTCGTTTCCTCGGGCATACCCGCGCGCCGCTGGTGTTGCTGCCGCTGGAAGATGCCCTGGGCATCGAGCAGCAGGCCAACCTGCCCGGCACCATCGATACGCATCCCAATTGGTCGCGACGTTTGCCCGGCTACAGCGAAGCGCTGCTTGATGACCCGGACGCCGCCCGGCGCCTGGAACTGCTCGCTTGCGCGCGACTTCAGGCCGCCGAGCGTGACCGATGAATCCGCCACGTATTCAACCGCTGCGCGCCACGTTGCGACTGCAGTTTCATAAAGGTTTCACGCTCGACGATGCGGTGCCGCTGGTGCCGTATTTCGCCAGCCTCGGCATCAGCCATGTCTACGCCTCGCCGCTGCTGAGCGCCCGCGCCGGTTCCATGCATGGCTATGACGTGGTCGACCCGACCACGGTCAACCCTGAACTGGGCGGCGAAGCGGCATTGCGTCGGCTGGTCAGCGCGTTGCGTGCGCAGAACATGGGGCTGATCCTCGACATCGTCTCCAACCACATGGCCGTCGGCGGCGGTGATAACCCCTGGTGGCAGGACTTGCTGGAATGGGGGCGCCTGAGCCCTTATGGCGAGTTCTTCGACATCCAGTGGCATTCGCCCGATCCGTTGATGGAAGGCCAGCTGCTGTTGCCCTTCCTCGGCAGCGACTATGGCGTTGCGTTGCAGGACGGCACCCTGCCCTTGCGCTTCGATGCGCAGCGTGGCGCGTTTTATGTCGAGCACTACGATCACCACTTCCCGATTTGCCCGATGAATTTTGGCGAAGTGTTGAAAGCGGATGACGAGCAACTCAAGTCTCTGGCCGACCGCTTCAGCACCTTGAGTTATCAGACCGACGCCCACCGTCTGGCGATGCCGCTTAAAGAAGAGCTGCGCGAACTCGCCAGCGACCCGGCCGTGCTTCAAACCATCGAACAGAACCTTGAAGCCTACGACTCGCTGACGCCGGACGGCTTCCAGCGTCTGCATCAGTTGCTGGAGCGCCAGAGCTATCGCCTCGCCAGTTGGCGCACGGCAGCGGACGACATCAACTGGCGGCGCTTTTTCGATGTCAACGAACTGGGCGGACTGCGCGTGGAGCGTCCGGCGGTGTTCGAAGCGACCCACGCGAAAATCTTCGAACTGGTGGCTGAAGGCCTGATCGATGGTCTGCGTATCGACCACATCGACGGCCTCGCCGATCCGCGCGGTTATTGCCGCAAACTGCGGCGCCGGGTCGACAGCCTGGCGCCGGACCGGCACTTGCCGATCTACGTCGAGAAGATCCTTGGCGAGGGGGAAACCCTGCACCGTGACTGGTCGGTGGATGGCACCACGGGTTACGAATTCATGAACCAGTTGTCGTTGCTGCAACATGACCCGGACGGCGCACAAACCCTGGGCGAACTGTGGAGTCGCTGCAGCGAGCGGCCCGCCGATTTCCGTCAGGAAGCGCAACTGGCGCGTCAGCAGATTCTCAACGGTTCCCTCGCCGGTGATTTTGAAAGCGTCGCCCAAGCCCTGTTGCAAGTGGCCCGGGATGACCTGATGACCCGCGACCTGACCCTCGGCGCGATTCGCCGGGCGTTGCAGGAACTGATCGTGCATTTTCCGGTGTATCGCACCTACATCAGTCCCCGTGGGCGCTCCACTGAGGACGATGTGTTTTTCCAGCAAGCCATGGACGGTGCGCGGCAAACCCTCGGCGAGGCCGATTGGCCCGTGCTTGATTGCCTTGCCCGATGGCTGGGCGGTGAACCGTGGCGCAAACGTCCGGTGGGCCGGTCGCGCAAGATGCTCAAACATGCTTGCGTACGCTTTCAGCAGCTGACGTCGCCAGCGGCGGCGAAGGCCGTGGAAGACACCGCGTTCTATCGCTCGGCGGTGCTGTTGTCGCGCAACGACGTGGGTTTCAGCACCGAGCAATTCAGTGCGCCGGTGGCCGACTTTCATGCGGCGTGCCTCAATCGCCTTGAAGAATTCCCCGACAACCTGCTGGCCACTGCGACCCACGACCACAAACGCGGCGAAGACACCCGCGCCAGGCTGGCGGTGTTGAGCGAACGCAGCGCGTGGTTCGCCTGGCAGGTACCGCTCTGGCAGACGCTGGCCCGGCCGCTGCGCGACGACGACCAGATGCCGTCCGCGGGCGATGAACTGATCCTCTATCAAGCGCTCCTCGGCAGCTGGCCGCTGGATCTGCGCAACGACGATAAGGCGGCGTACGAGAACTACACTCAACGTGTTTGGCAGTGGCAACAGAAAGCTTTGCGCGAAGCTAAATTACAAAGCAGTTGGAGCGCACCCAACGATGCTTACGAACACGCGGCTCACCAATTCCTCGAACGCCTGCTACTCAGCCCCGAAGGTGAACGGCTGCGCGCAGCTCTGGCTAAAGCGGCGATGTCGATTGCTGCACCCGGTGCACTCAACGGCTTGGCGCAAACCTTGCTGCGCATGACCGTGCCGGGCGTTCCGGACCTTTACCAAGGCAACGAATACTGGGACTTCTCGCTGGTCGACCCGGACAACCGTCGCCAGGTGGATTACGCCAGTCGTCAACAAGCCATGCAGCGTCCGCTGGACATGCCTGACCTGCTGGCGAACTGGCGGGACGGGCGTATCAAACAAACCCTGATCGCGCGCACGTTGAACCTGCGCGCCGAACAGGCCGAGCTGTTTCAGCGTGGCTCGTATCAAGCGCTGGAAGTGGTCGGCAGCGAGGCACACCGGGTGCTGGCATTTGCGCGCTCGTACAACCAGAAACAGGCCATCGTGATCGTACCGATACGCTGTGCAGGCCTGCTGGAAAACAGTGCCGAGCCCCAGGTCGGCGCGCAGCAGTGGGGCGATACGCGGGTCAAATTACCGTTCACCACCCCTGACGAGAATCTGAAGGGACTTTTTTCCAGCGTCGCAGTCACAGAACACAAGGAGCTGATGATTGGCGCTGCGCTGGGGGATTTCCCGGTCAATCTCTTTATCCAAAACTTTGAGTTCAGTTCAGGAGCATTGCGATGAGTACCGACGAAAAACGCATCCGCGAATTTGCCTATCAGATCTGGGAATCGGAAGGGAAACCCGAGGGAGAGGAAGCTCGTCATTGGGAGATGGCTCGCAAGCTGGCTGAAGCCGAAGCCCTCGCACCGAAGAAGTCCCCGAAGGCTGCCGCAAGCAAAGCCGTCACCGCCAAGCCGGCGGCCAAAGCGGATGGCAAGCTCAACGGTCAGGCCGATGGCAAGGCTGCGGCATCGAAAGCCAAGGCCAAACCGGCCGCGGCGGCTGCGAAAGTCACCCCGCCGGGTGAAAAAGCCGCCCAGAAAAAACCGCGCACCACGAAAAAACCACCCGCGGTTTGACGCTTCACTTCATTGTCGCTTGATTGAACCCGTGGCGAGCCTGCTCGCCACCGTGGGCGCGCTCGCCCCGAAAAACCTGTAGTAGCGAGCTTGCTCGCGATGGACGTTAACGATAACGCGTACTTTCTGACTAAACGCGTCGCTCTTTTGTCCATCGCGAGCAAGCTCGCTCCTACAAAAAGCATTCCCCATTTTGCAGGAGCACCTATGACCAGTCCGAAAAATTCCGCGCCAGAACCTCAAGCAGAGGCCTCGCGAATCCGTGAAGGCTTGCCCTTCCCGCTGGGCGCCACCTGGGATGGTCTGGGGGTCAACTTTGCGTTGTTTTCCGCCAACGCAACCAAGGTCGAACTGTGCATTTTCGATGACGCCGGTGAAGTCGAACTGGAACGCATCGAACTGCCGGAATACACCGATGAGATCTACCACGGTTATCTGCCCGACGCCCACCCGGGGCTGATCTACGGCTACCGTGTCTACGGAGCCTATGACCCGGCCAACGGTCATCGCTTCAACCACAACAAATTGCTGATCGACCCCTACGCCAAACAACTGGTCGGCCAGTTGAAATGGTCCGAAGCGCTGTTCGGCTACACCATCGGCCACCCTGACGCCGACCTCAGTTTCGACGAGCGCGACAGCGCGCCGTTCGTGCCCAAATGCAAAGTCATCGATCCGGCACACACCTGGGGCCATGACCATCGCGTCAGCGTGCCGTGGGACAAGACGATCATTTATGAGACTCACGTGCGCGGCATCAGCATGCGTCACCCTTCCGTCCCCGAGAACCTGCGCGGCACCTTCGCCGGGTTGATGGTCGATGACGTGCTGGAACACATCCGCAAGCTCGGGGTGTCGTCGGTAGAGTTGTTGCCGATCCATGCCTTCGTCAACGACCAGCATCTGCTGCACAAAGGCATGACCAATTACTGGGGCTACAACAGCATCGCGTTTTTCGCCCCCGACCCGCGCTACCTGGCCAGCGGCAAGATCGCCGAGTTCAAGGAGATGGTCGCGCACCTGCACGAAGCCAACCTCGAAGTGATTCTCGACGTGGTCTACAACCACACCGCCGAGGGCAACGAACAAGGCCCGACCCTGTCGATGCGCGGCATCGACAACGCCTCTTACTACCGCTTGATGCCTGACGACAAGCGCTATTACATCAACGATTCCGGCACCGGCAATACGCTGGACCTGAGTCACCCGTGCGTGCTGCAGATGGTCACCGACTCCTTGCGCTACTGGGCCACGGAAATGCACGTGGACGGCTTCCGCTTCGACCTGGCGACCATTCTCGGGCGTTACCACCACGGCTTCGACGAACGTCACAGCTTCCTCGTTGCCTGCCGCCAGGACCCGGTGCTGCGTCAGGTGAAGATGATTTCCGAACCCTGGGATTGTGGCCCCGGTGGTTATCAGGTCGGTGGTTTTCCGCCAGGCTGGGTCGAGTGGAACGACAAATTCCGCGACACCGTGCGCGCGTTCTGGAAAGGCGACGACGGCCAACTGGCGGACTTCGCCAGCCGCATGACCGCGTCCGGTGAAATGTTCAACCAGCGCGGCCGGCGGCCATACGCCTCGTTGAATTTCATTACGGCGCATGACGGGTTCACCCTCAATGACCTCGTGTCGTACAACGACAAACACAACGAAGCCAACGACGAGAACAACCAGGACGGTAGCAACAACAACCTGTCCTGGAACCACGGCGTTGAAGGTCCGACCGACGATCCCGAGATCAACGAGCTGCGTCAGCGGCAGATGCGCAATTTCTTCGCCACGCTGTTGCTGTCCCAAGGCACGCCGATGCTGGTGGCCGGTGACGAGTTTGCCCGCACTCAGGAAGGCAACAACAACGCCTATTGCCAGGACAGCGAGATCGGTTGGGTCAATTGGGACCTGAGCGAGGATGGCAAGGCATTGCTGAAATTCGTCAAACGCCTGATCAAGTTGCGCCTGACTTACCCGATATTGCGTCGCGGACGCTTCCTGGTGGGCAATTACAACGAGGACATCGGCGTCAAGGACGTCACTTGGCTCGCACCGGATGGTAGCGAGATGAGCATCGAGCAATGGGAAGATGCGCACGGCAAATGCCTGGGCATGTTGATGGACGGCCGCGCCCAGGAAACCGGGATTCGCCGCAAGGGCGGTGACGCGACCTTGCTGCTGGTGGTCAACGCGCACCACGACATCGTCAACTTCACTTTGCCGGAAGTACCGGATGGCGGTTTCTGGACTTGCATGATCGACACCAACCAACCGTCGATTCGTGGTCAGGAACGCTTCGAGTTCGGTCGCGAATATTCCGTCACCGGCCGTTCGCTGCTGCTGTTCGAATTGCAGCACGAGGAAGAAGAGTGAAATGGACCTACAGGCTTTTCTCCATCGACGGTCAGCAGACTACGCCGATACACGGGCGCTAGGCCGGTGCTTGCGGGAGCTGGTCGAGGCCGGTCTTGATCAGCTTCCGCTGCCCGGCAGCGGCCGGACGCTGGAACGCTTTCAGCGTCTGGCCGAGGTCGGCGGGCATGATCTGGGGTTGTGCAAGTTGTACGAGGGTCATACCGATGCTCTTGCGATCATTCAGCAACTCGGCGGTTCGCCCACACCTTCCAGCACCTGGGGAATGTGGGCCGCCGAGCCGCCGGATGCGCGGGTGCGGGTCACCCCTCAAGGCCAGATGGTTGCACTGAACGGGCGTAAGGCCTGGTGTTCAGGCGCGACGGTATTGAGCCACGCGTTGCTGACGACGTGGGATCAACAGGACCGCCAGCAATTGGTGGCGGTGGCGCTGGATCAACCCGGCGTGACCCTCACCGATCAAGGCTGGCAAGCGGTGGGCATGGGCGCCACCGGCAGCGTTGAAGTGCTGTTCGACGGTGCCGAAGCCCAGGCCATCGGCAACCCCGGCGACTACCTGCAACGCCCTGGCTTCTGGCAAGGCGGAATCGGCATTGCGGCGTGTTGGTACGGCGCGGCGCAGAGTCTGGCCGAACGTCTGCGCAGGCACTGCGGCCATCGAGAAGAACCCCACGCCCTCGCCCACCTTGGTGCAGTCGACAGCGCGCTGCATGCCGCGGCAACAGTGTTGCGATTCAGCGCATTGAGCCTCGATGCCGCGCCACAGGAAGACGCCGAACGCCTCGCTCGTCGCGCCCGGGCGGTGGTGGAAAATGCCGTCGAACAGGTGATCCTGCACGTCGGCCACGCCGTCGGCGCCGGTCCTTACTGCAAGGATCGGCAGTTCGCCCGACTGATTGCCGACCTGCCAGTGTTCCTGCGTCAAAGCCACGCCGAACGCGACCTCGCCGCGCTCGGCCAGCACGTCATCAATGGAACATGGACGTTATGAAAACCAATCCCATCGTCGGTCAGGGCACGCCCTTGCACCTGTGGCAAACCTCCAGCCACCTGGCGCAAATGCCAGTGATCGACATCCTCGACCTGGTGCCCGAAGGTTCCCGGGCCGTGGTCATCGCCCCGCACCCGGACGACGAAGTGCTTGGCTGCGGCGGTTTCCTGCAGTTGCTCGCCGCCGCTGAACGGCCGTTGCAATTGATTTCGGTCACCGACGGCAGCGCGAGCCATCCCGGCTCCCGGCGCTGGCCGGTCGAGCGCTTGTGTTCGGTCCGTCCGCAAGAATCCGTTGAAGCGTTGCGTCGACTCGGCCTGCCGTTGCACAGCCTCAAATGGTTGCGCGGCGGGTTCGCCGACAGTCAGGTCGCGGCGCGGGAAACGCAATTGGTGGAATTCATCGAACGTCACCTGCGCCCCACCGACGTGGTTTTCACCACGTGGCGCGAGGACGGCCATTGCGACCATGAAGCGGTTGGGCGCGCCAGTGCCGCGGCGGCGAAACGTGTCGGCGCAACGGTGCATGAACTGCCCGTCTGGACGTGGCATTGGGCAACCCCTGAAGACAGCCTGGTGCCCTGGCAGCGAGCACGGAAAATCCTGCTGGCCCCGCCGCTGGTCGCGCGCAAGCGTCATGCCATTCATGCCTTTGCCAGTCAATTGGAGGGCGACCCGAACATTGGCTTGCCGCCGGTGCTGGCGCCGTATGTGCTTGATCGATTACTGCAACCGTTTGAGGTGGTGTTTCTATGAGTGTCGAGGATCGCTACTTCGACGGGTTGTTTGCCGGCAGCGACGACCCTTGGGCGTTTCGTCAGCGCTGGTACGAACAGCGCAAACGCGCGATCACCCTCGCTGCGTTGCCCCGCCCCCGCTACCGCTCCATCTTCGAACCCGGTTGCGCCAACGGTGAGTTGAGTGCCGAGCTGGCCGCTCGCTGCGATCGCCTGTTGTGCTGCGACACCGCAGCCGCTGCCGTGACGCTGGCCAGAACGCGCCTGAGTCTGTTCGACCACGCCGAAGTCCGCCAAAGCCGCTTGCCCGGCGACTGGCCGAACGAACAGTTCGACCTGATCGTGCTCAGTGAAGTCGGTTACTACCTGGACGCCGGTGATCTCGAACAACTCATCGAGCACGCGGCACAGTCACTGACCGCCGACGGCCAATTGCTGGCCTGCCACTGGCGTCCGCCGATCGATGGCTGCCCGCTTAACGCCCGACAGGTTCATGACCTGTTGCACGAGCATCTTCACCTGCCGCGCCTGGTCCTGCATCAGGAAGCCGATTTCCTGTTGGAACTCTGGAGCCGCGAACCGCGCTCAGTGGCGAAGCTGGAGGGCTTGCGATGATCGGCATCCTGATCCCGGCGCATAACGAGGAAGACCTGCTCGAAGACTGTCTGCAAGCTGCGCTGCGAGCCGCGCAACATGAGCTGTTGGGCGGTGAGACAGTCGTCGTTCTGGTGGTGCTCGACAGTTGCACGGATCGATCGTCCGACATCGTCGGCAGTTACCCGGTGCACTGCCTGGAAATCAACGCACGCAATGTTGGCCAGGCCCGCGCTGCGGGTGCGCGGTTTCTGCTGGAGCGCGGGGTGCGCTGGATTTCCTGCTCCGACGCCGACAGTCGCGTGGCTCACGACTGGCTGGTGGCGCAACTGTCGCTGGAGGTGGATGCTGTGTGTGGCACGGTCACCGTGGAAACCTGGGACGAATCGTTCAGTGAGTCGGCACAGATTCAGTATCACCAGCACTATCAGAACCGTGAGGGACATCGACATGTTCACGGAGCCAATCTCGGGATCAGCGCCGACGCTTACCGGCGCGCAGGCGGTTTCGAACCCCTGGCGAGCGATGAAGACGTGCAACTGGTGCGGCAACTCGAACGCTGCGGCGCGACGATTGCCTGGAGCCAGCGTCCTCAGGTGCTCACCAGTGCGCGCCTGGACAGTCGGGCCCGGGGCGGCTTCGGTGATTACTTGCGCGAACTCGTACAGGCCGGATAAAAATCAGATCGAACATCGACGCGACGAATAGCCGTACTTGAGCAATACTCTGCTCGCTGCAATCCAGGGTTCGGAGCGCGGCACTCTGCTATCAACCAGAACAAGGACGTAGCCCGATGAAATCCGTTTCCATCAGCGACAGCAGCCCTTCAGCGCAGATCTGGAATAGCGCTCTTCAGCTGGACAATGTTCCGGTCATCAATACGCAGACCCTGGTCCCCGCTGGCGGGCGCGCCGTGGTGATCGCGCCGCATCCCGGTGACGAAGTGGTGACCTGCGGCGGTCTGCTGCAATTACTCAGTGCCCTTGGCCATCCCCTCCAATTGATCTCGATCACCGACGGCAGCGCCAGTCATCCGGGGTCGCAGCAATGGTCAGAGAAGCGCCTCAGTGTGTTTCGCCCCCAGGAAAGCGTCGAAGCCTTGCGCCGGCTCGGGTTGCCGATGCACAGCCTGAAGTGGATTCGCGGCGGTTTTACCGACAACGCCCTGGCCGAGCGCGAGCTTCAATTGACCCAGTTCATCGCTCGCTATCTGCGGCCTGGCGATGTGGTGTTCACCACCTGGTGCGAGGACGGCAATATCGACCATGAAGCCGTCGGTCGTGCCAGCGCCAAAGCTGCGGCCTCGGTCGGCGCCGCGTTCAACGAAATGCCCGTCTGGGCCTGGCACTGGCCATTGCGTGACAGTGGATTGATCCCTTGGCATCGCGCCCGCAAGGTTCGTCTCGATACGTGGTCCGTCGCGCGCAAAAGCCACGCCACCCACGCTTATGCCAGTCAGCTCGATGGTGAGCCGGCCATCGGTATCGCCCCGCTGCTGCCACCGGTGCTGCTTGAGCGTATGCGGTTGCCGTATGAAATCGTATTCGTCTGAACTACACCTATCCAATATGGGAGCGGGCTTGCTCGCGAAAGCGGTCTGTCATCGAACATTGATGCCGACTGAACTATCGCATTCGCGAGCAAGCCCGCTCCCACAGGGAATGGGGCGTACATTCGTACTGAACTGCCTGCCGCCACATCAGTCGCATACATAAGCAACCCTGATTCAGAGGAGTGAAAGTGAGCGATGACTCCAAACGGCAATCCGTCGACTCGGTGCCATTGAACACGCCCCCGGCGATTCATCGACTTCGGGTGCTGACCGTCAACACCCACAAGGGCTTCACCGCACTCAACCGACGCTTCATACTCCCGGAGCTGCGTGAGGCGGTACGCAGTACCTCGGCAGATCTGGTGTTCCTGCAGGAAGTCGTCGGCGAACACGAGCGGCATTCTTCCCGTTTCAATAATTGGCCGCAGACCTCGCAATACGAGTTTCTGGCCGACAGCATGTGGAGCGATTTCGCCTACGGGCGCAACGCGGTCTACCCTGATGGCCACCACGGCAATGCACTGCTGTCAAAATATCCGATCCGCGAATACCGCAACCTCGACGTCTCGATCACCGGGCCCGAGCGTCGCGGACTGTTGCATTGCGTGCTGGACGTGCCGGGACACGCCGAAGTCCATGCCATCTGCGTGCACCTGAGCTTGCTGGAAAGTCATCGCCAATTGCAGCTCGAATTGCTCTGCCAACTGCTGGAGTCATTGCCCGACCATGCCCCGGTGATCATCGCCGGCGACTTCAACGACTGGCAGCTACAAGGCAACACCGCCCTCGCCCGTCGCGATTACCTGCACGAAGTCTTCGAACGCCACCATGGTCGTCCTGCCAAAACCTATCCGGCGCGGTTTCCGTTGCTGCGCCTGGACCGGGTTTATCTGCGCAATGCCAGCAGCCACGACCCGCGGATATTGGGAAGCAGGCCATGGACGCATTTGTCGGATCATTTGCCGTTGGCGGTTGAAGTGCATTTATAGCGCCACCTTCTAGCGCCCTCATTTTCTCAAGCATTATTGACAGTAATCCGGGTGGGGATTTGATTGGCTGTCCTGTCGGTCAATCCGGTTCACTTACCGATTGTCGGTTGCCAAAAAGCCTCTGGATCACGGTTCCCATGATGATTTTTCGTACAAACAAGAACTTAGATAAGTACTAAAAAACAATTAGTTGCATCGGCTAAATTAGCCATACCGCTCATCGTTCATTTTCTTGACGCGGAGCTTTGAGTCTTCTTAGCTTCACCGTACTACCCCCGGAAGTAACACCTGAGGCAAACCATCAGACACCCGTGAAAACGGGCGGGCCAAGGCTTGCCCCACTCCATTCGGTCGCCCCTCATTCGGGGTAGGAGAGACGCCAGAGCGAGATGCCGCATGCGACTGCAAGGTAGACCTCCATGAAAACTTCATTCACCCCACAAGAGATCAAAGTCACTTTTTGCACTGTCTCGAGTTCACTCCTGCTGTGCTCATCCATGGAAGTGCAGGCCTCACCTGCCGAGGAAGAAACACCCCCCTGGTATGACCAGGAGATTCCGGCGCTTACCTTGCCCGCGCTCGCAGCAACCTACCCCGGCCGCTTTAGCGCCAATCCTGATTTGCGAAGTTCACACCTGACCATCGAAGACGCCGCGCCGTCGGCCTGGGATCAGCTTTATGGACAGGCATCGCGTCAAGCTCTAACCGATTACCAGTCCCAGGGCTTCACGCTGCCTGGCGCCAATCAACTCAAAGGCCCGGCGATCCTGACCCTGCAAAGTGGCAGCGGCCATACCCAGCAGTTCGGTCTGATCGGCGGCACCAGTCAGTTCCAGAGTAACGGCAACGGCCTGCTGACCAGTCGCGCCCTCGCCGCCCCCAACACTGACACGCTTAACCTGCAAGGCCAGAGCCTCGGCGCCTACTACAGCCTGACCGGCCCCCAAGGCTGGCACGTGGATTTGACGGCCAGCGGAGGTCGGGTCAACGGCATCAGCCGCACCGAACAAGGCGCCCGGCAAGTCACCGAAGGCAGCGCAGTCACCTTCTCGGTGGAAGGCGGCTTTCCGATTGGTCTGAGCGACAACTGGGTCGTCGAGCCCCAGGCGCAGTTGATCAACCAGCGAATCACACTGGATACGCCCTACGCAGGATCGGGCAATGCGTCGTCCAGCGACCTGTCCTCCTGGAGCGGCCGGGTCGGTGCGCGATTGAAAGGTAGTTACGACATCAACGGCCTCGCGGTTGAACCGTATGTGCGGACCAACTTGTGGCACACGGTGTACACCGGCAATACCGTGACCCTCGATCAGGTCGACAAGATCAGCAGCAGCCGCTACTCATCCACCGTCGAAGTGGGGTTGGGTCTGGTGGCCAGGGTCACGCCCGCCGTGAGTCTGTACTTCAGCGCCGATTACAGCAGTGATGTGGATGACAATGATTTGAATGGGTTGATTGGCAGTCTGGGTGTGCGGATGCGGTGGTGAAAACACCTGTCAGACCTGTTACTTCTTACAGTAGGCAGACTTGTGGCGGTCGTGCATTGTGAGGAACAGTTCACTTTGATCAGGACTCGCAGGGATGCCGACAGCCACCTCGACACACGCGCATGCCGACACACCGACCCTTCGGGTGTCGGATGCGCGTGGGTTGCTGGTCAGGACGGTGCAGTTTCATCGGCGGGAGGCTGCTGATCCTGTTGATACGCGAGTGATCCATCAACGGTTCGACGCGGCGGGTCGATTGCTGGCCAGTCGTGATCCATATCTGTTTGATCTGGCTCATACCGATGTATTGGCACCTTTTAACCTGAGCCAAGTGGTGAGCCTGTCTGGTGCTCCGCTTTCGACCCGCAGCGTCGATGCCGGATGGCGTGTTGTGTTGAACGGTGAAGTCGGTCAACTTGTTGAAAGCTGGGACGGTCGCGGCAGCCATTCGCTGACTGAGTATGATGAACTGCTGCGCCCGTTGGCCGTGCGTGAATACGGGCAGGAGGTGGCCGAGCACACGCTCGAACGATTTACCTACGCCGGGGTTGGCGCGGAGTACGCCGCGCACAATCTGTGTGGTCAGTTGATTCGCCACGATGACCCGGCTGGCACTGTGCATGTTCGCGACTTGAGCCTCTTCGGCAGCGTGCTGAAAGACATGCGGCAGTTCCTGATTAGCACTGATCCGCCCGATTGGCCCGTCGATATTGCTGAACAAAACGCCTTGCTCGAGTCCGGGGATGGGGCAATCACTACTTACGCATTTGCCCCCACCTCCGAGCCGCTCCAGCAGATCGATGCACTGGGCAATGTGCAAGCCTTCGCCTACACCCTCGCCGGGCAACTGAAAAACACCCGTCTGACCCTGGCCGGTGATGGGCAAACCGAGAAGGTTCTGGTCAACGCTATCCACTACAACGCCACCGACCAGATCGAAGCGGAAACCGCCGGCAACGGCGTCATCACCCGCCACCATTACGACGAGGCCAACGGCCGGCTGACACAACTGAGCGCCCACAAAGCCGATGGCACGCCGCTGCAGATCCTCAAATATCTCTACGACGCCGTGGGCAATGTGCTGAGTATCGAAGATGCCGCGCAACCGATCCGCTATTTCAACAACCAGCGTATCGAACCGATCAAGACCTACCGCTACGACACGCTTTACCAGTTGATCCACGCCACAGGGTGTGAGGCCCAATCCGGACGCGGCGGCCCCACCCTGCCCGATTTTCAACCCTTGCCGCCCGATCCCGGCCAGATCGCCAACTACGCACAAACCTTCTACTACTGCGCCGGCGGCAATCTGCTGAATCTGGAGCATGTAGGCGCGCAAGCCCACAGCCGCACCTTGACCCGCTCCCGCTACAGCAACCGCTGCTTGCCCGAGCGCGACAACCGCCCACCGACCGAGGCAGAACTGGCTGCGGGGTTCGACGCCAACGGCAACCTGTGTGAATTGCAACCCGGCCAGCGGCTAAGTTGGGACCTGCGCAACCAACTCAGGAAAGTCTGTCCCGTCGTTCGCGAAGATAAACAAGATGATTGCGAATGCTATATCTACGACGGTGGCGGCCAACGCGTACGCAAGGTGCATTCCGCCCAAACCAACGCGCGTACGATCATTCGTGAAGTGCGTTACCTGCACGGCCTGGAAATCCGCAGCCACAGCGGCACCGGGGAAATCCTTCACGTCATCACCGCCAGTGCTGGCAGCAACAGTGTGCAGGTGTTGCATTGGGTGCCGAAGCCGTCCGATGAAATGACGCAGGATCAGGTGCGTTACACCCTCAACGATCACTTGAAATCCAGCACGCTGGAACTGGACCAAAACGCCGGACTGATCAGTCAGGAACGGTATTACCCATTCGGTGGTACCGCGTATTGGGCGGGACGAAATGCAACCGAAGCCAAATACAAGACCCTGCGTTATTCCGGTAAGGAGCGTGATGCGACTGGGCTTTATTACTACGGGTTGCGCTATTACGCGCCGTGGTTGCAGTGCTGGATTAATCCCGATCCGAACGGGTATGTAGATGGAATGAATTTATTCGCCATGGTTAGTAATAATCCTGTTATTTACTTTGACAGCCAAGGAAGCACTCGAGAAACCTTCAATCACCAGCAGTATTTAAAAGACTTCAAAACAATACTTAGCTGGCCTATTGTGGACAATCTGGAAAGTTTGAATTTCAATAGAACGAAGCATTACATAAACAAATTATTGAACATCGAAAGCCTGGAAACCGACCAGCAACGAGAAGATTTCGTAAACCAGGTCGTAAAACTTACTAAAACATTACCCTCAAACAGATACTTCTACCAACTTCCCGCTGAGCGGCAATCCCAACTCAATATTTTTTACGACGAATTACGTAACGCCAAAGATCTTAGACCGTTTTTGGCTTTCCCTGAATTAGACGAGCCGCCTTCTTACTCGCAATTTGCGCCACCAAGCTACTCGAAAATAGCGCACCTGGCCCCTTTCGCACTGGATGTTTCGCGTTTTGATCATGAGGTGAGCGGCGAACAGGCTTCGTCCGTCGATAACAACAGGCATCCATTTATCGCGGTCACCGCTACCCCCACTACTTCGTTGTCAACGGAGCGTCATGAACGTATTCCAACAACAGGAAGCAACAGCGGCACTCCTTTGTCTACAAACATCCCTGATGAGTATCTTGCGCATCGCCCCATTCAAAATGTTCAACGTGCCCGTCGTGTTCGTGCGCCGATTCCCAAGTTTTTTATTCAACACCAATGAACGGACACTACAGACCAAATTTATCCGCGTCATTGTTGATCGCTTCAGTCCAGCCCTCCCCCCGCAAATAGTACGCCAATTGAGATAAGCCTGGTGTGGTGTCGGGCTGAAGGTCGTCAATTTAGCCGGGCACTTCTATGAGGCCAAGTCTGTAAACCAGTGTCGCTATCCTGATTAATTGACAGTTCAGGAGGGCGGAGGCTTGGTGAACATCCCCGCTCACCTGTTACTTCTTACAGTAGGCAGGCTTGTTAAAGTCGTTCAATGTGATGCGCAGTTCACTTTGATCAGGCTCCGCAGGATGCCGACAGCCACTTCATCCAATGCCAATACCGGCACGCCGACCCTTCAGGTGTCGGATGCGCGTGGGTTGCTGGTCAGGACGGTGCAGTTTCATCGGCGGGAGGCTGCTGATCCTGTTGATACGCGAGTGACCCATCAACGGTTCGACGCGGCGGGCCGGTTGGTGGGCAGTCGTGATCCGTACTTGTTTGACTTGGCGCGGGTCGATGAGACCGTGCCCTTCAACCTGAACCAGATCATGACCCTATCCGGAGTACCGCTTTCGACCCGCAGCGTCGATGCCGGATGGCGTGTTGTGTTGAACGGTGAAGCCGGTCAACTCGTTGAAAGCTGGGACGGTCGCGGCAGCCATTCGCTGACTGAGTATGATGAACTGCTGCACCCCGTGGCCGTACGTGAATGCGGTCGGGAAGTGGCCGAGCACACGCTCGAACGATTTACCTACGCCGGGGTTGGCGCGGAGTACGCCGCGCACAATCTGTGTGGCCAGTTGATTCGCCACGATGACCCGGCTGGCACCGTGCATGTTCGCGACTTGAGCCTCTTCGGCAGCGTGCTGAAACAGACGCGGCAGTTCCTGATCAGCACTGATCCACCCGACTGGCCCGTTGAAGTTGCCGGGCGAGACGCGCTGCACGAACCGGGCGATGGCGCGACCACCTCTTACGTCTACTCCGCCACCGCCGACCCCCTGCGCCAAACGGACGCGTTCGGCAATGTTCAGGCGTTCGCCTACACCGTCGCCGGGCAACTAAAAAACACCCGTCTGACCTTGGCCGGTGATGGGCAAACCGAGAAGGTTCTGGTCAGCGCTATCCACTACAACGCCAGCGGCCAGATCGAAGCGGAAACCGCCGGCAACGGCGTCAACACCCGCCACCGCTACGACGAGGCCAACGGCTGGTTGACACAACTGAGCGCCCACAAAGCCGATGGCACGCCGCTGCAGATCCTCAAATATCTCTACGACGCCGTGGGCAATGTCCTGAGCATCGAGGATGCCGCGCAACCGATCCGCTACTTCAACAACCAGCGCATCGAGCCGATCAAAACCTACCGCTACGACACGCTTTACCAGTTGATCCACGCCACCGGGTGTGAGGCCCAGTCCGGCCGCGGCGGACCGGCCCTGCCCGACTTTCAATCCCTGCCGCCCGATCCCGGCCAGATCGCCAACTACACGCAAACCTACCGCTACGACGCCGGCGGCAATCTTCTGAATCTGGAGCATGTCGGCGCGCAAGCCCACAGCCGCACCTTGACCCGGGCGCGCTACAGCAACCGCTGCTTGCCCGAGCGCGACAACCGGCCACCGACCGAGGCAGAACTGGCCGCGGGGTTCGACGCCAACGGCAACCTGTGTGAATTGCAAGCCGGCCAGCGGCTAAGTTGGGACCTGCGCAACCAACTCACGAAAGTCTGTCCCGTCGTTCGCGAAGATAAACAAGATGACTGCGAATGCTATATCTACGACGGCAGCGGTCAACGAGTGCGCAAGGTGCATTCCGCCCAAACCAACGCGCGTACGATCATTCGCGAGGTGCGTTACCTGCCCGGCCTGGAAATCCGCCCCCACAGCGGCACCGGGGAAATCCTTCACGTCATCACTGCCAGTGCTGGCAGCAACAGTGTGCAGGTGCTGCATTGGGTGCCGACGCCACCTGATGAAATAGCGCAAGATCAGGTGCGTTACAGCCTCAATGATCACTTGAAATCCAGCACGCTGGAACTGGATCAAAACGCCGACCTGATCAGCCAGGAATGGTATTACCCGTTCGGCGGGACTGCTCTGTGGGCAGGTCGCGACGAAACCGAAGCCAAATACAAAACCATCCGATACTCGGGCAAGGAACGGGACGCCACAGGTCTTTATTGCTACGGCCTCCGTTATTACGCACCGTGGTTGCATCGGTGGATTAATCCAGATCCAGCGGGAAATATAGACGGCCCTAACAGATATCAAATGGCCAACAACAACCCTATAGTTTATCTTGATCCTGATGGACGACAATCCACCTCATTCTTTGATCCAGATTTACAAAATCGTCTTTACGCTAAGGATGAGTTGAGAAAAGCTTTTGAATATATTGACAATAACATGGAGCACGAGCCTGTCGGAAAATACGGAATCGTATCCACAAGTAAAGATGAACAAGAAGAGGATGGATATGAGAATGTATACCAAAAAAACGTCTGGGCATTTGAAGCCAACAAGCGAAACCCAAACAATCTGAACTACTACGCAAACCACATTACTGCATATCAATATTCTCTCATTGCAAAAAAAGAAGGCTTTTTCGGCCATCTTCCCTCTATCATAAAGAGAAACACAGTAAAAAATCCTATCACATTAGAGAAAACAAAACTTCTTCAAAGCGATACGAAGGAGATGCTAGAAATTTTTTTAGCTGAAACGCCAAACGGGAGATCCACTCAGAGAATTCTTAATGATTTTGGATTGAGGGCGACAAAAATTGAGATGTACTATGATGAAATTAACGATGAGGCGGATTACGTTATACACGTAATACCTGTTTTCCAATCCAACCTCATATTATCTGACAAGACGCCGGTGGAATTTCTTCAAAATCCCGCCATTAATTCACGCAGATTGAAGAATGGACTGTTTTCCTCTTTCAAAGATTCGTCCCGCCAACCCCAATAGAACTTTAAAGTCATGTATCCAGCGCGCTATCGCATCACTAAAATATAAGATGTTGCCTGACGCCATCGCGGGCAAGCCAGCTCCTACAGACCCCTATCTTTCTGCAGGACCAGGTCGTGCCCGCGATCAGCGGTTTACATCACCCCTCCGGCCGTAACATCAACACCGCCAACGGCGGTAGATTCAGCACCAGCGACAACGCCTGCCCATGGCTCGCCTCGTCCTCGGTAAAGGCCCCGCCACTGTTCCCGTAATTCGACCCGGCATACATCGCCGCATCGCTGTTGATCACCTCCGTCCACCACCCAGCAAACGGCACGCCAATCCGATAACCCTCATGCAGCACCAGCGTAAAGTTGGCGTCGATGAGCACTGGTCGCCCCTCTTTTACTCCAACGCAGGAACGCGCAAGCGCTGTTTATCGCATCATCACCAATTGACCTCGGATGCGTGAGGGAAAGTCTTGTCTCACCTGTTACTTCTTACAGTAGGCAGGCTTGCCAAGGTCGTGCATTGTGAGGAACAGTTCACTTTGATCAGGACCCGCAGGGATGCCGACAGCCACCTCGACACACGCACATACCGACACACCGACCCTTCGGGTGTCGGATGCGCGTGGTTTGCTGGTCAGGACGGTGCAGTTTCATCGGCGGGAGGCTGCTGATCCTGTTGATACGCGAGTGATCCATCAACGGTTCGACGCGGCGGGTCGGTTGCTGGCCAGTCGTGATCCATATCTGTTTGATCTGGCTCATACCGATGTATTGGCACCTTTTAACCTGAGCCAAGTGGTGAGCCTGTCTGGTGCTCCGCTTTCGACCCGCAGCGTCGATGCCGGATGGCGTGCTGTGTTGAACGGTGAAGCCGGTCAACTCGTTGAAAGCTGGGACGGTCGCAGCAGCCATTCGCTGACTGAATATGATGAACTGCTGCACCCGGTGGCCGTGCGTGAATACGGGCAGGAAGTGGCCGAGCACACGCTCGAACGATTTACCTACGCCGGGGTTGGCGCGGAGTACGCCGCGCATAATCTATGTGGGCAGTTAATACGCCACGATGACCCGGCTGGCACTGTGCATGTTCGCGACTTGAGCCTCTTCGGCAGCGTGCTGAAAGACACGCGGCAATTCCTGATCAGCATCGATCCGCCCAATTGGCCAGTCGATGTTGCCGGGCGAGACGCGCTGCACGAACCGGGCGACGGCGCGACCACCTCTTACGCCTACTCCGCCACCGCCGAGCCCCTGCGCCAAACGGACGCGTTCGGCAATGTCCAGTCGTTCGCCTACACCCTCGCCGGGCAACTGAAAAACACCCGTCTGACCCTGGCCGGTGATGGGCAAACCGAGAAGGTCCTGGTCAGCGCTATCCACTACAACGTCAGCGGCCAGATCGAAGCGGAAACCGCCGGCAACGGCGTCATCACCCGCCACCATTACGACGAGGCCAACGGCCGGCTGACGCAACTGAGCGGCCACAAAGCCGATGGCACGCCGCTGCAGATCCTCAAATATCTCTACGACGCCGTGGGCAATGTCCTGAGCATCGAGGATGCCGCGCAACCGATCCGCTACTTCAACAACCAGCGCATCGAGCCGATCAAAACCTACCGCTACGACACGCTTTACCAGTTGATCCACGCCACCGGGTGTGAGGCCCAGTCCGGCCGCGGCGGACCGGCCCTGCCCGACTTTCAATCCCTGCCGCCCGATCCCGGCCAGATCGCCAACTACACGCAAACCTACCGCTACGACGCCGGCGGCAATCTTCTGAATCTGGAGCATGTCGGCGCGCAAGCCCACAGCCGCACCTTGACCCGGGCGCGCTACAGCAACCGCTGCTTGCCCGAGCGCGACAACCGGCCACCGACCGAGGCAGAACTGGCCGCGGGGTTCGACGCCAACGGCAACCTGTGTGAATTGCAAGCCGGCCAGCGGCTAAGTTGGGACCTGCGCAACCAACTCAGGAAAGTCTGTCCCGTCGTGCGTGAAGATAAACAAGATGATTGCGAATGCTATATCTACGACGGTGGCGGTCAACGCGTACGCAAGGTGCACTCCAGCCAAACCAGCGCGCGTACGATCATTCGTGAAGTGCGTTACCTGCGCGGCCTGGAAATCCGCAGCCACAGCGGCACCGGGGAAATCCTCCACGTCATCACCGCCAGTGCTGGCAGCAACAGTGTGCAGGTGCTGCATTGGGTGCCGAAGCCACCCGGTGAAATGACGCAGGATCAGGTGCGTTACGCCCTCAACGATCACTTGAAATCCAGCATGCTGGAACTGGATCAAAACGCCGATCTGATCAGCCAGGAATGGTATTACCCGTTCGGCGGGACTGCTCTGTGGGCAGGTCGCGACGAAACCGAAGCCAAATACAAAACCATCCGTTACTCGGGCAAGGAACGGGATGCCACGGGGCTTTATTGCTACGGCCTCCGTTATTACGCACCGTGGTTGCAACGCTGGATCAATCCTGATCCCGCGGGACCTATCGACGGGCTCAACTATTACTGCATGGTCAGCAACAATCCCACCACCTTTCTGGATGTACTGGGCAAGAAAGGCGAAAGGTACAACGATGAAGATCTAAACAACTTCAAAAAAGAACTTAAGGAGTCCACATCAATAACAAACGCCATCAAAGACAATAAAGAAATACAGAAAATTCTCGGAAAAATAAACAAGACGAAATCGATATCAAAACCCGAGCACTTTGGAAAGTTTGCAACAAGAATTCTTTTAGTGCGCAAAGAACTAGAAAATGAAAAAGAACGGCTTGGCCCAGATATTTATAGAATGACTTACGAATTCTTCAGTTCTGCACTAGTCTTTAATTCTACAACTAATGGATCTTATGTAGCCTGGAAGGCACCTGCATTCAACTTATATGAAGGACCAGGTTGGAGTTCCCCCCAACCTTCTGGGGGGAGTCGGCCGAGTAGTTCTCAACGAGCACAATCAGGTCGGCCGCAATTTGAACCAAACCGTCGACCTGAGGCGTCCCATTCGCGCAACAGTCATAAATCCGAAAGTCCATTTATTATGCCTGAAATGCTGCCACCGCAAACGGATGAAAAAATCTCCAAGGGATACAATATCGCCATCGAGATTATCAATAACAAGAATAACATTCGCGCTATTTTTCCTGACGAAGACGACAACAGTAGAAGCCTGCGATACAAGCAACTTGCATTACTTATACACCCAGGCAAACTCAAACTAGAGCAAGTGCCTGACGTCGGAAAAAGAGCCGAAGAAGCCACTAAAATAATTACAGTCTGGAAAGCGAACGGATATCCCGGAGCAACAACAAGTCGTCGATAATCCAGATGCCATCAAGGTGAGCCCCTTTTTTACAGACCCGTATCTGTAGGAAAGGGGCTACCGATAATCAATGTCCCCTGATCACCCCTCCGGCCGCAACATCAACACCGCCAACGGCGGCAAATTCAGCACCAGCGACAACGCCTGCCCATGGCTCGCCTCCTCCTCGGTAAATGCCCCGCCGCTGTTCCCGTAATTCGACCCGGCATACATCGCCGCATCGCTGTTGATCACCTCCGTCCACCGCCCGGCAATCGGCACGCCAATGCGATAGCCCTCACGTGGCACCGGCGTAAAGTTGGCGACAATCAATACCGGCCGCCCATCCTTGCTCCAGCGCATAAACGCGTAAACGCTGTTGATCGCGTCATCGCCGATCAACCACTGAAACCCTTGCGGCGCGTCGTCCTGGTCATGCAAGGCGGGTTCTTCGCGGTACAACCGGTTCAGGTCGCCGACGAGTTTCTGCACGCCTTTGTGTTCCGAATACTGCAGCAAGTACCAATCCAGTTGCTGATCGTGGTTCCACTCGCGCCACTGACCAAATTCGCACCCCATGAACAACAGTTTCTTGCCCGGATGTGCCCACATGAAGCTCAGGTAAGCTCGCAGGTTGGCGAATTTCTGCCAGCGATCCCCCGGCATTTTGTCGATCAGCGAGTGTTTGCCGTGGACCACTTCGTCGTGGGAGATCGGCAGGATAAAGCGCTCGGACCAGGCATACACCAGGCCGAAACTCAGTTCGTTGTGGTGATGGGCGCGGTACACCGGGTCTTGCTGGATGTAATGCAGCGAATCGTGCATCCAGCCCATGTTCCATTTGTAGTCGAAACCCAGGCCGCCCTGTTGCGTGCTCTGGCTGACGCCGGGCCATGCCGTGGACTCTTCGGCGATCACCAGCGCGCCGGGCGCTTCCAGGTTGACCACGTCGTTGAGATGGCGCAGGAAGTCGATCGCTTCAAGGTTCTCCCGACCGCCGTGACGGTTCGGCACCCACTCGCCGGCCTTGCGCGAGTAATCGCGATACAGCATCGAAGCTACCGCATCGACGCGCAGGCCATCGACGTGGAAATGCTTGAGCCAATGCAGACCCGAGGCCAGCATGTAGCCGTGCACTTCGGTGCGGCCGAGGTTGTAGATCAGCGTGTCCCAATCCTGGTGGAAGCCTTCCTGCGGGTTGCCGTATTCGTACAGCGCGGTGCCGTCGAATTGCGCCAGGCCGTGAGTATCGGTCGGAAAATGCGCCGGGACCCAATCGAGGATGACGCCGATGTCGGCCAAGTGGCAGGCGTTGACGAACGCCGCGAAATCATCCGGCGAACCGTAACGGGCGCTCGGGGCAAACTGTGAAAGCAGTTGATAGCCCCACGAGCCGCCAAACGGGTGTTCCATGATCGGCATCAGTTCAATGTGGGTGAACCCCAGTTCCTTGACGTACGGAATCAACCGTTCGCCCAGCTCGTGCCACGTGTACTGGCGGGCCACTTCGCCCAGATCGTCCAGCTCGCATTGCCACGAACCGGCGTGCAATTCGTAGATCGACAGCGGCGCGCTCGGTTTTGAGCGCTCGACCCGGGCCTGCATCCACTCGTGGTCCTGCCAGTCGATATTCAGCGGTGAAGCGACCTTCGACGCAGTGTCCGGCGGCAGTGTCGTGGCCAGCGCCATCGGATCGGCCTTGAGCGGCAGAATGCCGTGGGCGCCAAGGATCTCGTACTTATAGGCTTCCCCCGCTTGCAGGCGCGGAATGAACAACTCCCAGACGCCGGTCGGGTGACGCAGGCGCATCGGGTGCCGACGGCCGTCCCAGTTATTGAAGTCACCCACCACCGACACCCGTTTGGCGTTCGGTGCCCACACGGCGAAACGTACGCCGTCGACACCGTCGACGTTTTTCAGTTGCGCCCCCAGGCAACTGCTCAAGTCACGGTGATTGCCCTCGGCAAACAGGTACAAATCCATTTCACCGAGCAGCGGGCCGAAGCTGTAAGGGTCTTCGGAAACCTGTTCGCCGCCCGCCCAACGTGTGCGCAGCACATACGGCTGCGCCCGATCGAAATGCCCGACGAACAGCCCCGGCGTTTCGGTGGCCTCAAGGCTGCCGAGTTCTTCCCCGGAGTCCTTGGCCAACACCTGCACGCTCAGCGCGTCAGGCAGATAGGCACGAATGAATTGGCCACCGGCATCGTCGCCATGGGGACCGAGAATTGCAAAGGGGTCTTGATGCTGGGCGCGTACCAGCGCGTCGATGTCCCGCGATCTGGGCAGTAACGCCTCTTTAGCGTGACCCTGTTCCTTGTTCGAGAAACTCATGACTACTCTCCACCAAGATCGGAAAAGGGTTTAAGCCCACTCAATAATCCATATAAACCGTGCAACGGCACGGGCAGCCAGGTAGGCCGATTTTCTGCTTCATAGGCCACCTCATACGCTGCTTTTTCCAGACTGAACAACGCCAGCGCGGCGTCCTCGCCTTCCGGATCTTGCCACGCATGAGCAAGACTAGCTGCCGCCAGCCGATAAGCGTCGACAAATGCCTGTTTCGCTTCATTTAAATAGCGGTCCGAGACCCGCAGCCGTGCTGCCCGGGCATCGGCGGTGTTATCAACGTTGTTCACGTTGATCGCCATGGCCGCCGCGTAGTCGAACGAGCGCAAGACGCCGCTCACGTCCTTGTACGGGCTGTGCTTGCCGCGCCGTTCAGACAGTGGACGCGCCGGTTCACCTTCAAAGTCGATCAGGTAAGCGTCGCCCTTGATCACCAGCACTTGTCCCAGGTGCAAGTCGCCATGGACGCGGATACGCAAACCACCGATCGCCTTTTTGCCCAATTCCTGGACGTGGCTGAGGATGGCTTTTTTGTTGTCCAGTAAACGAGTGACCAGGGTTTTGTCCGCGGGGTTCAGTTCGTTTTGATGTTGCTTGAGTAACTTCAGCGCGTGCTCCAGTTGCGCGGCGACATCCTTGGCCGAGGCCAGGGCATCTTTTTGCGAGGTGACTTGCGGTGCGAAGTCCGGATTGTCCGTCGGCGCGGCCAGCACCTGATGCATTTCCCCCAGACGCTGACCGAGCATGCCAGCGAAGTCTCGCAGTTCGCCGAGGGCGTTGTAGTGCTGCTCCTGCTCGGACATGGCATCGGCGAGTTCGTCGCGCAGTGCCCGTTCGAGGTTGTTCTGCGTCCACTCCCACGCATCGCCCTGATTGCTCAGATAGCCTTGGGCGATCATCAGCAGGTTGTCTTCGCCCTTGGCATCGCGGCGGACCACCGACCCCAGTAACGGCGAAATATTGGCGAAGCCTGCACCGGTCAGGTACGCGCTCATTTCCAGTTCCGGGTGCACGCCCGAGGCGACCTTGCGGATCAGTTTGAGCACCAGGCTGCTGCCGATCACCACCGAGCTGTTGGACTGTTCGGCCGACAGGTAACGCACTTCCGATTCAGCCGTCAGGCCCAGTCTGGCCAGCTCGGCAGTCGGCTGGAAACGAATCTCGCCGCCATCGGAAGGCAGCACGGTGTTGTCCTGCATGCCTTGCAAGACTGCGCGGATGAAGTGTTCAAGACTGAAAGCATCGGTGATCAAACCCACCTGCGGACCGCGTCGCACCCGAGACAGCGCCAGTTGCTGTGGCAACGCGGGGCCCACCTGATCATCCGCAATGAAGCCGAACGGCAGCTGATAGCGGCTGGTCTGGCCGCCGCTGGTGACTTCGATTTCACTCAGCAACACCGGGTGCAGCGCATCACCGAAGCGCACGCCGTAAGCCAGGTTGACCTTGTCGATGGTCGCGTCCTTGCCGGCGAACCAGCGTCGGTTTTGCAACCAGTTTGGCAAGATGTCCTGTTCCAGCGTGCCGCGTGACGGCGCTTCGAGCAGTTCTTCCATGCGTTTTTTCAGCACCAGAGTGGTGAAGTCCGGCAGGCTTTGCGCCGGTTCTACGTGCCAGCTAGGCATTTGATTCTCCGCTGCGAGTCCGAACCAGTAAAAACCGTAAGGCGCCAGGGTCAAGAGGAAATTCAACTGGCCAATCGGCGGGAACGCGTTACCGCCCAACATCTCCACCGGCACCATGCCGACGTAGGCCGACAGGTCCAGTTCTGCCGCTTGGGCGCTGCGCGACACGTTGGCCACGCACAGGATGATTTCGTGCTTGCCGTCCGCACCGGTGAATTCTCGGGTATAAGCCAGAATCCGCCGGTTGCTCGGCGACAGCATTTTCAGTGTGCCGCGTCCGAACGCCTTGGATTGCTTGCGCACGGCGAGCATGCGGCGGGTCCAGTTGAGCAGCGAATGCGGGTCACCGGCCTGGGTTTCGACGTTGACCGACAGGTAACCGTATTGCGGGTCCATGATCGGCGGCAGCACCAGGCTCGCCGGATCGGCGCGGGAGAAGCCGCCGTTACGGTCGATCGACCATTGCATCGGCGTGCGCACGCCATCGCGGTCACCGAGGTAGATGTTGTCGCCCATGCCGATTTCATCGCCGTAATACAGGGTCGGCGTGCCGGGCATCGACAGCAGCAGGCTGTTGAGCAATTCCACACGGCGACGGTCGCGTTCCATCAATGGTGCGAGACGACGGCGAATCCCCAGGTTGATCCGCGCCCGACGGTCGGCGGCGTAGTAATTCCACAGGTAATCACGCTCCTTGTCGGTGACCATCTCCAGCGTCAGCTCATCGTGGTTGCGCAGGAAAATCGCCCACTGGCAGTTGGCCGGGATCTCCGGGGTCTGGCGCAGAATGTCGGTGATCGGGAAGCGGTCTTCCTGGGCCAGCGCCATGTACATGCGCGGCATCAACGGGAAGTGGAAGGCCATGTGGCATTCGTCGCCGTTGAGGCCTTTGGCGTCGGTGTCCCCGCTCTCTGATTTACCAAAATACAGCTGCGTATCTTCCGGCCATTGGTTGGCCTCGGCGAGCAGCATGCGATCGGGGTAATTGGCGTCGATTTCAGCGCGGATCTGCTTGAGAACGTCGTGGGTCTCGGGCAGGTTTTCGTTGTTGGTGCCGTCCCGCTCGATGAGGTACGGAATCGCATCCAGCCGCAAACCGTCGATGCCCATGTCGAGCCAGTAGCGCATCACCGACAGCACGGCCTTCATCACTTGCGGGTTATCGAAATTCAGGTCCGGCTGGTGCGAATAGAAACGGTGCCAGAAGTACTGGCCGGCGACCGGGTCCCAGGTCCAGTTGGATTTCTCGGTGTCGAGAAAGATGATGCGGGTGCCATCGTATTTTTGATCGTCATCGGACCAGACGTAAAAGTCCCGCGCCGCCGAACCGGGTTTGGCTTTGCGTGCCCGTTGAAACCAGGCGTGCTGGTCCGAGGTGTGGTTGATGACCAGTTCGGTGATGACCCGCAAGCCACGCTTGTGGGCTTCAGAGATAAAGCGCCTGGCATCGGCCATGGTGCCGTAATCGGAATGCACGCCACGGTATTCGGCAATGTCGTAGCCGTCATCGCGTCGTGGCGACGGGTAGAACGGCAGGAGCCAGATGGTGTTGACACCGAGATCGGCGATGTAATCGAGTTTGGCGATAAGACCGGGAAAGTCGCCGATTCCGTCGTTGTTGGAGTCGAAAAAAGACTTAACGTGAACCTGATAGATCACTGCATCCTTGTACCAGAGCGGGTCCTTGATAAAGGTGGCAGCCTTGGGTTTCTTCGCCATTTGAAACTCCTGTTGAATTCGAAATAGCCACTTGCCTAAAGCGCGATGAAAAAACCTGTGGGAGCGGGCTTGCTCGCGAATGCGATCGATCTGCCAACATTGATGTTGAATGTGATGGCCTCTTCGCGAGCAAGCCCGCTCCCACAGGTTTTGCGTCTAGGCAGTTATGCGCCAGATCCCGAACGGCTGATGCGCCGGGTCGATCCGCATGAACTGGTACTTGCCGTGCCACGTCCAGCGATGACCGCTCATCAAGTCTTCGCCCTGGGTACTGGCGTCGTCAGGCAAACCCATTTCCCACAGCGGCAACTCGAAATTCGCTTCCTGAACGTTATGCGGATCGAGGTTGACGGCGACCAGAATGAAGTTGCTGCCATCCTCGCTGCGCTTGCCGAAATACAGGATGTTGTCGTTCCAGGCGTTGTAGACCTTCAGGCCCAGATGCGTGTGCAAGGCCGGGTTCTGCCGGCGAATACGGTTGAGCTGGGCGATCTCGGCGATGATGTTGCCGGGTGCATTGAAGTCCCTCGGGCGGATTTCGTATTTCTCGGAGTTGAGGTATTCCTCCTTCCCTGGCACCGGTGCGGCTTCACAGAGTTCGAAACCTGAATACATGCCCCACAACCCCGAGCCCATGGTTGCCAGGGCCGCGCGGATCAGAAAGCCGGCACGCCCGGACTCATGCAGAAACGCCGGGTTGATGTCCGGTGTATTGACGAAGAAGTTCGGCCGATAGCATTCGCGCCACGGCGATTCGTTGAGCTCGGTGAAATAGGTCGAGAGTTCGTACTTTGTGTTGCGCCAGGTGAAGTAGGTGTAGCTCTGCGAATAACCGACCTTGCCCAGGCGAGCCATCATCGCCGGCGTGGTGAACGCTTCGGCGAGGAAGATCACTTCCGGGTACAACGCTCGCACATCGGCGATCAGCCACTGCCAGAACGGCAACGGCTTGGTGTGCGGGTTATCGACGCGAAAGATCTTCACGCCCTCTTCGACCCAACCCACCACAATGTCGCGCAGTTCGATCCAGAGGCTGGGAATCGCTTCGACGGCATAGAAATCGACGTTGACGATGTCCTGGTATTTTTTCGGCGGGTTCTCGGCGTATTTGATCGTGCCGTCCGGCCGCCAGTTGAACCTGCCTGGGTGCTGCTTGAGCCACGGGTGATCCTGTGAACACTGGATGGCGAAGTCGAGGGCGATTTCCAGGCCGTGGTCGGCGGCGGCGGCCACCAGCCGACGGAAGTCTTCGCGGGTGCCCAGTTCCGGATGAATCGCCTCGTGCCCACCCTCTTCGCTGCCGATGGCATACGGGCTGCCCGGATCGTCAGGGCCGGCGGTGAGGGAATTGTTCGGGCCTTTGCGGTAGCTGCGACCGATCGGGTGGATCGGCGGGAAGTACAGCACGTCGAAGCCCATGTCCTGGATCATCGGCAGCCGCGAATGCACGTCGTTAAAGGTGCCATGGCGGGCCGGATCGTCGGTGATCGAGCGCGGGAACAACTCATACCAACTGGCGAACTGCGCAATCTCACGTTCGACGTCCAGCGGATACTCGGGGCTGAGGCTCAAATAGGCGCGGTGATCGGCCTGAGACATCAGATCGGCGCTACGCTGGTGCAGAAACAGCGCCACCTGCTCGGTTTCGAGCAGTCCGGACAATTCGTGGTGCAACGCCGACAACTCTTCGCTGAGTTGCCCTTCGCTACGCTCGGCAGCCTGCTGGACCTGATTGCGTCCTTCCTGCAGTTCCAGGCTGACAGGCACTCTGGCCGCGTGTTTCTTCTCCAGCTCATAACAGAAGCTGGCGAACTGATCGATCCAGGCCTCGATGCAGAATACATAACGGCCCTGACGCTCGACGCGGAACTGGCCTTGATAACCGTTATTGCCCAGCTCGCCCATGACTTCGCTTTGCCAAGTGTCATCGTCAGCACCACGCCAGCGAACCCGAACAGCCAGCTTGTCGTGCCCGTCGGCGAAAACCTTGCTCGTGACCACCACATCCTGGCCCACCACCGCTTTAACGGCAAACTGCCCGTTATCGAGGGTAGGCATGGTGTTTTCAATGGCGATACGCGGTAGCAGTAGAGCCTGCGACAGCGGCAGATGAGGGTTGTAGTTCAGCTCTGTCGGTTTTTCGGCAGTCATCGAGCATCTCTCCTTTACGCCCCAAGGACGCTCTTGTGCGGGGTCGTCATTCACGCAAGGCCATCGGCCCCGGAATGAACTCACTTAAGTTCCGAGCGACAGGCCCCGGTAAAGTTCACGTGGATTTGCCCACATCTGCGGTGGAATCAATTCCTGTGTGCAGTGGTAAATCCACTTAAGCACGACTTGCGCCATCTGCCACTGGAGGCTTCAACGATGAGTATTCCAATCCCGGCCGAAACACCCGACCCGAACATCGACAGCCCGACGATTCCACCCACCGAGCCTGCGCCAGTGCCCGAGCAGGAGCCGCCGGGCACTACCCCGCCACCGCGGGAAGATCCGCCGGAAACCATGCCGCCGGTGATCGTTGTGCCTGAATGACGCAAGCCAATCCGGAGATTCGATCGAGTTTGATGACACAACCGAATCTGTAGGAACCGGCTTGCTGGCTCCTACAGGTGATCTTTGTCTTTATCCGGCAGTGGGTCTTTGTCTTTATCGAGCAGCTTCACGATCCTCGGCATCACGCTGAAAATCGCCAGCGCCAGCAACGTACTGAACACTGCCGTCGCTTCACGCCCCAATCCGGCCGAAACACCAATGGCCGCGGTCATCCACAAGCCGGCGGCGGTGGTCAGGCCTTTCACATGACCTTCATCGCCTTCCTGGTTTTTCAGAATAGTCCCGGCGCCGAGGAAGCCGATCCCCGCAATCACCCCTTGCACCACCCGACTCATGGCATCGGCCTGTGAGCCGGACATCTGCGGCACCAGCACAAACAGCGCAGCACCGAGCGCCACCAGCATGTGCGTACGCACACCGGCGGCCTTCCCCTTGTGCTCGCGCTCGAAACCGAGAATCCCGCCCAGCACGGCGGCCATCAACAGTCTCACGGTTATGCGTGTCAGTTGTGAGGCGTCGCCGATGTCGGCGAACTCCGCTTGCAGCGTCACCCAAACTTCATGCCACCAGGCGTTCATGGCGCATTCCCTGTAAATGATCGATAGAGGATGGACCGCGCCGACCATTAATCGGTTGCACAGAACGATGGCCGCCGGTTGTGCCCTAACTCTGTAGAACCCGCAGAAAAAAGGACCTCTCCATGACTGTGCGCATCGAAAACCAGACCTGCTTCTTCATCACCGAGAACGGCGAGGAAATCCGCCTGTGTCCCGACGTCACCATCGTCACTGACGGCGAAAAAGCCATGTCGGCGGTGGATCTCGAAGGTCAGCGCATCTACATCACCGAAGCAGAAGCCGATGCATTGACCGTAGCAGGTGCGGTGGACGGTCGCCGGCATTTGAAAGCCACGGACAGTGATTCGGTGATTTGACTGACCCGGATCAACACCCCCTGCGGGCGCCTGTTATAGGCGCTCGCGTCCCGTTGCGGCAGGTGCATCAAGTTGTCGCAGGCAACGGACCAGCGCTCATCTGATCCGCTTTTTATTGCGATACCTGAGTCTGTTATGCAAACAGATCGACGCTCATAGTGACCCGGCCTGATGGAGGCTGATGAGCGAAAGACCATGAGCGAAAGAATCCCCGTCCGAACCGTAGAAAGTGCCCCGTTAGTACACAGCTATGAGCCTTCGCGTCCAAAGATGAAGGCCAAGTCCAGCGACAATCTGATTCACACCCGCAGCTTCACCGGTCTGTTCCGCACCTTGCGCATGAGCGGCGCGGGTTTTCTGTTCCTGCTGTTCTTCGGCACGGTCTGGCTGAACTGGGGCGGCCGCCAGGCGGTGCTCTGGGATCTTTCCGAAAGTAAATTCCACATCTTCGGCGCGACCTTCTGGCCCCAGGATTTCATCCTGCTGTCGGCGCTGCTGATCATTGCGGCGTTCGGCCTGTTTGCGATCACCGTGTTTGCCGGACGCGTCTGGTGCGGCTACACCTGCCCACAGAGCTCCTGGACGTGGATCTTCATGTGGTGCGAGAAGATCACCGAAGGTGAACGCAACCAGCGGATCAAACTGCAAGCCGCGCCCTGGGGCCCGAACAAATTGATGCGCCGCGCGGCCAAGCACACCTTGTGGCTGGCGATCAGTTTGCTGACCGGCCTGACCTTCGTCGGCTACTTCACACCGATCCGCCCGCTGGCCGAAGAACTGCTGACCTTGCAGATCGGCGGCGTCAGTCTGTTCTGGGTGCTGTTCTTCACCGGCGCCACGTACATCAACGCCGGTTGGCTGCGTGAAGCGGTGTGCATGCACATGTGCCCGTATGCGCGGTTCCAGAGCGTGATGTTCGACAAAGACACCCTGACCATCTCCTACGACGTCGCCCGTGGCGAAAACCGTGGCCCGCGCAAACGTGACGTGCAACCTGCCGAAGTCGGCCTCGGCGATTGCATCGATTGCCAGCTCTGCGTGCAGGTGTGCCCGACCGGCATCGACATTCGCGATGGCCTGCAAATGGAATGCATCGGGTGCGCCGCGTGTATCGATGCCTGTGATTCGATCATGGACAAAATGGGCTACGCCCGTGGCCTGATCAGCTACACCTCGGAGCACGAGTTGCAAGGTGGCAAAACCCGTCTGCTGCGACCACGACTGATCGGCTACACCGCGGTGCTGCTGGTGATGATCGGCGCCCTCGCCCTGGCCCTTGTCGAGCGGCCGATGGTCTCGCTGGACGTCAGCAAGGACCGTGGCCTGTTCCGCGAGAACAGTCAGGGGCAGATCGAAAACATCTACAGCCTGAAGGTCATCAACAAGACCCAGCAACGACAGGACTACCATTTGACCCTGGTAGACGGCGACGGCTTCCAGCTGCAAGGCAAGACCGAACTGAGCCTGGCCCCCGGCGAAATTGTTGACGTGCCGGTGTCCGTGGCGATGACCACCGAACGGCCGAGCAGCAGTTCGCAGAGCATCGGCTTCAAGATCGTCGACAGCGATGAGCCTGAGATTTATAGCGTTGCGAACAGCCGGTTTGTTGCGCCGATGAACCGTTGATCCCTTAGACTGCATCGCCAGCAAGCCGGCTCCTACAGGAATCACGCAGGCCTGTAGGAGCCGGCTTGCTGGCGAAGAAGCCCCCCAATTTCACTGAATACCGTACTCCCAGGGCACTCGATGAAACGCTACGAAAAATTCGCCGATGACATCGCTGAACTGATCCGCTCCGGCGTCCTCGGCCCCGGCCAGCGCGTGCCGTCGGTGCGCTACGCCAGCCAGACCTACGGCGTCAGCCCGTCCACGGTGTTCCAGGCCTACTACCTGCTCGAACGTCGTGGCCTGATCCGCGCCCGCCCGCGCTCCGGTTATTTCGTCAACACCCATGCACCGAGCCCGTTTTCGGAGCCGGTGATCAGCAGCCAGGTCAACGAATCCACCGAAGTCGATGTCAGCGAACTGGTGTTCTCGGTGCTCGACTCAATCAAGGACCCCAACACCGTACCGTTCGGTTCCGCGTTCCCCAGCCCTACCCTGTTTCCCCTGCAACGATTGTCCCGTTCCCTGGCCAGTGCCGCCCGGGACATGGACCCGCGCATGGTCGTCACCGACATGTCGCCGGGGAACCCGCAACTGCGCCGACAAATCGCCCTGCGCTACATGGTCGGCGGCCTGATGCTGCCCATGGAAGAACTGCTGATCACCAACGGCGCACTGGAAGCGCTGAACCTGTGCCTGCAAGCCGTCACCGAACCCGGCGACCTGGTAGCCATCGAAGCCCCGGCGTTCTACGCCTGCCTGCAAATCCTCGAACGGTTGAAACTCAAGGCCGTGGAAATTCCCGTGCACCCGCGCGACGGCATCGACCTCGGCGTGCTCGCGCAAACCCTGGAACGCCACCCGATCAAGGCCTGCTGGTGCATGACCAGTTTCCAGAACCCCATGGGCGCGACCATGCCCGAGGCGAAGAAGCAGGAACTGGTGGAGCTGTTGCGCACCCACCAGGTGCCGCTGATCGAAGACGATGTCTACGCCGAGCTCTATTACGGCCAGCAAGCACCGAAACCGGCCAAGGCGTTCGATACCGAAGGGTTGGTGATGCATTGCGGCTCATTCGCCAAAAGCCTCGCGCCGGGTTATCGCATTGGCTGGGTGGCTGCCGGGCGTTATGCGCAGAAGATTGAGCGGTTGAAACTGATGACCTCGCTGTGTGCGTCAATGCCGGCTCAGGCGGCGATTGCCGATTACCTGCAACATGGTGGCTATGACCGGCATTTGCGCAAGTTGCGTTATGCGTTGGAGGAGCAGCAGAGTGCGATGCTCGCGGCGATTGCCCGGTATTTTCCGGCGCAGACTCGCGTGAGCCAACCAGCAGGCGGGTACTTTTTGTGGCTGGAACTTCCGGCGCAGATGGATTCGTTGAAGTTGTTTCAGATGGCGTTGGCGCAAGGGATCAGCATTGCGCCGGGGCCGATATTTTCGCCGGCGCAGCGGTTCAGGAATTGTATTCGGTTAAATTATGGGAGCCCTTGGGATGAGGCTTCGGAGAAGGCGATGGAGACGTTGGGGCGGATTGTGCGGTCGTTTTGACAGTGACAAATGCGGTCTAACTATTGGTGCAATGAAAGCTGAGCACTGCGGCTTGATCTTTCTCGGCTTATCGCATTAGAGAAAGCCGCTAGCGTATCGGCGTTATTAAGAGCCATGTGCGTCCTAAGCGCCGGGTTTTCTTTAAAACGTTTGAATGCCTCATCCATATTATCGGCTTCGGCGGCCAATAAGAAATATCGCTGGGTTCCAGATTTAACATTACGCTCATCAGCATCCACACCACTCATCATGTTTTTCGACGCAGCCTCCATTGCTATGTATTGCAATTCGTCCACTACATAACGATCACCGCTTATTGTGAGAATGCCATTTAATTCATCACCAACCGGAGCACTTAAATACCACAAGTCTTCAGACCGCAATGTTTTACTGCGATGTGTCAGCTCATGAATTAATACGTGACTATTGCTTTCCACTGTTCCGCACGTAATAAAATATGAGTTGAAGTATATTTTTCGCCGCCTATCATTGGGTAAAACAAACGCCCGAGACTTGCTCAAACTTTCAGCATCAGAAAAAGCTACCATTTTTTCTGGTTTGTCTTGCAGCTCGCGAATATCGTTTAGAATTTCACGATAGCCTTGAATGAGCCAGTCAATATCATCAGAGTCAACTGCACCAAAGTAATCATTAATAAGGCCTCTATCAAAGTCTCCGCCCTCCAGCTCTGCCACGACATCCTCCAACACCTTCTCAGACCTATCAAAAGCTTCAATCAATGCGTTTGCCAGTTGCGGAAGGTGCTTTCTAATATTCTTCATCCCTCGCTGTTCGATAAAAACATGGTCGTCTTTATTCCGCTCGATCATTCGATCACTTATCCACGCCAGAATCGAAAACTTTCCTTGTTGGTCCACATACTTAATAGGATTATTTCTGACAAAACGATAAAAGTTCAGACCATCCACATTCCCCGCCGAGTCCGAATTCAACCAGCGCTGCAACCACGGTGCGTAATAACGCGCACCATAGTAATAAAGCCCCGTCGCATCTCGCTCCTTGCCGGAATAACGCACATTCTTGTAACTGGTTTCTACCTCATGCCGCCCCGCCAGCCATGCCGTACCGCCAAAGGGGTAGTACACTTCCTGGCTGATGGGTTTGCCCTGCGCATCGACTTCAAAGGCACTCGACCCCAGATGATCGTCGAAGCAGTAACGTAACTGATCATTTACCACGCCGTCGGGCGGCGGGCTGTCCCAATGCAGCAGCCGCACCGAACAACGGCCAGCCTGAACACTGAGGACCTGCAACTGCTCACCCGTGGCGCTGTTGGTGTGCAGTTCGATACCCGGCAGGTAACGTACTTCGGCGGTATGGGTAACGGAGTGCGCCGCAGCACTGCGCCATTTGCGCAGACGCACGCCTTCACCGTCGTAAACGTAGCGTTCCCAATCATCGGCGGCAGCGATACGGGTCACCTGGGTCACCTGGGCCAGTTCATTGCGGCCATTCCACTGCAACCCTTGACCGGGTTGCAACTCCAGCAGATTGCCACGGGCATCGAACAGCGCCTCCAGATCCACACCGGGCCGATCCTTGATACTGCGATTACTGTGCGCCGCCACCTGCATGGTCAAGGTGTCGTTCTCGGCACCGAGATGAGTGCGCTCCAGCAGATTACCGGCCTCATCGTAATGATAGGTTTCGCTGTAGTTGCTCCAACGGCTGGCATCGGGCGGGCCGAAGGCTTGCCACTCGGGCAATGCGGGGCCGAATGAGGGCTTGGCGGTTTCCCAGCCGGTGGCTTTGATCAGTTGATACAGCGTGTCGTAGGTGAACCGGCGGACCGGTTCGATGCGCTGGTTGGCGAAATACTGGATCGGTAACGCGGCGTCGGTAATTTCGGTGATGTTGCCCGCCGGGTCGTAGCGGTAGCTCAGGTTTTGCAAAAACACACCGTCCGGGCCTTGATTGGCCAGCGACAGCAGATGTCCATCGGCCGGGTCATAACTGGAAACGGTGCGCATGCCGTTGCCGGCGAGCTCGTGCTGAATCTGTCCGAGCGCGCTGTACTCGATGGCACTGACCAGCGTTTCGGCGGCAGGTTGTCCGGCCCGTTGCAGACCGACTTCGCGCAGTTGCCCCGCCCGATCATGGGCGAAGTGTCGGACATGGCCTTTGGCATCGGTCTGGCTCAGCGCCTCACCGGTGGCCGCGAAGTGCCAGGCAGCACGCGCACCGTCACCCGGCTCCAGCAAGCTGTTGCGCTCAGTCTCGGCGAGGGGCCAGTCCGGCGGATCCAGGCCGTCGAGGAAACGACGGACTTCGGCGAGGACCACACCCGCCAATCCATACTCGTGCAGCAACCGGCTCCCCGCCGGATCATCGTGTCGCACCGGTTGGCCGCAGCGATTGTGCGGCGCATCGTCTGGCGAAGAACTGCCCCAAATGATCCGCTCGGCACAGCGCTCGGGCTCGTCGGGAAAGTGCTCGAAGATCGCCACCGGTCGCAGCAACGAGTCATGCTCGGTCTGACGATGCCAGCCCCGCTGATCCCACGCCTCAAGCGCCTGCCCCGCGGCACCGGACAAACTCAGCTGCCAGCCCGCATCGACGCTGTGACTGCACAGGCTCTGGCCTGACAGGCTGTAAAAAGTAGACAGGTTCGCCGGCACCGCAGCACCCGACGGCATCAACGCAAACAACCGGGGATCACGCTGTTCAGAGAGCCGGCCCGCTGCATCGTGAAGCTGGTGCGTGACCTGCGTTTCAACAGGATCACCCACATCGCGTCGATAATAAGCCACCGCACGAGCGGGCAACCCGCGTGGCTCAATGGCACTTATTGACGGTGTGTAACTGTGCAAATCGTGGCACTCAACGATGGAGAGGCCACTCGCAATCTAGGCGTGCCGGAGATTAACGTCTACTGTCAACAATGACAGTAGACGGCCATTCAGCGCCCGCCACCGAGATCGACAAACGTCCCCGTCGCATACGACGCCTTATCCGACAACAACCACACAATCGCCTCAGCCACTTCATCCGGTCGGCCCCCGCGCGCCATCGGGATCGCCGATTCCAGTTTGCTGACCCGGTCCGGATCGCCGCTCAGCGCATGGAAATCGGTGTAGATGTAACCGGGGCGCACGGCATTGACCCGAATGCCTTCGCCCGCCACTTCCTTGGACAGGCCGATGGTGAACGTGTCGAGCGCGCCTTTGGACGACGCGTAATCCACGTACTCGTTTGGCGCTCCCAGGCGCGAGGCGACCGAAGAGACGTTGACGATGCTGCCGCCCTGCCCGCCGTGTTTCGGCGACATGCGCAGCACGGCGTGCTTGGCGCAGAGGATCGGCGCCAGGACGTTGGTCTTGAGGGTTTTGAGAATGCGGAACTCGGACATTTCGTCGACGCGGGATTTGTGCCCGACGGTGCCGGCGTTATTGACCAGTGCGGTCACCCGGCCCAGTTCGGCGTCAACGCGGTTGAACAGCCCGATCACTTCGTCTTCGATGCTGACGTCGGCTCGTACCGCGATGGCCTGGGCACCGAGGGCGCGTACTTGCTCGAGCACACGGTGCGCCGCTTCTTCGTCGGATTGATAGTTGATGCAGATCCGATAGCCCTGTGCGGCGGCCAACAAGGCTGTGGCGGCGCCGATGCCGCGGCTGCCGCCGGTGATGACGATGACTTTGTCCATGCGAGCGTTTCCCCGTTCAAGCGTATGCAGTCGGGGCCAAGAATAACCGCCATTGGCGGGTTTTGCATGGGGTCTGTGGTGTCAAGGCCGACGCCATCGCGAACAAGTCAGACCGCCGCACCGCCGCGAAGAGCGATAACGCGGTCCAACATTTTTCACGCCGTTGCCAACCGCTCCCCGCGAAGAATATCCACCATGAAGCGCTCCGCCGGCAGCGGATGCCCCAGCAGATAGCCCTGCAACGAGTCGCAACCGAGTTGAGTCAGGAAATCCTGCTGCACATCGGTTTCCACGCCTTCGGCGACGATGCGCAAACCCAGCGCCTGGCCAAGGGCGACGATGGCGGAAACGATGGCCGCGTCATCGCTGTCACGTTCCAGGTCACGGACAAACCCCCGGTCGATTTTCAGTTCGTTGGCCGGCAGGCGCTTGAGGTACATCAGGCTGGAATAGCCGGTTCCAAAGTCATCAATCGACAGGTCGACACCCATCTCCGAGAGTTCGTTAAGCACCATCATGCTCGCATCGGCGTCGCTCATGGCGGTGGTTTCGGTGATTTCCAGGGTCAGGCTGTTGGCCGGCAAATGGTGCGTGGCCAATGCTTTGGCGACGCTCTGGACCAGGCCAGCGTGGCAGAACTGCAAAGCCGAGAGGTTCACGGCAATGCGCCAGTCGGTGTAACCGAGCTCGTACCATTCGCGCATCTGCCGGCAGGCTTCGTTGAGCACCCAATCGCCGATCGGAATGATCAACCCGGTCTTCTCCGCGAGTTCGATGAACCTGTCCGGCATCAGCATGCCCTGCGTCGGGTGCTCCCAGCGCAATAACGCCTCGGCGCCGACTGGCCGGCCGTTGCTGGCGTCGAATTTTGGCTGGTAATAGAGGCTGAATTGTTGCTGGTCCAAGGCATTGCGCAGGTCTTGCAGCAATTGCAGCTGTTTGCGCGCGTTGCTGTTCATCGAGGCGTCGAAGAAGCTGTAGCCGTTTTTGCCCGCGCCCTTGGCGTGATACATCGCTGCGTCGGCGTTCATCAGCAGTTCTTCGCAGGTCTGGCCGTTTCCCGGATAAAGGGCGATGCCGACACTGGCGGATATCTGCAAATCATGTTCGGCGACGCGGAACGAGCGCGCGATCAGCCCGACTTGCCGCGCCGCCAGATTCAGTGCGTCATGCTCATCGGCCAGTTGCACCAGCAGCACAAACTCGTCGCCGCCAATCCGCGCCAGCGTGTCCTGGCTTCGCAAGTCCTCACGCAGGCGCAGCGCGACTTCACGCAACAATTGGTCGCCCATGTGATGGCCGAATGCATCATTGACCGGTTTGAAACCGTCCAGATCGATGAACATCAAGGCAAAGCAGCCGCCTTGCTCCTGCACCCTCGACATGGCTTGGTCGATACGGTCAGCCAGCAACACCCGATTGGGCAGGCCGGTCAGGGTGTCGTGCAGCGCCAGTTGGGTGAGTTCGCGATTGGCCTCTGTCAGCGAGTGGGCCAGCTCGGCGGTGCGAGCCTCCAGGCGCGCATCGAGAATAGAGGTGAGCAAGGCAATGCTCAGCACCGCCATCGTGGTGATCAGCACCAGGCTGTCCAGGCCCTTGCCGTTCAATCCACTGATTGCCGCGCCACAAAAACTGCCGTCGGGAAAACGTGCAGCGGCCATGGCGGTGTAGTGCATGCCGACAATGGCAATGCCCATGATCACCGCCGCGCCGCCTCGAAGCACGCTGACATAAGGCGTGTGCCGGCGCAGGCGGAAGGCGATCCATAATGCAGCGCCCGACGCGCCGACGGCGATAAGCAGAGAAGCGCCGAACAGTGCCGGATCGTAATCGATACCCGGCTGCATGCGCATGGCGGCCATGCCGGTGTAGTGCATGGCGCTGATGCCCGCGCCCATCGCCAGCGCTCCGAACGCCAGTTGCCAGCCCGGCAGTTGTGGCTGGCTGACCAGCCACAGGGCAAAACCACAGGACAGGATTGCAGTCAGCAGGGACAGGGCCGTCAGGGTGATGTCGTAGCCGAGGTCAATCGGCAGTTCAAACGCGAGCATGCCGATGAAATGCATTGACCACACGCCAATGCCCATCGCCAAAGCGCCGCCGGCCGTCCACAAATGCACCGCACGGCCTTTGGCCGTGGCAATGCGCCCGGTCATGTCGAGTGCGGTATAGGACGCGAGAATCGCCACAAAGAGCGAGATGATAACCAGCGTGGGGGAATAGCTACCGATGAGCATGGGACTTCTCGTGACGACCCGCCGTACTGCTTCCATTCTCGGGGGGAAAATCCGGCGATTGTACTGATTGCATGAAAGAACGCACTGACAAAATTAGCAAAGGGCCATCAACCCGATGAAACGCTTGTTTGATTGCTGGCGACTCCTCTGGAACCTTGCCTCCGCTCCCCTTGCAGGAGCTGTGTAGGAGCTCCTACACAGCGCCTACCAGCTCCGACAGAAATACAGGTGTCAGTTGTTGAGCTCTAGCTGTCCGTCCCAACCACCACCCAGCGCCGCAATCAACTGCACGCTGGCAATCAGCCGGCTCTGCAACAAGTCCAGCATGTTGCGTTCGTTGTTCAGCGCCGTGGCTTGCACCACCACCACATCCAGATAAGCAATCAACCCGGCCTTGTACTGATTCCGGGTCAGGCGCAAGGACTCACGCGCCGCGTTCAGCGCTTGCTGGCGCACGGCAGATTCGTTTTCCAGGACCTTGAGCTGAACCAGATAATTTTCCACCTCGCGGAAGCCGTCGAGCACGGTCTGGCGGTACTTGGCGACGGTCTCGTCATAGGCCGCTTCGCTGCGATCGACTTCGGCGGACCGTTGTCCGCCGTCAAACAGGGTCATCGCCAGTTGCGGGCCGACCGACCAGAAGCGGTTCGGCACGCTGATCCAGTTGGATGACGTGCTGCTGCTGTAACCGCCGTTCAGGCTCAGCGTCAGGTCCGGGTAATAAGCCGCCTTGGCCACGCCGATGTTGGCGTTGGCCGCCATCACCGAACGTTCGGCGGAAGCGATGTCCGGACGGCGCTCCAGTAATTGCGAAGGCAGGCTCAGTGGCACCTCAGGCAAGACCGGGATGTTCTGGGTTTGCGCGAGGCTGAACTCGGCCGGCGGCAGCCCGATCAGCACGGCGATGGCGTTCTCGAACTGGGCACGCTGCCAGATCAGATCGACCAGGTCGGCCTCGGTGCTCTTGAGCTGAGTGGTGGCCTGAGCCACTGCGTCCTTGCCGGAGACACCAGCGCGGTACTGGTTTTCGGTCATTTTCAGCGAGCGCTGATAGGCCTCGACCGTCGCTTGCAGCAGACGTTTCTGCTCATCGATCACGCGCAATTGCAGGTAGTTCTGCACCAGTTCCGACTGTTGACTCAGGCGCATCGCCGCCAGATCGGCAAAACTCGCCTCGGCGTTGGCGGTGTCGGCTTCCAGCCCGCGGCGCAGCTTGCCCCAGACGTCGGCCTCCCAACTGACCCCGGCCTGAGCGGTATAGGTGTCGCGGATACCACTGGACGAACTGGTCAGGCTCGAACTGCTGCTGCCGGTGCCCTGGCTGGAACGGTTTTTCCCGACGGTCAGGTCCACGGTCGGAAAAAACGCCCCGCGGGCACTGCGCACCAATGCCTGGGCCTGACGGTATTGGGCTTCGGACTGGGCAACCGTCTGGTTGGCGCTGTTGAGCTTCTCGATCAGGCCGTTCAGTTGTTGATCGCCATACAATTCCCACCAGGCACCGCGGGCCAGGGAATCGCTTGGGTTGGCCTGACGCCAACCGGCCGCTTCCTTGTATTGCACCGGCGCGGCAGCTTGCGGGCGCTGGTAATCCGGGCCGATGGCGCAGGCACTGAGCAGCGCCACGCACAGCGACAGGCTCAACAAGCGCGAGCCTCGGGCCGTGATCAGCGGTGCAGACAGGTTGATAAGCGAACGGTCAGTCATAGCGGAGTTTCCAGAGCAGCATCGGTACGCACCCCACGCCAGTGGTTGAAGCGATGGCGCAGTTTGTCGAGATAGAGGTAAACCACCGGGGTGGTGTAAAGGGTCAGCACCTGACTGAAAATCAGCCCGCCGATGATGGTCAGGCCCAGTGGTTGACGCATTTCCGCACCCTCGGCACGGCTCAGCAGTAGCGGCAAGGCACCGAGGATCGCGGCCAGCGTGGTCATCAGAATCGGACGCAGACGTTGCAGGCACGCGCTGCGAATCGACTCCAGCGGTTCCAGGCCCTGATGCCGTTCGAGTTGCAACGCGAGGTCGATCATCAGAATGGCGTTTTTCTTCACCACGCCGATCAGCAAAAACAGCCCGAGCAACGAGATCAGGCTGAATTCACCGCCCAACGCATAGATCGACAGCAGCGCACCGACTCCGGCCGACGGCAAGGTCGAGAGAATGGTCAGCGGATGGATGTAGCTTTCATACAACACGCCCAACACCAGATACACCGCCACCAGCGCACCAAGAATCATCCATGGCTGGCTCTTCTGTGTCGCTGCAAAAGCGTCAGCGGTGCCAGCCATCTTCACGATCACATCTTCCGGCATGCCGAGTCTGGCAATCGCCCGCTCGATGGCAGCCGTGCCCTGCTCCACCGTCACGCCTTCGGCCATGTCGAAGGAAATGCTCTCGGAGGCGAACTGGCCTTCGTGGCTGACACGGTCATCTTCCAGGCTGTTTTCGTAATGGGCGATGGTCGACAGTGGAATTCGCGCACCGTCGGCGGTGATCACCTGAACCTGCTTGAGGGTGATCGGGTCCTGGGCGTACTTCGGATTGACCTCCATGACGACCTGATATTGGTTGAGGCTGTCGTAGATGGTCGAAATCTGTCGCTGGCTGTAGGCGTTGTTCAGGACGGCGGTGACCATGTCCATGTCGACCCCCAGCCGTTTTGCCTGATCGCGATCGACGATCAAGGTCACCTGCTGCGCGCCCCGCCCTTCACGGGCGTCAATGGCGGTCAGCTCCGGCAACGCCTTGAGCGCAGTCACCACTTTCGGATACCACTGGCGCAATTCGCCAAGGTCGGCGCTTTGCAGGATGTAGGAATACTGCGAAGTGGTCTGCTCGCGACCGCCGCCAAATTGCAGGTCCTGATCCGCCATCAGCATCAACTGTGCACCGGCAACCTTGGGCATTTCCTTGCGCAGGCGCTCAATGACTTTTTGCGCGGAAACGCTCCGTTCCTTGATCGGTTTCAGGCGCACCAGCATGAAGGCGTTGTTGGTGCCGTTGGTACCGCCGATGAAGCCTGCGACGCTTTCCACCGCTTCATCCTTGAGTACGGCGCGGCGAAAGGTTTCCATTTTCGGTTGCATCACGCTGAACGACAGACCGTCGTCGCCGCGCACAAAGCCGATCAGTTGGCCTGTGTCCTGTTGAGGCATAAAGGTTTTAGGAACAACCACATACAGCGCAATGTTAACGCCAACTGTCACGATCAGACTGAGCAAAGTCAGGCGACGGTGACGCAACACCCAGTCCAGGCTGGTGGCGTATTTGCCGACCATCCACTCGTTGGCGCGCTGGCTCCAGCGTTGCAGGCGGTTTTCCTCACCCGGCGTATGTGGCTTGAGCCAGCGGGCACACAGCATCGGTGTCAGGGTCAGCGAGACCACCAGCGACACCACGATGGACGCCGCCAGGGTGATGGAAAACTCACGGAACAGGCTTTCGATAATCCCGCCCATGAACAGGATCGACAGGAATACCGCGACCAGCGAGACGTTCATCGACAGCAGCGTAAAACCGACTTCCTGGGCCCCGAGGTAAGCGGCCTTCATCGGTGGCACGCCTTCGTCGATGTGCCGGGTGATGTTCTCCAGCACCACGATGGCATCGTCCACCACCAGACCGGTGGCCAGAATCAGCGCCATCAGCGACAGGTTGTTCAGGGAAAACCCGTACAGGTACATCACCGCAAAGGTGCCCACCAGCGAAACCGGCACCGCGAGGGTCGGAATCAGCGAGGCGCGGAAGTTACCGAGAAACAGGAACACCACCAGAATCACCAGCGCAACGGCGATCAGCAGGGTCATTTCCGCTTCGTGCAAGGTTGCCTTGATCACCGGCGAGCGGTCCATGGCCAGGTTCAGCTTGACGCTGGCCGGCAGCACGGCTTGCAGTGCCGGGAGTTGGGCCTTGATCTCGTTGACCGTCTCGATGATGTTCGCACCGGCCTGGCGGTTGATCACCAGCAGCACCGCCGCGTCATCGTTGAAGAAACCGCTGTTGTAACGGTCCTCGACGCCGTCGCTGACCTTGGCCACATCCTTCAACCGCAGTGCTGCACCGCCGTTGTAGTGAATGATCAGCGACTCGTAATCCTTGGCTTTTTCCAGCTGATCGTTGGCCTGAACCTGCCACAACCGCTGGCCGTCTTCGACCGAGCCTTTGGGCCGGCGCACGTTGGCATTGGCGATGGTGTTGCGCACATCGTCCAGCGCCACGCCGTACTGGTTGAGCGCCTGGGGTTCGAGTTCGATGCGCACCGCCGGCAGAGAGCTGCCGCCGATCTGCACCTCACCCACACCCTGAACCTGGGACAGGCTCTGGGACAGGATCGTCGAGGCCAAATCGTAAAGCTGCCCCTTTTCCAGCACGTCCGAGGTCAGCGACAGCACCATGATCGGCGCCTGTGACGGGTTGACCTTCTTGTAGGTCGGCATGCTGCGCATCCCGCTCGGCAGCAGGTTGCGCGAGGCATTGATCGCCGCTTGCACTTCCCGCGCCGCGCCGTTGATGTCGCGGTCGAGGTCGAATTGCAGAATCACCCGGGTCGAGCCTTGGCTGGAACGGCTGCTCATGGTGTTGACCCCGGCGATGGCGCCGAAGGAACGTTCGAGCGGTGTCGCCACGGTCGAGGCCATCACTTCGGGGCTCGCGCCCGGCAGACTGGCCTGGACCACGATCACCGGGAAGTCCATTTGCGGCAGCGGTGACACCGGCAATAAACCGAAGCTCACCCCGCCCAGCAGCATGATCGCCAGGCTCAGCAACATCGTGGCGACCGGGCGTTTGATGAAAGGTCCGGAGAGGTTCATGGCTGTTCGACCACTTCCACGGGCTCGGACGGACGGCCCCAGCGCCGACCGAGGCGGTCGAAATACAGGTAAATCACCGGCGTGGTGAACAAGGTCAGCACCTGGCTGACCAACAAACCACCGACCATCACCAGACCCAAGGGCTGGCGCAGCTCAGCGCCGGAACCGGTGGCCAGCATCAACGGCACTGCACCGAACAACGCCGCCAGCGTGGTCATCAGGATCGGCCGGAAACGCAACAGCGCCGCCTGATAGATCGCCGTCTCCGGGTCCATGCCCTGATTGCGCTCGGCGTCGAGGGCAAAGTCGATCATCATGATCGCGTTCTTCTTCACGATACCGATCAGCAGGATGATGCCGATGATCGCGATCATCCCCAGGTCATTGCCACTCAACAGCAACGCCAGCAAGGCGCCGACCGCCGCGGACGGCAAGGTCGAGAGAATGGTAATCGGGTGGATGTAGCTCTCGTAGAGCACGCCGAGCACGATGTACATGGTCACCACCGCCGCCAGAATCAGCAGCAACGTGCTCGACAGCGACGCCTGGAACGCTTCGGCCGCGCCCTGGAACTGGGTCTGCACGCCAATCGGCATGCCGATGTCTTTCTGCACCTGCTCGATGATTTCCACCGCGTGCCCCAACGCCACGCCGGGCGCGAGGTTGAAGGACATCATCACCGCAGGGAACTGGCCGATATGGGTGATCGCCAGTTGTGCCTGACGCTCTTCGATATGCGCCAGGCTGGACAGGCGCACCTGCCCGCCATCGGTGGTCTTGACGTGAATCTGGTTCAGCGCATCCGGGCCGATTTTCTCGCCGGACTGCGATTGCAACACCACGCGGTACTGGCTGGCCTGGGTGTAAATGGTGGAAATCTGTCGCTGACCGAAGGCGTCATACAGCGCGTCGGTAATGTTCGACACCGACACCCCGACCCGCGACGCTGCATCGCGGTCGATCACCAGATACACCTGCAAGCCTTTGTCCTGCAGATCGCTGGCGACGTCGGTCAGCTCCGGCCGTTGGGCCAGCGCTTCGACCAAGCGAGCGCTCCACAGGTTGAGCAACTCGGAGTCCGGCGAAGACATGCTGAACTGGTACTGGGTACGGCTGACCCGGTCTTCGATGGTCAGGTCCTGCACCGGTTGCATGAACAGGCGAATGCCGACCAGCTTGTCCAGTTCCGGTTGCAGGCGGGCGATCACCTCGGTGGCGCTCAAGTCGCGGTTGCTGTGGGATTTGAGGTTGATCAGCAGGCGACCGCTGTTGAGCGTCGAGTTGTCGCCATCGACGCCAATGTAGGACGACAGGCTCTCGACGGCGGGGTCCGCCAGAATCACTTTGGCCAGTTCCTGCTGCCGCTCACTCATCGCTGCAAAGGAAATCGACTGCGGCGCCTCGGAAATGCCCTGGATAACGCCAGTGTCTTGCACTGGAAAAAAGCCCTTCGGCACGACCATGTAAAGGAACACGGTCAGCGCCAAAGTGCCGATCGCCACCAGCAACGTCAGTGGCTGGTGCTTGAGAACCCACTTTAACTTGCGCCCGTAAGCCGCGATCATCCAATCAATTGTGGCGCCGCTGGCCCGGTAGAAACGGCCTTGTTCTTCTTCCTTGGGTTCGCGCTTGAGCAGCCGCGCGCACATCATCGGCGTCAGGGTCAACGACACGACCAGGGAAATCAGGATCGCCACCGCCAACGTGATCGCAAACTCACGAAACAGGCGCCCCACTACATCGGCCATGAACAGCAACGGGATCAGTACTGCGATCAGCGACAAGGTCAGGGAAATCAGGGTGAAGCCAATCTGCTTGGCGCCCTTGAGCGCCGCATTCAGTGGACTGTCGCCCTCTTCAATAAACCGGGAAATGTTCTCCAGCATGACGATCGCATCGTCCACCACAAAACCGGTGGCGATAGTCAGGGCCATCAGGGTCAGGTTATTGACCGAAAAACCGGCGAGGTACATCACGCCGAAGGTGCCGATCAACGACAGCGGCACGGCTACCGATGGAATGATCGTGGCACTCGCGCGCCGCAGGAACAGGAACGTCACCATCACGACCAGCGCAATGGCAATCAGCAATTCGTGTTGCACGTCGGTGACGGACGCGCGGATGGTCTGGGTGCGGTCGGTCAGCACGGTGACGTCGAGGCCGGCCGGCAGGTTATCCGTGATGCTCGGCAGCAAGGCCTTGATCCGGTCGACCACTTCGATCACGTTGGCGCCGGGCTGGCGCTGGATGTTCAGCAACACGGCCTGGTTTTCATTAGCCCACGCCGCCAGACGTTCGTTCTCCGCCCCATCGACGATTTCCGCCACGTCCTTGAGCCGCAATGGCGCGCCGTTGGCGTAGGCCAGGATCAGGTTGGCGTAATCCTTGGGCGAGGTCAGTTGATCGTTTGCATCGAGCATCGAGACCCGGGTCGGGCCGTCGAAGTTGCCCTTGGGCTGGTTGACGTTCGACGCGCCGATCAGGGTACGCACGTCCGACAGGTTCAAACCGTTGGCCGCGAGGGCTTCGGGGTTGACCTTGATCCGTACTGCCTGTCGCTGGCCGCCGGCAATGCTGACCATGCCGACGCCGCTGATCTGGGCAATTTTCTGCGCCATGCGCGTATCGACCAGGTCATTGAGCTTGGGCAGCAACATGGTCTTGGACGTGATCGCCAGGGTCAGCACCGGGGTGTCCGCCGGATTGACCTTGTTGTACACCGGCGGCGCGGGCAAGTCCTTTGGCAGCAGATTGGTGGCGGCGTTGATCGCGGCTTGCACCTGCTGCTCGGCGACATCCATGTTGATGTCGAGGCTGAACCGCAGGGTCAGCACCGAAGCGCCGCCGGAACTGGTCGAGGCCATCTGGGTCAGGCCGGGCATTTGCCCGAACTGACGCTCGAGCGGCGCGGTCACGGCGCTGGTCATGACGTCCGGGCTGGCGCCGGGATAGAGGGTCATCACGCGAATGGTCGGGTAATCGACCTGAGGCAGGGCCGACACCGGCAATAGCCGATAGGCAATCACACCGGCCAGAATAATGGCCAGCATGCTCAGGGTCGTGGCGACCGGGCGAAGGATGAACAGCCGCGAGATGTTCATGCGCCGCCCTTTTTCGCCTTGTCGGTGGTGGCCGGCTCAGCCGCGTTGGCCGCCGATTTGCCTTGCAGGTGCCCGGTCGGCGTGGTCGGTACGTCCTTGGTGTCGTTGACCACTTCTACTTCGCTGCCCTCCTTCAGTCGGTCGGTGCCTTCGAGGACTACGCGATCGCCCGCCGCCAGGCCTTCGGTGATCACGGTGTTTTCACCATCGCTGGCACCGACTTTCAACTGACGGATCGTGACTTTCTTGTCGCCATCCATTGCATAGACGAAGGTGCCATTGGTGCCGAACTGGATAGCTGCCGACGGTGCGAGCACCACGTCCTTGAGGGTGTCGGCCAGCAGATGGACATTGACGAACTGATTGGGGAACAGCGCCTGATCGCGGTTTTCGTAGCGCGCCTTGAATTTCAGGGTGCCGGTGGTGACGTCGATCTGGTTATCGAGGCTCTGCAACACGCCGGTGGCCTGCAGTTTGGTGTCGCCACGGTCCCAGGCTTCGGCGGGCAGTTTGGCGCCACTGCGATAGCGGGCCAGTACCACGTCGAGGCTGTTCTCCGGCAAGGTGAAGGCAACGCTGATCGGTTGGGTCTGGGTGATGATCGCCAGCGCCGTGGTGTCATTGGCGGCAACGAGGTTACCGACGTCGAGCTGACGCAGGCCCACACGACCGGCAATCGGCGCGCGGATTTTGGTGAATTCGAGGTTGAGTTTGGCGTCATTGACCGCCGCCTGATTGGTCTTGACCGTGCCCTGATACTGGCCCACCAGCGCTTCGGCGGTGTCCAGGGTCTGCTTGGCGATACTGTCTTCGCGGTACAGACCACGATAACGCTCGACATCGACCTGGGCGTTCTTCAGTTGCGCCTGATTCTGCAGCAAGGTGCCTTCGGCCTGCAGCAAGGCGTTCTGGTAAGGACGCGGATCGATTTCCGCCAGCAAGTCACCGGCCTTGACCATCTGCCCTTCTTCGAACGACACCTTGATCAGCTCGCCGCCCACCCGGCTGCGCACATTGATGGTGTTCAACGCCGTCACGGTGCCCAGCGCCTTGTAATACAGCGGGAAGTCACCCTTGACCGCCGGCGCCACACGCACCGGAACCGGCCCGGTCGCCCCACCGAACCCCGGACGCATGCCGCCCGAGCGACCAGTGTGCCCGGCCACGGCTTTTTGTCCGTTGCCTTCTTTTGGCGCAGCGCTGCCGGGCCAGAATTTCCAGCACAGGCCAGCGATGACCAACAGGACAAGCAGGCCGAACAGCCAGCGACGAGGACTACGGGAAGCGGAGGATTGCATTGAATGATCAACCATTGGGCGCGTGGGCTTCTTCTACGGGAGGCTGAACGATAAGCACTGGCGGACATTAAGCAAAGCGCCTTTACCGGCAATTTACCTTCGGCTTACGTAACAGGAGATTTATCTAAGACACTGAAGCACAAATGAAAACGGCCTGGACAGGGCCAGGCCGTTAACAATTGTAAAGGTATGCTTATTTCAGAACAGCGAGTGCCGCTTCGTAGTTCGGTTCTTCAGCGATTTCCTTGACCAGCTCGCTGTGCAGCACGTTGTCATTTTCGTCCAGGACTACGACGGCACGGGCAGTCAGGCCTTTGAGCGGGCCGTCGGCAATGGCCACACCGTAGTTCTCGATGAACTCGGCACCGCGCAGGGTCGACAGGTTCTGCACGTTTTCCAGGCCTTCGGCGCCACAGAAACGGGCTTGAGCGAACGGCAGGTCAGCGGAGATGCACAGCACCACGGTGTTGGCGACATCGTTGGCCTGGGCGTTGAACTTGCGAACCGACGTCGCGCAGGTCGGGGTGTCGACGCTTGGGAAGATGTTCAGTACTTTGCGCTTGCCGGCGAAATTCGCCAGGGTCACGTCGGACAGATTGCCGGCAACCAGGGAAAAGGCTGGCGCCTTGGAACCGGCTTGTGGCAGTTGGCCGTTGACTTGAACCGGGTTGCCTTTAAGGGTGACTTGAGCCATGAGCGGAGTCCTTCTGAACGTTGATGTGGAGAATTCGACGAGGCAGAAGTTAACCATGAAATGGGGGTGATGACCTATGGCTGGATACAAATCGTGATGAGTTATCGAGCACAAAGGGGATTCGTTTCGACGTTGATGGTACTGCCCGCCTCGGGCCTGCACATGCCAATGTCGGATGCTGGCGAGTTTGGGCTGGCCGGATATTACAAAGAATGGTGATGTCAGCCAATTGCTGCCCCTGACAAACATAGCCCGCGACATCTTCATTACTGCAGAGGAACTGCGGGCACATTTGCGATTTCAAAGTTAAAAATCAACGCCTTTTCAATTGCAACGCCGACTTACAACTTAAAACCAAGAGCCACCTCTAAAACTTCTTTCTTTATAACTTCAACAGGAAGTGTATGCTTAACTCCATTCTCATAATTTAAAACCAATTCAACTGGACCATAGTAAACATCATCTACATTTTTATAGCGCATCCTAAAAAGATACGTACCGTCTTGAAAGGAATCTGCATGGTTTGTTCCGCCCTCGTTCGCAAGGGACTTCGCCCCCGTCATAACCTCCACGAAATATTTGGCATTTTCGGGAAACGTAATGCTTTTTACCGACCCCATGAACTCTGCCCAATTATCTCGCAGGTTTATTTTAACTTTATAGTACTGACTGTACGTGAGAAGTATATCATGATCACCTTGATCAACATTTTCAACCTCGAAGGTAGCATTTCCTCGAAGATCGTCTGGAGCAGACAAAACATCTAATTTAGGACTTGTATTATGACTAGAAGACGAAATCGTAAAATTATATATATAGCCTTCTCTATGATGCTGTTTTAAGTCAAACAAAAAAAGATAATAAGACTCAAGCCTCCAAGACACTTCTGGCGCAATCATCTCCCAAGCGTGAGGATTCGGACTAAAATCAAACTTCAGATACGAACCACGGAGAAGCACTATCTTGCTAAGGCCACGTTCAAGTGGCCGCCAGTCTATTGGTCCAGGCGGTGAATAAGCAAAGTAGGTACACGACTCCCAAAAACCAGACGTAAGTACTGACTCCGACCCCGCAGGCTGAATATGTGTTTTATCGTTCATCATTGCGTCCTCTATGAAAAAACAAGCGTCGTATAAAATCATTAATCCTTAACGCAGTAAAACACCTCAACTGCGCAAATGCTGTTTACAAATCACTTCTCGTCACTCTCAAGCTGATCAATCTCAAAAGTGATTTTTAACTCATCAAACTCTTTAAATGCCACTGGCATAACAACCCTCCCACCATTAAACCCCTCCATTTTCTGAGCCCTCACGGTCATTTTACCGCCTCCTAATGAAGGCGCCTTAATAATCACATCTTTATTGCCTGACAGGCACGCCACTTTAATGCCTTGACCTTCAACATCAGCGAACGCACACATTCAGTCTTCAAAAACACTAACTTCTATTTTAGGTACGATTGATAACTCATAGCTTTTATTGAACTTCAGCAATACAGGATTGTTTCCCTGATACACACCTTCACAAAGAATTTTCAACTCATTGGAAGGTAGACTGTTGAAGTATCTGAAAATCCAGGGTTGAGATATAGCACCCTGATAGTCCAAACAAAGTTGATGACGCTTACTGGCTGCAGGATCGTCCACCCCCTTAATTTCCACGCGGGTAGTAGCACTCACTACAAACTGCTCAGGAAACTCTATCGACGGATTCAGGCCATCCAGCCACTTTAATGCAACTGTTCTCCCAAGGAGCGGACTCGACTCGGGTAACGTTATCGTCAGCACCGCTGAATCTTTCGTCAGCCACATTCCTTCTTCACTTAGATCAACCGGTATTGGAGATCCCCCGCTGCGCAATACTGACACCACGCACCTCATCATTTAAATCAGAGAATAGAACAGGAGCGGTTGCCGTACAGGGTAGAAATCAGAATAAACTCGTTCCTGAGCAAATATCAGTTCCCATAAACACGTTACCCACGACAGTCAACAACATTAGGCATAACCGTTGAGGGGAACTCACACCATAAACAGCGTATACATTGCCAACCACTAAAAATTTAAAACCAAGAAACGGCGCCTAACTACTTTGCTTCTGGCTTTATTACCTCCACAGGAAGTGAAAGCTTAAGCACAGTAGAATTTACAAAGTGCAAAACCAAAGAAACCTTTCCATAATACAAATTTTCTGAATCTTTATAACGCATTCTTACATAATTGCTCTCGGGATCCATCTCACCCAACGGCAACCCTTCTGCACTAGATTGTCCGCTCCGATTCTCCACCAATGCACCACCCACCATAAAATCAATGTTGTATTTCGCATCGGCGGGATATGAAATACCAGCAATCTTTGTTAAATCAACAACCTCCTTCCACTCTTCGACTCCCCCCGTATAACTTATTTTCAATGAGTGGAATTTATTATAATTTAGGAGCAAGTCTTCTTTGCCTTGATCGAAGCCATCAAGCACGTACGCTGCACGTTCTTTTAATTCACTAGGAGTGCGTAATATCTTTACAGGAGCTTCACCTCCATCGTATTTAAATACACAATCTTGCACACGACCTACAGGAAAGGAATCAAAATGCAAAAAGTTCTCCCAAAGATTAAGATCGAAATTCCATGTCCACGTATCAGCACCACTGACTATTTTATCGAGGCGCCATGAATTTGTACCAGCGACAAGTCTAATATTTCCATCGGGCAATGAAAAGCCAGCTGTATTACGCTCAATATCAATACGCTCTGCTCCATTACCTACATGATAACCAAGGTATTTCAAATTCTGCCACATCTTTTCCACAGAGTCCGTCAAACTTACAGAATCAGCAGCTTCTTTCGACGCCTGTGCACTGTCAAACTTTTTTTTACTCATGATCGCACCCTTATTGCTTATTAATTAACAACTAAACAAAACAGCCAGAACCACTAGAAGAACTCACACTTCCGACCTGTCGCCCAGCTGTTTCTCTCCTCATCTAAAGCTGATCTACAACTGATCTATCTCAGCAGGCACCATTAGAGAATCAAGGCCATCAAGCTCTACCTCCAAATAAACCTTACGATAATCAAACCCGCCCCTATTTCTTGCTCTAATTTTCTGCTTCGCCCCCCCTGACGAACGCGCGTCAATATTTACAAACTCGTGAGAGGGTGGCAGCAGTTCGATATCGATCCCTGGCTCGGTCACGCCAATAAACTTGCATTTCCAGTCGGCGAAAACGCCATCTTCAGTTTTTGGAACAATAGACAATTCATGGGTTTTATCGAACTTAAGCAGCATCGAAAAACCTCCCTGATTCACGCCATCACACCGTACTTCCAACCCACCCAAAGCAAGCCCATTGAAATATCTGAAAGTCCAGTCGTCCGTAGCCGTGCCACCATAATCCAAGCACAGCTTATGACGTATTTTCGACGAGGGATCATCGACACCTCTAAGTTCGACGGTAGTTGAAGCGGCCATCACAAACTTGTCAGGCAATACAATGGAGGGGTTGGAGCCTTGCAACCATTTAAAGGCAACGACTCTGCCTATGAGTGGGCTTGCAGGGGGTAACGTCATCGTCAATACCGCTGAACTTTTCGCCAGCCACAGACCTTTATTACCTAGATCAACCGGTATTGGAGATCCCCCCTCCTGCGTCATACTGATACCACTCACCTCATCATTTAAATCAGGGGATAGAACAAGAGTGGTATCCATGACAAATTCTGCGCCCCCCTCACAGGTAACTTTCGCACCGAAAGTACCGCTTCGGTCAGCTGGGCCGGTGAGTGTCCAATCATGGACAGCGTCGGGAACTCCAAATCCTGGCTGACTATTAATTGCGGTCTCAGGCAGGCTGCCTCCAGGTACATATTTGAGGCTTAGCGGTACACCGGCAATCGGGCTGTTCGACTTGGGCCTGATTGAAAAAACACCTTGTCGCCCTCGCAACATCGCAACCCCTTCAGCCGGCACCGGATTGCCGGCAAACAACAGGTCGGCTTCGTCGCGCAAATTGGCCGAAAGCAAGGTCATGACCGTGAGGGTGATCAAGGTGATCCCACCCGGGCCGGCCACCACCAGGCTGAACGTGCCGCTCTTGTCCGCCGGCCCCGTAATGATCCAGCGATGAGGCTTGATCAGTTGCTCGAGCGGCGGTTGCCAACTGAAATTCTCTTTACCCAGACCCGTCCCGCTACCCCACTGCAAGCTCATCATCAGATCAGCCACCAGGCTGCCGGGTTTCGGCTCGAGGGTCAGCGTATGCGGCTTGCTCCGGATGAAAACCTTTCCGATGGCCGGGATGTCGGCGCCATCGATCTTGATGGTCACGTCATCCTCAAGGTTGCGCGACAACAACATGCAGGCTGGCAATTGCACCAGCGGGACCATTCCAGGCCCGACCAGTTTCAACCGGAACCTGCCGCTCTTGGTGGCTGAACCGGTCATTTTCCAGCTGTTGATCCTGGTCTCTTCGTCCAGCGCCGGCCCGCACGTAAAGTCCTCTTTTACCAACCCGTCACCGCTGACCCACTGCAGGCTCTTGAGAAGATCGCCGACGGGGCTGCCCTGTTTTGGCACCAGCGTCAGGGTTTGTTCTACGCCTCTGGTCCAAACCGTCCCGTCTGGCGTCAATTCAGTACCGCCGACCAGGAACGTGCCTTCATCGTCAAAGTTCTTCGACAGCACCCAGCACACTGGCAGTTCAAGTGGCGTCGACATGCCTTCGCACACCAGTTTGAAACCGATGGTGCCACTCTTGCCCACCGGACCGGTGATGCTCCAGCTATGGGCCTTGATCTTCTCGTCCAGCGCCGGATCGCAGAGAAAATCATCAGCCTCCAGCGTTCCGCTGGCCCATTGCAACGACACAGGCAAGTGACCGAACGGGCTGCCCGACTTGGCAACCAGAGTCAATGTGTTCGCCTCGCCCCTGAATAGCACCGTGCCACCCGGCGCAATGACATCTCCCTCGAGCCGGGCTTCTGCCTCTTCGTTCAGGTCGGTTGACAGCAAGACATTGAGCGGCAGAACAAAGGGCATAGTGATGCCCGGACAGGTGAAGATCAGGTTGAAAATCCCGCTCTTGGTGGATCCGGTCAGGCTCCAGGACTGCGCTTTGACTGGTTCGCCAAACCCTGGACTGCATCGCAGATTCTCGTCGTCGAGATTGCTCTTGATTTCGTAGGTCAGCGCAATTGGAAGCCCTGCAATTGCACTGCCTTCCTTGGGGGCCAGCGTGATGTCGCGGGGATCTTCGCGAAAGAAAAAGTTGCGATCGTTCGCGACAGGCTGACCGTCGTAACGAACATGGAATTCATCACCGAGATTGGGTGAGAGTACCCGACAGTCATGCTCCCAGTTTTGGGTCACCTCCTGACTCACGAACAACAGGGTGACCCTCCCACCCAGGCCCGCCTGCGGTGTGAGTGTCCATTTGAATTTGCCGTCGACCGGATCGTGAAGTTCGTTTTCTTTCGGTTCGACTTTAGTGATCGGACCGTTGACATCAACCAGATTCAGACTAAGTTTCTTCGCGATTTCCGGTGTGACTTCCACGGTCACTTCGCTTGGCTGCCCATGGGGTAATACAACGGGTGAACCCCATGGCAGAACCACACCATTAACCGTCAATTTCGCTTCTTTCCAGGGGCTACTCTCATAAACCCTGACTGGAAATGTGTGCGAAGTCCACGTGTCGTCATAGGGGTTGTAAACACAAGCCGTAATTGTGTGGGGGCCTTCCTTCTGGAATGCATATATAAACTTGCTGACACCTAATTCCACGGTGTCCTCGTTGCGCACGAACTCTTCATCGACATGCCACTTTACTTCGACACCTACCAGTTTTTTCTTGGTGTATGCAGAGATCACCTGAACTTCGATTTCTAATTTTTCATCAATCAGCGGAGAGGGAATATGGGTTTTTATACCCGTAAACTCGTGCAGATAGTGCCCCATACGCATTGGAATACAGTAAGGCGCGGCGGTGAATTCACTTTTTATCAAGCAATCGAAATCGACATCCTCGCCATCGACCGGGCATTCGACCCCCCACTCACATCCCTCCACCGCTGAAAGTTTCTGGAACGTACCCACCGGAGGGGAACATTCAATCGGTAAAGATTGCCCTGAACGGGAAATGACACAAAGCTCCTGCCCAACCCATGGACTAGCGTCATCCCCGGCGATGCTGAGCTTATGCTTACGGAGGCCTGATGCTCCGTAGCAGAGGTATACCAAGGGAGCTTCAACAGATCCGATTTTATGAGGCGAATTCATGGCGCTTTCCCGATAGTTGGCAATGACGAAAACTGGCAACTTCAATATCAAGAAAAAAAGCATCGGCAGGAACTGTCACAAATGACAGTTCTTAAGATCTATTTCCAATACATGCAATGAACAAACCGTCAATTTTGAAATAACGCGTTGTATTTTTCAGAGCTGCTGTCGATTTAAGCGCCGGCCATTCGACCAGGTAATGAATACTCAAACCAGCGGAGAAAAGACCATGCGATTCATGATCATTGTGAAAGCCAGCCCGGACGCCGAGGCCGGCGTGATGCCCAGCGAAGAACTGTTGACGGCGATGGGCAATTACAACGAAGAACTGGCCAAAGCCGGCATCCTTCTCGCCGGCGAAGGCCTGCACCCCAGCAGCAAAGGCGCCCGTGTGCGCTTCTCCGGGGACAAGCGCACGGTCATCGACGGCCCGTTCGCCGAAACCAAGGAGCTGATTGCCGGGTATTGGCTGTGGCAGGTGAAGTCCAGAGAGGAAGCCATTGAATGGGTCAAGCGTTGCCCCAATCCAATGCCGGGCACAGAAGCCGAGATCGAGATCCGCCAGGTGTTCGAGGCTGAGGATTTCGGGGCCGAGTTCACACCGGAACTGCGGGAGCAGGAGGAACGGTTGCGTGAACAAGTGAAGAGACACTGATCAGCCATGCAAGCGCGGTCACCTCAACCATTTTGGCGAGAGGGTTTAGCAAAACGTCGCACCGCACCGAAAACGGTGATTGCGTTTCTGCAGACCAATCTCGTCTGCAGTTATGGGGCTGCTGCGCACCCCAACGGGGGTAAACCCCCTCGCCACAATGGTTCTTCGAAGGCCGCTATTCGTGTTTATACGACTAGCGGTTTTTTTGTTTCTGCAGGACACGAACCCATGAATCAATCCCTTCGACTGGATAACCCACCGGCAACTGCTAACGTCATCAAATATGTCTTACAGGCTTGATAGGAAAGAGATTACGCAGTAATGGCCGCCAAGTGCCGAGTTGACCAATGAGCCACCAAGGAACCGGCGAATCATGTCGAAGCATCCAGGAGCGCGCGCCTTTCTTTTGGCGATCTCTATAACTTCTGTGGTTTGTGTCCAGGCAGACGACCCCGACATGGTCAACAAAAGCAACAATCCATTGAACCCCGAGGCGGGGATGAACCTGCTGGATTACTACACCCCGAAATACTACGGCTCCAACATCCACACTAACGACCTGCTGGTGCGCGGCACACTGCCGATTGCGCCCAACGGTTTCATTGGCGTCCCGCAATTGCTGCGTGCCACCGCGCCGATCAGCATTCGCCCCGATCCAGGTGGGGGCTACAGCACCGGTGAAGGTGATCTGAACCTGATCGATTTCTTCCTGCTCAAGACCGAGGGCGTGCAATTGGGCATCGGTCCGCAGATCACCGCGCCCTATGCCGATAAGGACGAGCTGGGAACCGGCAAATGGCAAGCCGGGCTGGCGGCCATTGCGATCGATTCATCGCCCCGTGGCTTGCTCGGTGCGCTGGTGCAATACCAGAGCTCCTTCGCTGGCGACAGCGACCGCCCGCATGTGGAATCGGCCACCGTGCAGCCGTTTGTCATTCACAACCTGGAGAGAGGTTGGTACCTGCGCTCCACCGCGACCTGGGCCTTCGACCTGAAGAATGACACCCATTACATCCCGCTTGGCCTGGGTGCCGGCAAGGTCTGGAAATCCAGGGACAATATCCTCAATGCCTTCATCGAACCGCAGTGGACCGTCGAACACAAGGGTGATGGCTTGCCCCAGTTCACGCTGTTCGTCGGTTTCAACGCCACCTTCGGTCAATAAGGATTTCCCCATGCACATTGCACTTCGCGCAGCCGGTTACAGCCTGATGTCCATGTTCGTCAGTTGTGGGGTCGGCGCCCAGGACGTCAGCGTCACCGAATCCAGCTTCACCGCTATGCGGGAAGAAGTTCGAGGTATTACCGGTGAGGCCTGTTGCACCCGGACGGTGGACCAGGAGCGTGCGAAGTTCAAGACGGTCGTGAGGTGATACGCAGGGACGATGGGAGTCGGTATTCGACGACTGAAACGGCCGTCTTCGCGAGCAGGCTCGCTCCCACATTCGATCACCGGTGAACATTCAAATGCATGTTCGACTCAGTTTCTTTGTGGGAGCGAGACCGGCTTGCCGGCGATACAGCCTTCAGCCCCAATGCATTATTTGGATTTCAGCTTCAGGTAAGACTGATGCATATCCGACGCCCAGCCATCGATCACGCCTTTCACGTCATCGGCTTTCATCACCTGAGCCTCGTTTTCCAACGGTTTGCCAGTGCCTTTGCGCACCACCTGGGCCAGCACTTTATTGTTGCTGCCATCCAGGAACACGGCTTCGGTGGCCAGGTCGGTTTCCTGATCACGAATACCGCTGGCGGTACTCACCGCGGCCGCCACCAGGGCAATCGGAATCACTTCATAAGCTTTCAGGCCTTGGGTCTTGCTGCTGACGGCAGTGATCGCCGCGCGCACCACCATCACACCCGGGCCAGGGCCTGCCGCCAAAGGCAGGGATTTGCCAATCTCGCGTTTGAGCGCCTGATCGTAATAACTGGTAATCCCGTTCAAGGTGGCCTGAGGGATTTTCACGGTCGGCTGAGGCTTGGGATACAGTTGGGTCGGTTCGACATACACGCTTTTGTATTTGTTGATGTCGAGCTTCGGATCAACCCAACGCATCACCACCGCCCCCGAAGGGGATTTGGCTTCTTTGAGCTGGCTGTAATCCTTGAGAAACCCGGAATACTGGTCCGGCTCGACCTTCGAACTGGTGCAGCCCACCACGCCGATCGAGGCAATGCACAGTGTGCTCATCATTAACGCAAGCTTCATGCTGTAACTCCTGTAATGCGGTCGACAACAGTTTGGGAAACAGGTGTTACAGGTATAGCCAATGCCGCACTTTTTGTTCTGATAAATCTCAATATTCATTCGTTGGCACAATACGAGGCCGTGTCGGCGATGGTTTCGACACGGCTTCAGGTATCAATCACCAGGACGAACCACTCTTCGCCGCCAATTCCCGCCGACTATTGGCCCGCATCGCCTTGATCAACGACACCGTGCCCACCAGCAAAATCGCGGCACCGAACAGGAAGTCGATGTTGTATAGCTGAAAGTCAGTCAGTGGCCCGACCAGCAGCACCCGGATCGCGCCGATACTCACCAGCGTCGCCAGAAAGTCGATGCCCGGCTCGTCACGATAGAACACGTGCATCAGCGGCAGGCAGATCACCAGCAACAACAGCAGCACGATCACCTTGAACGAGTCTTTGCGCTCGACGCTGAACGCGCATTCATTGGCCGCGTAAGGTTTGTAATCCTCCTCGCGAACCAGTGAATTCTTCTCATTGATGTACTCGGCGCGGTTGTACTTCTGAATCGGCGTGAAGGTGTTGGACATCTCCATGCGGGTGGTGATGCGCTTGAACTTCAGATCAATCCGTTCATTGCCCTTGAGGATATACACCACGGGTTTGTAGCCATAACGATAGCTATCGAACGGAAACGCTTGCGCCCTGCCCTGGACGCCGATGGGCCGGGCTTCAAGCTCGGCGTAGGCGCTCTTGTCGAGTGAAGATAGATTGCGGCTCAGGGGCTTGATCCTGACCTGTTCGAGGAAAATCGGCGTGACGCCGTATGACCACTGCAGCGGCTCCAGGCGCAGGCGCAATTCGTTGCGGCCCAGGTCATAACGGTCGAAGGTCCGCTCGGACACGATGACCGCCCCCGAGAGCATGAATTCGCCGCGCACAGTGTTAGTGATGCGCAGTGTCAGCCAATCCTTGCCCAGGGCCGCCACATCGCTGGTCGGTGGCGTTCCGCACCAGGCAGAACTGTCGGAAGCCTCCCCGAGTTGCCCGTTGCGGTTTTCCTGAAACAGATAAAAGTAACTGCCCCACAGGGCCGTCATCAGCACCAGTGCGATCAGCCCCAGAATTTTCTTGCCCGCGCTCAAACCAGACTCCTTTCTTTACTGACTTCCTTGTGAGGCGCGGACTCTATCAAAACGGGATCACTGCCCAAAGAAAAAAGATCGCAGCCTGCGCCAGCTCCTACGTGCATGGTGGTGCAGGAGTTGCCGCAGGCTGCGATCTTTTGATCCTGTCGCGTTCAGCGACGTCGGAATAGCGGCCGTGGCTCAATGACAGAACGCCCATACAACACGCTCATGCCCGCCAACCCTTTGAGCGCATCTTCGGCGGACTTGTCTTCGCGCACGGCAAAGCTGTCGAAACCGCATTGGCGCATGTGGCTGAGCTGATCGCGCAGCACGTCGCCGACCGCGCGCAATTCGCCGGTCCAGCCCAATCGAGTGCGCAACAGGTACGCCTGGCTATAGGCGCGTCCGTCCCGGAAACTCGGGAAATCCAGGGCAATCAGCGGCAGCTGCGCAAACCACGGCTTGAGGCACTCCACTTCATCGTCCGGGCCCAACCAGACCCCATGCTGTTGCGGGTCTTCCAGCCAACGGGCCAGCGGCACAATCAGTGGACCTGTGGGCTGTTCAGCCTCGATATCCCTGATCAACGTCCACGGATCGTCAGCAACAATCCGCGCCTCACCCGCCTCCAGCCGCAGCAGATTGTTCATGCCGACACCTCCAGCACCTTCGGATAAACCGCTTCCTTGAACGGTTCCAGACCGATGCGTTGCAAGGTGTCGACGAACAATTCTTCGCTCTCGCGGTAGCGCGCAAACGTGGCGATGATCCGCTCGATGACGTCGGGCACTTCGACGGCGCTGAAGGACGGACCGATGACTTTGCCCAACGCGCTGTGCTTGCCCTGAGCGCCGCCAAGCGTGATCTGGTACCACTCGCTGCCATTCTTGTCGACGCCAAGAATACCGATGTTGCCGATGTGGTGATGGCCGCAGGCGTTCATGCAACCGGAAATGTTGAGGCTGATATCGCCCAGGTCATGCAGGTAGTCCAGGTCTTCAAACCGCGCCTGAATGCCTTGCGCAATCGGGATCGACTTGGCGTTGGCCAGGGCGCAGAAGTCGCCGCCGGGACAAGCGATGATATCGGTCAGCAAACCGACATTGGCGCTGCCCAGCCCGTGCTCGCAAGCCCGACTCCACAGTGCGAACAGATCTGCCTTCGGCACGTCCGGCAGGACAATATTCTGCTCATGGGCGATACGGATTTCGCCAAAACCGAACTGCTCGGACCACCCGGCCACCACGTCCATTTGCTCGCCAGTCACGTCACCTGGCGGCGAGGCGATGCCCGGTTTGGTCGACAGCACCACACTGGCGTAGCCCGGCACCTTGTGCGGCTGGACGTTGCGCGACACCCAGCGGGCGAACGTCGGGTTCTCGGCCAGGCGTGTGCCGAACTCCAGATCGGTGTCGGACAACGAACGGTAATCCGGCGGCACGAAGGCACTGGCGACACGCTCGTATTCAACGCCGGTCAATTGTGCCGGACCCTCCTTGAGGTATTGCCACTCCTCTTCCACTTCCCTGGCAAAGGCTTCGATGCCCAGCGCCTTGACCAGAATCTTGATCCGCGCCTTGTACTTGTTGTCGCGCCGGCCGTGGCGGTTATAAACCCGCAGCACCGCCTCGACGTAGGACAACAAGTGCTGCCACGGCAAGCCTTCGCGAATCTGCAAACCAAGGATGGGCGTGCGTCCCAAGCCACCGCCAACGATGACTCGCAGGAGCATTTGCCCGTCGGCGCCGGGGTAAAGATAGAGGCCGATGTCATGCATCATGATTGCCGCGCGGTCCTGTTCGGCCGAGCAGATGGCGATCTTGAACTTGCGCGGCAGAAACAGGAATTCCGGGTTGATCGTCGACCACTGGCGCAGGATTTCCGCCAGCGGTCGCGGGTCGATCAGTTCGTCCGCGGCCACCCCGGCGAAGGCTTCGGTGGTGATGTTGCGCACACAGTTGCCGGAGGTCTGGATGGCATGCATTTCCACCTCGGCCAGGCGTTCGAGAATCTCCGGCACCTGGGCCAGTTCGATCCAGTTGAACTGCATGTTCTGCCGGGTGGTGAAGTGGCCATAACCGCGGTCGTAATCCCGGGCGATGCTCGCCAGCGTGCGCATCTGCCGGGCGCTGAGCGTGCCGTAGGGAATTGCCACGCGCAGCATGTACGCGTGTTTTTGCATGTACAGGCCGTTCTGCAAGCGCAACGGCAGGAATTCCTCTTCGCTCAACTCGCCCGCCATAAAGCGTTCGACCTGATCGCGAAACTGCGCAACCCGCTCGAAGACCAGCGCCCGGTCATAGTCGTCGTACTGATACATGTGGCTACCTCATTAGGATTGATCGGGCTCTGTGGCTGATGTCGGTCAGTTGAGCGTGTGAGGCGCTTTTCGCAGGAGCCGGCTTGCTGGCGATGGCGCCCTCGAGAACGTCATCGCCAGCAAGCCGGCTCCTGCAAGTTCAATTTCCCCCAACGGATCGGCATCCAGCTCTGCGGCTCGTTTTCTGGGTGTGACTATGGACCTGCAGCGCAGTACGTTACAGATTCAGCTAAACGCAAAAAAACCGTATCAGCGCGCAGCCGATCACCGCAGGCAGGCGCCGTATCTGATCCGTATAAACTCGGTTTTTCTGAGTCTGTTTTGTTTAGGGCAGGGTTTCTACAGTGGGGTTGCATGCCAGTCCGGGTGGGCTGGCAAGACTTTGCAACCGTGGAAGCATTGACCATGAGCACAGCAACAATCGGACAGGCCTATAACTATAAGGTCGTCCGCCAATTCATCGTGGCGACCATTGTCTGGGGCGTCGTGGGGATGGCGATGGGGGTGTGGATCGCCTCGCAACTGGTGTGGCCCGAGATGAACCTCGACCTGCCGTGGACCACCTTCGGCCGGTTGCGACCGCTGCACACCAGTCTGGTGATTTTCGGCTTTGCCGGCAGCGCGCAGTTCGCCGCCAGCTACTACGCCGTGCAGCGTACCTGCCAGGTGCGGCTGTATTCGGACACCCTCGCCGCCTTCACGTTCTGGGGCTGGCAATCGGTGATCGTGGTGATGCTGATCACCCTGCCGCTGGGCTACACCACCACCAAGGAATACGCCGAGATCGAGTTCTCCGGCGCGGTGTGGATGACCGTGGTCTGGGTCGCTTACGCCATCGTGTTTTTCACCACCGTGGTGCAGCGCAAGACCAAACACATCTACGTCGGTAACTGGTTTTTCGGCGCGTTCATTGTGGTCATCGCGATGCTGCACGTGGTCAATCACTTGTCGATCCCGGTGGACTGGTTCAAGTCCTACCCGGTGTATTCCGGGGCCACCGACGCCATGGTGCAGTGGTGGTACGGGCACAACGCGGTGGGCTTCTTCCTGACCACCGGGTTTCTGGGAATGATGTATTACTTCGTGCCGAAGCAGGTCGGGCGACCGGTGTATTCCTATCGCTTGTCGATCGTGCATTTCTGGGCGCTGATCACCCTGTATATCTGGGCCGGCCCGCACCATTTGCACTACACGGCGCTGCCGGACTGGGCGCAGTCGCTCGGCATGGCGATGTCACTGATCCTGCTGGCGCCGAGCTGGGGCGGGATGATCAACGGCATGATGACCCTGTCGGGCGCCTGGCATAAGTTGCGCACCGACCCGATCCTGCGTTTTCTGGTGCTGTCTCTGGCCTTCTATGGCATGTCGACCTTTGAAGGCCCGATGATGGCGATCAAGACCGTCAACGCCCTCTCCCACTACACCGACTGGACCATCGGCCACGTGCACGCCGGCGCCCTTGGCTGGGTGGCGATGATCACCTTCGGCGCGGTCTACCACATGATTCCGAAAGTCTTTGGCCGTGAGCAGATGTACAGCACACCGCTGATCAACCTGCATTTCTGGCTGGCGACCATCGGCACTGTGTTGTACATCGCGTCGATGTGGGTCAACGGCATCACTCAGGGCCTGATGTGGCGCGCGATCAACGACGACGGCACGCTGACCTACTCTTTCGTCGAAGCCCTGCAGGCCAGTCATCCGGGGTTTGTAGTGCGTTTTACCGGCGGCGTGTTCTTCCTCAGCGGCATGCTGCTGATGGCGTACAACGCCTGGCGCACCGTGCGGGTGTCCGATGTGGCGATGGCTGAACGTGAAGCGCAGATTGCCTGAGGCGAGGAGCTGGAAATGATCGAGATGGTGCTCAATGGTTTAGGCGTGGCGGGGCTTTGGCTGGCGGTCGAGTACTGCCTTAAACAGCAGACGGCGCAGAGCCTGGAAGAGGCAAGCCTGATGCCTTTTGCCGATGACCCGGAGGTGGCGCGGCGGGTGGAATTGGCGACGGGGAAAGTCGTGAAAGCGGTTGCGCCGCAAGTGGCAAAACCCGGGTGGGGAAACCTCGACATCTGATGCACCACAGATCACTGTGGGAGCGGGCTTGCTCGCGAAGGCGGAGTGTCAGGCAACATCAATATTGACTTTGCCGACGCCTTCGCGAGCAAGCCCGCTCCCACAGGGGTTCAGCTGCGATCTCTAGGAATCAGGCTCTGCAACTGCTGCGCCAGAAAATTCGCGTCGAAGGCAAAGGTGTCCGGGTCTTTCAAACCATTGGTCTTGCGCCATTGCCAGCTGCTCGACGGCGGCAGGCATACCAGCGAAATGCTGCCATAGCGCGCAGCGGTCAGGCCCATCACGGCCAGGGAAATCTGCCCGCCCGCGCCCATCACATCCGGTACGAACTCCACCGGTTTGCCGGCGATCACGATACCGAGCTTCTCGGTCTTGAACGTCGACGTCTCGACCGGAACGCTGGGTCCCGAGGCCACGTAGGCTTCACGGCTCACTTCCAGCAGGTTCGGCGCCTTGACCGGTTCCAGCCATTGCTGGATCTGATCGAACAGCTCGCCAATGCGCGTCGCCCACACGGCCGACTGTGACTCGAACAGTTGTTTTTTGTGCGCTTCGCTGTCTGCGTAGTGGCGAAGCATCTCACCCAGTTGCTGTACGTCGTCCATTGCGGTGTTCCTTTGGTTGAAGCAGTGCTGCGGACTTCGAGCATGGCAGATGCGCGCGCCGCCCGTACAAGTCAATTGCATGGGCGGTCACATCTCGAGACACTCGCGGCCCAGGGGTAGCCATCAACAGGAGCACACCATCGCCGGATCTATCGGCAGGTCATTGAATCCCTGAGCCAGCGCGGCGCCCAGGCCATCATCCTTGGCTGCACGGAAACCGGCCTGCTGATCAACCCCGAGCACAGCGCCCTGCCCCTGCTCGACACCACCGAACTGCATGCGCAGGCGGCGGTGCCGTTCGCATTGGCGCAGTGATCAACCGGCCTTGGGCAAGCGACGCAGACGCGCCATGCTCAAGGTATCCACCAACCTTCCGTCACGCACGGCGTAGTCGCGAAACAGGCCTTCGGCTTCAAAGCCGAACTTGCGGTACAAGCCGATGGCCGCTTCGTTGTCGGCGTACACCGAAAGCTCGACCCGTTGCAGGTTCATCCAGTTGTCGGCGATGTCCAGCGCCGTTGCCAGCAGCTTCGAACCAACGCCCTTGCCCTGCCATGCCGACAAGACGCCCATGCCAAAGCTGCCGGCGTGACTGCGACGGATCCGCGAAAACTGCTCCAGGCCAATGCTGCCGATCACCAGCCCCTGATGCAGCGCCACCAGTTTGATTTCGCGTTCGTTGTCCGACGCCAGGCGTTTGCGCCAGAGCTCGATGGATTGAAACGGCATTTGCAGGACCTGCCGGGTAACCGCCGGCTCGTTGTAGAGCGCGGTGATGCCTTCGAGATGGGATTCGTCGAAGCGTTCGAGGGTGATGACAGCGTCAGTGACGGGCATGGGTGATTCATCCTTGAGACAGACATGGCCGCTCACTCTACAACGCAATCTTCCGGCATAGCGAGAACCAAAAATGTGGGAGCGGGCTTGCTCGCGATAGCGGTAGGTCAGTCGCTATCAATGTTGACTGACGCACCGCTATCGCGAGCAAGCCCGCTCCCGCATTACTGGATTGTGTTCAGCCTTCGAACCACTCCCGGCGCTCGTTGAAGGTGTTCTGGATCAGCTCGACGATCATCTGCACCTGCGCTTCGCCCTCGGACTGCACATTAACCGCCATCCACACCTCACGCTGCATCGGCTGGCCAAACAACCCCGGCAACGCAACGAGACCGCGATCAAAGTGACCGATGTAACCGGGCAGCAAACCGATGCAGGCGCTGCAGCGAATCATCTCCAGCAGCAGCTCATAGGAATGCAGCTGCACCACACCGGCCAGGCGCTGCTCCACCAACGCATTCCACGGCACGAAGCTCTCGACCTGACGGTGAGACGGCCATTGCACCAACAGGAAATCGGCGAGGTCATCGAGACTGTCCGGGCGCGACGTCGTCCTTGAATAGCGCTTGGCGATGTGCGGCTGGTAGTCAAGCCGCGCCAGGCGGCGGGGTTCGCTGACAGCAAAACTCGGGCTCGGCCGCGGCGATTCGATGCCGGCCAGCCACACCACCACATCGGCACTGACGGCTTGCAGCGCCAGTTCGCTGTCGAGGGTGATGATGTCCAGGCGGACGCTGGCGTTGCGGCGCAACAAGGCCACCAGGTCGCGACCGAGAATGTCATGCAGGATCGATTCAGCCACGGCCAGGCGCACCAACGGTTGCTCGATCACCGGCAAATCGCGCTCATGAGCCAACGCGATCAACTGCGCCTGAAGCTGCAAGCCTTCACGGCTGAGGGTAATGCCATTGTCGCAATGGCTGAACAGCGAACAGTGCAGTTGCGCTTCGAGCTGCGCCAGTTGCTTGCGCAGCAAGGTCGCCTTGATGTTGAGGCTGCGGGCCGCCTGCATGAAACAGCCGCAGCGAGCACTGACCGTGAACGCCTGCGCCAGTTGCGGATCAATCGCCGAGGCCCGCGCACGCAAGGACGGCGTGGTTGCTAGCGGCGGACGGTATTCGGCGGGGATTTGGCGCCCTGAGGTTTCCATGAATGACATCGATGACTCCCTGTCGATATGTCCTTTGAAAACCTCATCCTGCGCACCGTTCATGAACCTGCTGTGACAACCGCTGGAATGCTGTTCACTTACAGTGCGGGCACACAAACTTGTGGCGAGGGGATTTCTTGCTCGCCTGAGGAATTTCTCAAGTGAACTCATGCACTGGGCGCTTGGCGAAAACTCACGGCCAGGCGATTCCAGCTGTTGATGGTGGTGACGGCGATGGTCAGGTCGACCATTTCGCTTTCACTGAACTGCTCCCGGGCCTGGGCGTAGACGTCGTCAGGCACATGGCTTTGCGAGAGCAAGGTCACCGCCTCGGTCCAGGCCAGCGCCGCGCGCTCCCGTGGGTTGAAGAAACCACTGTCGCGCCAGACCACGATTGAATACAGGCGCCGGTCGGTCTCGCCGAGGCGCCGCGCATCCACCGAATGCATGTCGGTGCAGAAGGCGCAGCCATTGAGCTGCGAGGCGCGGATCTTGATCAGGTGCAGCAGCGCCGGCTCGATGCTCAGGTTGCTGGTCAGCGCCTCCATGGCAATCATCGCTTTCATCGCTTTGGGCGACGCGCTGTAGTAATCCAGACGGGAAGTCATGGCGTGCCTCGTGGATCGATAGATGCTTTCAAGTTAGGCGCTGATGCGCAAGCGTTACAGATCCAATTCAGCGAAATTCCGGTGGACCACCCGGCAACAGTCCAATCCGCGGTATTTCATCCACGCAACTTCTGCGCAGCGGTGCTTGCGGGTAATCTGACGCGACGCACACGCGTCTCAACCGCTACAAGGAGCCCCGCCGGTATGGAACTTCATGTTGTCATCAACGGCCGCAAGGACCTGGCAGGCCAGTTGTACAACCAACTGCGCAGCGCCATCGAATCCGGCCGTCTGGCAGCCGGGACGCAGCTGCCGCCCAGTCGATTGCTGGCCGAACAGCTGGGCATCTCGCGCAAGACCATTTCCGACACCTACGCGCAACTGACGTATGAAAACTTCCTCACCGGCGTGATCGGCAAAGGCACTTACGTCAATGCCCGGACCGCAAAAGCGCTGCCCAAGCAAAGCCATTCACAGTTGGCGAGCGCCGAGGTCATCGAGTCGTGGCGCAACCTGCCGGTGTTTTTGCGTCATCCGACACTGGAAGGCTCGCTGCGCTATGACTTCATCGGCGGCGCCACCAGCAAGGGCCAGTTTCCGCAGGACGATTGGCGACGCTGCACCTCTCACGCCTTGCGGCAGATGACCGGTTCGAAGGGTTTCTACAGCCTGCCCGAAGGTCTTCCGGCGCTGCGCAACGCGATCGCCCGGCATATCGCATTTTCCCGTGGTGTGAACTGTCAGGACGAAGACGTGGTGGTGTGCAACGGCGCGCAACAGGCGCTGGACCTGATCTCCCGCGTGATGACCCGCCACGGCAGCATCGTCGCCATGGAAGACCCCGGCTACCCGCCCGCGCGCCTGCTGTTTGGCAGCCACGGCGCCACGGTGATCGGCGTGCCTGTCGACGCCGAAGGCATTCAGGTCGACAAAATCCCCCTCGGTACGCAACTGATTTATGTCACGCCGTCGCATCAATTTCCGCTGGGCATGCCGATGAGCCAGGCGCGGCGATTGGCGTTGCTGGAGCGCGCGTATGAGCTGGGCGCGATCATCATCGAGGACGATTACGACAGCGAATTTCGCTATGAAGGCCGGCCCACCGATTCCCTGCAAAGCATGGATGAGCGCGGGATCGTCGCCTACGTCGGGACCTTTTCGAAAACCTTGCTGCCGGAGTTGCGCCTCGGTTACGCGATTTTGCCGCCAGCGATTCTCGAAGCGGTGATCCAGGCCAAGCAACTCACCGACCGGCATACCTCCACCCTGCCCCAGTGGGCACTGGCCAAGTTCATCGCCGAAGGCTGCCTGCTCAAGCACATTCGCCGTTGCCATACGATCTACGCCGGGCGTCGTGAGCGAATCCTGACACGTGTTGCGGGAGACCTGTCCCCTTGGTTCGAAGCCATCCCAAGCACCGCCGGGTTCCACATGGTGCTCATGTGCAAAGTGCCTATCGATATGCCGTTGGTGATCGAATTGGCGAAAAAGGTCGAAGTCGGCCTGTACTCCATCGAGGACTTCTACTATCAACAAGCGCCACAGGCCGGGCTTCTCATGGGCTTTGGCGCCATTGAAACCCTCGACATCGACACCGCCCTGGACCGCCTGCGGGACATTTTGCAGCAGGTCGCCTGACAGATTGGTCTGGGTTTTTATCCGGCAATTGGCTATTGGCGGTCCCAGGGTGCGGGCCTATCCTGCATATGCGTTATCCCTCAATGAGCAGGATTCGTCCGGCCTGATTCAGGAGTGTGAGCAATGTCCAACGAAGTGATCAATACCGTAAAAGTGCAGGCCGCCGCCGGCCGCTCGGACGAACTGGGCAGGCAACTGCAAAAGATTGTCGAAACCCTGCGGGAACAACCGGGCTGCGAATCCTATATGGTCGACCGCTGCCCCGAGGACAGCAACCGCTGGAACGTCAGCGCCCGCTGGCAATCGGAAGCGGCCATGCAGATGCATTTCAACTGCCCTGAAGTCCAAGGCTTTATCGGCCTTATCGACAGTCGACTGGCCAACTCCGTCGACTTCAACAGCTTTCCGATTCATTGAACGGTAGGAGCCGGCTTGCTGGCGATCCATTCACCGCGGTGCAGCTGATGCGCCGCGGTGATCCGATCGCCAGCAAGCCGGCTCCTATGGCTTTTGCATTGCCTGGCGCAAATCCCGATTGGTCCCCTGGCCTTCTCGTAAATTGGCTGTTTGATTGCCGTCACTGGCGGACTAACGTTGTTCCTGACAACTAACCCCCCAGGTGATGAATCATGAGAGTTTTGCGTTTACTTGTTGCCCCGCTTGCCGTCTGCGCCCTGACTGTATCTGCCTCGGCATTCGCCCACGCCCCCTCGGAAAAAGTCACGATCCTGCAGGATGAAGTACTCAAGAACGTCCCGGGTAAAAAGGCGCTGATGATCGAGGTCGACTACAAACCCGGCCAATCCTCCATCGCCCACAAACATGAAGGCACGGCCATGGCGTACGTGCTTTCGGGATCGATCGTTTCTCAAGTGAAAGGCGAGCAACCGAAAACCTTCAAGGCCGGCGAGTATTGGTATGAACCGGCCGGGTCGGAGCATCTGGTCTCCAAAAATGCCAGTGCGACCAAGCCGGCCAAACTCTTGGTATTCATGGTGTTGTCCCCCGACGAAAAAGTGTTGATCCCATTGGAAAACTGATGGCTGAGCGTACAGCCATAAATAAACAGGCACGAATCTAACATTCGGGCCTGTTTATTTCCCTGCGCAATTAAACACAACGATTTAAACCAAACAAAAACTATGGGTCACCTGACAAGTGCGTTTATTGGCTATTTCATTCAGTGCCGACAGGTTTAGTCTGAAAACACCGCCGACTCGCTCGGCAACTAACACTTGGCGACTCAAGTTGTCTCACTGGAGAAACACCCATGAAACTTGCACTTGTCAGTACTTTGGCGATCACCGCTGTTTTAACCGGATGTTCAATTCCCACTGCGCCAACCGCTGTTTCTTCACTCGACGGGATCTTCACCTCACCCGTCGGCCGTAGCAGCGCCACCCATGTCGCCAGCGGCAGCCATGTATCGCTGGGCATTGTTTACAGCCGCAACACCCAGACCAACCGCGCTTATCTTCAGGATTACCAGGCCAATGCCGGCACCGGTTTCGGCCAGAGCCTGCTGGTGAAACCGATTCATGATGCCTACGTTGCCACCTCCAAACCCGACATGGCGGTGGATTGGGTCAAGGCCTCGTTGCAGCGCCGGTTCGGCTCGGTCACGGTGTACCCGGATCTGCAAAGCCTCAGGGCGGCGAAACCGGACATGGTGGCGATTATCGACACCCGCAGCCAATTGATCACTTCGCGCAGTTCAGACGTCGAGGCTGATGTGAGTGCGGTTTTTTATGATGCCGACTTCAACTATATAGGGACTGCGCAAGGGCATGACGCGAAAGCATTGAGTCCCGTGTGGGCGGACTATAAACGCAGCGAAGAGATTGTGGCGGATATTAACGAACAGCAAAATGTGCAAGTTCGGGCGCTGCAGAAGTTTGACCAGTCACTCAGTAATTTATTGACTGAGCCGACAGATAAAGTGTCGATGATTGATAATAAAGCTGTCTGGAAGTTGTATTGAGGCAGATGACCCCATCGCCAGCAAGCCGGCGCCTACGGTAGAAATGCGAAACTTTGTAGGAGCCGGCTTGCTGGCGATGGGGCCTGCCCAAACACCACAAAACATTCAAACAAAAAAAAGCCCCGCATCTCTCAATGCTGGGCTTTTTCATTCAGCGACTGATCAGGCCGCAGGTTCCAGCTCAGCGCTGACGGTAGCAGCAGCGGCAGGCACTACCGCCTGCCCGCTCAACGCCAGATCCAGCAGTTCACGGTTGGCCACCGCGTACATGGCGTAGTCGGTACCGCTCGCGGCACGGATTTCCACCAGCATGGCGCGCCAGCGTTCGATCATGCCTTCGTGCTCTTCCATCCACAGCGCCAGGCGAGTTTCCACGTCCTGAGTGCCGTCGCCCTGTTGCAGGACGGAGATGGTGATCGCACGTTGCTGCCAGTCGACGTCATCACGGAACGCTTCACGGGCCAGGGCTTGCCAGTTGTTTTCAACCGGCAGTGCGCTGATCTGTTGCAGGTACCAGGTGATGTCCAGCGCGCTGCCCACAGCGAAGTAGGCCTTGGCCACGTCCGCAGGGTTCTGGCCGGTCACGTCGGAAGCCTCGATGATCGGCAGCAGGGTGTACAGGTGCGAGGTGCCAGCCACCATGCGCGCGAGCAACTCCGGCACACCGGCTTCGACGTACGCCTCGTAGCGGGCCTGCCAGTTTTCGTGGATCTCGCCACTCAGCAGTTCATCGAGCTTGAGCCCCAACTCCTTCAGGTGCGGACCGAAGTGCGCGACGTCACGGGCAGCGTTCTGCTCGTTGCGACGGGCACGCAGGAACCAGCGCGTAGCGCGACGGCCCAGACGCATCAGCTCGTCCATCAGCTCCAGTTGTACGTCGGCCGAAACCTGGTAGTCCAGGGCTTCGATCTGACGGAACCAGTGCGGGAGATGGAAGATGTCACGCACGATCACGTAAGCACCGGCCACGTTCGCCGGGCTCATGCCGGTGGACTCTTTGAGTCGCTGAACGAAGGTGATGCCCATGTGGTTGACCAGATCGTTGGCGATCTGGGTGCTGACGATCTCGCGCTTCAGACGGTGACGGCGCATGGCTTCGGAGAACTTGCTCACCAGGCTCGGCGGGAAAGCGGTTTCCATGTCGCGCGTCAGATAGTCGTCGTCCGGCACCAGGGAGTTGAGCAGTGCTTCCTTGAGGTCGATCTTGCTGTAGGAGATCAGCACCGACAGCTCCGCACGGGTCAGGCCATGGCCTTCCGCGAGACGCTCGTTGATGGCTTCTTCCGACGGCAGGAACTCGATGGCGCGATCCAGCTTGCCGCGGCCTTCCAGATCGTTCATCAGACGCTTGTATTCGGCAATCCGCACGAAAGCACGGCGCGCCGCCAGGGACAGGGCCTGAGTCTGCTTGTAGTTGTTGCCCAGTACCAGGTTGCCGACTTCGTCGGTCATGCTCGCCAGCAACTGGTTACGTTGCTTGTCGGTCATGTCACCGGCCTGAACCACTTCGTTCAGCAGGATCTTGATGTTCACTTCGTGGTCGGAGCAGTCCACGCCACCGGCGTTGTCGATGAAGTCGGTGTTGGAACCGCCGCCATTGAGACCGAATTCGACACGGCCCAGTTGGGTCATACCGAGGTTACCGCCCTCGCCCACGACTTTGCAGCGCAGTTCGTTGCCGTTCACACGCAGTGCATCGTTGGCCTTGTCGCCGACATCGGCGTGGCTTTCGGTGCTGGCTTTGACGTAAGTACCGATACCGCCGTTCCACAACAGGTCTACCGGGGCCTTGAGCAAGGCATTCAGCAGTTCGGTCGGGGTCAGCTTGTCGGCCTGAATGTCGAAGCGCTCTTTCATCTGCGGGGAAATCGCGATGCTTTTCGCGCTACGGGAGAAGATCCCGCCGCCTTCGGACATGATGCTGGTGTCGTAATCCGACCAGGCCGAACGTGGCAGATCGAACAGGCGCTGACGCTCGGCGAAGCTGTTCGCCGGTTCAGGGTTTGGATCGATGAAGATGTGCAGGTGGTTGAACGCAGCGACCAGTTGCAGTTTGTCGGACATCAACAAGCCGTTACCGAATACGTCACCGGCCATGTCGCCGACGCCCACTACGGTGATGCTGTCTTCCTGGACATTGATGCCGCGCTCGCGGAAGTGACGTTGTACGCCAACCCACGCGCCTTTGGCGGTAATGCCCATTTTCTTGTGGTCGTAACCGGCAGAACCACCGGAAGCGAACGCGTCACCCAGCCAGAAGCCGTAATCGATGGCGATGCCGTTGGCGATGTCGGAGAAGGTTGCAGTGCCCTTGTCCGCAGCGACCACCAGGTACGGGTCATCGTCGTCATGACGCACGACGTTGGCTGGCGGAACCAGCGCGCCGTCCTTCAGGTTGTCGGTGATGTCCAACAGGCCCGAAATGAAGATGCGGTAGCAGGCGATGCCCTCGGCCGCGATCTCGTCACGGTTGCCGCCCAGTGGCAGGCGACGCGGCAGGAAGCCGCCCTTCGCGCCCACTGGCACGATGACCGAGTTCTTCACTTGCTGGGCTTTTACCAGGCCCAGGACTTCGGTACGGAAGTCTTCTTCACGGTCAGACCAGCGCAGGCCGCCACGAGCGACGTTGCCGAAGCGCAGGTGCACGCCCTCGACGCGAGGCGAGTAAACGAAGATTTCGAACTTCGGTACCGGCTTCGGCAGCTCTGGAATCTGGTGCGGGTTGAACTTGAAGCTGAAGTAGGACTTGTTCTGACCGTGTGCATCGGTCTGGTAGAAGTTGGTCCGCAGGGTCGCCTTGATCAGGTCCAGGTAGCGACGCAGGATACGGTCTTCGTTCAACACCTGGACGTCGTCCAGTGCGCTCAGAATCGCGTGTTCCAGGCGTTGCTGCTTGTCTTCCAGATCGTCAGTGCCAAGCTTGCGAGCCAGGTAGAAACGGGTCTTGAACAACCGGGTCAACTCGCGAGCGATGTCGGTGTGGTTGTTCAGGGTACTGGCGATGTAGCCCAGGTCGAAACCCAGACGGATCTGTTTCATGTAACGGGCGTAGGCACGCAGCAAAGCCACGTCGCGCCACGGCAGGCCGGCGGTCAGCACCAGACGGTTGAACGCATCGTTCTCGGCATCGCCACGCACGATGTGGACGAAGGCGTCCTGCAAGGTGTCGTTGAGTTGCTGGATGTCGAGTTCCAGGCCTTCGGCCGCGGTGAACGCGAAATCGTGAATCCAGAACTCGCGGCCATTGTTGTGACGCAGGCGATACGGGAACTCACCCAGCACGCGCAGGCCGAGGTTTTCCAGGATCGGCAACACGTCGGACAGCGCCAGCGGGGTATCGGCGTGATAGAGCTTGCAATGCAGCTCGCGCTTGCCGGAAACCTGACCCAGCGGCTGATAGAAGCTCATCACCAGCGGATTGGTTTCTTTCAGGCTGAGCAGGTGCTGCATGTCGACCACAGCCGAATGCGCGGCAAAGCGCTCGCGGTAACCGGCCGGGAAGCCTTTCGGGAAGTCGGCCAGCACGTTGGTGCCGTGGGCTTCGCCGAAGCTCTCGATGGTCAGTGCGGCATAGTCGTCCTGCCAGCTGCGGCACGCCTGGATGACTTCGTTTTCCAGCTGCTGCGGGTCGATGTCCAGACGGTTTTTCGGATCGACGCGCAGAATCAGCTGCACGCGGGCCAGCACGGACTCGGAGAAGAAGGTCCAGAACTCGCAGTCCGAGGCTTTCAGGCGATCCATCAGCACTTGCTGGATCTTCTGGCGCACTTCGGTGGAATAGATGTCGCGCGGCACGTAAGCCAGGCAGTAGCAGAAGCGACCGTACGGGTCTTTGCGCAGGAACACGCGGATCTTGTTGCGCTCCTGGATCTGCACGATCGACATGACGGTGGCAAACAGCTCGTCGACCGGAGTCTGGAACAGGTCGTCACGCGGCAGCACTTCGACCACCTGCGCCAGTTCCTTGCCCAGGTGGGCCTTGGCCTGGAAGCCGGAACGACGTTCGATCTCTTCGACCTTGCGACGGATGTACGGGATGACCCGCACGCTCTCGCCATACACCGACGAGGTGTAGAGGCCCATGAAACGGCATTCCTTGATGACCTTGCCGTCGGCGTCGATCTCACGGATCGACACGTAGTCCGGGTACGCCGGACGGTGCACGCGGCTCGGGTGCGCAGCCTTGGCGAACGACAGCAGGGTCGGTTCGCGCAGGTAGTTCACGGCGTAGTCTTCGATGCGCAGGTCATCGTAGGTCAGGCCGGTGCGCAGCAGTTTGGTCAGGCCGAGGAACGAGTCCTGGTCGTAGACGATGTGGCCGCCGTCGGCTTCATCGCGCACCACGAATTCTTCATAGCCCAGGAACGTGAAGTGGTTGCCCACCAGCCATTCCAGGAAGCTTTTGATTTCAGCTTTTTCTTCGCTGTCGACAGCGAACTGGCTGTTGTCCAGGCCGGTCAGGATTTCCTGGACCTTGGCTTTCATCGGCTCGAAATCGGCGACCGCAACGCGGACTTCACCGAGAACCTGTTCCAGCTCTTTGCTCAGAACATTCAGTTCCGCGGTGTTCGCGCAACGGTCGATTTCCAGGTACATCAGGGATTCTTGCAGGATCCCTTCGCCCTGGGTGCCCTTCGGCAGGATTTCCAGCAATTCGCCCTTGCTGTCGCGACGTACGCTCAGCACCGTGGTTTGCAAGGTATGAATGCTGTAGCCGCGACGGTTCAGCTCGGTACGCACCGAGTCCACCAGGAATGGCAGGTCATGGTGCAGCACTTCGACCGCGGTGTGGGTCGACTGCCAGCCGTGGCGTTCGTAATCAGGGTTGTAGACGCGAACCTGCGGTTGCGCGTGATCGAAGCGCTCAAGCAGGCGCCACGCAGAAAGGGTACAGCCAGCGAGGTCGGACAGCCGACGCTGGGTCAGCTCGTCAAGGGAAATGATGCCGAAAAATTGTTCAGCGAACAGCGCCACTTGTGGCAGTGCCTGTTCACTGATGTGCTGCGCCAGTGCCGCTTGCAGTTGGTGC
>Ga0255334_1000075_pt1 | contig 116481 bp, 87 predicted proteins | sample EtOH5_35cm_T3_12_FD_202080 | JGI IMG/M metagenome (GOLD analysis project Ga0255334, IMG submission 202080) | Sandy soil microbial communities from University of British Columbia, Vancouver, Canada - EtOH5_35cm_T3_129 | ecosystem: Engineered > Artificial ecosystem > Sand microcosm > Unclassified...
GGTCGCCGGTGACGGTGAGCGTGTATTTGTCGGCGTCGGTGGTGCGGTCGATGCCGAAGCTGTTGGCGAGGCCGGTCAGCACACTCACGTCCTGGCCGTTGACGAGACCGTCGGCAGTGAAGCCCGGGTTGGTCGGGGTGTCGCCGTAGGTGGAGCGCCCGCTGGTGGCGGTGACGGTGATGTCCTTGGCATCGACGACCCAACTGCCCACGTTGCGCTCGATGACGCGGTAGTTGCCCTTGGCCAGGTCGCCGGTGACGGTGAGCGTGTATTTGTCGGCGTCGGTGGTGCGGTCGATGCCGAAGCTGTTGGCGAGGCCGGTCAGCACACTCACGTCCTGGCCGTTGACGAGACCGTCGGCAGTGAAGCCCGGATTGCTCGGGGCGTCGCCGTAGGTGGAGCGGCCGCTGGTGGCGGTGACGGTGATGTCCTTGGCATCGACGACCCAACTGCCCACGTTGCGCTCGATGACGCGGTAGTTGCCCTCGGCCAGGTCGCCGGTGACGGTGAGCGTGTATTTGTCGGCGTCGGTGGTGCGGTCGATGCCGAAGCTGTTGGCGAGGCCGGTCAGCACACTCACGTCCTGGCCGCTGACCAGGCCGGTGGCGGTGAAGCCCGGGTTGCTCGGGGCGTCGCCGTAGGTGGAGCGCCCGCTGGTGGCGGTGACGGTGATCGGTGCCTTGTCGACCGTCAGCGTGCCGTTGACGTAGGCGATGTCGTAGTTGGTGGCACCGTGGCCGCTAGCAGTGATCGTGTACCTGCCGGCGTTGACCGCATCCTGGGCGCTGCCGCCGTAGGTCAGCGTGCCGGTGAGATCGGTCGATGTCTCGTTGTTGACGAAGCCGTCGTACGTGACGCCGTAGCTGCCGGTGTAGGTCAACCCATCGTAGGTCTTGCCCTTGTCGAGGGCGGTGATGGTGAGCGGTGCCTTGCCGATCGTCAGGTGACCGTCGACGAAGGTGATGTCGTAGCCCTGCTGCGACGAATACTGGCCCCCCGGTGTGATGGCGTAGCTGGCGTTATCAGCATTGGCATTGATCGCGCCTTGGGCGTTGCCGGTGTAGCGCAGCGTACCGGCCAGCGAGGCGTTCGGGTCGCTTTGCGTGACGCCGTTGTCGCCCGACCAGGCGAGACCGTCGTACGTCTTGTCGGCGTTGTTCGCGGTGACGGTGACGGGCTTGAGGAAGCTGCGCAGCAGCGGCATGGTGTCGCCGTCGTAGATGCGCCAGACGCGGTCGGTGCCACCCTGGCTGTCGATGCTCCAGTCGGCATAGGTGCCCAGGTCCTTCAGTTGCTCGCTGGTCTTGCCGATCACGCCTGCGCTGTTCCCGCCGCCTACGCCAGCGGTTCGTCCGGTGGTGCCGATATCCCAGTAGCTGTTGTTGATGATGGAGTTGGTGTCGTTCAGTCCGACCAAGCCGCCGGCAAAAAAGCCACTACTCGTTACAGCGCCTGTGGCATAGGCGTCGCTGATGCGGGCCGTGTGGCCGCCGTTGCCAAGGCTCCATCCGACCAGGCCGCCGACAAAGTCAGTACCCGTTACGGCGCCTGTGGCATAGGCGTTGCTGATGTCGATCGCGCCGAAGCTGGCTTCGTTCGTTCCGACCAGTCCTCCTACCTCTCTGCCCCCGCCCGCCACCTTTCCGGTCACCCAGACGTTGTCGAGATAGACTGCGCCGCTGTAGGCATAGTTGTGTCCAACCAGTCCGCCGACCTGTGAGCCTCCTGAGACGCTGACGCGGTCCAGCCCGACGTTACGGATCGTGGCATTCTGTGCCCGGCCAAATAGCCCAACATAGTTCTGGCTGGGCCGGTTGACGGTCAGCCCGCTGATCACGTGGCCCTGGCCATCGAAGGTGCCCTTGAAGGGGGCGGCCGCGCCGCCGCCGATGGGCGAAAATCCAGCCATAGTCCACATGCCACCCGAGACCTTCGCCGTGCCATCGTTGAGGCCGGTTGCACGGGCATCGATGTTGCGCGCCAGGGTGTAGTTGGCCCCGAGGTCCATGGCCATCAACTGCAACTGATGGGCGTTGGTGACGGTGGTGCTGTATTCCGAGGCCAAGAAGGGCCGGGTCTGGCCGTTGATCATGTACCAGCTGGCTCCGGCGTTCTTGCTTGTGGCAACGGCGTCCTCGCCCAGGTTGTTGGTGTAGGCGCTGACCTTGAAGGCGTAGTTGGCGGCGCCGGACTGGGCGGGGTCACTGGTGACCCAATGGAGGTTCCAGCTCCCGCCGGCCCCGACGCCATCATTTTGCTTGGTGGAAAAGCGGTCCCAGTAGCTGTTGGTGATGGAGCCGGAGCTTTGTCCAACCAGGCCGCCGGCGTTGCCATTAGCCGTCACCGCGCCTGTGGCATAGGCCTTGCTGATGCTGGCCGCGCTACTAGCATTGTGTCCGACCAGGCCGCCGACGTTGTACTTACCCTTCACGGCGCCTGTGGCGTAAACGTTGTTGATGCTGGCCGTGCCGCGACCGACAGAGTTTTCTCCAACCAGGCCGCCGACAAGGCTGTCACCACCCTCTACGGCGCCTGTGGCATAGGCGTTGCTAATGCGGGCCGTGCCGCCAGTGAAACCGTAGTTCCTTCCGACCAGGCCGCCGACGTAGTTGCCCTGGCCCGTCACGTTTGCGCTCGACCAAACATGGTCGAGAGAGGCCGTGCCGTCGCGGGCAAGGTTGTATCCGACCAGCCCACCGACGTATGCGTTTCCTGAGACGCTGCCCCTATCCAGCCCGACGTGGCGAATCGTGGCATTTGTCGCGAAACCAAACAGCCCCACATGGTTCTGGCCGGGCCGGTTAATGGTCAGTCCGGCGATAGCATGGCCAAGGCCGTCAAAGGTCCCCCTGAACGGGGTGTTCTCGGCATAGCCGATCGGAGAAAATCCTGCACCGCCGTACCACTCCCGGGTGGCACTGGCATCGATATCGCTGCCCAGCACGTAACGACCGCTCATATTGCCGTTGATGCCCTGCAGGTCGTTACGCGAAGTGCTGCCTTGCTCCCCCAGGCGGGTGAGGATGGTGTAGTTGAGCGTGGCGCCATCGCTGCCCAGCGTGGTGCTGAAGCGGCCGGTCGAGGCCAGGTTGACCGGCGCACGGACCTGGTAGGTGGCGGTATTGTTTGCGGCTAGCGCGCCTTGGCCATACTTCAACGCCAGCCCTGCCGTGTTCGAGCCGTTCAGGGCGGCGTTGATCTGGATATCGCGCTCGGCGGTGAGGGTGAGCGTGTTGGCACTCCAGCTCACCGTGTCGTTGACGAAGATGTCGCCCTTGCCGGACGTGCTCCCCCTGACGCTCTGAATCTGGAAGTCGGTGTTCTGCAGCGCCGTGCTGACCGCCGCGCCTGTCATGTCGCCGCCGGCCGCGGCGATGGTGAAGTCGTTGGGATCGATCAGCCAGGTGCCGGTCGTGCCGTTGCCAGCGCGGGTGGTCACCGTGGCGCTGTCGGCGACTTTCACGCGCGCGGCGCTGGTTTCGATAAAGCCGCCGTTGCCGCCGTGCGGCGCGCTGGCGTCCAGCGTGCCGGCCACCTTGGTGGTGCCGCGGTCCGGGTCGGCCAGCAGCAGGATGCGCCCTTCGCGCGTCGCCACGGTCTGCGCTTGCACGGTGCCGGTGTGACTGACCACCGACGAGGCCAGCGCGTCGGCGCCCTGGGCGGTGAGGATCACCTGGCCGCCCTCGGCCTGGATCAGGCCACCGTTATGGACCTGGGTGGCGAGATCGGCGGGATCCACTGCGATCTGGAGGTGGCCGTTGGCGCCGGCCGACAGGGTGATCTGCCGGCCGGCAGCCAGAGCCACGTTGCCCAGCGGGGCATGAAGGGTGCCGGTGTTGGTGACGCGCGCCCCGAGCAGGGCCACGCGGCCGCCTTGGGCCGCCGTGATGCGGCCCTGGTTGCTGACCTCGCCGGTGGCGCCGTCGAGGGTGAAGCGGTCGCGGCCGGCGAGGAAGTCGTTATCGGCGATGCGCAGGGTGGACGCTACCAGGCTGCCCACGTTGACTTGCGCGGTAGCACCAAACAGCACGCCGGCCGGGTTGACCAGGTAGACCTGACCGTTGGCGCTCAGGGTGCCGAGGATCTGGCTGGCCGGGCCACCGGTGACACGGTTCAGGGTGGCCGCTGTGGTGGAGGGCTGGACGAAACGGACGCCGGCGTTTTGGCCGACGTCGAACGACTGCCAGTTGACGATGGCCCGGTCGCTGCTCTGGGTGACGGTCAGTGCGTTGCCCGAGCCGGCAATGTTTGCCGCGCCCGCAGCGACGCTGCCACCTTGGGGCAGCGCGCCCGCGTCAAGCGCGAGTGCCAGCGGGCTGACGAGCAGGCCAGCCAGCGCCAGCGCCACGTTCAAGACCCGCCAAAGTGGCAGCCTGTCACTCGGGACGATGCCGCCGCCGCGGCGAGTCCGGGCGCGGGTCGCCCCGCCCGCGCTGTGGCCGCGGGCCGTTTCCGGCGCCGGCACGAAAGCCTGCTGGACGCAATTCCAAACCAGCCGATAGGCGCGGTTGATGCTGGCGTGCTTCCACATGGTCGGATTCCTTTTCTCGGTAGGTCAGTTCAGAACGCCAGGCTGGCGCTGATCCACAGGCGCGCGCCGCGCCGGCTGCCGTCCTGGTTGCGGCCGGGGTTGGCGCTGGCCGGGTTGTGGCCCAGCGGCACGGCGAACACCGCATCCAGCGCGAAGCCGCGCGGGAGGCTCCAGCGCAGGCCGAGGCCGGTGGCATACAGGGCATAGGTGTTGCGGTTCGTGCCTTGCATGTCCCAGCCCGGCCAGCGCGCGCGGTGCTGGCGCACCACGCCGGCGTCGGCGAACAGGTAGGCGTCCAGGCCGGCATTCAGACCGAAAAGCGCCGGGGCCAGCAAGGCATGCAGTTCCATCTGCGCCAGCGCGCCGCTGTCGCCGTAGCCTTCGCTGGCCGGATAGCCGCGTACCCCGTAGGGGCCGCCGAGGCCGAATTGCTGCGAGGAATCGAGGTTGTCGGCCGACCATTGCCCGGCGGCGCGCACGCGCAGGTAGCTGGCGGCGCCCAGCACCTGGTCGCGGCGCAGATCGGCGTTGAGGCGGGTGAAGCCGCCGGCGACGCGCGGGCCGGCGGCATCCTGCCGGCGGTCGTCGGCCAGGCGCAGGGCGGCGTTGCCCTGGGTCAGTTCGGCGCGCCAGGCGGTCTGGCCGCCGCGGCCGAAGGCATCGCGGCTGTCGCCGTACAGGGACAGGCCCAGGGTGTTGAGGCGCCGTTCGCGCAGGGTGAAGCCCAGGCTGTCGTCGCGGTTGCGGCGCTGGCCGAGATTCAGCGCGAGCCACAGGTTGCGCTCGGCGCCGCGCAGCAGCGGGTAGGCCAGCCCGGCGGTGGCGGTGCGGGCCTGGCCACTGGCATCGAGGGCTTCGAACTCCTTGCCCAGGCGGTAATGCAGCTGGCTGTAGCCGAGCGACAGGCGCAGGCCGTCATGGCCCAGCGGCACGCCGTAGCCCAGGGTCTGGTAGTCGAGGTGGCCGGCGGCGGCGGCGCTCAGGCTGAGCTGGTCGCCATAGCCGCTCGGGTTGTTCAGCGCGACCATGCCGTAGCCCTGCAAGGCGCCGGTGGTGCGGCTGCCGAGGTTGCCCAGGCCGAGTTGTCCGGAGACCCACGGGCCGTCGCGCACGCTCAGCGCCAGGTCGGTGCTGCCCGGCGCGGCGCCGGCCTGCAGCACGCCGTCGGCGGCGATGCCGGGCAGGTCGTTGGCGAGCAGCAGGCCGCGTTCGAGATCGGCCTGCGCATAGGGCTGCCCCGCGTCCAGGCGGCGGCCGACGATGCGCGCCACGAAGTCCTGGCGGGCGCGGGTCTGGCCCGGCGCCATGAGCAGGCTGCCGAAGCGGCCTTCCACGACCTGGATGCGCAGGGTGCCGCCGGTCACGTCCTGCTGCGGCAGCAGCACCCGCACGAACCAGCCGCGCGTGCGGTAGTAGCCGACCAGGGCCTGGGCGGCGGCGTGCAGTTCGCCGAGGGTCTGCGGCCGGTCCAGGCTGGCGTCGAGCTGGTGGGCCAGTTCCTCGGCCGGAATCAGCGTGGCGCCCTCGATGACGACGCGCCGGACGACCACGCTGGGCCCGCTGCGGTCTTCCGGGGCAGCTGGCGCGGCGGGCGTCGGCGCGGTGGCGGCGGGCGGAGTCAGGGTCTGTTCCAGCTGGCGCTGGAGATGGCCGGCGTCGGTCGGCACCTGGGCGTGTGCCAGGCCAGCGAGGGTAAGGAGGGCGAGGGGGGCGGCCATCAGGGAACAGCCAGCCCGGCAAAGGGGCAAAGAGAAAGGTAGGCGTCGATTCACGGTGGCTTCCTGAGGGTGCGTGAACGCATGCGCCGGCTGGGCGGTCCTGCCGGCAGGGTTGCGTTTCAAACTGGGGCTCAAGCCCGCACTCTAAGAAGCGCTGCCGAATGGCGCATACCCTGTTTCGGGTATTTGTCGCGGCGAGGTTGGCGTTTGCGCACCGTCACGATCGGCGCATTTGCCATGCGAATTGCGTTTGCTTGCCGACGTTTGCGTTGTCTCGTTCTTGCCCGGCGCGCCGGTCATCCGCGCGCGATGCCTGGGGCAGGCTGCTGGCGTCTGGATCTCAAAGGCGGCGTCGCCGCAAACACAAGGACACCACCACCCGCGTCACAAATGCGCCCAATGAGTCATCAGAAAATTCTCTCGAATTAATCCGATTTTTCTATGTGAAGTTGCAGACATGTCCGCAAACCTGCGCGCATTTTCTGATCGACACTCGCCCTCGAAATCCGTCCTGCGGCCGAATGGCCGGCGCGGTGGCGGGCTTCCTCACCGTTCGAGGCGAACGGCCAATCGATACAGCGAGCACTGCCATGTCCAAGAAACTTCTCTCGTCTTTTTGCGTGCTGGCCGGCGTGGCGGCGGCCGCGTCTTCCGCCCAGGCCCAGACCAATGACGGCACCATCTACATCACCGGCCAGGTAACGGCATCCACCTGCACCATCACCGGCACCAACAACGAGGATGTCTACGTCTACCTGGACAATGTGCCGGCATCCGCGTTCTCCGGCATCAATACCTTCGCCGGCGCCAAGCCGTTCACTATCAGGCTGACCGGCTGCTCGCCGAGCACCGGCAACGTGCACACGCGCTTCATGCCGGGCGCCAACACCAACGTCGTGACCAATCGCCTGAACAATGCCGCCACCGGCGGCAGCAACGCCGACATCCAGATCGTCAACGGCGACGACACCTCGGTCCTCGTCGGCAAGCCGGACGGCGCGCAGAACTCGAAGCCGGTCGCGCTGACCGGCGGCGCGGCGGACCTCACCTACAAGGCGCGCTATTACGCGGCGTCCTTCCCGGTCACTAACGGCACGGTGGAAACCTCGGTGCCGTACATGATCGTCTACCCGTAACCCGCACACTTGCATAACGCGGCAACGGCCGCCGCCCTGGCCGAAGGGCGCGCGGGCGGCGCCGGGATGGAAACGCATATGCCAGTCAAGCACAGAGCCCGGCCGGGCGCGGCGCTGGCCGCGCTGATGGCCTGCGCCGCGCTCGGCCCGGGCAGCGCCGCGGCCTCCATCGTCATCAACGCCACGCGCGTGGTGTATCCCGAGCGCGAGAGCGAAGTCACGGTCAAGCTCGACAACAACGGCCGCTCCCCGGCCCTGGTGCAGGCCTGGATCGACGGCGGCGACCTGACCGCCACGCCGGACGAATCCACCGCGCCGTTCACGCTGACGCCGCCCCTGTTTCGCCTGGACCCCGGCAAGGGGCAGAGCCTGCGCCTGTTCCATACCCGCGAGGCGCAGCCGCAGGACAGGGAGTCGCTGTTCTGGCTCAACGTACTGGAAGTGCCGCCCAAGGCCGCCGGCAACGACCGCCGCAATGCCTTGCGCCTGGCGTTCCGCACGCGCATCAAGCTGTTCTTCCGTCCGGCCGCGCTCGCCGGCGCGGCGCGCGATGCGCCGGGCAGCGTGACCTGGCGGTTCGCGCGCGGCGGCACCGGTTACGTCCTGCGGGCCAGCAACCCGAGCGCCTACCACGTGACCTTCAGCCGGATCGTGGCCAGGGCCGGCGGCGAGACCTGGAGCAACGACGAGGGCGGCATGGTCGATCCGGGCGCCAGCGCCGATTTTCCGCTGGGCCTGTTGGCGGCGCCGCCAGCCGGGCCGTTTTCGGTGGAGTACCGCTATCTCGACGATTTCGGCGGCAGCCAGGACGGCGCCTACCAGGCGCCGCCGCGCTGAGCGCCGGCATGCCCCGCGCCCGCCGCAGACGTTCGCCACGCGGTATCGCAACGATGCGCGGGCGCCATGCGCTCGCCCTGGCGATGCTCGGCGGCTGGAAGGCGGCCGCGCTGGCCGAGGCCGTCGCCCCGGACGCGCCCGCGATCGCCGCCGTGCACTTCGACAACGATTTCCTGATGAACCGCAAGGGCGAGCGCATCGACGTTTCGCGCTTCGCGCGCGGCAGCCCGGTGCCGCCCGGCGACTACCGGCTCGACCTGTACCTCAACGGCAACTGGCTGGGCAACACCAGCGTGCGCTTCGCCGCCGCGCCGGCAGACCACAGCGCGGCGCCGTGTTTCGCGCCGTCGCTGATCGAGCGCCTGGGCCTGGACGCCGCGGCTCTCGACGCGGCCGGACGCGACGAACTGGCACGCATGCGCGGCGGCGAGTGCGGCAATTTCGCGCGCATCGCCGCGGCCGCTTCCTATGCCTTCGACCTGGGCAAGCTGCGCCTGGACCTGAGCCTGCCGCAGGCCGCGCTGCTGCGCAATCCGCGCGGCTACGTGAGTCCCGAGTTCTGGGATGCGGGCATCCTCTCGGCCACGCTGGGGTACAACTTCAGCGCCTTCCGGATGTCCGGCAGCGGCGGCGCCTCCACCTCGTCGTACCTGGGGCTCAACGGCGGCCTCAACGCCGGCGGCTGGCACCTGCGCCACCACGGCAGCGCGAGCCTGCAATCGCGCGGGCGCGGCACCTACCAGAGCGTCGCCACCTACCTGCAGCGCGACCTGCCCGCGCTGCGCAGCCAGCTGACCCTGGGCGACGTCTTCACCGACGGCGCGATGTTCGACAGCCTCGGCATCCGCGGCGCCACGCTGGCCAGCGACGAGCGCATGCTGCCCGAGTCCGTGCGCGGCTACGCGCCGCTGATCCGCGGCGTGGCCAACAGCAACGCGCACGTCAAGGTCACGCAGAACGGCAATACCCTCTATGAAATCAACGTGGCGCCGGGCGAGTTCCGCATCGACGACCTCAACCCCACCGGCTACGGCGGCGACCTGCTGGTGACGATCACCGAGGCGGACGGCAGCCAGCGCAGCTTCGGCGTGCCTTATGCCGCGGTGGCGCAATCGCTGCGCCCGGGCACGAGCCGCTTCAACGTCAGCGCGGGCAGGCTGCGCGAGCGGCTGGTCGGCCGCCGCGCCACCATCGTCCAGGCCACGGCGCAGCATGGCTTCACCAACCTGTTCACCGGCTACGCCGGCGTCCTGGCCGCCAACGGCTATATGGCGGGGTTGCTGGGCGCGGCCTTCAACACGCTGGCCGGCGCGGTGGCGCTGGACGTCACCCAGGCCCGCGCCAGCATCGCCCGCGCCGGCCGGGCCAGCGGGCAAAGCGTGCGCCTGAGCTACAGCCAGCTTCTGGAGCAGACCGGCACCGGCATCACCGTGGCCGCCTACCGCTACTCCTCGAGCGGCTACCGGAGCGTGCGCGATGCCCTGGGCGCGCGCGAAAGCCGCGGCGGGCGCGGCGGCGGCCAGGACCCGGCGCTCGCCTACCGCCAGCGCAACCAGCTGCAGTTGACCCTCAATCAGAACCTGGGCGTGCGCTGGGGCAACCTCTACGCGGTGGGTTCCACCACCGACTACTGGCGCCAGCGCGGGACCATGACCCAGTTCCAGATCGGCTACAACGGCCATTTCCGCGTGGGCGGACTGGATCTGAGCGTCAATCTCTCGCTGTCGCGCCAGCGCGATGGTTTCTCCGGCAGGCTGGAAAACCAGGTGTTCGCCAGCGTCTCGCTGCCGCTCGGACGCGGCCGGCCGGCGCCGCTGCTGACGGGCAGCTACGGCCACAGCAACAACGGCGGCGGCTCGCAGCAGGTCAGCCTGGGCGGCGGCCTCGGCGAAGACAGCGCACTGAACTACAACGTCAGCGCGGGGCGCGCCGCCGGCAACGGCAACGGCGGCGCCAGCATGCAGTACCGCGGCGCCGTCGCCACGCTCTCGGCCGGCGTCGCCGGCGGCCGCGGCTACACCCAGCAGTCGCTGGGCATCTCGGGTGCCGTGGTGGCCCACGCCGGCGGCGTGACCCTGAGCAACGCGCTGGGCGAGACCGTGGCGGTGGTCGAGGCCAGGGGCGCCGAAGGCGCGCGCGTCAACGGCATCTCGGGGCTGCGCATCGACGCGCGCGGCTACGCGGTGGTGCCCTATCTGACGCCCTATGCCGTGAACACCGTCAGCATCGACCCCAAGGGCACGCCGCTGGACATCGAACTGCGGACCACCAGCGAACGGGTGGCGCCGCGCGCCAACGCGGTGGTGAAGGTGCGCTTCGCCACCGTCAGTGGCCGCGCCGTGCTGATCCGCGCGCGCCTGCCCGACGGCACCGCGCTGCCGTTCGGCGCCGACGTGCTCGACGAGCAGGGCAACAGGGTCGGCATCGCCGGCCACGGCGGCCGCCTGTTCGCGCGAGGCCTGCCGGAGGCCGGCCGGCTGAGCGCCACCTGGGGCGCGCGCCCGGGCGAGCGCTGCACGTTCGCGTACCGCCTGCCCGCCGCGGGCGGGAATGCCCATGCGAGCCTCGCGGCGGTGTGCGACAGCGGCGATGTGCCGCTCGCGCTGGCGCCGGCCAGCGATTCCCGAACTCTGTTCCCCATCCCCGACGAATCCGGCGCGCCGGCAGGAGCGAATTTCCCATGAACCCGATGCAATACTGCCGCCGTTGCCTGGCCGTCCTGGTTCTCTGGCTCGGCCTGCACGCCGCGGCCCACGCCGAGCTTGTCTTGTGCTCGATGACGCCGCCGCTGAACACGAGTTGCTCGCCAGGCTGCCAGGACATCGCCATCTGGCCGCTGTTCCTGCTGCCGCCCAAGGCGCAGGCACCCAACGGCACGGTTCTCGCCTCGAAGACTGTCCATTACCAGTACAACTGCCCGAAGGCATCCACGCCCCGCACCTACACCCCGCAATATGCGCCGGTCTGGGTGAACAGCACGGCCGTGCCTGGCGTCAGGGTCCGCAACCAGGCCGCCACGCTGGGCGTGCGTATATACGTCAACGGCCAGCTGATTTCCAACATCCCCTTTAACAACACCAAGACATGGTACGACAGGTCATGGACGGCACCCTGCGTGCCGCCTTGCTCGGGGTCGGTGGCAATCACCTATGAACTGGTGAAGGTCAGCGACGTCCTCTATGACAACCCGCAGCCCGGGGGCAACGTGATCTATTGCGGCCCCGCGTCGAGTGTCTGCAGCTTCAACTTCAGCAACTTCGACCAGTTCCGCTTCAACGACAGCGCAAACCCGCTTGGCGACTTCGCCGGGCCAAGCCCGCTCGCCTGGGTCAGCAGATGGTCGGGCACCTCCCAGGGCAGGCTGATGGCCCGGACCTGCACGGTGAATGCGACTCCGGTCAACGTCCCCATGCCGCCGGTCAATGCCGGCGTCCTGAGCGCGGCCGGCACCAGCGGCACCGGCGACACCCCGTTCAGCATCGGCCTGACCTGTGCCGCCGGCGCCAGGGTCTACGTGACCCTGACCGACCTTACTGATCCGGCCAACCGGAGCGACCTGCTGAACCTGACCACCGCGTCCGCGGCCCGCGGCGTGCGGCTGCGCATCCTGCGCGCGGGCAATGTGCCGGTCAACTACGGCGCGCCGTCGATCGCGCCCGGCAATCCCGGCCAGTGGCTGGTGGGATCGTCGGCCGGCCTGGCCAGCATTCCGCTGACCGTGCGCTACGTCGCCACCGGCGCCGTGCAGGCGGGCGACGTCGTCGGCATTGCCGCGTTCACGCTGAGCTATCAGTGAGGGTGGGGCGCAGACGGCGCGCCGCCAGTCCACCAGCCCCGTATCTAGCGTCCCGGTTGTCTGCGCCGGTTGTCCGCGCGGCTCCCCACGGGCCGGCGCCGCCCGCGCTGGCAAGCATCTTGCATAACTCCCGCGTAATTCCGAATCCATAAGTGGATTTCTATTTGGATCCAAATTGAAATCCGAATTGATGTCCAAAACATGTGCGTGAGCGAGATGACGATGAACCGGGATGGTGCGCAGAGGCTGGAAATCGTGCAGGACCAGGCGTCGGCGACCCGAGGCAAGAACTCGATGGTCAACGATGCCTACGAACGGATCAAGGAGGACATCTTCGAACTCCGCATGCCGCCGGGGCAACGCTATTCGGAGCAGGAGTTCGCCAATGCGCTGGGCATCTCGCGCACGCCGCTGCGTCTTGCTCTCCATCTGCTCGCGCACGAAGGGTATCTGCAGCGCCTCGACGGCCATTCGAGCTGGCAGGTCAAGCCGTTCGACCTGGCGCACTACGACGATCTCTATGACTTTCGCACCAGCATCGAGGTGATTGCCGTGCGCCGCCTGTGCGCGATGGACTCGCCGCCCGACCTGTCGGCGTTGTGCAGGTTCTGGATGGTGCCGGAGGCGGAAAGGAACCTCGACGGCAAGCGGGTCGCGCAGGAGGACGAGCGATTCCACCAGGCGCTGGTCGAGCTGGCCGGCAACCGGGAGATGGCGCGCACGTCCGCGCGGCTGACCGAGCGCATCCGCATCATCCGGCGCCTCGACTTCACCGACGCGGCGCGGATCTCGGCGGCGTTCGACGAGCACAGGGCGATATTGCGCTGCCTGATGACCAGGAAGGCCGATCGCGCGGAGATGCTGGTCAAGGCCCACATCGGCGCGTCGCGCATCGCGATCCGCCACATCACGCTGCATCGGCTCGCGCTTGCCGCGGTGCAGCCGGACGCGCGCTGAGCGGCCGGCGCGCCGGCGCGCGACTGCGCGCCGCAACGCGGTGTCGCGCCGCAATGGCCCCGGGCAGGCACATCAAACCACCCCCACGTAGACAGGAGAATGCAAGTGAACAGAGTGAGCGTATTGGCGAAGGAACTGCAAGGATGCCAGGACACCGTCCTGCTGAACGACTGGCATGTGACGGGCGTGTCGGAGGACGTCGTGCCGGGCAAGCTGGTGCCGGTGACGCTGCTCGAGCGCGACCTGGTGATGTGGCGGCAGGCGGACGGCAGCCTGCATGTCTGGGAGGACCTTTGCGTGCATCGCGGCGCGCGGCTGTCCAAGGGCTTCATCTGCGAGGACCGCGTCGTGTGCCCGTACCACGGCTGGAACTACGACGGCACCTCGCAATGCGTGCTGATGCCGGCGGCGCCCACCGAGACCCCGATGAAGAAGGCGCGCGCCATCGCGCACCAGGTCGTGGAGCGCTACGGCTTCATCTGGGTGTGCCTCGGCACGCCGTCGAACGACATCCCGGCGTTCCCCGAATGGGACGATCCGTCGTACACCAAGGTGCTGTGCGGGCCGTACCATTTCCGCTCGGGATACCGGGCGATCGAGAACTTCATCGACACCACGCATTTCCCGTTCGTGCACGCGGGCGTGAACGGCCTCATCGACAACCCCGACGTGATCGCGCCCTATGAGGTCGACGAAACCGAGGACGGCCTGTCGACCAACGAAGTCCGCGTGACGCAGCCGTATGGCGATCCGCGCAACGTGCCGGTGATCGCCTACTACGCCTACCGCTGCCTGCGCCCGCTCGTGGCCTATTTCCGCAAGCGCGTGGAGATTTCCGATCCGGCGCGCGCGGCGGAGGGCAACCCGAACGACCGCTTCTGCACGTTCCTGACCGCGCAGCAGATCGACGAGACCCACAGCATCGTGCGCATCTGCTGCGCGATGAATTTCTCGCCGGCGCCGACCCCGGAGGAAGTGCGCAAGCGGCAGGACCTGGTCTACGCGCAGGACAGCGAGATCGTCGATACGCAGCGTCCGGAACGCATTCCGGTGGACCTGCGCTACGAACTGCATCATCGCAGCGACCTGCTTGGGCAGAAGTACCGCAGCTGGCTGCGCAACATGGGCGTCACCTATGGCACCTTCTGCTGAAGTGGGCTACGCCACTCGCCTGGCCAGCATCCGCTACGCCGGGCCGGACGTCTCGCTGTTCGAGTTCGCGGCGCTGGATGCGGCGCCGCTGCCCGAGCCGGAGCCGGGCGCGCACATCGACGTGCGCATTGGCCCCGGTCTGGTGCGGCAGTACTCGCTGGTCACGCCGCTGTCGACGCGCTCGTCCTACGTCGTGGCGGTTCGCCGCGAGGCGGACGGACGCGGCGGCTCGCGGCGCCTGCACGACGAATGCCGGGTGGGCGCGACCTTCACGATCGGCGGGCCGCGCAACCATTTCGCGCTGGACGAGCGCGCGGGCCGCACGCTGCTGATCGCGGGCGGCATCGGCATCACGCCGGTCTATTCGATGTTCGCGCGCCTGCGGGCGCTCGGCCGCGCGGTCGAACTGCACTACTGGTGCCGCTCGGCCGGGCACGTGCTGTTCCGCGCGGAACTGGAGGGGCGGCCCGGCGTGACGCTGCATTATTCCGGCGCGCCGGATCGCGCCGGCGGTTCGCTCGCGGCGGTCCTGGACGGCGTGTCCGACGACACCGAGGTCTATTGCTGCGGGCCGGCGCGCATGCTGGACGACTTCGCGCGACTCACCGCGCAGCGGCCGCCGGAGCGCAACCACGTGGAGCGCTTTGCCGCCGCCGCTGTCTCTTCCTCCGTGGAAGCCGCCGCGACGGCCGGCGCCGGCACCTTCGTCGTCACGCTGCGGCGCTCGGGCGTCGACGTGCAGGTGCGCGAGGGCGAATCGATCCTCGGGGCGCTGATGCGCGAGCACATCGACGTGTCCTATTCGTGCGAGGAGGGCGTCTGCGGCGCGTGCGAAACGCGCGTGCTCGGCGGCCAGCCGCTGCATCGGGACGCGGTGCGCGCGGCGGCGGAACACGAGCGCCGCGGCACCATGATGATCTGCTGCTCGGGCAGCCGGTCGCCGCGCCTGGAGCTGGACCTCTAGCCTTCCAGTCCGGCTTCTCCGGTCCGGCCGGCCGCGCCGGCCATGCCATGCGGGGCAGGGCGCGCCGGTGTCGGCAGGCGCATCCTGCCCCGCATTGTCGCGCGCGGCTGCCGCTTCGCGATCGGCACGGCCTCGCCGAAACCACACGCTTTCTTCACCCCCACCCTTGCCATGCAACTTTGTTGCATTTATGATTGCCGTGCAACTCGGTTGCAAATCATGGCCGCGGATCGTGAGTGCCAGTCGTGAGTACCAATCGTGACTGCACACCGGCGGCCACCGCGAGGCGGCCGCGCTTTCGCGCAAGCGACGGTTCTGCCGAGCCCGCTTGCGCGAGAGTGCCGGCGCCTTCCGGGGCATCGCCTGGGCATCGGATCCCACGGGCCGCGGAAACGCATCTGGGTACCGCGATTGCGGGGTGAAAGCGGCTGCCCTGGCGCTCTCGGCTTTCTCTTCTTGGTGGACGCAATGAATCTGGGACGGACAGGCGCGGCGCTCGCCGCTTTGCTGATGATGGCCGGCGCGGGCGCGCACGAGGCGCATGTGCACGGCGCGGCGAAGCTGGACGTGGTGCAGGACGGGGCCGTGCTCACGGTGCATCTGGCGTCGCCCTTGATGAACCTGTTCGGCTTCGAGCACGCTCCGCATGGCGCGGCCGAGCAGGCTGCCGCGCAGCAAGGCATGGCGCGGCTGCGCGATGGCGAGAAATTGTTCGTCGCCTCGCCCGCCGCGGGTTGCCGGCTGGAATCGGTGCGGTTCGACTTCGGCCCGCTGAACCGCGCTTTCATGCCCGCCGGCGACGGCGCCGCGGTGGCTGCGGTTGCTCCGCAGGCGGCGGCCCGGGACGAGCATGCCGACCTCGACGCCGACTATGTGTTTCGCTGCAAGGCGGCGTCCGCGCTGCGCCAGATCGACGTGAAACTGTTCGACGCGTTTCCGGCGCTGCAGCGCGCCGCGGTGCAACTGGTCACGCCGGCGAAGCAGGCCGGGGCCACGCTGACGCGCGCCGGCTACCGGCTGGCATGGTGAGCGCCGTGGTGAGCACCGCATGGTGAGCGAACCGGTCGTCGACCTGACGGATGTGGTCTTCGCCTGGCCCGGCCAGCAGGCGGCGTGCCTGACCCTGGACCGTTTCCGCGTGGCGGCCGGCGAGCATGTCTTCGTCTCGGGGGCCAGCGGCAGCGGCAAGAGCACGCTGCTGGGCCTGCTGGCCGGCGTCCTGGTGCCGGGGCAGGGCCAGCTCCTGCTCAAAGGCACGGCATTGCGGGACCTGGGCGGCGCGCAGCGCGACCGCTTCCGCGCCGACCACATCGGCATCATCTTCCAGCAACTGAACCTGCTGCCTTATCTGTCCGTGCTGGACAACGTGCTGCTGGCCTGCAAGTTCTCCGCGCTGCGCCGGCGGCGCTCGGCGCAGCAGGGCGCGAGCCCCGCGGCGGCCGCGGGCATGCTGCTGACGCGGCTGGACCTGCCGGAGCCGCTGTGGCGGCGGCCGGCGGCGCGGCTCTCGGTCGGGCAGCAGCAGCGCGTCGCGGCGGCCCGGGCGCTGCTGGGGCGCCCGGAGCTGGTGCTGGCCGACGAGCCGACCTCGGCGCTGGACGCGGGCCGCCAGGCCGCGTTCATGGACCTGCTGCAGCGCGAGTGCCGCGCGGTCGGCGCCAGCCTGGTCTTCGTCAGCCATGACGAACGGCTGGCGGCGCGCTTCGGCAGCCGCTTCGCCATGCCGGCGGCCGGCGCCGCGGAGGCCGCCTGATGCCGCTGCTCGGGCTGGCCGCGCGCAGCGCCTGGAACCGCCGCTACAACCTGCTGCTGATGGTGCTGGCGATTGCCTTGTCGACCGCGCTGCTGCTCGGCGTCGAGCGCATCCGCCATCAGGTCCGGGCCGGCTTCTCGCAGTCGGTCTCGGGAACGGATCTCGTGGTCGGCGCGCGCTCGAGCCCGACGCAGTTGATCCTCTACACCGTGTTCCGCCTCGGCGGCGCGACCAACAACATGGGCTGGGACAGCGCCCTGCGCATCGCGCGGCATCCGCTGGTGGCCTGGACCATCCCGATCTCGCTGGGCGATTCCCATCGCGGCTTTCCGGTGCTGGCGACTTCGCAGGACTACTTCCGCCATTTCCGCTACGGCGACCGGCGCCCGCTGGTGCTCGCGCAGGGGCAGCCGTTCCAGGGCCTGTTCGACGCCGTGCTGGGCGCGGAGGTGGCGCGCCGGCTCAATTACCGGCTCGGCGACCGCATCGTCCTGAGCCACGGCGACGCCACCGGGCCGATGGCGGGGCAGCTCCAGCACGCGGACAAGCCGTTCGTCGTCACCGGGATTCTGGCGCCCACCGGAACGCCGGTGGACCGGACCGTGCACATCGGCCTGGAGGCGATGGAAGCGATACACCTCGACTGGCAGGCGGGCACCCCGATCCCCGGCCTGTCGATCCCGCCCGGGCTGGTGCGCAAGTTCGACCTCACGCCCAAGAGCATCACCGGCGTGCTGGTCGGCCTGAAGCTGCGCTCGCGCGTGTTCGCATTGCAGCGCGAGATCGCCGACGACCCGCATGAGCCGCTGATGGCCGTGCTGCCGGGCGTGGCGCTCGACGATCTGTGGGACATCGTCAGCATCGGCGAGAAGGGCCTGCTGCTGATGTCGGCGCTGGTGGTCGCGGTCGGCCTGGCCGGGCTGGTCTCCTCGATCCTCGCCGCGCTGGGCGAGCGGCGGCGGGAACTGGCCATCCTGCGCGCGGTGGGCGCGCGCCCGCTGGACCTGCTGATGCTGCTGGCGGCCGAGGGGCTGGTGCTGATGCTGGCCGGCACGCTGGCGGGCTACCTGCTGCTGACCGTGTTGTCGGTGGCGGTCGCGCCGTGGCTGGAGGCGAGCCTCGGCCTGGCCTTGCCCGTCGCCTGGCCGCAGGCGAGCGAGCTGCCGCTGCTGGCCGCGATCGTCGCCACCGGGGCCGCCGCGTCGCTGCTGCCGGGGTGGCGCGCCTACCGGCTGAGCCTGGCCGACGGCCTGACGCCCAATACCTGAGGTGCATCCCATGCCGACCAGACGAACGATGTTGCGCGCCGCGGTGGCCGGCGCCGGCGCGGCGCTGTTGCCGCAGGCGCGCGCCGAGGGCGGCGACGAGTTTCCGACCCTGCCGTGGTCGGCGCTGCTGCCCCGGGGCTGGGACCCGAAGGCGCCCTTCAAGGGCCTCAAGCTCGATGAGCTGGAGGACGGCGACCCGCGCGCGCAGGAGGCGCTGTTCAAGGCGCGCGACTACTGGAAAAGCGCGCCGGTCGAGCCGTCCCTCCAGGGCGCCCGCGCGCGCCTGCGCGGCTACGTCGTGCCGATGTCGGGCGACGCCGGCATCGTGCGCGAATTCCTGCTGGTGCCGTATTTCGGCGCCTGCATCCATGTGCCGCCGCCGCCGGCCAACCAGGTCGTCCACGTGCTGATGGAAAAGCCGCTGAGGAACCGGCTGAGGACGATGAGCTCGGTCTGGGTCAGCGGCACCCTCCGGATCGAACGCTTTTCCTCGGTGATGGGCGACGCCGGCTACGCGATGCGCGGCAGCCTCGTCGAGCCCTACGTGGAGAGGCCGGGCGGCAGGTAGGCGCGCAGATGCGACGAACGGCACAGCCCGCACCCATGTCAGAACGAACGCGCGCCGCCGTCGCGGCCACGGTCGTGCTCGTGGCGCTCACCGCGCTCATCATCGTGGGGGTGCGCGCGTTCCGCCCGCTGGCGCAAGGCGAGCCGGCCGGCAATCCCGCATCCGCCGCCCGCGCGGAGTACGCGGTGGGGCAGCCGCTGCCGCCCGCGCCCGCCGCCGCCCGGCCGCCGGACCCCGCCTTCCGGGAGATCGACTGGCAGGCCCTGCTGCCCAGGGGCTGGGACCCGATGGCGCCGTTCAAGGGACTCAAGCTCGACCAGATGGAGGACGGCGACCCGCGCGCGCAGGTCGCGCTGTACAAGGCGCGGCAATACTGGAAGAACGCGCCGGTCGAGCGCGGCCTGGACGGCGCGCCGGTGCGGCTGCCCGGGTTCGTGGTCTCGCTCGACGCGGAGGGCGAGGCCATGCGCGAATTCCTGCTGGTGCCGTATTTCGGCGCCTGCATCCACGTGCCGCCGCCGCCGGCCAACCAGGTCATCCACGTGCGCACCGACCAGCCGCTGCCGGGGCTGCGCACGATGGACACGGTCTGGATCAGCGGCGTCATGCGCGTGGAGCACGCGGAAACCATGATGGGATATGCCGGCTACGCCATGCAGGCCGCGCGCGTCGAGCCCTATCTCGCGCCCCCCGTGGCGTCCCCCGGGCAGCCGGCGGGGAAATAGGGCGGATCCGTCGCCGCCACCGGTGCCGGCGGGGTCCGGGCAGGCCGCCGCCATACCATGCCCTGCCGGCATGGGTCAAGTCGACCCTGCAACACCGCCGAATCCGCCGCCGCTAAAATACGCTCCTTGTTCCGAGGATTTTCGACCTTGCGGCCGCTCAGGCGGCAAGGTCCCGCCTGGAGTCCTTCGCGCGGCCTCGACACACCCTGAAGCCCGGGCCGGATGCGGCGACACGCATCGGCCCCGGCCCCGGTAGTGCCCGCTCACGATGCTAAAGATTCCCTTGCCAACCTCGCCGCTGGAACGCCGCTTTGCCCTGATCGCCGCAACCCTGGCCGTGGTCCTGCTGGCACTGTCGGCCTGGCTGTTCTCGTACCAGTGGGCCGCCTACGCGAATGCCGATCGCGCGCTCGCCGACCTGCGCGTCTTCCACTCGATCCTGCTCGCGATGGAGAAGGTCTCGGTGGAGCGCGGCCCCAGCAACGCCGCCTTGGGCGATGCGTCGCCGCCGCCACCGGCGCGCGAGCGCGCGCTGCGGGAGGCGCGCGCGGAAAGCGACCGGCGCATCGCCGACCTGCTGAGCCAGCTCGAGGCGCCGGCGTGCCGCGATTGCCTCGACGAACGCGACGCGGTGCTGCGGGCACGCGCGGACCTGGTTCGGGCGCGGGCCTTCATCGACGGCCTGCTGGACCAGCCGCGCGGCGCCCGCACGGGCGAAGCGCTGCATCGCGCGGTGGCCGGCATGATCCAGGTGGTCCCGCACTTCACGGCCATCGCCGACGTCAGCGCCGCCAAGGTCGACCGGGGCGCGCCCGGCGCGCTCAGCCGCCTGCTGGCGGCCCGGCTGGCGGCCTTGCTGCGGGAACAGGCCGGGCTGCTCGGCTCGCAGCTCACGCCGGCGCTGGGCACCGGCCGGCCGCTGACCGACGCCGAGCAGTTCGCCATCGAGCGCACGCTGGGCACCATCGCGCAACTGCGGGCGCTGCTCCAGCCGCGCGTGCTGAACGATCAGGCGCTGCCGCGCGGCGCGTTTCAGCTGGTGGAGATGCAGTATTTCCGCGTGGGCCTGGATTATTTCTCCCGCGTGCGCGCGCTGGCGAGCCTGCCCGGCGACGCGGGCGTCTCGACCGCCGAGTTCGCCCGGCATTACGTGCCCCTGATGGGCTCCATCACCAATTTCCGGGACGAGGTCCTCGAACTGGTCCAGCAGCAGGTGGGCGCGCGGCGCGACGTCCGGCTGGCGTGGCTGGGCGGCATCGTCGCCATTCTCTCGGTGGTGGTCGCCTGCCTGTTCCTCGGCGTCTGGCTGTTTCGCCGGCAGGTGGTCCAGCCTTTCGCCGAAGCCGCCAGCGCCATCCGCGCCATCGCGGCCGGCGACCTCGCCGCGCCGCTGTCGCCCAGGCCATACCGCGGGGAGATCGGCGAGCTGTTCGATGCCGTGCAAGTCCTGCAGGGCAACAGCATCGAGCGGGCCCGGCTGGAGAACGAGCGCCGCCACCTGATCGCCAAGCTCTCGAAGATGGCGGAGACCGACGCGCTCACCGGCCTGCTCAACCGCGGCGCCTTCGACCGCAGGCTGAAGGATGCCTGCTCGGGGGCGGGGCGGCGCGCCGACGGGCGGCTGCTGTCGCTGACCATATTCGACATCGACCACTTCAAGCGCATCAACGACCGCTACGGCCACGCCTCCGGCGACCGCGCGCTGCGCCGCGTCGCCACGCTGAGCCGGGAGGTCTGGCGCGAGGAGGACATCGTGGCGCGCATCGGCGGCGAGGAGTTCGCGGTGCTGGCCTGCGTGCCGGCGGGCAGCGATGCCGTGGACATGGCGCAGCGCCTGCGCGAGCGCCTGTCGGCCACGATGCTCGTGGCCGACAGCGGCGAGCGGTTCAGCCTGCGGGCCAGCTTCGGCACGGCCTTCGCCGTGCCCGGCAAGACCCGCGACGCGGACGGGCTGATGCGGCGTGCCGACCTGCTGCTGTATCAGGCCAAGCAGGGCGGGCGCGACCGGATCGTCGCCGAAACCGCGTCGCAGGAGCCGGCCGTCGGCTGACGGGCCGCTTTGCCGGATGCGCCATGAGGCCATCCACGCGGCGTTGCGGCCAAGACATTAGCGACATTGCCGTTCGGGGCGGGCAGTCCGTGCCCGCATGGAGACAGTCGCGGCGAACCCGCAGGCTTTCTTGACTGGCATCAAGGCCCGCCGATGGCCGCCGGTGCCTAATCGATACGCTTTTCTGGCGCATGTCGATAAGAGGCGCCATCGGGCGGGTCCCGGCGACGCGACCGCTTCGTTTCATCCCGATGGTGCCTCCTGTTCAAAAACAAGAAACGGAGTCCTCCATGAAACGGCTTTTCCAGAATTCGTTCGTCCGGGGTATGTCAGGTCTGGCTTTCGTGCTGCTGTCGGGCGCCGCGCACTCGGCGGCGCAGGAGCCCGTGCAGCCCATTTCCGCCGCCAAGGTCACGGAGCCGGCCAAGGTCCGGCTCGGCGAGAAGCTCTGGTTCGATCCGCGGCTGTCGCGCTCGGGCTTCATCTCCTGCAACTCGTGCCACAACCTGAGCATGGGCGGCTCGGACAACCTCAAGACCTCGATCGGCGACAAGTGGCAGAAGGGCCCGATCAATTCGCCCACGGTGCTTAATTCGAGCCTGAACCTCGCCCAGTTCTGGGACGGCCGCGCCAAGGACCTGCAGGCCCAGGCCGGCGGCCCGATCGCCAATCCCGGCGAGATGGCGTTCTCGCACGAGCTGGCCGTGGACATGCTCAATTCCATCCCGCAATACGTGACGGAATTCCGCCAGGTCTTCGGCAACGACAAGCTCACCATCGAAGAGGTGACGGCGGCGATCGCGGCGTTCGAGGGCACGCTGGTCACGCCCAACGCGCGCTTCGACAAGTGGCTCAAGGGGAACAAGACCGCCATCGACGCGCAGGAGCTGCGCGGCTACCAGCTGTTCAAGAGCGCGGGCTGCATCGCCTGCCACAACGGCCCCAATCTCGGCGGCAATTCGTTCCAGAAGATGGGGCTGGTGGAACCGTACAAGACCTCGAACCCGGCCGAAGGCCGCTACGCCGTCACCGGGCGCGATGCCGACCGCTTCAACTTCAAGGTGCCCACGCTGCGCAACGTCGCGCTGACCTATCCGTACTTCCACGACGGCGCGGCCGACACGCTGGGCGAGGCGGTCGACACGATGGGGCGCCTGCAGCTCGGGCGGAAATTCACGGCCCAGGAGAACGCCGACATCGTGGCCTTCCTCAAGACGCTGACCGGCGACCAGCCGCGCCTGACGCTGCCGATCCTGCCGCCGTCGAGCGACGCCACCAAGCGGCCGCAGCCGTTCGAGTAAGGCGCGAGAGTCAGAACGTCGCCGGCGAATTCACCCACAGCACCTTGGCCACGTCGGTGCCGATGTTGCGGTACCCGTGCAGCACGCTGCTCGGAAAGGTGAAGGCGTCGCCGGCGGCGATGGTGTAGGTGACGTCGCCGAGCATCAGCTCCAGCACGCCTTCGAGCACGTAGCCGACTTCCTCGCCCACGTGCTCGATCTGCCCGTCGCTGGATTCGCCCGGCGACACGATATGGATGTTCGCCTGCAGCAGCCCGCCGCGCTTGGGCAGCACCAGCCGCTCGAGCGCGATCCCGCCGGCCTTGATGACCGAGCGCTCGCCGCGCCGCAGGATCGGGTTTTCGCCGGGCGCCTCGTCGCTGGTGAGCGCCGCGATGTTGGTGTCGAGCGCCACCGCCAGCCGGTGCAGCATGGCGAACGACGGCGTGGCGTGGCCGCGCTCGAGCTTGGAGATCAGGCTTTCGGAGCAGCCGGCCTTGTGCGACAGCTGCAGCAGCGTGTAGCCGGCCACCAGGCGGGCGTGGCGCAGCTGCAGGCCGAGCGTGGCGGCGGGCGAGGGCGCGGCGGGCGGCGCGGGCGGCAACCCCGCGCCGGCGGCCTTCCCGGGCGCGGCCCGGCGCGTTGCCCGCGGCGCGGCCTTGGCCGCGGGCGCGGGGGCCGCCCCGGCTGCCGGCTTTGCCTTGGCTGCCGGCTTGGCCCTGGCTGCCGGCGCCGCGGCGGCCGTCTTGGCGGGCTGTGCGTTCTTCGCTTTCAATTCGATCCGTCCAGGAATGAGGGCAAGCCGGCGGCTTGCCGGCCGCCCGCTGCGTTGGTCACTGGTGCGCGAGCGCGGCCACGGTGTAGGCCAGCGCCTGCGCGCCGAGGAACAGGTCGTGCGGCGCGGTGTCCTCGGCCGCGTTGTGGCTGATGCCGCCCTTGCTGGGCACGAAGATCATGGCGGTCGGGCAGTGCCCGGCCAGGTACATGGCATCGTGGAACGCGCCCGAGGTCAGCTGCAGCGGCGCGGCCAGCCCCGCGCGCGCGCTGGCGCGCTCGCAGGCCCGGCCCACCAGCGACAGCATCGCGGGCGGGAACAGCGTCGGCGGCCGGCGGAAAAAGCACGCGAAGCCGACGCTGCCGCGGTGCTGCCGCGCGGCGATCTCGCCGAGCCTGGCCTCGAAGCGCTCCAGCACCGCCTCGTCCACGCAGCGCGCATCGACCGTGAATTCTACCTTGCCCGGAATCGTGTTCACGGAGTTCGGCGACACCTGCCAGCGGCCCAGCGTGAGGCGCAGCTCGGTGCCGGCGGCGGCGCCCGATTCCGTCGCGGCGAACGCGTACAGCTGCTGCGCGACGTCCACGGCGGTGGCCATCGCGTCGCTGCGCTCGCGCATCGGCGTGGTGCCGGCGTGGCCCATCGTGCCGGCGCACGTCACGCGATACCAGCGCACGCTCTGGATGCCGCCGACCACGCCCAGCGGCACCGCGGCGCGCTCCAGCACCGGGCCTTGCTCGATATGCAGCTCCACGCAGGCCGACATCGGCTGCCGCATGGGGCGGCGCGGCACGTCGGGCGAGGCCGCCAGCGCCGCGTCCAGCGCGTCGCCGAAGCGCACGCCGGCGCCGTCGACCGCGTCGCGGTAGGCCGGCAGGCAGGCCGGGTCGACGAACGCGCTCGAACCCATCGCGCCGGGGCCGAAGCGGCTGCCTTCCTCGTTGGTCCACGCCACCACCTCGATCGGGCGCGGGGTGCGGATGCCGGCGTCGTTGAGCGCGGCGATCACTTCCAGGCCGGCCAGCACGCCATAGGCGCCGTCGAGCTTGCCGCCCACCGGCTGGGTGTCGGCATGGCTGCCGGTCAGCACCGGCGGCAGGTCGGCGGTGCCGGCGCGGCGGAAGAACAGGTTGGCGCAGTCGTCGGTGCTCACCTCGCAGCCGAGCGCGCGGGCGCGCGCGATCAGGTGGCGGCGCGCGGCCAGGTCGACGTCGGTGAGCGCCTCGCGCGAGACGCCGCCGTCGGCGCGCCCGCCGAACGCGGCGAGCTCGGCGATGGCGGCCTGCAGCCGCGTGCCGTCGACATGGTCCTGGGCGCGCTCGGCGGCTTGTTGTTCCTGAAAGGTCAAAACGGTGCTCCTGGGATGTTGTTCCGGTCCGCGCCGCGGCTCACGCCACGCCGCGCTCGAGCGCGTGCGCGGCGGCCAGCGCCTGCGCGTCGCCGCGGCACGGGCCGACCAGCGTCACGCCGACCGGCATGCCGTGCGCGCCGGTGCCGGTCGGCACGTGCACGCAGGGGTTGCCGAGCAGCGACCACATGCGGTTGAAGATCGGGTCGCCGGTGGCGCCCAGGCCGGCCGGCGCCTCGCCCTCGGCGCTGGGCGCGAGCACGACGTCGAACTGGCCGAAGGCCGCCTCGAACGCGCGGCGCGCCTCGGCGGCCAGCGCCTGCGCGGCGAAATAATGCGTGCCGTCGATGCGCTGGCCGGTGGCCAGCAGCGCGGCGAAGGCGGCGCTGAAGCCTTCCGGGCGCGCGCGCAGCTCGGGCACGAAGGCGGCGGCGGCCTCGTAGGCCATGATGTCGATCTGTGCCTGGGTCAGGCGCGCGAAGGCTTCCGGCATGGCCAGCTCGCCCACGGTGGCGCCCTGCGCCTGCAGCACGCGCGCGGCATCGGCCAGCGCGCGGCGGCTGTCCTCGCCGGCGCGCTCCCAGTGCGGCGTGCGGCAGATGCCCACGCGCAGCCGGGCCGGCGCGGGGGTATCCGCCGGCGCGAGCGGCAGGCGCGCCAGCGTGCCGATGAAGAAGGCCGCGTCGTCGACCGTGCGCGCCAGCACGCCCACGGTGTCCAGGCTCGGCGCCAGCGGCTTGATGCCGGCGCCCGGCAGCGTGCCGTAGGTGGGTTTGTAGCCGACCACGCCGCAGTACGCGGCCGGGCGGACGATCGAGCCGGCGGTCTGCGTGCCGAACGCCAGCGGCACCATGCCCGCGGCCACCGCCGCGGCCGAGCCGCTGGACGAGCCGCCCGGGGTGCGCGGCGCGTCGGCCGGCGCGCGCGGGTTGCGCGTGGCGCCGGGCTGGAAGGTGGCGAACTCGGTGGTGACGGTCTTGCCCATCACCAGCGCGCCGGCCGCGCGCGCGGCGGCCACGCAGGCCGCGTCCATCGCCGGGCGGTGCCCGGCGTAGATGGGCGAGCCGTAGGTGGTGGGCATGTCGGCGGTGTCCATCAGGTCCTTGACGCCGAGCGGCACGCCCTGCAGCGCGCCGGCCGCGGGCGCGGCGTCGAGCGCGCGGGCCTGCGCCAGCGCCTGGGCGGCATCGAAATGCTGCCAGGCCAGGACCCCGGCCTCGGCCGCCTCGATGCGCTCGATGCAGGCGCGCGCCACCGCTTGCGCGCTCAGCTCGCGCCGCGCGATGCGCGCCGCCAGCTCGCGCACGGGAAGAGTCAGGAAATCGTTCATGGCAGGTTTTCTCCTGTGGTTCCGGCGCGTCCGGCCGCGAGTCTAGCCAAAATAGGCCGAGCGCACTTCATCGTTGGCGGACAGCGCCTCGGCCGTGCCTTGCGCCACCACGCGGCCTTGCGACAGCACGTAGCCGTAGTGCGAGATCGCCAGCGTCTGGCGCGCGTTCTGCTCCACCAGCAGCACGGTGATGCCGAGCGCGTTGATCTGCTTGATGACCTTGAAGTTCTCCTTCACGTACAGCGGCGACAGCCCCAGCGAAGGCTCGTCGATCACCAGCAGCCTGGGCTCGGCCATCAGCCCGCGCCCGATCGACACCATCGCCTGCTCGCCGCCGGACATGGTGCCGGCCAGCTGCGCGGCGCGCTCCTTCAGGCGCGGGAAGATATCGTAGACCTTGCCGAGCCGCTCGCGCACCAGCGGCGCGTTGCTCTCCAGGAACGCGCCCAGCGCCAGGTTCTCCGCCACCGTCATGCGCGGGAACACCTTGCGGCCCTCGGGAATGCACGAGATGCCCCTGGCGATGATCTTGTGCGTCTTCTCGCCGGCGAGGTCCCGGCCGTCCCACAGGATCTGCCCTTGGCGCGGCGGCGTCAGGCCCAGGATGGCGCGGATCAGCGTGCTCTTGCCGGCGCCGTTGGCGCCCAGGATGCAGGTGATCTTGCCCGGCGCCACCTCGATCGACACGTCGTGCAGCACGTTGACCTTGTCGTAGCCCGTGCTCAGGCCCTTCACGCTCAGCGTGCTCATGCCGCTTCCTCCCCAAGATAGGCGGTCTGCACATCCGGGTCCGCGGTGATCTGCGCGTAGGTGCCTTCGGCGATCTTCTTGCCGTAGTTCAGCACCACGCAGCGGTCCGTGATGCGCTCGATCACGTTCATCTCGTGCTCGATCAGCACCACCGAGAGGCTCTTGAGCTTGCCGCGCACATCCAGGATGTCGTTCATCAGTTCGTGGGTCTCGTCGTGCGTCATGCCGGCGGAGGGCTCGTCGAGCAGCAGCAGGCGCGGCTGGCTCATCAGCGCGCGGCACACCTCGATGCGGCGCCGGTCGATCATGGTGAAGGTCTCCACCGGCTCGAACAGGCGCGCCACCAGCGGCGGGCTGAAGATCTCCAGCAGGCCCTTGACCTTGTCCACGTAGGCATCGTATTCCGCGCGGAAGGCCTTGCGGCGGAACAGGTTGAAGCCCAGCCCGTGGCGCATGTGCTGGTAGTCGCCGATCACGATGTTGTCGAACACCGTCAGCGGCAGCGACAGGCGCGAGCGCTGGAACGTGCGCGCCACGCCGCCGCGGTAGATCTCCTGCGGCGACTTGCCGATGACTTCCTCGCCGCGGTAGCGGATCGAGCCGCCGCTGGCCTTGTAGAGCCCGGTCAGCACGTTGAAGAAGGTGGTCTTGCCCGAGCCGTTGGGGCCCAGCAGCCCGAGGATCTCGCCCTCGCGGATGCGCATGTCGAGGCTGTCGAGCGCGGTCAGGCCGCCGAAGCGCATGGTCAGGCCGCGCACTTCCACCATGACGCCGGTATCGTTCACGCTGCTCATCGCGAAGCCTCCCCGGCAAAGAACAGGCGCGTCTTGCGCGGCATCAGCCCGGCGGGGCGGAACAGCAGGATGGCGATCACCAGCGCCGCGTAGAACAGGAAGCGGTATTCCTGGATGAACTGCAGCTTTTCCGGCAGCACCAGCACGATGATCGCGGCCGGCACCAGGCCGACCGCGTTGCCCAGCCCGCCCAGGATCACGATGGACAGCATCAGCAGCGAATCCGAGAACGTGAAGTTGTTGGGCGCGACGAAGCCCGTGACCATGCCGTACACGCTGCCGGCGATGCCGGCGAAGAAGTTGCCGAGCATGAAGGCCACCACCTTCCAGCGCGCGATATGCAGGCCGAACGTGGCCGCGGCGGTTTCGTCGGTGCGCACCACGTCCATCGCCAGGCCCACCCACGAGCGCTCCAGCGCCTTGACCACGGCGAACACGCCGCCGCAGATGCCCAGGCTCAGCAGGGCGTAGCTGACGTAGAACGACACGTCGGCGCCGAACACGGTGAAGCCGTCGTTGAGGGCGTAGCCGAACAGGCGCATGCCCGGCACCTGCAGGCCCTGCGGGCCGCCCAGCACGTCGTTGACCTCGATGAAGGTCTTGAACAGGATGCCGAAGGCGATCGTGACCAGCGCCGCGTAGTGCCCGCGCGTGCGCAGCACCGGCGCGATCAGCAGCGAGCCCACCAGCGCCGAGATCACGCCGGCGATGACGATGATCAGCAGGTGCGGCAGGCCGCTGTGCGCGGCCAGCACCGCGGTGGCGTAGCTGCCGATGCCGAAGAACGCCGCGCCGGCGAAATTGGCCACGCCCGAGAAGCCGAACTGCAGCGTCAGCCCCAGGCACGCGGTGGTGTACAGCAGCACGGTGCAGATCATCAGCAGCGCGAAGTGCGTGTCGTAGAACGCCGCGATCAGCGCCAGCGTGCCGGCCGCGGCCCACAGGCGCGCCAGGCCGGGCCGGCTCATGCCGGCGGCCTCGAGGCGGCGCGTGGCGCCGAGCCGGCGCCCGGCCACCACCGCGGCCAGCGCCACCGCCAGCAGGATGGCCACGCTCAGTTGCGACTCCGCATGCAGGAACAGCCACAGGTAGAGCGTGATGGCGATGCCGGCCGCGGCCAGCACCGCGGCGGGGGCGCGCATCGGGATGGATGGTTGGTTCATGGTGTTGGTTTCCCCTGTGGCCTCAGACCCGTTCACTGGATTTCTCGGCGATCAGCCCGGTCGGCTTGAACGCCATCAGCACGATCACCACGGCGAAGGCGAACACGTCCTTGTACGCGCTCGGAATGTCCGGGATCAGCGCCGGCAGCGTGGCGCTGCCGATCACCTGCAGCGCGGCGAACAGGAAGCCGCCCAGGATCGCCCCGTAGATGTTGCCCAGCCCGCCCAGGATGGCCGCGGCGAAGCCGATCACGCCGAGCAGCAGGCCCACGTTGAAATTGATCTCGTTGTAGTACAGGCCGTTCATGACGCCGGCCAGCGCCGCCATCGCCGAGCCGAGCGCGAAGGTGAACAGCACCACGGCCTCGAAGTCGATGCCCATCAGCCGCGCGGTCTCGCCGTCCTGCGCCACCGCGCGGATCGCCATGCCGAAGCGGGTGCGCGTGATCAGCAGGTGCACGCCCACGATGATGGCGATGCCGGTGGCCAGCAGGATCAGGTTGTCGGCCCGCAGCGACAGGCTGCCCAGCTCGATCGAGGCCGAGGGCAGCAGCCGCGGGAACGGCTTCGGGTTGGAGCCGTCGGGATAGAACAGGCGCACGCATTCGCGCATCACCGTGCCCAGCATCAGCGTGGCCAGCAGCGTGTTCAGCGGCGGCGCCTTGCGCAGCGGCAGGATCAGGAACTTGGCGATGCCGGCGCCCAGCAGGCCGGTCACGCTGACCGCGCAGGCCACCACGGCGAGGAGCTGGATCCACGGCGTGTCGATGCCGAGCATCAGCACGCCGGTGGACGCCGCCAGGCCGGCGAAGGCGCCCACCATCAGCGTGTCGCCGTGGGAGAACTTGATGACATCGAGCACGCCGAAGAACAGCGTGAATCCAACGGCGACCATGGCATAGATCATGCCGAGCATCAGGCCGTTGAACACATATTGGGCAATCACACTCATGGATTCTCCGCGTCAGTGCATGGCGCGTCTTGCGGCCCTGGCGGCCGCGACAGGAATGGCGAGGCGCTGCCGTGCTGCCGCGCTGCGGCGGCAGCGCGGCAGGGCAGCGGCGTAGCGGCGTAGCGGGGCGGGGGCGCCGCCGTGCCGCCTACAGGCCGGCCAGCTTCTTCTTGCCCTTGCCGTAGGCGCTGTCTTCCCAGATCACCCACTTGCCGTCCTCGACCACGTACTTGGTCACCAGCGGCACGATGTTCTGGCGATGGTCGTCGAACGTCACCTTGCCGACGATGGTGTCGACGTCCTTGGTGGCGTTGAGCGTGTCGCGCACCTTCTTGCGGTCCGGGCCGACCTTCTCCACGGCGTCCATGATGAGGTTGGCCGCGGCGAACGCGAACGGGCCGTAGGCTTCGGGCGGATCGCTGTACTTCTGCTGCGAGTACTTGCCCTGGAAGAACAGGCCGCCGGGCAGCTTCTCCCACGGCGCGCCTTCGATGAAGGCCAGCGAGCCCTCGGCCAGGTCCTTGCCCGTGCCCTGGATGTAGGCGTCGGCCTTGATGCCCGAGGTGCCCTCGAACTGCGCCTTGATGCCGAGCTTTTCCATCTGCGTGCGGATGCGCACGCCCAGCGGCGTCAGGCCGCCGAAATACACCACGTCGGGCTTGAGCTCGCGGATCCTGGTCAGCTCGGTGGTGAAGTCCTGCTGGTCGGCGGTCACGCCGAAGGTGCCCACCACGGTGCCGCCGTCCTTCTTGAGGAACTCGCTGAAGTACTTGTTGTGGCCCTTGCCGTAGTCGGTGGTGTCGTGGATGATCGCCCACTTCTTGTAGCCCAGCCCGGTCATGAACTTGGCCGCCACGTCGCTCTGGTTGATCATCGTGCCGTTGACGCGATGGATCTCCTTGAAGTCGTTGCCATAGGTCACGTCCGGCAGCACCGCGCCCCACACCACCACCGGCAGCTGGAAGCGGTTGTACACGCCCACCGTGCCCATCGCCACGGCCGAGCAGAAATGCGTGACGCCGGCCACGATGCTGCGGTCCGCGGCGATCTTGGTGGCGACCTGCACGCCCACGTTGGGGCGGCACTCGTCGTCCTGCGTGACCAGCTCGTAGGTGTACTTGGACTTGGGATCCGCATTGCGCAGGCGCACCGCCAGGTCGGCGGAATTGCGCCCGCCCAGGCCGATGGCCGAGACCCCGCCGGTGAGCGGCCCCACGAAGGCGATCTTGACCACGTCCTTGGCGGCCGCCGGCACCGACGCCAGCGCCAGTCCTGCCGAAGCCGCCAGCATGGCGGCGGCCACTACGGTGTTCTTCCTACGCATCCTCATCCCCTTAGGCAGATAGCCGGCAGCGGCCGGCTGGATTGGTCTTCAAGTGACTTGAACGAAAGTATTCCCATGATCCGCAAAATTCAAGTTACTTGAATGCCGTGACGCAACATGCGTGCCAGCGCCAGGGCGCGCCGGGTGGCCGATGTTGGTGCCGGAACGGACCGTTCGGCCCGGTGGCCGAAGCGATATTGGGGACGGCGGCACGGTTGTGGTGCGATGCGCAAACGAAAAGCGGGCCGGCGCCGGGCGCGCGGGGAGGATCTCAGGCGCCGCCGCGCACCTCGCCCTTGCCCAGCACCTTGGCGCGCTGCGCATCGAAGCGCATGGCCTCGGCGGCCAGCCAGTGCTCCACGGTGGCGATCTGCGGCGTCTGCCCGTGCGCCGAGACGAAGTAGTACGAAGCCTGCGAGCGCACGCGGATGCCGAACAGCTCGACCAGCCGCCCGGCGGCGATGTCCTCCAGCACCAGGGCCGAGCGGCCCAGCGCCACGCCCTGTCCCGCCAGCGCCGCGCCGACCGCCAGTTGCGAGAGGTTGAAGCATTGCCCCGCGCCGAGGTTGTCCACGGCGGCGCCGGCATGCCGGAGCCAGTGGTCCCATTCGGCGAAGGCATCCGCGCCTTCCCACGGGCTGACGTCGTGCAGCAGCCACGCGCCTTTCAGGTCCCGCGGCGCGCGCAGCTCGGGGTGCGCGGCGACGAAGGCGGGGCTGGCCACCGGCAGCAGCCATTCGTCGAGGAACCGCCCGGCCTTGAGGTCTTCATAGACGCCGAGGTCGAAGCGCACCGCCGCGTCGATGCCGTCGCGCGCCATGCGGGTGCTGTCGAGCGTGTGGAACTCGCCATACACCCGCAGGCCGACCTCGGGATGGTCGCGGAAGAAATCGCCCAGCCGCGGCGTGAGCCAGCGCATCGCGAACGAGGGCGCGCAGCTCAGCGCGATCGGCCCGCCTTCGCGCGGCTTGCGCAGCTGGGTCAGGGTGCTCTCGATGGCCTGGAACGACTCGCGCAGCACGAAGCGCAGCCGCTCGCCCTCGGGCGTGAGCACCAGCGCGCGCGGGGCCCGGATGAACAGCGGCCGCGCCAGCCATTGCTCGAGCTGCTTGACCTGCTGGCTGACCGCGCCTTGCGTGATGCACAGCTCGGCCGCCGCGCGCGTGAAGTTGCAGTGGCGCGCCGACGCTTCGAAGCAGCGCAGCCAGCTAAGGACGGAGGAGGAAAGCAGGGTGCTCATGGGGGTCTGCGGGGCGGCATGGCGGGCATGCATGATCGTGGTGCATCAGGCATTAGCAAGACTAATGCACTGGCTAATATAAACCGTTTGCGGCCGGGGCGGGGGAAACCAACAATGGAGTCATCCGGGAAGCCACCACGGCTTCCGCCGCAAACCGCGCACAACGACCTCGAGACAATGAGCCAGCCAATCCCCAGCCAACCGCCCGCCGCCAGCCCGTCCGCCGCCTTGCAGGCCGCCCTGGGCGCGGCCACGCCCCTGTTGTGGTGCAACCCGGGCCGCGTCGAGGCCCCGCCCGGGGAACAGGCCGCCGGGGCGCGGAGTATTAGTCTGGCTGACGTCATGTCGGCCCAGGCGCGCTTTCGCCGCTTCGCGCCGCTGCTGGCGCGGCTGTTCCCGGAATTGGCCGGAACGCAGGGCGTGATCGAATCGGAACTCGTCGCCGCGCCGGCCATGCAGCGCAGCCTGGGGCTGGATCCGGCGCTGGGCCGCCTGTTCGTCAAGGGCGACCACGGCCTGCCGGTGGCCGGCTCGATCAAGGCGCGCGGCGGCATCCACGAGGTGCTGGAGTTCGCCGAGGGGCTGGCGCTGCGCCACGGCCTGATCGGCCCCGGCAGGGACCGGCCCGAGGATTACCTGGCGCTCGGCGAACCCGCGGCGCGCGCGCTGTTCGGGCGCTACCGGGTGGCCGTGGGTTCCACCGGCAACCTCGGGCTGAGCATCGGCGTGATGGCCTCGGCGCTGGGCTTCCGCGCGGCGGTGCACATGTCGGCGGACGCCAAGGAATGGAAGAAGGCGCGGCTGCGCGATCGCGGCGTCGAGGTGGTGGAGCATGCCGGCGACTACGAGGAAGCGGTGGCCGCCGGCCGCCGCCAGGCGCAGCAGGATGCGTTCGCGTACTTCGTCGACGACGAGCGCTCGCTGTCGCTGCTGCTGGGCTACAGCGCGGCCGCGCTGCACCTGCGCGACCAGCTGTCCGCCGCGGCCATCCAGGTGGACGCCGCGCATCCGCTGTTCGTCTACCTGCCGTGCGGCGTGGGCGGCGCGCCGGCCGGCATCACCTTTGGCCTGCGCCAGTTGTTCGGCCCGCACGTGCATTGCTTCTTCGCCGAGCCGGTGCAGTCGCCGTGCTTCCTGGTGCAGATGATGGCCGGCAAGGGTAATCCGTCGGTCTACGACTTCGGCCTGACCAACCGCACCGAGGCCGACGGCCTGGCGGTGCCGCGCGCCTCCGAACTCGCCGCGGCGGTGATGGCGCCGCTGCTGTCGGGCGTGTTCACGGTCGCCGACGAAACGCTGTTCGCGCATCTGGCGCTGCTGCTGCAGGCCGAGGGCCTGCGCATCGAGCCGTCGGCCGCGGCGGGCTTCAGCGGCCCGCGCATGCTGTGCGAGAGCGATGCCGGGCGCGACTACCTGGCGCGGCACGGCCTGGCCGGGCGGATGCCGCAGGCCACGCACCTGGTCTGGACCACCGGCGGGCTGTTCGTGCCGCCGGCGGAATACGACGGCTTCCTGGCCAGGGCGGCCGCGCTCGCGCGCTGAGCGGGCCGGCACGCAGCATCTCCGAAAACACACGAGACAGGCAGCACGCACGCAATCCACCGATCAACCCTGGCACGCATGCCGGCCACATTGCCGGCGGCCTCTGCCCAGCAGGAGAATGACCATCATGCTCACCCGATCCTTCAAGCTCGCGATCCTGGCCGCCGCCTGCCTGGCTGCCCCGGCCGGCAATGCCCTGGCCGACACGTTCCCGTCGCATCCGCTGCAGATGGTGGTGCCGTTCCCGCCGGGCGGCGCCACCGACATCGTCGGCCGCCTGCTGGCGAAGAAGATGGGCGACCAGCTGGGCCAGTCGGTGGTGATCGACAACCGTCCGGGCGCCGGCACCATCGTCGGCGCGGGCTACGTGGCCAAGGCCGCGCCCGACGGCTACACGCTGCTGGTCAGCTCGGGCACCACGTTCACGGTGAACCCGGCCATCAACGCGCGGCTGCCGTACGACCCGCTAAAGAGCTTCGAGCCGATCGGCCTGACCGGGCGCACCGGCCTGATCCTGCTGGCCAACCGCGACCAGCCCATCAGCAACCTCAAGCAGCTCGCCGCCGCGCTGAAGGCCGCGCCGGACAAGTATTCGTATGGCTCGTTCGGCACCGGCTCCACGGCCCAGTTCGCCGGCGAGATGCTGCTCAACGGCATGGGCGTGAAGATGCTGCACGTGCCCTACAAGGGCAGCTCGCCGGCCATGACCGACCTGATCGGCGGCCAGATCCCGTTCTCGATGGACACGGTCTCCGCCGCCATCCCGCAGGTGAAGTCGGGCAAGGTCAAGGCCATCGCCGTGACCACCGCCCGGCGCTCGACGCTGCTGCCCGAGGTGCCGACCGCCGCCGAAGCCGGTTATCCCGGCATCGACATGGACACGTGGATCGCCGTGGTGGCGCCGCGCGGCCTGCCGGCCGACGTGAAGGCGAAGCTGGAAAAGGCGCTGGCCGCGACGATGGCCGACCCCGAGACCAAGAAGAAGCTGCTGGACAACGGCTTCGAGCCGGCCTACGCCAACGGCGCCGCCGTGACCGCGCTGATCACGCGCGAACTGCCGACCATGCGCGCCATTGCCCAGCGCGCCAACATCCGGGCAGACTGAGGCCGGGCCGGCGCGGCGGCGCGCGATGCCGCCGGCGGCCCGCGGCCATTCCGACCATTTCAACGACAGGCGCGACGACAAGCGCCCACGAGACAGGCACGCCATGACCATCCTCATTCCGCCCGCGGCAAGCGTCGGCCAGCCCGCCGGCGCCATCGACACGCCCGCGCTGGTGCTCGACCTCGACGTGTTCGAGCGCAACCTCGCGCGCATGCAGCAGGCGGCCGACCGGGCCGGCGTGAAGCTGCGCCCGCACGCCAAGGCCCACAAGACGCCGGCCATCGCGCTGGCGCAGATCGCGCGCGGCGCGGTCGGCATCTGCTGCCAGAAGGTCAGCGAGGCGGTGCCGTTCGTGCAGGCCGGCGTCACCGACATCCACATCAGCAACGAGATCGCCGGGCCGGCCAAGGCCGCGCTGCTGGCGCAGCTCGCCCTGCGCGCGCGCATGAGCGTGTGCGTGGACGACGCGCGCCAGGTGGCGGAGCTGGCCGCCGCGGCCGCGCGGGCCGGCAGCACCATCGGCGTGCTGGTCGAGATCGACATCGGGCAGGGGCGCTGCGGCGTGGCCGACGCGCCCGCCGCGCTGCATCTGGTGCAGGCCATCCGCGCGCACGGGCAACTCGCGTTCCGCGGGCTGCAGGCCTATCACGGCGGGCTCCAGCACGTGCGCGGCGCCGCCGAGCGCGCGCGCGCGGTGGCGGCGGCCGGCGCGCGCACCGCGGCCGTGGTGGCCACGCTGGCCGAGGCCGGCGTGGCCTGCGAGACGGTGACGGGCGGCGGCAGCGGCAGCGCGGAGTTCGATCTGACCGGCGGCGTCTACACCGAGCTCCAGCCCGGCTCCTACGTCTTCATGGACGGCGACTATGGCAGCAACGAATACGGCGGCGCGCTGCGCTTCGAGCACAGCCTGTTCGTCGCCAGCACGGTCATGAGCGTGGCCGCCGCGCACGGCGCCGCGCCGCGCGTGGTGGTGGACGCCGGCCTGAAGTCGCTGGCGGTGGACTCCGGCCTGCCGCTGGCCTGGAGTGCGGCAGGGCGCTCGGCCACGCTCGACTACGTGGCCGCCAACGACGAGCACGGCATCGTCGAGCCGCGCGCCGGCGCCACCGCCGCCGCGCTGCCGGCGCTCGGCAGCCAGATGCTGCTGGTGCCGGGGCATTGCGATCCCACGCTCAACCTGTACGATGAGATCGTCGGCATCCGCGGGCAGGCCGTCGCCAGCCTGTGGCCGGTGGCCGCGCGCGGGCTCAGCCGCTGAGCCCGCCCGTTCCATTTCAACGCATCCGCCCACGCCATCCAATCACCCGATTCACAGCACCCGGAACTCCGCCATGAACCAGCACAACGCCCTGCTGTCCCAGTCCGCCGTTGCCCTGCGCCGCCTGATCGGCAGCAAGGAACTCTCGCCCGTCGAACTGCTGGACGCCTGCATCGACCGCATCGAAGCGGTCAACCCGCTCATCAACGCGGTCACGGCCACCTGCTACGAGCGCGCGCGCGGCGAAGCCCGCGCCGCCGAGCAGGCGGTCATGCGCGGCGACGCGCTCGGCCTGCTGCACGGCCTGCCGCTGGGCGTGAAGGACCTCGAGGCCACCGCCGGCCTGCTCACCACCTACGGCTCGCCGCTCTACCGCAGCAACGTGCCCGCGCAGGACAACGTGCTGGTGGCGCGCCTGCGCGCGGCCGGCGCCATCGTCACCGGCAAGACCAACGTGCCCGAGATGGGCGCCGGCGCCAATTCGCGCAACGTGGTGTGGGGCGCCACCGGCAACCCGTTCAACCCCAACCTGAACGCGGGCGGCTCGTCGGGCGGCTCGGCCGCGGCGCTGGCCACCGACATGCTGCCCGTGTGCACGGGGTCGGACACCGGCGGCTCGCTGCGCATTCCGGCCGCCAAATGCGGCGTGGTGGGTTTCCGGCCGTCGCCGGGCGTGGTGCCCAGCTCGCGCAAGCTGCTGGGCTGGACGCCGATCTCGGTGGTCGGGCCGATGGGCCGCACGGTGGCCGACGCCTGCCTGCAGCTGGCCGCCTCGGCCGGGCTGTCGGCCGGCGACCCGCTCACCTATGCGCTCGACCCGCTCTCGTTCCTGCTGCCGCGCCACGTCGACCTGGGCTCGCTGCGCGTGGGCTGGACCGAGGACTTCGGCGTGTGCGCCGTCGACGACGACATCCGCAAGGTGTTCCGCGCCAAGATCGCCGCGATGCGGCACCTGTTCCGCAGTTGCGACGAAGTGAAGTTCGAGCTGGGCGAGGCGCACCGCTGCTTCGACGTGCTGCGCGCCGAGAGCTTCGTCGCCGGCATGCACGAGGCCTACCAGCGCGACCCCGCCAGCCTGGGCCCGAACACGCGCGCCAACTACGAGATGGGCGCGAAGATGTCGCTGGTCGATTCGGCCTGGGCGCAGGCCGAGCAGACCCGCATCCTGGGCCGCTTCCAGGCGGCGTTCGAAGACTACGACGTGATCCTGTCGCCGACCACGCCGGTGTCGCCGTTCCCGTGGACCGAGCTGTACGCCGAGACCATCAACGGCGAAAAGCAGGAGAACTACTACCGCTGGCTGGCGCCCACCTACGTGGTCACGCTGACCACGCATCCGGCCATCAGCCTGCCGTGCGGGCTGGACCACGCCGGCCTGCCGTTCGGCCTGCAGGTGGTGGGCCGCTTCCGCGCCGACCACCAGACGCTGGGCGCGGCGCACGCGATGGAACAGGCGTTCGCCGCCTCCGACGCGCTGCGCCGGCCGCTGCCGGACCTGTCCAAGCTGCGGCCGGCCGACCCGCCGCTGCGCTCGATCGTCACCGCGCCGCCGGTCCTCGACGGCGCGGGCGCCGCGAGCGGGGTGTCGGCGGTCTAGCCTCGCGCGGCGGGGGCGTCATCCGTTCCGTGTCCGTGATGACGCCCGACGACATCGCCGCCGCGCAATCGCGCAGGCCCGACCGGCACTTCACCCGCGCGCCGTCCTGTACCGCCCGCCGGCGCTGACGCGCCGCATCCCCCATCTCCCATCCCGCGTCCGTTTAGCGGCGGCCGTGCAGCCGCCGCCGCGCCGGCGCCGGAACGGCTTCGGGCATTCCCGCAAGCCGCGCCGGCGCATGAAATTCCCGTGACCGAATCTAACCATTTGACGACGCTGGCATGTCATCAACCAGCGGCATGCTTGCATCCGTCTCAGGCGGGCAGGGCGCGTGCGCCCCTTGCTGGAGCGCATGATGCATCGCCAGCGCGGCCTCCACCGACTCGCATCGATGCAGCCGCGCGCCGTGGAGAACGGCGCCGCTGTTGCAGAAATCGATGAGGGTGGCGGGGTCGTGCGAGACCATGATCAGCGCGCTGTGCGCCAGCCGCTCGCGCAGCGCGTCATGGCAGCGCTGGCGAAAGCGCGCGTCGCCGGCGGCGGTGACTTCGTCGATCAGGTAGCAGTCGAAGTCCACCGCCAATGAGATGGCGAACGCGAGCCTGGCCGACATGCCGGCCGAGTACGACTTCACCGGCATGCGGAAATAGCGGCCGAGCTCGGCGAAGTCGTTGACGAATGCGAGGGTGTCGTCGATCGGCTTGCCATAGACGCGCGCGATGAAACGGGTGTTGTCGGCGCCGGTGAGGCTGCTCTGGAACGCGCTGCTGTAGCCAAGCGGCCACGAAACGGAAAACGTGCGCTGCACGCGGCCCGACGTGGGCATCTCCACGCCGGCGGCAAGCCGCATCAGCGTGGACTTGCCGGCGCCGTTGGCGCCGCAGATGCCGAGCGCCGTCCCGCGGTCGATGTCGAAGGAAACGTTGTTGAGGACGGAGGTCGGAACATGCCCCACGAGATAGCTTTTGCTGACGTTCTGGAAAGAGATCATTGGATTCGTCCGGTAGTCCGAGTCGTGTCGTTGCGTGCTGGCGCATTATGAACACGAGAGCGTGTCCCGATCAATCGCGTCATCGGCCCGCGCCGGTGCCGATGGCGCTGCCGTGGAAGGCGGCGATGCGCGCGCTGCCGCCGGCCGGCCTGCGCGTGGCGATCGACGCGCGCACCTGGAGCCTCGGCGCGGGAACGGGCGTGGACACCTACGCGCGCATGCTCGGCGACAGCCTGGCGCGCGCCGGCGTGCCGGTCGAATGGCTGACCGGCGGCACGCGCCACGCGGCGGCGGCGTGGCCGCGCGAAGCGGCGATAGCGCGCTGGTGCAGCGCGCTGCGGCGCGGGCCGCGCAAGGCCAGCCTCGCGCCGCACGGCAGCCATCCCGTCCATGACGGCGGCCGCCTGTTCCGCGAGGCGCAGACCTATTTCAATCTCCACCGGCGCCTGCTGCGCGTGACCAGCGCGGCGCCGCCCACGGTCATGCACTGGACCTATCCGCTGCCGCTGTACCTGGAAGGCGCGCGCAACGTCTACACGGTGCACGATCTGATTCCGCTCACGCATCCGCGCCTGACCGGCATCCGCGCCGACCGCCACCAGCGCCTGCTCGACGCGATCCTGTCGCGCGCCGATCACCTGGTCACGGTATCCGACCATTCGCGCACGCATATCATCGACATGCTCGGCTGCCCGCCGGGCTTCGTCACCAACACCTCGCAGGCCGTGCACGCGCCGCTGCAGCGCGATCCGCGGCTGCCCGCGGGGCTGCGCCCCGGCGGCTACTTCATCTGCTGCGGCATGCCCGAGACGCGCAAGAACCTGCCGGCGCTGGTGGCGGCGCATCGCACCGCGATGAGCCAGCGCGCGCTGGTGGTGGCGGGGCCGCTCGCGCATGGCGTGCCGGAAATGGAGTCGATGCTGGCGCGCTCGCCCGGCGTCATCCGGCTGCCGCTGCTGCCGCACGCGGATCTGGTGGCGCTGATCCGGCAGGCGCGCGCCATGTTGTTCCCGTCGCTCGCGGAGGGGTTTGGCCTGCCGGTGGCGGAGGCGATGGCCTTGGGCACGCCGGTGATGGCCAGCACCATCGGCGCGCTGCGCGAGGTGGGCGGCGGCGGCGCGCTGTTCGTCGATCCGCACGACACGCCCGCGATGGCCCGGGCCATTCGCGCGCTGGACAGCGACGACGCGCTCTGCCGACGCTTGCGCGCGGCGGGCTTCGAGCAGGTCGCGGCGTTCGCGCCGCGCGACTACGCGGACCGCATGGTCGGGCTGTATGCCCGGCTTGCCGGACTGGCCCCCGCGCTGCCCCACTGAACCCATTCCACGCTCCTGGCGGAAAGCCGCAACGACCATGCGCATCGGTATCGATGGCTTCAATCTCGCCATGCCAAACGGCTCGGGCGTGGCCACCTACGCGCGCACGCTCGCGTGGTCGCTGGGCGTCATGGGGCACGACGTGGACCTGCTCTATGGCGTGCCGGTCGGCCACCGCGTGCCGGCGGTGCTGCGCGACGTGCTGTTTTTCGACGGCCTCGACCGCCAGCCGCCGTCGCGGCGCGGCGCGGCGCGGCGGCTGGCGGCGCTGGGCGGCGGCCTCGGCGACCTGTTCGGGCGGCGCGCGGTGGAGATTCCGCTGGACGGCCGCGTGCTGTCCGCGGGCCTGCGGCACCGCGTGCCGCCATGCGCGCGGTTGTTCACCAGCGCCGACGTGTTCGAGGCCGCCGCGCGGCATTTCCGGCGCCACGGCCGCTTCCTGCGCATCCGCCTGCCGGACCCGCCGGACATCATGCACTGGACCTACCCGCTGCCGCTCCACCTGGAAGGCGCGCGCAACATCTACACGATCCACGACCTGGTGCCGCTGCGGCTGCCCTACACGTCGCTCGAAAACAAGCGCTATCACTATCGCCTGCTCAAGGCCTGCCTGCGCGGCGGCGATCATGTCTGCACGGTGTCGGACGCCAGCCGGGCCGACCTGCTGGCCATGTTCCCGCGCCTGGATCCGGCATGCGTGACCAACACATGGCAGGCGGTGATGCCGGCCGGCGACGATGCCTATAGCGATGCCGATGACGAGGGCCGTGCGTCGCGCCTGTCGGCCCGGCTGGCTTCGATGTTCGAACTCTCGCCGCAGGGCTATTTCCTCTACTTCGGCGCGATCGAACCCAAGAAGAACGTCGGCCGCCTGGTGGAGGCATACCTGGCGGCGCAGGTGCGCACGCCGCTGGTCATCGTGGGGGCGCGCGCGTGGAAGAGCGAGGCGGAGGTCCGCCTGCTGCAGGGCGACGCCGGTCGCCAGCTGCGCTCGGTGGGCGAGCGCATCCGCCGCTACGACTACCTGCCGCGCGACTGGCTGATGACGCTGGTGCGCGGCGCGCGCGCCGTGGCGTTTCCCTCGCTGTACGAAGGCTTCGGCCTGCCGGTGCTGGAGGCCATGTCGGTCGGCACGCCGGTGCTGACCTCGCGCGCGGCCTCGCTGCCGGAGGTGGCCGGCGATGCCGCGCTGCTGGTGGACCCGTACCGCGTGGACGAGATAGCGCAGGGAATCCGGCGGCTGGACAGCGACGACGCGCTGCGCGCGGCGCTGGCCGCCGCCGGCCTGCGTCAGGCGCGGCATTTTGCTCCCGAGCTCTATCAGCGGCGCCTGCGCGACATGTACGCGCGCGTGCCGCGCTCCCCGCATTCTTCCGGCTGCCTGCTGCCGGCCGACGCCGGCCGCCGGCCGGACCCGATCCCACAAGAACCATGACAACGCCGATCCATCCCTTTCTTCCGCGCGCGCTCGCCCTGGCGTGCGCGGCGCTCCTAGCCGCCTGCGGCAACCTGCCCAGCAGCGGACCGACCGCGCGCGAGGTCATGGAGGCGCAGGACAGCACCGCCAACACGCTGGGTTTCCGCATCGTCGATCTCGACGCGCCGCTGGTGACGCAGCTGGGCGCCGCCGCCGGCGCGAGTGCCGCCGTCGCCTTGCCGGAGCCCGGCGCGGACACCTCCGTCGAGCGCATCGGCGCCGGCGACACGCTCAATGTCTCGGTCTTCGAGGTCGGCACCACGCTGTTCGGCCCGTCGTCGAGCCTGGGCACGCTGTCCGCCGGCAGCCTCGGCACGGGGCCGCTGCCCACCGCGGCGAGCCAGGCGATGCCCACCGTCACGGTGGCCTCCGACGGCACGATCCCGGTGCCCTACGTGGGGCGCGTGCGCGCCGCCGGCCGCACGCCGCGCGAGCTCGAGGAGGTGATCCGCGCGGGCCTGCGCGGCAAGTCGCAGGACCCGCAGGTGATCGTCAGCGTGCGCGAGAACCTGGCCAACAGCGTGCTGGTGATGGGCGAGGTCAGGAAGCCGGGGCGGCTGCCGCTGAGCACCACCGGCGAGCGCGTGCTGGACATGGTGGCGCTGGCCGGCGGCGCCGCCTATCCGCTGCCGGACGTGCTGGCGCGGCTGACGCGCGGGCGCAGGACGCTGGTGCTGCCGCTGGGCGACATCGCGCCCGACAGCGACGCCAACCTGCTGCTGCTGCCGCAGGACCGCCTGCTGCTCGAGCATCGGCCGCGCACGTATTCGGTGTTCGGCGCGGCGGGCAAGGTCTCGCAGGTGCCGTTCGATACCGCCGAGCTGAACCTGGCCGAGGCGGTGGCCAAGGTCGGCGGCCCCGGCGACCTGCAGGCCGACCCGAGCGCGGTCTTCATCTTCCGCTACCAGCAGGAAGCACAGGAAGCGCAGGCGGCGCCGTCGGCCGACGCCGCCCGCCCGGTGATCTACCGGCTCGACCTGATGAAGCCGGCCAGCTACTTCCTGGCGCAGCGCTTTGCCATGCGCGACAAGGACGTGGTCTTCATCGCCAATGCGGAATCCAACAGCATCACCAAGTTCGTCTCGATCCTCAACCTGCTGTTCTCGCCGGTGTATACGGGGCACCAGTTCCTGCGGTAGGGGCGGCAGGCGGTGCCAGCGCGAGCGGTCGTCAGCCGCCGGCGCCGGCCGCCAGCCACGTGCGCGCGTAGTCGCTCTGCTGGACCGCCGCCAGCGCCGCGTTCGCGGTCTTGCGCGCGGCCACCATCAGGTAGGTGGGGCCCGCGGTCGGGCCGATCTCGTCCCGGCGGCCCAGCACCTCGGGGTCGGTCAGCACGCGGGGCGTCGGCAGGCCCGCCAGGTCCATCAGGTACATCGCCTCGACCTCGTAGCCGGCCTCGCGCGAGAAGACGCGCCACATCAGCTCCGGGCTGAACTGGTAGAAGCCATGCCCCAGCTGGTTGTTGGCGGCGTTTACCGACAGGAACAGGCCGCCCGGGCGCAGCATGGCGTGCACGTTCGCCAGCGCCGCCGGCACGTTGAAGACATGCTCGATCGTGCCGCCGTCAAAGATGCAGTCGAAGCGGCCATGCAGGTACGCGGGCACCGGCTGGTTGAGGTCGTGCAGCAGCGCGGCCCCCTCGTAGGCCGAATGGTCTATCGCCGTCACCGCGCTGGCGCCGAGCCATGCGAACAGCGACTCCGCGTAGCCGGTGGTGCCGGCAATGGCGGCCAGCGGCGTGCCGGGCGCGTGCTGCGCCAGCACGCGCTGCGCCGCCGGCGCCTGGTCGTGGCCGATGTGAAAGCCCTGCCGGCCGAGCCACAGCGTCTGGCCGAGGGGGCTGCGGCGCGTGCGCAGGAGGAAGTCGAGAACGTAGACGTCGATGCCCATGATGCGCTCCGCCTACCAGCGCTTCTGGATGACGGCCAGCTTCGGCGGGCTGGCCTGCACGAACGGCTGGTTCAGCGTGAAGGCAAAGTCGATGCCGGCGGCCAGCGCCTCCATGCCCTGCAGTTCCGCCGCGGCGAGCCGCGGGAACCTGCCCGTGCGGAACCAGTGTTCGATCAGCTCGGCGGTGCGCATCGTGGGCGGCAACTGCCCCTCGTAGTAGGGCGACTGCCAGTGCAGGTCCTCGATGATGTAGCGCCCGCCGGGCCGGAGATGCGGAAACAGGTGCAGGAACGCCAGTTGCTGGTGGAACGATGCGTGCGAGCCGTCGTCGATGATCAGGTCGTAGCCGTCGGTGCCGGCCACGGCGGCCTGCAGGTCGGCGGCGCGGCCGGCGTCCCCGCGCGTGAAGCGGAAGCGCGGATGCTGGAAGAACGAGAAGTCCGAGATGTCGAAACCCTGGACCATCGCGTGCGGGAAATACTGCAGCCACATGCGCACCGAGGGCGCGTCGGGCGGCTGCCGGCCGGCGTCGTTGCCCACTTCGGGCCCTCCCGCGCACAGGCCGATCTCCAGCATGTCGCGCACCGCCGCGCGGCGCGGCTGCAGCAGCATGTCGTAGACCAGCGTGTACGAATGGGGCTCCGGATGGATCGTGCCCTTGTCCGAATGGAAGCCGTTGGCAAGGTCGGTCAGCGAGGGCGCGGCGGGGTCCGGCGCGGCAATGGTCTTCTGGTGCATGGCGGGAAGATCGGAGAAGATCGGGGAGGTTGTTGGGGAGGGGTTGTCAGGCCGGAATGCGCGGCGCGCTGCCTTCCATCACGGCGGACACGGCGTCGGCAATGCGGCGCAGGCGCTCGTCGATATCGGCGTTCTCGGCGCGGATGGCCTGGCGCACGAAGCTGGCCCAGGGCGAGTTGAGCAGGCTCTTGTCGGCGTGCAGGACCAGGGACTTCGCGTCTTCGTGCTTGTCCAGCAACTGGTGGAACATGCCCTGGTCGTCGGGAACCTGGCCGTTCCAGTCGATCGCGTCGCGCTCCAGGCTGTAGCGCGAAAGAAAGGCCTCCCACTCCCGTACCAGCCGGCGCGTGAAGGGGTGGCCCAGATTGAACAGCATGACGCCGATGTTCACGTTCCAGAAGTAGTCGCTGGTATGCGCCGCCGGCGCCGCGATCATGGCGTAGCGCTGCTTGTCGCGCAGCCAGCCGCGCAGGTCGAAGTCCAGGTCGACCACCCATGCGTCGGCGTCGATGTAGAGCACCCAGCCGCCAAAGCCCCGGTCGATCAGCTCGCACAGCAGGTCGATGCGGTTGTAGGTGGCGTGCCACGGGCGGTTGCCGCGCTTCAGGCCGATGAAGCCCTGGTAGCGCAGCTGGTGGCGGTCGCAATAGCCGCGCGCGGTCTGGCCCGTCAGCATCATCATGTCGAAGTATCGGCTCGATGCGTCCGAGGTCTGCATCAGGATGATCTCGTCCGGGCCGCCGGCATGGGCGGTCCTCGACAAGCCTGGCGCGGTGAGAGAGGCGTGAATGGTCATGGAGATCGCTTGGGATACGGCGGATGTTGCGCGGGGTGTGCGTGCGATGCCACACCCCGCGCGACAGACAGTACGGCTCGGGCATGACCGGCCGGCGACAGATTCTGCGCAGATCCGGCCATGCGCCGATCATGCGCGGGCCATGCGCCGGTCATGTGCTGGTCAGGCGCCGCCGCGGCCATAGGCATCGTCGAACCGCACGATATCGTCCTCGCTCAGATAGCTGCCGGACTGGACCTCGATGATCTCCAGCGGGGTCTTGCCGGGGTTCTCGAGCCGGTGGGTCACGCCCAGCGGGATGTACGTGGACTGGTTCTCGCTGATCAGGAACGACTCGGTTCCGCGGGTGACGCGCGCGGTGCCGCGCACGACGATCCAGTGTTCGGCGCGGTGGTGATGCATCTGCAGCGACAGCCGCGCGCCGGGCTCGACCACCAGTCGCTTGACCTGGAAGCGTTCGCCCTGGTCGATCGATTCGAAGCGGCCCCAGGGCCGTTCCACGCGCCGGTGCAGGCGGGCCTCGCTGCGGTGCTCGGCGCGGATGCGCTCGACCGCGGCCTTGACGTCCTGCACGCGCGCCATGTCCGCCACCAGCACCGCGTCCGGCGTCTCCACCACCGCGATATTGCGCGTGCCGACGCAGACCACCAGCCGGCTGCCGGCGTGGGCAAAGGTGGAGCTGGCGCCTTCGAGCACCACCGGGCCGCGCGCGGCGTTGTCGTTGCCGTCGCGCGGCAGCCGTTGCCAGATCGCGTCCCACGCGCCCAGGTCGCCCCAGCCGGCATCGAGCGGCACCACCACGCCGGGCGCCAGCGCGGCCTGCCCGGCCACGCGCTCCATGATCGCGTAGTCGATGGAGTCCGCGGGGCTTGCGGCGAACGCGTGCGCGTCCAGCAGCAGCGCATTGCCGCCCAGCGACAGCGCGCCCGCGTGCGCGCGCCGGCAGGCGGCCAGCATGCCGGGCTGCAGCGCGGCGACGAGGTCCAGCCAGGTATCGGCGCGGACCACGAAGATGCCGCTGTTCCACCAGTAGTCGCCCGATGCCACGTAGGCTTCGGCGTCGCGCGCCGGCGGCTTTTCCACGAAGCGGTCGAGCCGGCGCGCGCCGGGTGCGTCGAGCGGCGCGCCCAGGCGGATATAGCCGTAGCCGGCCTCCGGCGCGGTGGGGACCACGCCCAGCATGGCGATGGCGCCGTCGCGCGCGTGGAGCGCCGCGTGCGCGACGGCCGCGCGGAACGCGGCGATGTCGTCGATGGCGTGGTCGGCCGGCATCGCCACCATGACCGCGCCGGGGTGGTCCGCGACGATGTCGAGCGCGGCCACGGTCAGCGCCGGCGCGGTGTTGCGGCCGGCCGGCTCCAGCAGCAAGCGCGGCGCGTGGCCCTGCGCGCGCAGCTGCTGCTCGGTGGCGAACCGATGGAGTTCGCCGCAGACCACGATCACCTCGGGCGCGGCGGCCAGCGCCGGCGCGTGGTGCTCGATGCCGGCCAGCCGGGCCGCCGTGGCGCACAGCAATGTCGAGGCGTCGAGCAGTCCGGCGATCAGCGGCTTGGGCATCTGCTCGCGCGACATCGGCCACAGGCGGGTGCCGCTGCCGCCGGCCAGGATGACCGGCTGGATCAGCGTCGGCGCGGCGGGCGATGCCCGGCCGGGGCTTGGCGAGGCAATCGCGGCGAAAGCGGGGGCGTCGCCCGCGGGTGGCGTCGGCGCGGGCGTCGGGAACGGATGCGGCCGCGCCGGGGATTCCGTGATGGTCATGATGGTTGCGCGTCAGAGGTCGGCCAGCAACTGCGCGGTCTCGTGCGCCGCCAGCGCCAGGCCGTCCGTGCCCGCCGATATGGTCAACGCGTCGGTCGGCGTATCGGTCAGCGCGTCGGTCAGCGTGTCCAGGCTGCCCAGCGCCACCGCCTCCACCAGCCGCAGCCTCGCCGCCATGTCGCCGGCGGCGCACAGGTAGAGCCCCAGCACCGCCGGGCCGATCACGCGCCGGTCCGCGCCGTCGGTGGCGTCGGCGAGAGACTCCATCCGGCTGCTGTGCAGGATCAGTTCGAGCGGCTGGCCGGCGCTGGCCGGCATGCGCGCGTCGGTGGCAATCCAGCGCGTTTCTCCGGGTTTCAGTTCGCCTTCCGCGCAGAGTCCCTCGCCGTTTTCCAGCCGGTATCGCGCGCCAAGGCCGGGCATGCCGCGCAGGCCCAGGTAGACCCGTATGCGCTCGCCGCGCATGTCGTCGCCGGCCAGCCATGCCAGCCGGCTTTCGCCGGGCTTGCTCCAGCAGCCCCAGTCTTCCGGACTGTGCCAGCCGTCGCCCGCGCGCAGGCTTTCGCCGGCGATCATGCCGCGCCGCAGTGCCGGCGCGCGCTGCGTGGCGATCGGGTAGTAGCGGCCCGGCACCAGCCGGGGCGCGCCTTCCGTCCGCTCGCCGGGCTGCTGCTGGGTCTCCCAGGCATTGACCGCGCGGGCCATCTGCGCACCAAGCTGGGCCCACGTGCGCGGGCGGAAGCCGGCGCGGATGGCGGCCTCGCGCGATTGCCGGTAGGCGTTGTCGAAGGTCAGGCGCTCGATCGATTGCAGCAGCGCCACGGGGGAGGCCGGGTCGAAGTAGTGGGCGAACGATCCGCCCGCCTCCGGCAGCGCGGACACGTCGGAGACCAGCGGCACCTTGCCGTAGCACAGCGATTCCGTGACCGGCAGGCCCCAGCCTTCGTACAGGCTCGGGTAGAGCGTGAACAGGCAGCGCTCGAACAGCAGCGCCAGCTGCGCGTCGGTCAGGCCGGACAGCATGGTCACGCGCCCGGCCAGGACCGGATCGCTCTCCAGCGCGGCGAACACGGCCTCGTTTTTCCAGCCCTTGCCGCCGACGCAGAGCAGCTGCGGCACGCGCCGCGCGCCGTGGCGCTCGATCAGGGCGCGCCACGCGCGGAACGCCGCGAGGTGGTTCTTGCGCGGCTCCACCGTGGACAGCATCAGCACGAATGGCTGGCGGCTCGCGTCCCAGCCCTGCATGCCGGCGTTGGCCGTGCCGCGCGGGGCCGGCGCGGGCTTGCGGATGTCCGCGTCGAGCGTGACGACCTCGACGTGGGTATGGGGAAGGTGGTGGCCCAGCCGCGCCGCCGCGGCCACCAGGTCGCGGCGCGTGCATTCCGAGTTCACGAGGAAGCGGTCCGCGTGGGCGAACGCGCCGAGCAGCCACGCCACGAAGCGGTCGACCAGGTCGTCCACGCAATGCTCGGGCATCACCACGGGAATCAGGTCATGCACGAACGGCACGTAGCGCACGCCGGATTCGCGCTGGGCCAGGCGCACGTGCAGCAGGTAGTCGGGGAACCAGGACGTGCCCAGGCTGACCAGCCACGCGCCGCGCGGAAACGCCATCGCCGGGCCGCCCAGCATCAGCAGGTCCAGTTGCGCGACCGCCTGCTGCCACGCCGCGGGCGTGGCCTGCGGCTGGCCCGTGCACATCTGGCACAGCCGCGCGAACAGCGGCCCCGGCGCTTCCAGCCAGCCGCGCTCGCCGAGATAGCACACGCGCGGCGGCGCGCCGCCGGCGGGCCGGAACGCGGAGATCATTTCCAGCTGCACGCGCTGGATGCCAGTGGGCAGGCGCGAGCCGCGGAAATGGTGAATCAGGTCGGTGGCGTCGAAGATGATCTCCGCGGCGGCGGCGGGTGCCGGCTTCGTGCCGTCGTGCGCGCCGTTGTGCGCGCTGGCCGGCGCCAGGTCGCGCGCGTCGAGCTTGCGCAGTATCTCCACGGCGCTGGCCAACTGCTCGCGCGCGTGGCGGGCCGCGATGTCGTCCGGCGCCGCCGCGGCGTCCAGCGCGCGGGCCTGCTCCAGCAGGCCCGCCAGGGTGGAGCGCGTCTGCGCCAGCAGGCCCGCGGCATCGGGCGCGGCCGCTGCCTGCGCCATCGGCGCCGCGCCGTCGGCGGGCGCGGCGGTCCATACATCGCGCAACGGGCTGGCGTCGATGCGCACGCCCCGGGAGCCGAGCGCCTGCAGCTCGCGCAGCGCGTCGTCGTAGTCGGGCTGCAGCACCAGCGCCTGCACGTAGCTGGCCGCCGCCGCGTCCAGGTCGCCGGCGAGCTTGGCTGCGTGCCCCATCTGCAGGTGGGTGTCCGCCACGTCAGGTTTCAGCGCCGCGGCGCGGCGGTAGGCGTCGCGCGCCGCCGCCACGTCGCCGCCCTCCTTGAGCGCGTGGCCGTACTGGACCCAGATGGCGGGCAGGGTGTCGCGCGCGTCCAGCGCGCGGCGATAGTGGCTGGCCGCGGCGGGCCAGTCGCGCGCGTCGCGCGCCTGGTCGCCGGCCGCCACGCTGGCGCGCACCGCATCGGCATCGTGGTCGGCGCCAATGCCGGGCAATAGTCGTCTGAACAGGTTCACTCCGGTCTCCAGGTCATGCCGCGTGTTCGCGCACGCCCGCCACGATCAGCCAGCCGATGCCGTAGGACACCAGCAGGCAGAAGAAGACGCTCGTGACGATCAGCGCGCTGCGCGGATAAAGGGCGCGCACGGGCAGGTTCGGCTCCACCACGTGCACCACGTACAGTTGTTGCTTGAGCGCGTTCTCGCGGGCGGTTTCCAGCGCGGTCGCCACCGCCGCGTAACGCTTCGCGGCAAAATCCTGCTTCATCATCAGCCGCTGGTAGTCGGCCATCTTCGGCGCGGTGCCGCGGCCGTCGACCAGGCGCGAGGTCTGCGCGCCCAGCTGCGCCTCCAGTCCCGCCAGCCGGTCGCGCATGGCCACCACCTGCGGGCTGTCGCGATCCACCTGCGCCTCCATCGCGCCCAGCTGCGCGCGGGCCTGCGCCAGCGACTGTTCCAGCTGCGCCACCAGGGTCTGTTGCCCGGTGCCGGTCTTCTCGGGGTCCAGGTCGCGGTGGTCGACGCGGAACGCGGTCAGCGCCCGCTGGGCGTCGATGACCTGCGCCTCGGCTTCGGCCAGCTCTCCGGCCGCCACGCGCACGCTGTCGTCCACCGCGCGCTGGTTGAAGGCGTTGACGCGCGCCTCGCCCAGCGTCAGCAGCCACTGCGCCAGCGCGCGCGCGTCGCCGGGCCGGAAGGCGTGCACGCGCAGCGTGGTGATGCCGGTGTCCTGGCTGAATGCGATGGTGACCTGGCGCCGGTAGAAACGCAGCAGCGTCTCGGCGCTCGGATCCTGCCACCAGAGGCGGGAGAGCAGGTCGGCCTCGGGCCGGCGGAACAGCGCCACGAGGTCCAGCTTGCCGTGCAGCGCGCGCACGGCGTCGTGGGAGCCCAGGTAGTCGCCCACGCTCAGCGACTGCGCCTGGGAGTCGTTGAGCACGCCGGCCAGCCCCAGCATCTGGCCGAGGCCGTTGCCGCCGTTGCTGAACTGCGTCTGCGTGGAGCGCACCACGAAGCGCGCCTCCGACTCATACTGGTCGGCGGCCACGCCGAAGAAATAGACCGCGACCAGCAGCGTGGGCAGCACCACGGTGGCGAGGAACGGCCACCGCGCCCGCCACCACGCGCGCAGGCGGCCGGCCAAGCCCGGCCTTGCCGGTACGGCGCGCGGCGCGCGCGTGGCCGCGGGTTCGGGCAGGTCGTGCGCCGGGACGGTGACTTCGGTGGTCATGGGCAGAGGGCTCCGGCGTGGAAGGGGTTGGGGACGATGAGGGCGTTCACAGGTGGATATGGCGGCGCACCAGGCGCAGGCTTGCCAGGCCGGCAAGCGTCAGCGCGAGGCACCAGGCCACGAGGTAGGGGCCATCGACGTAAGGGCTCTCGAAGTTCTCGAATTGCCCCACGCGCAGCAGTTCGAAGATCTGCGTGAGCGGCACCCACGACAGCCAGCCGCGGTAGGGCTCGGGGATCCACCGCAGCAGGAAGAACGCGCCGGACATCGGCATGGCCAGATAGACGATCGGGTGGATCAGGCGGTTGGCCATCTTGCTGGTGTAGGTGACGGCGCAGACCAGCATCGACAGGCCGAACGAGAACCACATCATCAGCGCCAGCGCCGCCAGCAGCAGCAGCGGCCGCGCCGGCGGGTCGCCCACGCCGAGCGCGCAGGCGCCGGCCAGCAGCAGCGCCAGCGCCACCGTGCTGGACGCGCCTTCGAGCAGCGCGCGCGCGGCCAGCATGTCGAAGATCGTCACCATGCGGTGGTACAGCAGCGGCTGGTTGGCGTGGAGCGCGCCTTCCGCGCGCGTGATGATCGAGCGGAAGATGATGAACACGCAGTAGCCGCCGAGCGTGAACGGAATTGGCAGGATGGCGCCGCGATGGTGGGTGTCGCCGAGGTGGATCAGCGCGACCGAGCCCGCCAGCAGCATCGGCTCCCCGATCAGCCACAGGTAGCCGATGTTCTCCCGGCCGTAGCGGGTATGGAGTTCGCGCAGGATCAGCGCGCCGATGACGCGGAGCTGCGCGCGCAGGCCGCGCCGGAAAGTGGATTCAGGCTGCAAGGTGAGGCTCCTGCGCGGCCCGCGGCGCGCCGCCCTGGAGCAGCGTGTCGATGGCGTCCAGCACGCCGCCGCAATGGGCGTCCCATGTCGGCGCGGTCCAGGCGGCCAGCCGGCCCAGCTGCGCGGCGCGGCGCGGCGAGTCGGGCGGGGTGTAGTCGCGTATCGCCCGCAGCCAGGCGGGTCCGTCCATCGGGTCGAGGTAGTCGGGCGTGCCGCCGCCGGTCTCGCGCAGCGCGGGCAGGTCGCTTGCGATCACGGGCACGCCCAGCGCCAGCGCCTCGGCGACGGGCAGGCCGAAGCCCTCGGCGAACGACGGCATCAGCAGCGCGCGCGCGCCGCGCAGCAGCGCGGCGACCTCGCGGTCGGAGCGGCCGCTTGCCAGCGAGACCACGCCGTTCAGGCCCGGCGCGCGCTCCAGGATGGTCATCACGTGCGTGTTCTCCCAGCCGTTGCGGCCGACGATGACCAGTTGCGGCGTGGGCGTGGCGCCGGCCATCGACAGCATGCGCTGCCAGACCTGCAGCAGCAGCACGTGGTTCTTGCGCGGCTCGATGGTGCCCAGCATGACGAAGTAGGGCGGGCGCGCCGCGCGCGCGTCGCTGCAGGCCGCGGGCAGGGACACGCCCAGCGGCACCGCCAGCATGTGCGCGGGACGCTGGCCCGGACCCAGCAGCGCGATCAGCGACCGCAGCGTGGCGCCGGAGTTGGTGACGACGAGATCGGCCAGCGCCTCCACCGTCTGCAGCCGCTGCCGGTGCGCCAGGCTGGTGCCCGCGCGCGCGAATTCCGGGTGGGTGAGCGGAATCAGGTCGTGCACCAGGCAGACCAGCCGCGCGTGTTCGTTGGCCAGCGCGCGCGCCACCGCGGCGGGCCGCTCCAGGTTGGTGTGGGACAGCAGCAGGTAGGCGGCGGGGTCCGCCGCCATCGCGCGGCGCGGCGCCGACAGGCACAAGCGCAGCCACAGCCGGCCGGCGGCGCGCAGCGCGTGCGCGGGCTCGCCCCGCCACCGCAGCGCGGTCTCCCGCAGGAACGATTCGGCCGCCGCGCGCGGCAGGCGCACGTGCCAGCCGCCCGGATGCAGCGCGGTGTAGGTCAGCCGCTCGCCCGCATGGCGGGCGAGGTAATGGGCGTAGGCCATCTCCACGCGGTCGATGCCGGTGGGCGTGGCATGGCCGCTGCGGCGCATCAGCCGCGTGATGTCGAGCAGCAGGCGCGGGCTCATGGGCTCACCATGACCGGCGGCGCGGCGGCCGGCGTTGCGGCTGGCGCGGCGGCGCGCTCCGGCGCTTCGTCCTGGAGCAGGCGCCGGCAGGCCTGCGGCACCAGCAGGTCGATGCCCGCCGCGTCGTGGAAGCCGCCGTGCAGCAGGCAGCGGTCGGCCAGCACGCGCCGGAAGGCATCGAACAGCGTGGCGTCCGGCGCGCGGGGCGCGCGCCAGAAGCCGGCCAGGCCCTGCTGGTCGGTCAGGCCCGGCAGGTCGTAGACCGCGGTGCCCAGCGTCAGCACGGGCACGCCGGCCGCCAGCGCCAGCGTGCCGCTCGTGCTGTTGACCGTGACCATGCCGCGCGCGCCGCGCGACAGCGCCGCGATGTCGCCGCCGTCGATCCACACGATGCGGTCCGCCACGGCCAGGCGCGTCGCCGCGCGCAACGCGATGCGCCGCCAGTCGGTCAGCCCGTTGTCGAGCGGATGCGCCTTGAGGGCCAGCAGGCAGTCGGGCGGCGCGTGCGCGGCGAAGCTATCGAGCACGTGCAGCAGCGCGCGGCCGAGGCCGCCGAAGCGCGAATGCACGCGCAGCTGGAAATCGGAATCCAGCTGCAGCGGAAACAGGAAGTACGGGCACGCCGCCAGCCGCCGCACCGCGACGGCCGTGGCGCGCGCGGCGGCCCGCCGGCGCAGCAGGCGCATCATCCATCCCGCGCTTTCGCGCGCGGGATGCCAGCGCCGGTGCGTGCAATAGTGCGGAAACAGCGGCCATGAGAGGCTGCCGGCGAGGTAGTAGCGCACCGCCGCGCGGGCGCGCTCGCCGAAGCGGCCCGGTGTGGCGCGGTGCGGGGCCGGGTCGGGCAGGGCCGCGGCCTGCTCGCGGTACCACTGCGGCGCGCGCGGCAGCGTGGAGTGGCCGTTGACGCCGTCGCGCTCGAGCGTGACCCAGTCCGGCCGCAGGTAGCCTTCCTCGAACACATGCAGCCGGATCCCGTGGCGCCGCGCCACGCCGGCGGCTGCCAGGTGCCTCGGCCTGCAGTCGCCGAACACCACGAGGTCGGTGATGCCCAGCGCGAGCAGGCGCGTCTCCAGCCACGCGGGCCAGCGTCCCGGGCGCCCGCGGAACGCCAGCGCGCCGCCGGCGCGCCAGTCCATGACGTCGCCGCCGTGGAAGTTGACGCGGTGCACCGCGTGGCCGGCATCGCGCAGGGCCGCGCCCAGGCGGCTGAAGAACAGCCCCGGCGGCCCTTGCAGGAACAGGAAGGCGCGCCGCGCGCGCGGGCCGGGGCCGGCCGGGGCGCGGGACGGCGTGGCGGCCATGCCGGTGCCGCGCCTCATGGCCGGGCGCCGCGCGACCACGCGTGGCCGCGGCCGAGCCAGGCGCGCAGCGCGTGCCATGCCCACATGAACTGGCCCTGCAGGCGGCGCACGCGCGTCAGCGGCGACGCGGACCCGCGCAGGCGCTGCGTGAAGCGCCGCACCAGCACTTCGGGCGGGCAGGGCAGGCCGGTCTGCGGATCGAGGTAGCGCGGATACAGCAGCAGCACGCCCGCCACCAGTTCGTCGAGCGCGAGCTGCCGGCGGCGCCAGGCCATCGGCGCGAGATCCCGCGTCAGTCCCCAGCCCGCGTAGAACGGCTGGCCATGCACCACCACCTCGCGCCCGCGCAGCAGCGCTTCGAACCCGGCCAGCGAGGTCAGCGTGTGCACGGCGTCCACCGCGTCCAGCAGGGGCGGCAGCGGCGTGCCGCGCACGATGGCGTCGGCATGGCGCAGGATCAGGTCGTCGGCCAGCGCGCCGGGGCGGTGCCCGGCTTCCACATCGGGGTGCGGCTTGAAGACGATGTAGGCGTCCGGCTCCGCGGCGCGCGCGCGCCGCAGCAGCTCCAGGTTGCTGTCGATGCCGGCGCCGCCGAGCCGCAGCGAGGCGTCGTCCGTGACCTGGCCCGGCACCAGCACGCAGCGGCGCCCCGCCGGCAGCGGCGCAATGGCGGGGCCGGCATCGCTGCCGTACTTGGTGATGCCGTGCGTGACCAGCATCGCCCGCAGGTTGCGCGCGCGGCGCAGGAGCGCGTCCGGGAACACGGTGTTCGCCAGCAAGGTCTCCAGGTCGCTGCCGCTGGCCGGATCGTAGTAGATGCCGCGCCGGTCCACCACGATGGACATCGGCGGATAGAGATCGCTGCCAAGCCCGCGCGAGCGGATGAAGCCGTCCTCCACGCGGTACAGCGGCACGCCGGCGGTGTTGGCATAACCGGCCAGCTCGTCGGTCTCGCGCGATGCCCACACGGCCACCGCGCCGCCGCGGGACGCGGCGTAGGCCACGGGCCGGCGCGCGCCGGCGAAGAAAGGGACCTGCCGCGCGCCGCTGTGGAAGAAGCGCGCGATGTCCCTGCGCTTCCACAACGCCATGCCGGTGCAGCAGGCCACGTCGCGGTTCTGGTGGCAGAGCTCGCGCCAGAACACCAGCAGTTCCACCACGGCCTCGCATGCGGCGGCCTGGCCCGAGAACGGGTCGACGTAGCGGGCGCCCTGCAGCAGCACGGCATCGGCCAGCTGGGCCAGCGTGCGCGCGGGCTTGATGCTCGCGTCGGCGTCCACGGTGCCCACGTCGTGCGTGAGCCCGCGCCCCGACAGGTAGCCGTCGGCCACGCACGTGACGGGCGTGCCGCGCAGCAGCGCCAGGAAACCGACGGTGTCGTTGCCATCCACCGCCACGCGCTGGCAGCGGTCGAGCAGCGGCCACGGGTCGACGGGATCGTGGAACAGCAGGCCCTCGCTGGACTCCACGACGCCGCGCAGCGTGGTCTTCCAGTGGGCGGTGCCCGGCATGACCATGCACGGCGCCAGTCGCCACGCGCGCGCCAGCGCCAGCATCTGCCCGGCCTGCCGCGCGTTGCGGGGGCGCAGCAGCGCGAACGGGCGGCTGCCCAGCGCGTCCAGCGCCAGCGCCGGGTCGCTGCCCCAGAACGCGCCGCCGACGCGTGCGGCCACGACGGCCTCGCCCAGCGCATGCGCGCGCGCATGCGGCCCGGCGCGCGGGTCGGTGCGCGCGTCGGCGTCCGACAGTGCGGGCATGGCGTCGAGCGCGCGGTCGATCCAGCCGCTGGCGGGCTCGCCCGGCCGGCTTAGCCAGGTCTCGCTGAGCGGCGGCCCCTTCCATTCGAAGTCCGGCGCCTCCAGCACGCCGGGCACGCGCCGCAGGCCGCGCCGAGGCGGCGCGGCGTCGGGCGCGGCGCCGGCATCCGGCGCGGCCACGGACGGCGCGGCGGCGGTCGGGGGAGGCGTGTCCTGCGCGGGCGATGGGCGTGGTGACATGGTTGGGCACAGGGCGTGGTTGTTCTCGATGCGGTGCCGGCGACGCGATGCCGCGGCACGTCATCGATCGGGCGAAGACGGATGCTAGGCACGCTTCGCGTCTCGGATATGGCGAAATCTGCGTAGATCCGGTCGCGGCCCGCCGCCGCCCGGCGCCGCCGCGCGGACCCGGGCGTTGCCCACCGCGCCGCGCCAGGCAACGGTTTGCGGAAATCTGCGCAGTTCCGGTCACGAACGCGTCACCGCTGGTCTGCAATCTGCTGCGACTTCAGGGCACGCGTCATCCGGAACACGTTGCGCATCCGATGCGCGGCCACGGGCGCTCCCATGACCCATCGCAACGGCACTGGTGATGTGCCGACAGGATCCAGCATGAATCAGGTGCACCCGGGCGCGCTGCCCAAGGCCAACCCGCCGGTCCGGTTTCGCATGCGCGCGGCAACGCGGAAGCTGGCGCCGCATCCGCTTGCCAGCGCGGTGGCCGTGGCGCTGGCCGCATGGTCCGCCGCCGCGAGCGCGGCGGGGCCGGCGACCAACGCCGCCTGGATCGCGCAGCAGGCCGGCAAGCAGGCGACGGCCAACGCCGCGCGCATCGGCGCGATGACGCCCTACGGCGCCACGCTGACCGCGCAGCAGGTGCAGCAGATCAATGAGCAGACCCGCCTGTCCATTGCCAACCTGGGCCAGGCGGCCCAGGCCGCCGCGGCGGCAATGGAAGCCCAGCGCAAGGCGCGCGAGGCTGCGCTGCTCGCCAGCGGCGGCGTGCCGGACGGCCTCGGCACCGGCGGCCTGAGCGTCGACACCAATCCCGCCACGGCCGGCTGGAGCGGCGCGGACAAGCCCACGCAGGCCATCGACCCCGCCACCGGGCGGATCCTGGTCGGCATCCGCCAGACCGCGGACCGCGCCATCCTGAACTGGGAAACCTTCAACATCGGCCGCAACACGTCGCTGCAGTTCGATCAGCAAAGCACCTGGGCCGTGCTCAACCGCGTCAACGATCCGTCCTCGCGCCCGAGCCAGATCCTGGGCCGGATGAGCGGCGCGGGCACGATCATGGTGCTCAACCGCAACGGCGTCCTGTTCTCGGGCTCGAGCCAGGTCGACACCGGCAATCTGGTGGCGGCGGCGGCGCGGATGAGCGATGCGCAGTTCCGCGACAACGGCATCTACAGCGCCGCGGCCGGCGCCGGCGGCTTCACGCCCAGCTTCACGGATGCCGGCGGCAAGCTGATCGTGGAGGGCGGCGCCATCATCAACACGCGCGCGCCGCAGTCCGTGACCGAAGGCGGCGGCTACGCGCTGCTGCTGGGCAGCGAGGTGAGGAACGGCGGCACGATCAACACGCCGCGCGGCCAGGCGGAACTGGCCGCCGGCGACAGCTTCATCCTGCGGCCCGGCTACAGCTCGGACGGCAACCAGGTCTCCACCACGCGCGGCAACGAGGTCGCGGTGCAGCGCGCGGCGGCCAGCGCCGCCGGGCTGGTCTCCAACAGCGGCGTGATCACGGCCGGGCGCGGCGACATCACGCTGGCCGGCCACGACGTGCGCCAGGAAGGCGTGGCGCTGGCCACCACGTCCGTCAGCCAGCGCGGCACCATCCACCTGCTGAACTCGGCAACCGACGCGGACGGCAAGGTCACGCTGGCCGCCGGCAGCGTGACCTCGGTGCTGATCGAGGACAGCACCGAGACCGCGCTGGACAGCCAGCGCGACGCGCTGCTGAAGGATTCCGCGGACCAGGACAAGGCGCGCGCGGACGCCAACGCCATTCCCGCCGCGTTCGACAACCTGTCCCGCCTGCCGGACCGCCGCGACCAGTCGCGCGTGGAGATCACCAGTGGCGGCACCGTCAACTTCGAGAACCAGTCGCTGACGCTGGCCACCGGCGGCCAGATCGCGGTCAGCGCCGCGGGCCGCGCGTTCGTCGCGGACGGCGCGCGCCTTGACGCCGCGGGCGCGCCCGCGGTCAAGGTGGCGATGGAGAGCAACAGCCTCAAGATCAGCGTGCAGGGCAACGAGCAGCGCGACGCGCCGGGCAGCCGCGACCGCGGCAGCCTCAACAGCAACGACGTCTGGGTGGACGTGCGCGACCTGGTGCTGATGCCGGCCGGCACCGGCGGCTACGCCACGGACCGCTACTACACGCCCGGCGGCCTGCTGGAAGTCTCGGGCTACCTGGGCACCACGGGACACACCATCGGCGAATGGGCCGCCGTGGGCGGCTCGGTGCGGCTGGCCGGCAAGGAGGTGGTCACGCAGAAGGGATCGAGCATCAACCTGGCCGGCGGCTCGATCGTGACCGCCGACGGCTTTGTGCGCACGAGCTGGCTGCGCGGCAGCGACGGGCTGCTCTACACCGCCGGCAATGCGCCGGGGGACCAGCTGTACGACGGCGTGTACAACGGCTACGAGAACGACTACGCGCGCTGGGGCGTGACCGACCGCTTCTACAACGTCGCGCTGGCGCCGGTCTACCGCTGGCAGAAGGGTTTCGTGACCGGCCGCGACGGCGGCGCGCTGATCGTGGACGCGCCCACCGCGATCCTGGAAGGCGACGTCAACGCCGGCGTGCTGCAGGGCGAGCGCCAGGGGCGGCAGCGCGACCCCGCGGCCACGGATGGCTACAAGGCCACGCAGAACACCGTGGCGCGCGCCGCGCAGTTCGCCTTCGGCCACTACCAGAACGATGCCGCGCTGCCGACGCAGCCGCCGGTGGACGTGCGCTTCGGCAACGGCCAGCCGTCCGTGACCGGCGGCATGACGGCCGACGGCGCGCTGCCGGACGCGCGCGCGGGCACCGCGTGGTTCGACGCCGCGAAGTTCTCGGGCTTCGGGTTCGGCGGCATCGAGGTGTATTCCGGTTCGTCGATCCTGGTCGACGGCGCCTTGACGCTGGCCGATGGCGGCCGTCTGCGCTTCGTGGCGCCCGATATCACTGTCAACGCGAACCTCACGGCACGCGCCGGAGGCATCCGCCTTGGCAACACGATCGCCGCCAGCGGCACCTTCAACGATACCGTGCTGGGCATCGACGGCAAGGCCCGCATCGACATCGGCGCGGGCGCCGTGTTCGATGTGCGCGGCAAATGGGCCAATGCCCTCCTGGACGGCAGCGAAGCGGGTGCGCTGGCCTATGTCGATGGCGGCTCGGTGGACATCGAGTCCACGCATGACGTGACGATCGCCGCGGGTTCGCGCATCGACGCCTCGTCGGGCGGCGCCGTGTTGACCGACCGCTCGCTGCGCGGTGGCCGTGGCGGCGCGATTTCGCTGACCGCCAACGGCCCCGGCGCCAACGCGCCGGGCATGGTGGCCGATCCCGCCGCCACGTTGCGTCTCGATGGCGAGGTGCGTGCCTATGGGGCCGGACAGGGCGGCACGCTGTCCATCTCCGCCGGCACGGTGCGCATCGGTGGCGGGCAGGCCGGCGCGGGCGAGCTGGTGCTGCCGGAATCGCTGTTCGCGAGCGGCTTCTCGAACTACGACATCAACGGCTTGCGCTCGATGACCGTAGCCGACGGCACGCATATCGACGTGGTGCCGGCGGTTTATCGGTTGGACGGCAATGCTCGCTACGTGCCTACCGGCACCGACCCGGCTGTCGCCATGCCGGCCTGGCTGCCGCCGCTCTACCAGGAAAACCCCGTCACGGCCGTGCTGGGCCAACGCGAGGGCGCCAGCCTGACGCTGCGCTCCGCCGCGATCTACGACAGCAACGGCGCGTATCTCGGCGGCGGCAACGTGACTGTCGGGAGCGGCAGTTCGATCACGGTCGACCCGGGCCAGACGATCCGGGTGGATGGCAAAGAACAGGTGGTGGTGGACGGCACGCTGACCGCGCCGGGCGGCAGGATCATCGTCGTCAATTCGCGCGCGCCAGGCGGGGGCAAGGCGGATGCCACGCCGGGCGACCTGGCCGTGCTGATCGGCGGCAACGCGCGGCTGGACGCCGCGGCGCGCGCGGTGACTGCGCTGGACCAGTACGGCCGCGCCTATGGGGTCGTGCCCGATGGCGGCAGCATCGTGCTGGGCAGCGAGGGAGGGACCACGTCCGACGATACGCACTCACCGATTTCCACCGACGCGTTTGTCATCGTCCGTCCCGGCGCAGTGCTGGATGTGTCGGGTGCCTCGGCGGCGCTGTCGACCGGCGCGGCGGTCAGCCCGCTCGACCCGCTGTTCCGTGCCACCTATGACGCGGCCAGCGCCGGCGGCTCCATCGCGGTGCGCTCGTACAGCGGTTTCACGCTGGAAGGCGAGATGCGCGCGGCGGGCGGCGGTCCCGGCGCGCGTGGCGGCCTGCTGGCGCTGGAGCTGCAGGCGCCGCTCTATCCGCAGGCCGGCAGGCCGTTCACTGTGCCCGATGCCATCCGCATCCCGCGCGAACTCTGGGTCAGCCAGCATGACCTGGACATCGTCCCTTACACGTTCGGGACGGGTGCGGTCAGTGTGGACCGTATCAGGGCCGGCGGGTTTGACGACCTGTCGCTGGTGTCTGTCGGTGCGGTCGGGTTCCGTGGGGACGTGGACCTGTCTACAGGGCAAAGCCTGCGCATCAATGCGGGCTGGCTTGACGCGGCCAATCTGGCCGCGGGCGGTGACGGCGTGCCGTCCAGCCACGTCCGCCTTGCCGCGCCGTACGTGTCGCTCGGCGCGGCGCCCCTCGCCACTGTCACCAGCGCGTTCCAGACCTATCCTGTCGTGCGGCCCCAGACCGCGGTCCAGCCGCCGCTGGCCAGCGACGCCGGCCTGCGCATCGAGGCGGACCTGATCGATGTCGGCACGCTCGACCTCACCGGCGCCGCGGGCATCATCGACTTCAACGGCGGCGGCACGCACACCGTTGCCCACGCGGGTTTTGGCACCGCCGACCTGGAGAGCCGCGGCGACATCCGCCTGCAGGGCGCGCTGCGCGGCCACCGTGAACTGACCCTGGGCGCAGCCCAGATCTACCCGGTCACGCTGGCCGTGGCATCGCTGTTCGCCAGCGAGCGCATCGCGCTGCACCGTACCACGGCCGACATGCCGGGGCAGCCGCAATCGGTGTTTGGCAGTCTGTCCATCGCCGCGCCCGAGATCGAGCAAGGCGCCGTGCTGCGCGCGCCGCTGGGCAAGCTGTCGATCGGCGTGGGCGACGATGCGCCGACCACGCCGACTTCCTTCGTCACGGATACCGTGGCGTTCCTGCCGGGCAGCCTGACGTCGGTCAGCGCGGACGGGCTGAGCGTGCCGTTCGGCGGCACAGCGGACGGCATCACCTACGGCTACAACGGCGTTGACGTATCCGGGACCGACGCCAATGGCCTCGCGCAGCGCCTGGCCGCCAGCGGCGTGACCGTCAACGGCCGCCACAGCGCCGTGCAGGCCGGCGCCACGCTGGACCTGTCCGGTGGCGGCGAACTGCTGGGCGCGGCATTCGTCAGCGGCCGGGGCGGTTCGGTCGACGTCCTGCAGACGGCGCTGGCCAACGCCAGCCCGGCCAACACGTTCAGCAGTGCCGGCAACGCGGTCTATGCGATCGTGCCGGGCATCCAGCCGGCCTACGCGCCGGTGGACGCGGGCGCCGGCACGGCGCCCGGCATGGGCCGCCAGATCACCATTCCCGCGGGCGTTCCAGGGCTGCCCGCCGGCACCTACACGCTGATGCCGGCCCGTTATGCGCTGATGCCGGGTGCGTTCCGGGTCGAGCTGGGCGGCATGGCAGACCTGCGGCAGCAGGGCGTGGTGGCGATGAAGAACGGCTCCTTCGCCGTGGCCGCGGTGCAGGGCGTGGCCAACACCGGCGCGCGCGATGCGCAGGCGACTCGCGCAATCCTGACGTCGGGCGACGTCGTGCGCCGCTACGCGCAATATGGCGAGACCAGCTACGCCGACTTCGCACGCCAGAATGCCGCGACGTTCGGCAACCCGGCCCCGCCGTTGCCCGAGGACGGCAAGACGCTGACCCTGCGGCTGTCCGGGCCGGACGGCGCGGGCCTGGCGTTCGGATTCGCCGGCAACGCGCGATTTGGCGCGGCCGAGGGCGGCAATCCTGGCAGCGTGTCGATCGATGGGGCCACGCAGACGGGCATCCCGATCGAGATTCTGGCCGCGGGCGCCGCACCGTCGGCCGGGTACGCGTCGTTCCGCGACGGCGACCTGAACGCGCTGGACGCGCCGCGGCTGTCCATCGGCGGCACCATGGTGCGCCAGGCCGGCGGGCTCTTCGTCATCAATTCGAACACCTCGGCCGCGGTGCTCCGCGGCGGGGCGGTGCTGCAGGCGCCGGAAGTATTCCTTGCCGCCGGGCCAGGCGGCATCACGCTGGAATCGGGCTCGCGCCTGGATACCGTCGGGCAAGGCAGCGCCACACCGTATCGCTCGGCGGACGGCTACCTCTACAGCCTCGGCAACTACGGCGGTTCGCAGGGCATGAGCCTGCTGGCGGTGTCCAACAACTGGCTGGATGTCACCGTGCCGAACAGCGGCAGCCTGACGAACGGCGGCATCCACCTTGGCGACGCGCGGCTCTACACGGAAGGCTCGCTGGTGCTCGCGCTCAAGGGCGCCGGTGCCCTGACGATGGACGATGGCATGCGCTTCGGCGCGCGCGAACTGAGCCTGGCGGTATCGAGCATCAATATCGGCGGCGGCGCGGCGCTGGCCGCCGCGGCGCGCGACCGCGTATTGCCGGACGGCCTGCAGTTCGACCAGGCGCTGATGAACCGGCTGCTGACAGGCAACGACGAGCCCGGCGTGCCGGCTCTCGAGTCCTTGCGTCTCGGCGCCAGCGATTCCATCAACTTCTTCGGCACGGTCGACCTCAGCACGCTGGACCCGGCCACGGGCAAGTCCCGCCTGCGGGAACTGGTGCTCAGCACGCCCGCGATCTACGGGCTTGGCGGCGCCGATGACAAAGCCACGTTGACGGCTGGCCGGCTGGTATGGACCGGACTTAGCGACGGCGTGGCCTACACCATCAGCTCGCAAGCATCGAGTGCCTTGCCGGGCGTGGTCCTGCCGGGCGGGGCGGGAACCGGCCGTGGCACGCTGAGCCTCGTCGCGGACGACATCGTTCTCGGCTATGCCAGCAACGCCGCGCCCGATACGCGCCTGGTGCTGGACCGGCTTGCGCTGGGGTTCTCCACGGTCAACCTGACCGCGGCGGGCAGTATCGCGGGCAATTATCACGGCACGCTGTCCGCTTACCAGTCCCAGGGCGCCTACGTCGCCGGTCAGGGCTACACGTACGGCGGCGGCGACCTGAACCTCAATACGCCGCTGCTGACTGGCGAGGCCGGTTCCGTGACGAAGTTCGTCGCGGGCGGCGCGATAGTTGCCGCGCCATTGCCCGGGCAGGCGGCGCCAGCGGAGGGCAGCGGCGCGCTGGGCGCGGAGATCGACCTCAAGGGCGACAGTGTGGTGCTGGCCACGCGCGTCGCGCTGCCCAGCGGCAGGCTGGTGGTCAATGCGCAGCGCGACATCACGCTCACGGATGCGGCCCAACTCGACCTGGCCGGTCGCGGCAAGGCGTTCTTCGAACAGACGCGCAGCACCCCCGGCGGCGATGTCGTGCTGGAAAGCACCACGGGCAATATCACGCAGGCGGCCGGCTCGCGCATCGACGTCTCGGCGCCGCACGCGGCCGGCGGCACCGTCCAGGCCACCGCCACCGGCGATGCCGGCGGGCGCGTGGCCCTGGCGGGCCGCATCGACGGCGGCGGCGCGGATGATCCGGCGCAGGCCGGCGGCATCGACATCCGCGCGCGGGTGCTGGATGACTTCACAGGGCTCAACCAGCGGCTCAATGAGGGCGGCGTGGTCGGGTCGCGCAGTTTCGTGCTCAAGCAGGGCGACATGGTGGTGGGCGACGAGGTACGCGCGCACGCGGTGACGATCTCGGTGGACGGCGGCAGCCTCACCGTGACCGGCAAGGTGGACGCCAGCGGGCTGGCGCCGGGCAGCATTCGCCTGGCCGCGCGCGACAACCTGACACTCGCCGGCGCGGCGCTGCTGGACGCGCACAGCACGCGGCTGGCGGTGGACAGCTACGGCCAGCCGATCGACGCGGCCAACCGGGCCACGGTGGAGCTGTCAGCCGCCAATGGCATGCTGACGCTGGCGCCGGGGGCCGCCGTCGACATGCGTTCCGCCGACGCGGTGGCGCGCGGGCGGCTGGTCCTCGATGCGGGCCGAGCCGGCTCGGCCACGGCCAACGACGTCCGCATCGACGTCTCGGGTCCCGTCCGGATCGACGGTGCCGCCAGCATCGCGGTGCAGGGCTTCTGGCGTTACGACAACGCGCCGGCGGATCCCGAGCCGACCCTGGACGGCAGGACCAACCAGATCATTACCCAGGCCTGGCTCGACACGCTGAACCAGGACAGCCAGGCCTTCATGCAGGGCGCGGCGGGCAATGCCAGCCTGCAGGCCAGGCTGGCGGGCCTGCGCGCCTACGGCGATGCCTATCACCTGCGGCCGGGCGTGGAGATCGTCAGCAGCACGGCCAACGGCAACCTGACCGTGCAGGGAGACATCGACCTGTCCGGCTATCGCTACGGACCCAATGCCACGGCGGTGCGCGGCAGCGGTGAGCCCGGCGCGCTGGTCGTCCGCGCCGGCGGCGACCTCGACATCTTCGGCAGCATCTCGGACGGCTTTGCGCCGCCGCCGGCCACGCCGGACGACGCCAACTGGAAACTGGCCTCGGGCATCGATCCCATGCGCGGGGAACTGGTGTTGCCCGTCGCCATCACGCTCAAGGGCGGGGCCACGGGTACCGCGACGTCCTTCAGCGGCATCGCGTCCGCGCTGGACTTTCCGATTTCGGTCCGGGCCACGTCGCTGAAGGCCAATGTCACGATCCCCACGCGGATCACGTTGAACGCCGCCGCCACGCTGCCGGCCGGCACGGTGCTGCGCGCCGCCGTGCGCGACGCCACGGGCAACGTCCTGTATCCGGCGGGCACGGTCCTGACGCAAGCCGCCAGCATTCCGCGCAATGCGCAATTCGACGCCGGCTCCATCGTGCCGGTGACGCTCCAGGTGGCGGCATTCACGGTACCGGCTGGCGTGTCCCTGTCGATCTTCTCGGGCGTGGCAACGCTGGCCGCCAATGTGCGTGTGCCCTCGGGCACCCGCTTGCCGCCCGGCGTTAATCTGCAGTTTGCCGACGCCGCGGGCACCGGCACGGTAGCCGGCATCGACCTGCGCCCCGTTGCCGGTGGCAGGCAGGGTAGTCTCTGGGCCATTGCGCCCATGCTGGCGGCCGGCTCGGACTCGTGGTCCATGCGGCTGGCGGGCGGCGCCGACACGCAGTCGGCCGATACCCGCACGCTGCAGGCCGCCGGCGTGCTTGGCGGCGCCGGCGATATCCGCCTGTCGGACCCGCATTTCACGCTGGTCAAGGCCGCGACCAGGCAGCCTGTTTTCAGCGTGATCCGGACTGGCACCGGCGATCTGGACATGCTCGCGGGTGGGGACTTCTCGCAGGCCACGCCATTCGGCATCTATACGGCCGGCACGCAGGCCGCGGGCATCGGCCCGAATGGCGCCGACCCGTACAACCTGCGGCGTGGCATCAACGACGGCAGCGGCATGGTGCTGGGCAGCGGTGCCGGCGCGGCCTACGAGGCGTTGACGGGGAACGGCAACTACCAGGCGTGGTATCCGGAACGGGGCGGAGACGTGGTCATCGCCGCGCAGGGAAACCTCAGCGGCGACATCTTTGGCAGCCAGTCGCCCGCCAGTCCGCTGGCGGGCCTGGCGGGCAGCAACCTGATCGGCAACTGGCTGTGGCGCCAGGGCGGCGACGGCATTGGCCAGCCGGCCGCGTGGTGGATCAACTTCGGCACCTACGCGGTGCCCTACCGCGATGTGCTGGCGGGCGCGAGCGCACAGGTCATCGGCTTCACCGGCATCGGCGCGCTCGGGGGCGGCAATGTTGCCGTGGACGTGGGCGGCAACGCGGGCGTGATCTCGGACCGCGGCAACAGCGCACTGCCGCGCAGCAGCGGGCTGAACATCGCGATCGGCGGCAGCGGGCGGGTATCGTCCGACGGCACCATCGCGCAGACCGGCGGCGGCAATCTCGACATCCGCGTGGGCGGCGCGTTCAATCCCGCGGGTGTCCTCAGTCCGGGAGCCTCCACGCCGGACATGTTCGGATCCCTGGTCAATCTGCGCGGCGACACGGCGTTGACCGCGGGCGCCATCGGCTACCTCGCGGGCGCGCCCTCGCTGAGCCAGCCGGCCGACCCGAATGACCCGCGCTGGCAAGGTGCCGCCGACAACAGCCTGCGCAGGCCGCAGATCGGGGGCGGCCTGCTGGTCGCGCCCGGCGATGGCGGCGTAAGCCTGTCGACGCGCGGGGACCTCGTGCTCGACGCGGCGGCGGATCCGGGGCGCTCCTACCTGGCAAGCCCCATGCCGTTCCGCTACCAGGGCCTGGACTATGCCGGCAACGCGTATAGCTGGTTCACGTTGTGGACGGACCGCAGCGCGATCGCGCTGTTCTCCAGTGGCGGCAACGTGACGCCGTCGCAGCAGAGCAGCCATCCTGCTACCGGCCTGTTGACAAACAGCCTGTCGACCGACGGCAGCTATGTCTATCCGCCGGGTCTCTCCGTCACGGCGGCAAGCGGCAGCATCTTCTACGGCGGCGGCGGCACCGCCAGCAGGTCCCTGGTGCTGGCGCCATCGCCGCTGGGCAAGCTCGAGTTCCTGGCCGCCGACAGCATCCGCGGCCAGGGCTATCCCGTCGACATCTCCGGCGCGGATCCCGCCGCGCTGCCAACGCCGCGCCATCCCGCCTACGAGGCCGCGGCCGGCGACACATCGCTGAGCAATGTCACGGGCGAAGGCGGCGCGACCCAGGGGGGGGAGCGACGCAACTGGCTCTTTACCTATCAGGCGGATACCGCGGCCGGCGGCTTGTTCGACGGCCCCACGCCGCCCGCGCGCTTCTATGCCGTGGAGGGCGATATTGTCGGACTGCGCACCGGAGAAATCCTGAACTTCAACGCAGTGACCGCGCCCCCCGCGTTGAGGGGCCAGACATGGTATGTCGGCTCCCGTCCCGTGTGGATCCAGGCCGGGCGGGACATCGTCGGCGCGGGCACGGCACCGGGTGTCGCCACGGCATCGGCGCGAGGCGGCGCCCAGGGGCAGTCCAGCGGCAACCTCTTCGTCCACAACGACCCGCGCGACATCTCCGTGGTCGCCGCCGGCCGGGACATCCTGCAGTCCAGCTTCGATGTGGCGGGCCCGGGCCTGCTCGAGGTCAGCGCCGGACGCAATCTTTACCAGGGCGACAAGGGATCGCTGGAGAGCCTGGGCGCCATTGTCAATGTGGACCCGGGTAATCGGTCCGGCGGCGCATCGATCGTGGCCCTGGCCGGCGTCGGCGCCAGCGGTCCGGATTACGCCGCGTTCGCCAGGCGCTATTTCTCGGCGGGCAACGCCGCCAATCCCGCGGCGGGCCTTGACGACGCGGCCAACGCGGGGAAGGTCGCCAGGACCTATGAGAACGAGCTGGCCGCATGGCTTGCCGCGCGCTACGGTTATGCCGGCGGGCCGGCCGATGCGCTGGCGGCGTTCCTGGCGCTCAGCCCCGCCGAGCAGGGCATCTTCGCGCGCGAGGTCTATTTTGCGGAACTGCGCACGAGCGGGCGGGAGTTCAACGACCCCGGCAGCCGTCGCGCCGGAAGCTATGCGCGCGGACGCGCGGCCATCGCCACGCTGTTTCCGGACCACGACGCGCAGGACAACGCCATTGCCTACGGCGGCGACATCACGCTGTTCGGGCCATCCGGCATCAGGACGGATTTCGGCGGCAGCATCGAGACGCTGACGCCGGGCGGGCGCACGCTGATCGGCGTGGAAGGGAAGGTGCCGCCGCCGTCGTCGGGGCTGCTCACGCAGGGCTCGGGCGACATCAACATGTACGCGCGTGACAGCATCCTGCTGGGGCTGTCGCGGATCTTCACCACGTTTGGCGGCGGCATCACCGCGTGGTCGGCCACCGGCGATATCAACGCGGGCCGCGGCGCCAAGACCACCGTGCTGTTCTCGCCGCCGCGCCGGCTCTATGACGACGTGGGCAATGTCACGCTTTCCCCCACCGTACCCAGCACCGGCGCGGGCATTGCAACGCTCAACCCGATTCCGGAGATTCCGCCCGGCGACATCGACCTGATCGCGCCGCTCGGGACCATCGACGCGGGCGAGGCGGGCATTCGCGTTTCCGGCAACGTCAACCTTGCCGCGCTGCAGGTGGTCAACGCCGCCAATGTCCAGGTACAGGGCAAGGCGACCGGGCTGCCCGCGCTGGCAAGCGTCAATGTGGGGGCGTTGACCTCGGCCAGCGCCGCGGCCAGCGCGGTCACCCAGGCGGCGGAGGACCTGGCGCGCCAGCAGGCGACCAACGCCCGGGACCGCATGCCGTCGGTGGTGTCGGTGCAGGTACTCGGCTTTGGCGACGCCGGGCAGTGATGGTTCGCTGGCAGGGCGCTCCCTGTCTTACATACCCAATCGAGGAGTAGGTGGTGGCTATTGATCTGAATGATTACAACGGTATCGCCCTGGGGGCCGGCAATGTTGGCTGGGTTTTCGGGTCGGTGACCGATAACGGGGATGGCACGGTGTCGCTTCCCGGCGACTACAGCGGCTATCAGTCGCTGATTCCCTCCGCGCGGGCAGACAGCGAGCCGTTCCAGTTGTTCGTGACGGACAACGGCAACGGTACCTATACCGTCGGGGTCGGCAGCAACTATTACCTGGGCGAGCCTCGCCCCACCACCAACTGGACACTGGAGCCGGACGCCGCGACGCCCTGGACCGTGGTGGGAACCAATAGCGACACGATCGTGCTGAAAGACCCCTGGGGCGACTACCTCGTGATCACGAAGGAGGACATGTACGCCAACTATCGCGATGCCACTGGGGCCACCGACGACGGCATACAGCTCAACAACCCGCTGCTAGACAACGCGGCGGCACCGACCTTCCCGCAGGCGCCCTGTTTTGCCCCCGGCACCAGGATCGCCACGTCTTCGGGCTACGTCGCCGTGGAAGCCCTGCGCGAAGGCGATCTCGTCGTCACGGCGTCCGGCGCGCAGCGCGCCGTTCGCTGGATCGGCCATAGCCGCGTGCATGGCGCGAGCCATCCCCGCCCGTGGGAAGTCATGCCCGTTCGCATCCGGGCGGATGCGTTCGGCCGCGGGCTGCCGCTGCGCGACCTGCTGGTTTCCCCCGGGCATGCGGTCTTTGTCGCCGGCGTGCTGATTCCCGCTGGCTGCCTGCTCAACGGCGCGACGATCGTGCAGGAACCGGTGATCGCGGTGCAGTACTTCCACATCGAACTCGACAGCCATGACGTGCTGCTGGCCGAGGGGCTGCCGTGCGAGAGCTATCTGGACGATGGCAATCGCCAGGGTTTTTCCAATGCCGGCGAGCATGTGGCGCTGCATGGCCGCCTGGACCCGCAGAGCTGGGAAAACGCCTGCGCGCCGTGCGTGATGGCGGGCCCGCAATTGCTGGAGGTTCGTCAGCAACTGCTCGACCGCGCGCTGGCGCTCGGGTATCGGCGCGTGGAAGACGCGGACGCGCACCTGGTCGTGAACGGCAAGCGTATCGACGCGGTGCACGCGCAAGGCCAGCGCCGCTGGTTCATGGTGCCGGCCGGCGCGGCCGAGATCGGCCTGGTCTCGCGTAGCGGCGTGCTGGCGCACCTGTACGCGGACCAGCAGGACGGCCGGCTGCTGGGCGTCTGTGTCAGCGACATCCGGGTGGACGGCCAGCCGCTCGCGCTCGACGGCGATGCGCTGGCGGCTGGTTTCCATCCGCTGGAGACGCAGGGTGCGGCGCCGTGGCGCTGGACCGACGGGCAGGCAATGCTGCGCATCGAGACCGGCGCCGCGCCGGTGATGGTGGAGGTAACCACGGTGATGCAGATGGTGTCGTGGCAGGCGCCGGCGCTGCCGATGGAACTGGCCGCCTGAAACTGGCCGCCTGAGTATCGGCGTCTGATTCGATGCTGCAAGACCGGGGGCCCCGTGCGGGGCCCCCGGTTCTTTCGGGCGAGTCGGCCGCGAGCGCCGTCTTGCCAGGGGCGCAGCCGCTCTCCCCGTGCATATGGCCCCGCGCAAAAGCGCCGATCTCCAGCGGACCGGCCGGGGAAAAAAGAAGGCCCACGCAAAGTGGGCCTTCCCGCCGGCCAGGATGGTTGCCCTCCCTGGCCGCTACCGCCTTGCCGTCGAATTAACGGCCGGCCTTGCCGCTGCAGGCGACGGCGTTGCCGATGTTCAGGTTGTTTGCCGTGCCGGTCAGGAATTCGTCCTTGATCTTCGTGACGATCGCGCTCGGCAGCAGGGCAAAGCCATTACCCTGGATGCGGTTCACTTGAGCGGTATCCGCGTAGTCGTAGTGCTTGTTCAGGAATGCCAGCACGTCGGTCTTGACGGTGGCGTTGCTGTAGCACTGGACATGGTCGAGATACGTGAAGCCGGAGATGGGATAGCCGGCAGCCGGGTCAGCCGCCAGCGGCGCCCAGCTGTTCTGGTCGGACAGCGTGCCGCTGATGGTGAGGTTGGCAAGCGCGGTAGTCGTCGCGGCCGCGGTCGGCTGGAAGGTGGCCGTCCCGGTCGTGATGTTCTTGTTGCGCAGGAACGCGGCCTTCAGGCTCTTGGTGGCTGCCGTCGAAGCGGGAGCCAGGGTCGTGTTGATGTAGTCCGGGCTCAGGTAGCCGATGGAATTGCCCACGTCGATGCTGTCGCGAACGCCGGCGCTCAGTGCCGCGCCCACGAAGTTCGACGGCACGCCGCTCGGGAAGTTGTTGGCGAACGTGGTCGTGGTGGTGAAGTTCACGTTCGAGTTGCCGCTGGCGACCGAGCAGACCGCGCTCAGGTGACGGGTGAAGATTTCCGTCGTGCCGCTGCTGTCGCTGCGATAGACCACGCGGATCGGGCCCGAGATGCCGGAGATGGCGCTCCAGTCGGTGATCTTGCCCGAGAACACGCCGCAGAGCTGGTCGGTGGTCAGCGTGATGTTCGCCGGGGCGGCCTTGAAGGCGATACCGACGGCAGTGGCGACCGACGGCATCTGGATCGCGGCGCCTTCCGTGGCGGCACGGTTGGCGTTGTACGTCGAGATTTCCGACGGCGACAGGATCGAGTCGCTGCCGGCATAGTGCACCACGGTGTCGGTGCGGCCGGTCACCGCGTTGAAGGCGGCGGGGGCGTTGGTGAGCAGGGCCGTCTTGCCGGCGCCGCTGCCCGTGGAGGCATAGGGGGCGTAGTTCGGCGCGAAGGCGGTGATTTCGGCCTTGTACAGGAACTCGGGCAGCGAGGCGCCGCCGCCAACGACGTTCTGGGCCATGGCCGCGGTGGCCGAGAAGGCGACGGCCGCGCAGGCCGCCTGGATCAGTGCGTGCTTCAGTTTCACAGTGCAACTCCCGTTGATTGGGTGGAAAGCATTGATGTGGTTTGATGCATGACTTCACTTCCTGCGGGCACCGTGTGGAAAGCGTGTGTGCTGTCGTTGCCCGCAGAAAGGATTCTTGGCGGCGCGCGTGAAAACGAGCGGATGGAATCGTGAAGAGATGGCGAATCTGGCTCATGCTCTTTTGTTATGACGTGCCGCGGCAAGACGCGGCGTTGAGCATGTGGCAGAGAGGAAGACCGCGGGGTGGCTTGCAGCGCGAGAAGCGTCGCGCGATATGACCAAGCCGGGTCTGTCTGATTGCACGATATTCGCAGATTTGGTCACTGCCGTGCAAATGCCGCTTTGTAACTTGAGGGACGTCGCGAGCAATTTGTCGCGAACGCAACGATCGACGACATAGACGCGGGTGATGGCGCGAAAGTTCACGCCGTGTGGTTCACCCATCGCGGGCATCCGCGTGGAGCGTCGACGCAGAGAAAGGCTTGCTGGGGAGCGGCTGTGGGCATTCAACATTCAACCTGTCCACGCCATGAGACTTGCATTGCATCCGGTCGACGCTCGTCTGATTACGGTCCAGGCTTACCTGGCCGAGTTTGGCGCGGCGGCGTTGCACGGCGGCGCGCCGCCACCGCGCTGTCCGTTGTGCCATCGCGCGTTGTTGCTGATCGGCGCGCGCAGCACGCAGATACGGCCTCGCTTCAGCCACGGCTCGCGCGCCCGCGCGCGCTGTCCGTTGATGCGCCACGGGGACCTGCCCGAGGAGCTTGTCATGGGCGAAATGACGGATGTCCGCCTGGCGCTCGCGCAGCGCGACGCCTACCTGGCCCGCTGGCAATGGCACCTGACCTTGATGCGCCGGCCAGAGCTGGTGCCGTCGATGACCATAGGCCGCTTCCTGGGCCTGGCGGAGCTCGCGGCGCGGCGCGGCCTGTGGGGCTATGCTGGCCTGAACCCGGCCCTGGTGCCGTATATCCAGCTGGCGCTGGCCGGCTTCCTGCCGGGGGAGCGCGGATATCGCAGCGGCGGGAGCTGGATCCGCTTCTGGTTCGATGCGCCGGTGCGCGGCGTCGCGGACCTGCACGCGGCGCGCGACCCGGCGCCGCGCCTCTACAAGGCGCACTACGTGCGGCCGCGCGACGCGCGCGCACCGCAGCAGCAGCACCTGTATCACCTGGACGAGGTGAAGCTGGACGCGGCGTTCCTGTCCGGCCCGCCGCCTCGGGTGGACGCGGCCGAGGTGCAGGCGTGCTGGGCGTGGCTGCCGGTGCAGCGATCATGAGGCGCCGGCAGCGGGGCGCGGCCGTGGTGACGGCGCTGTTGGTGGTGGCGCTGTGCGTGACGCTGGTGACGACGATGTTCGTCCAGCAGCAGGCGTCCACGCGCGCGGTGGAGTCACGGCGCCTGCGCGCGCAGGGTGAATCCCTGCAGGGGGTCATCACCGCGTGGGCCGTCGTCATGCTCCAGGACAACGGCGCGCGGTCGTCGATCGATCATCTGCGCCAGCCCTGGGCGCAGCCGCGCCAGCTGGCGCCGCTGTCGGTCTGGATCGGTGCGGACGCGGCGTCTGGCGCGACATTCGCGCAGGGCGGCGATGTGGTGACGCTTGGCGGCGCCATCGAGGATGCGCAGGCGCGCCTGAACCTGATGACCCTCGTCAGCACTGGCGACCGTACCCAGCCGCCCGGTGTCAGCGATGTCGGCGTGTCCGCCTACAGAAGGTTGTTGTCCACGCTGTCGCTGGACAGCGCGCTGGCGGCGCCTACCGCCGCCTATGTCCTGCGCAGCTTGCGGCCGAACGGCCCGCTGCCGCTCACGCGCGTGCTCGACCTGCTGGCCGTTCCCGGCTATACGCGCGAAGCGGTGGAAAAACTGGCGCCATTCGTGGTGGTGCTGCCGATGCCGACCACGGTCAACATGAACACAGTGGGGCCCGAGGTCCTGGCGGCATTCATTCCGGGCGTTACCGTGTCGCAGGCCAGGACCATGATCGCCGACCGCGACCGGGCGTACTGGCGGGACCTCGGGGACCTGTCCCTGCGGCTCAAGGCACTGGCCCCGGCGGCCCCGGAGCCGCAGGGACTGATGATCGATGCGCGCAGCCGGTACTTCATCGTGCACGGTGAGGTGCGCGGTGGCCGTTCGCTGCGCCGGACCAGCGCGCTGATCTACCGCGAGGGCATCGGCGCAAGCCTGCGCACGCGCGTGGTCTGGGTACGGGAGCAGGACCCGGAGGACCTGCCATGACACGCAGGCGGGAGAGGCGGCGCGTGATGGCCGGGCTCGCCGCAGTGGCGGTCGCCGCGCAGGCGCATGCCGACTGTTTCGACGACGCCGGCCGCTACCACGCTGTGCATCCGATGATCCTGCGCGCCATCGCGTGGCAGGAGTCGCGCTTCCGGGTCGATGCGCTGCACCGGAACGACAATCGCACGGTCGACATGGGCCTCATGCAGATCAACTCGATTCACCTGGCGGAGCTGAAGCGCTATGGCGTCGACGGCAAGGCGCTGCAGTCGGGCTGTGTCAGCGTCTACGTCGGCGCCTGGCATCTTCGGCGCAAGATGAACAAGTACGGCAATACCTGGGAAGCGGTCGGCGCGTATCACTCGGAGACACCCGCGTTGCGGGACCGCTACGCGAAGGACATCGCGGCAATCCTGCGCGACTGGCAGCGGCCCCGCGGCGGCACGGACTGATGCGCCGGGACGTCGTCGCCGTCCCGGCGATCAGGCTCCCGCCTCGACACTGGCGCTACGGCACCGGCAACCCCAGCGCCGCGCCGACCGTCACCGTGCCGCGCTCGCCGCCCTCCGCTTTCTTTGCCTCCATGTCCAGCACGCCCAGCCCGAACGCCTGCCGCGCGCCGGCCAGCCACTGCATCCACGCGTAGAACGACACCTTGTCGATCCGCACGCGCACGCCGTTGTCCGTGGCTTCGACCACCGTGCCGGTGATGCCGGCCGCGTCCAGCGACCTGGCCACTTCGTCGCGCAGCGCGGTGCCGGCGCGCCGGGGGATGTCGGGCAGCGCCCGCAGTGTCTGCGCCTGTTTCGCCAGCGACTGCAATTGCAGCCACTGCGCGCGGTCGCGCGGGATCTCGCGTTGCAGGCGCGGTATCGCGCCGGCGGCGGGTTCCCAGCCAACCAGCCAGCCGCAGGCGACGGCAATCGCCGCGACGCAGGCGCTCACCGCGCGGCGGTCGCGCGGCGGCATGGCCCGCCAGGCATGCAGGCCGCGCGTGACGGCGGGTGGCAGCGGCCATCTCCGGCGCGGCGCGGCGGCTGGCGCCGCGGGCACCAGCAAGGCTTCGTCGAGCGGCGCGTTCATGAGCGGATCCTGATCAGCCACCGGCCATCCTCGATCCGCGCGGAGAGGCCGGCGGCCTCCAGCCGCTGGCGAAAGGCGTCGGCGTCCACTTTGGCCGAATCCGCCAGGCGGGCGCGCAGCGTCTGGTCGCGGTAAGAGAGCTCGGTCAGCGCATCCGGCGCCACGGGCCCGAGCGCCTGGGCCAGGCGCTCGGACAGGTCGGCGATGTCTCCGGTGGCCGGCTGCCCCTTGGCGCGCGCCAGCGCGTCCAGTTGCTGGCGCATCTGCACCGGCGCATCGACGATCGGGCCGACGCGCGGAAAGTGCCGGCGCACCAGGGCTTCCGAGCCGGCCCGCACCTCGGCCTGCTGGCGTGCCAGCCACCACCATTGCGCGTTGATGCCGGCCATGCCGAGCAGCGCCGCGGCGACGCCGAGCAGGGCGGGCCAGCGCCAGCGCGCCGCGCCGTCCTGGCGGGCGGCGCGGCGGCGCGCGTGCGCCAGTTCGAATTGACACAGGTCCATGCCGCCAAGCGCGCGGGCGCCGCGGATCCACAGTGGCCAGCCCGCTGGCGCCGCGGCGTCGCCCAGCAGCGGCCGCGCGGCGTCGTCCGCGTGGCAGGCGGCCACGGGCAGGCGCGTGGCGAGCCAGCCCGGTGCCAGCGCGGCGTTGATGGCGATGCCATAGCCCACGTCGACCGAGGTGCGCACGGTCAGGCGCCAGCAGCCGGCGTCCGCGCCGTCGGACAGGACGTCCACCACCACGGTCGCGCGGTCCTTGGCCAGGGGCACGCACAGTGCCGCGGGCAGCAGCCGCGCGCGCCGGCGGCCGAAGGCGTCGAGCACGAAGCGCAGCCATTCGCGGTCCACGGCGGCGAGCGTGGCGTCGCCGCCGTCGTGGCGGGCCAGCACGGCGATATGGCTGTGTTCGGGGTCCCCCAGCAGGCGCTCTTCCAGCAGGCCCGGCAGCGCCTCGCGCAGGCGCGCGCCGTTGACGGCCGGCAGTGGCACGCGCAGCAGCAGCACGTCGCGGGCATCCACGATCAGCACCGTGTCGCGCGCGGCCGGCAGCGCGCCGGCATCGGCATGGCCGCTGCGCAGGATGCCGCCCTCGCCGTCGGTCAGCGCAAACGGCAATGCCTGGAGCAGCGCGGCGTCCCAGCGGTCCCTGGGCAGCCGCACGGGACGCGCCGGCAGGCGGACGAAACAGCTGGCAAAGAGTTCTGGCGTGGGCATGGGAGCAAGTGGGCAAGAGTGCAAGAGTGCGTTGCTGGAGGTGGGGCGCGATCGCCGCGCAGTCGCCGCGTGCTACGGGCCGCTGGTCAGCACGCGCCGGTAGGCGGAAGGCGGCGAGCCGGCCAGGACGACGACCTCGATGCCGCCGACCGCGTGCTGCGGCAGCGGCGGGGGCGTGCCGGGCGGCAGCGGCGGCGGTTTTCGGCCGCCATCGGTCTGGGCCCAGCCTTCCGGGGTGCCGCTGGGCATGGTGCCCGCTCCGGTGGCGTTGAGCCAGCCGCGCAGCCGGATCGCGCCGGCGCGCCCGATCAATGCCTGGCGCTGCGCCGGCGGGGCGGTCTGCGCCGCCAGCGCGGCCGCGCGCGTGGCCAGGGGGGCCGACAGCTCGCGCCACAGCACGCCGTCGGCGCTGCGATAGCGCACCACCTGCCAGCGCGTCGGCTGGCCCGGCGCCAGCACGGTGCGCACGATGCGCAGCCGGCTGCCATCGAACGCGATGGCGCCGTCGCCAAGGTCGTTGTCGGGCACCGCGTCGGCCAGGTCGATCGACATCTGGTCGAACATCCGGTCCACCTCGCGCAGGTCCGTCATGGTCTCGATGACGCCCTGCTGGCCGCGGATGATGCCGGTCAGGGACCGCCACGACATCAGCGCGACGATGGCCAGCAGCGCGATGGCGATCACCATCTCGATCAGCGTGAAGCCGCGGCGGCGGCGCTGCGCGCGGGTCATTGCGCCATCACCTGCGCCAGTTGCGCCAGGCGCGCGCCGGGGTCCGTGGGGCGATAGACCGATACCGTGACCAGCCGCAGGCGCGCGTCGCCGGTCTGCGACACCACTTCCTCGCACAGCAGCGCCACCGGTCCCTGGTCACAGCCAAAGCGGCGCGTGCCGGGCTCGGGCCAGCGCCCGGCCAGCCGCAGCTCGGCCAGCCGGTTGGCGGCGCTCCAGCCGGCCACCGTGCGCGCGCGCAGGCTGTCGCTGCTGTCGGCCATCATGCCGGCCGCGCGCAGGCAGGCGCCCAGCGCGACGGCCACGATGACCAGCGCCACCAGCACCTCGATCATGGTGAAGCCGTGCTTGCGGCCGTGCTTGCGGTCGTGCGTGCAGCCGGCCGCGCGGCGGCGCGTGGCGCTATTGCACGACATAGCGGCCGGGTGCCAGCGTGACGATGCGCACGGCGGCGCCGTCTCGCTGCAGCACGATTTCCAGCGTGGGCTCCACCGCCTCGCGCCCGAACAGCACGCGCGCATTGCCGGCCTGCGCGGGCTGGTCCGGCTGCGCCACGCTCAGCGCGGCCAGCGGGCCGCCCCAGTTGCCCGGGCGCAGCACGTCGTCGCGCAGCGGCAGCCAGCGGCCGCCCTCGCGGATCACGAAGCGGAACGCCTGCGGCGTGGCCTCCCACGCAATCAGCTCGCCGCGCAGCCGGGCCTCGTCGTGCGCGCCCTGCAGCAGCCACACCAGCCGCTGCGCCTGCTGCGCCAGCAACTGGCGCGGGCTGGGCTGGGCGTTGACCGCCACCAGGCCGCTGACGATGCCGATGATCACGATGACCACCAGCATCTCCAGCAGCGTGAAGCCGGCGCGGGCCGCGGCGCGCGGGCCGCTATTCCCAGGAACCGATGTCGGCATCATTGCCGCTCCCGCCGGCCTGCCCGTCCACGCCCAGGCTGAAGATGTCGATCTCGCCGTGCACGCCCGGGTTCAGGTACTGGTACGGGTGGCCCCAGGGATCCTTGGGGAGTTTTTCCAGGTAGCCGCCGCCTTTCCAGTTGTTGGGCACCGGCTCGGTGGTCGGCCTGGACACCAGCGCGACGAGCCCCTGGTCGGTCGACGGATAGCGGCTGTTGTCCAGGCGGTAGAGCTTGAGCGCCTGCATGATCGAGGCGATGTCCTGGCGCGCGGCCACGATGCGGGCCTCGTCGGGGCGGCTCATGATCTTGGGCACCACCAGCGCGGCCAGCACCCCGAGGATCACGATGACCACCATGATCTCGATCAGGGTGAAGCCGCTGGCCGGCCGTTTGCGTCGGTGTCGTGTCGGGGTCATCGCAGGTTCCGCAAGAGGGTTGTCATGATCGCGCGGTACAACACAGTCGCCGGGGTCGCGCTACCAGGGCGGGCCAAATGATTCTGGCCAGCGCGAGGGGCAAAGTGGTGACACTTTCTGCGCGGTTTCCGACACCGAAAGTTCATGCCAGGAGGGCCGTTGCGATGACGAGGCTGCTGACGTTGCAGAGGTTGGCGCGATGCGGCGAGTGGTGCCGGCGTTCGCCGGGGGAACTGGCCGTGCCCGCGGCCACGGTGGCCGGCGGCGTGGCTTGCGTGGCGGTCGTGGTCTATTGGGGACTGCAGATCGCCGCGACGCCGGAGATGACGCCGAGGGCGGAAAAGGTCGCCGCGGCCCCGGCGCGCGCCGGCGCGGGCGGCGAGCTGTTCGGCGCCGGACCGGCGCAGGCGCAGGGGCTGAAGGTGACGGTCGGTGGCGTGATCCGGCCGCTCGGGCGGGACGACGGAGCGGCGGTGCTCTCCATCGCCGGCGCCGCGCCACGGCTCGTGCACGCGGGCCGGGAAGCGGCGCCCGGGCTGGTGCTGTCCGAGGTGCGCGCGCGCTCGGTGGTGCTGAAGCGGGGCGGCGTCGCGCAGGAGGTGGCGATGGCGCCGCAGCGCGTGCTGCCGGTGCTGGCGGCGGCGACGAGCGGCGACGTCCCGCCCGGCCCGGCATTGGTGAGCAACATCCCCCGCGCCGGCCGATGACCTGCCGGCGGCGCGTGCAGGGCCGTGTCCTGCCGCGTCGCCAGCGGCAACTACCGCACCATCTGGTTGATCTCCAGGATCGGCATCAGCACCGCCAGCACGATCATCAGCACCATCAGCCCCATGCCCAGGATCAGCGCCGGTTCCAGCAGGCCGGTGATGAACATGGTCCGGCGTTCCAGCTGGCTGGCCTCTCCCTGCGCCGCGCGCTCGAGCATCTCGGGCAGGTTGCCGGTGGCCTCGCCCGAGCGGATCAGGTGGATCAGCACCGGCGGGAACTGGTTGGCGGAAGCCAGCGAGCGCGCCAGCGACGTGCCCTCGCGCACGCGCGAGATGGCGTCTTCCACGGTGGCGCGCAGCGCGACGTTGTTGAGCGTCTCGCCGGCGGCCTGCAGCGCGCGCAGGATGGGCACCCCGGCGCTGGTCAGGATGGCCAGCGTGCTGGCGAAGCGCGCGGTGTTGTAGCCGCTGACCAGCTTGCCCAGCAGCGGCGCGGTCAGCAGCCAGCTGTGCCAGTGATGGCGCGGACCGGGCTGCGCCAGGATGCGCCGTATCAGCCAGCCCAGCAGCACCAGGCCGATGGCGGCCAGCCATCCCCACGCGCGCGCGAAGTCGCTGCACGCGAGCATGACCTCGGTGATCATCGGCAGCTTCTGTTTGGTGGTGGTGAACACGCCCACCACCTGCGGCACCACGTAGGTCAGCAGGAACACCACGATGCCGAAGGCCACCACGGTGACGACGGCGGGGTAGGTGAACGCCAGCTTGATCTTCTGCGTGAGCGCGTTGCGGCTCTCGACGTAGTCCGCCAGCCGCGTCAGCACCAGGTGCAGCTTGCCGCTGTGCTCGCCGGCGGACACCAGCGCGCGGTAGATGTCGGGGAAATCGCGCGGATGCTGCGAGAGCGCGCCGGAGAGCGACTGGCCGGACACCACGTCGGCGCGGATGGCGCTGACCAGGTGGCGCACGTAGGCGCGCTCGGCCTGGTCCGCGAGCGCGGACAGCGCTTCGTTCAGCGGCAGGCCGGCGCTCAGCAGGCTGGACAGCTGGCGCGTGAACAGGGCCTGTTCCTGCGCGCCCAGCCTGCCGCCGAACAGCGTGACGCCGCCGCCGTTGGCCGCGGCCGTCACCGGCAGCACTTTCAGCGGCGTCAGGCCGCGCGTGCGCAGCTGGCCGCGCGCGGCCTTGGATCCCTCGGCCTCCAGCACGCCGCGATGGAGCTTGCCGCCAAAGTCCACGGCTTCGTAACGAAAAGCGGGCATGGCGCCCTCCTTGTCAGTCCTTGGTCACGCGCAGCACTTCCTCGAGCGTGGTGTCGCCGGCGTCGATCCAGCGCTGGCCGTCCTCGCGCATGGTCAGCATGCCGCCGGCCACGGCCGCGGCGCGGATGTCGGCGTCCGCGGCCTGCTGGTGAACCTGGCGGCGCACCGCGTCGTCCACCACCAGCAATTCGTAGACGCCCGAGCGCCCCTGGAAGCCGGTGGGGCCGCAGCGGTCGCAGCCCACCGGCCGCCAGCGTCCGTCTTCCAGCCGCCGGCACGCCGGGCACAGCCGCCGCACCAGACGCTGCGCCAGCACGCCCAGCAATGACGACGACAGCAGGTAGGGCTCCACGCCCATGTCCGTCAGCCGCGTGACCGCCGACGCCGCGTCGTTGGTGTGCAGCGTGGCCAGCACCAGGTGGCCGGTCAGCGACGCCTGCACCGCGATCTGCGCGGTCTCCAGGTCGCGGATCTCGCCGATCATGATGACGTCCGGGTCCTGGCGCAGGATCGCGCGCAAGGCCTTGCCGAAGGTCATGCCGATGCGCTCGCCGACCTGGGTCTGGCCAATGCCGTCGAGGTCGTATTCGACCGGGTCTTCCACCGTCATGATGTTGGTGGTGCCGGCGTCCAGCCGCGACAGCGCGGCGTAGAGCGTGGTGGTCTTGCCGGAGCCGGTCGGGCCCGTCACCAGCACGATGCCGTGCGGCTGGCCGATCAGGCGGTCGAAGCGCTGCAGCGTGGCGGCGCCCATGCCCAGGCGCGCCAGGTCGAGCCGGCCCGCTTCCTTGTCCAGCAGGCGCAGCACGGCGCGCTCGCCGTGCGTGGTGGGCAGCGTGGAGACCCGCACGTCCACCGGGCGGCCCGCCACGCGCAGCGTGATGCGGCCATCCTGCGGCAGGCGTTTTTCGGCGATGTCCATCTGCGCCATGATCTTGATGCGCGAGATCAGCGCGCCGTGCAGCGCCTTCTTGGGCTTGACGATGTCGCGCATGGCGCCGTCCACGCGCAGCCGCACGACGGAGCTCTGCTCGAAGGCCTCGATATGGATGTCCGACGCGCCTTCGCGCGCGGCCTGGGTCAGCAGCGCGTTGATCATGCGGATCACCGGCGCGTCGTCCTCGGCCTCCAGCAGGTCTTCCACGGCGGGCAGTTCCTGCATCAGGCGCGACAGATCCACTTCGCCCTCGACCTCGCCGACCACCTGCGCGGCGGAGCCCTCGTTGCCGGCATACGCCTGCGACAGCGCCTGGCGCAGGTGCTCGGCCGCGACCGTGACCCAGTCTTCGACGCCGAAGGTGCGGGCCGCCTCGGCGATCGCCTCGGGCGGCGTTTCCTCGCACACCCACGCGGTGGGCGGGCCTTCCGCGCGCGCGATCAGCAGCAGCCGCGCGGCGCGCGCCCAGCCATAGGGCACCAGGCGCGCCGACACGCCGGCGGGCAGGGTGGGCGGGGTGGGCGGCGCGGGGCCGGCTCCGGCGGCGGTGGCGTTCATCCGTTGTCTCCGGGGCGCGCGGCATCCGGCGCGGCTGGGGATGGCGCGGCCGGTGCCTCATGCTCGCGCGGCGGCGGCAGCATCAGCGACGAATCGGTGGCCTGCGGCCGCGCGGGCACCGGCGTGCGCCTGTTGCCGAGCTCCAGCGGCGAGGTCGGCGGCATGCCGTCGGCCTGCGGCAGCCGCGGCGTGTCGTCGTCGCGCACGAACCAGTTGTCGGTGGGCGCGCGCGCGCCTTCGCCGCGCATGTAGTCGTAGCGGGTCATCACCACGTCGCGCGCGGCTTGCGGCGAGCGCATGATCACGGGCCGCAGGAACACCATCAGGTTGGTCTTCCTGCGCTGCTTGTTCTCGTAGCGGAACAGGCCGCCGATCAGCGGGATGTCGCCCAGCCCGGGCACCTTCTGCACGCCTTCGTTGTAGCTGTCCTGCATCAGGCCGCCGAGCACGATGACGTCCCCGGCATCGACCATCACCGCCGTTTCCAGCGCGCGCTTGTTGGTGGTGGGACCGTTGACGCCGCCCGGATCGATCACGTCCGAGGTCTCCTGGTAGATCTGCATCCTGACGCTGTCGCCGTCGGTGATCTGCGGGCGCACGCGCAGCGTCAGGCCCACGTCCTGCCGCTCGATGGTCTGGAACGGCGTGACGGAGGCGGACGAGCCGGTCTGCGCGTAGGACCCGGTGACGAAGGGCAGGTTCTGGCCGACGATGATGTGGGCCTCCTCGTTGTCCATCACCATCAGGTTGGGCGTGGACAGGATATTGACGCCGCTCTGCTTCGAGAGCGCGCGCAGCAGCACGTTCAGGCCCAGCTTGCTGCTGAGCACGCCGATGTTGAGGCCGCCCGCGCCCGGCAGGCTCGACGCCAGGCCGGCCAGGATGCCGCCGCCCGCGGCCGTGTCGGCGCCCACGTTGACGATGTTCTGGCCGCCGCTGCCGAAGTTCGTGCCGCCGAACGCGCGGCCGTTCTGCGCCTGCCACTGGATGCCCAGCTCGGCGGCGTTGTCGGAGGTGATCTCCACGATCATCGATTCCACGTAGACCTGCGCGCGGCGGGTGTCGAGCTCGTCGATCAGCGCGCGCAGGTTGCGGTACACCGGCTCGGACGCGGTGATCAGCAGCGAGTTGGTGGCCGGGTCGGCCTGGATGGTGCCGCCCGTGGTGGACTGGCTGGCGTTGCCGCCGCTGTTGAAGCTGCCGCTGCCGAGCCCGCTGGCGCTGCCCGATCCTCCCGATGTGCCCGATGTGCCGAGGCCACCCGACGAGCCCAGGCCGGACGACGAGCTGCTCGTGCCGGAGGGCAGGGGCGGCATCGACGGATACGACGCCTGCAGGGCCGTGGCGGGCGCGGCCGCGCCCTGGCCGCCGCCGGCCCCGGACGACTGCATGGAGAGCGTGGCGTCCGCCGCCACCAGCGCGCGCAGCGTCTGTGCCAGCGTGACCGCGCTGGCGTTCTTCAGCGGCACCATGTACATGTTGCCGGGCCGCGTGGAGCGGCGGTCCAGCCGTTCCACCAGCGCCTTCGCCTGCCGCATGCGCTCGGGGCTGGGCGCGCGGATCAGCAGCGTGTTGCTGCGCGGCTCCGCCACCACGGCAATGCGTGGCGCGCCGCCTTCGCCGCCGGAGCCGCCCGAGTTGCCTGCCGACCCGGCGCTGCCACCGGTGCCGCCGCCGCTGCCGCCGTCGAGCATGCGCTGCAGCAGCACGGCCACGTCGCTGGCCACGGCGTTTTCCAGCGCCACCACCTCCACCTCGCCGCCGGGCGTGCCGCGGTCCACCGCCGCGATGATGCCGCCGATGCGCCTGACGTTGTCGGCGTAGTCGGTCACGACGATGGTGTTGTTGTTGGCGTAGGCGTTGATGGTGTTGTTGGCGGAGATCAGCGGCCGCAGCACGGGCACGAGGCTGGTGGCCGATTCGCGGGACAGGCGGAACACGCGCGTGATGACCTGGCCGCCGCTCGCCTCCGCGTCGCCGCCGCCGGCGCCGGTGACGATGGGCATGCCCTGCAGCTTCGCGTCCGCCTCCGGCAGGACCTTGACGGTCCTGCCGTCCGCCACCATCGCGTAGCCCTGCAGCCGCAATGCCGACTGCAGCATGCGCATGGCGTCCGCGGTGCCGAGCGGCTGGTCCGAGGACAGGCTGACGGTGCCCTTGACGCGCGGATCGACGAACACGGTCTTGCCGTCCGCGCCGGCGATGGCCTGCACCACCTGCGAGATGTCCGCGTTGTCGAAGTCCAGCGTGACCTGGCGGGCGGCGGCCTGCGCCGCGGGCATGGCGGCGCTCAACAGCAGCGCGGTGGCGAGCGGCAACACGTGGCGCGAGGGGATGCGGGCGAGCGGCATGGTCGGTAGCGGATTGCCGTAACGCGCCTGCTATGCGCCCGGCCGGCGTGAATCGGGCGCCCCGGGGACCGCACGAAACTGCTTGCGGATACCCCGGGGCGCGGTGCATCGCCTAAGGTATCGGCGCATTGCGGCACAACCGTGGCGGCGTCGGGGAAGGTTCTGTCATGAAGTCATCACGACGCGCGTGCCGCCGCCCGCCGCGGCGTTTGAAGCGAGAGCGCGATGTGGAAATCTTTTCCCGCGCGGCGGCGCCGGAAGCGGGCCGCGCGCTACGGCATCAGGCGTTGCCGTTCTCGTTGCCGCACGGCGATGGCGCGGGCCGCTCCGCTTCGTGGGCGCGGTTTTCCGCGAGCAGGGTCATGACTTCCCGCCACCACGAGGCGGACACCAGGTAGGCATGCGGGCGCTGGTGCTTGACCACCAGCACCGGCTGCTCTTGCGCGGCCTGCAGGGCCCGCGATGGATTGGCGCTGAATTTGGTGACATTAATGACCCACTGATTTTCCGTCATGCTTTTTCCCTATTTTTATCAAGACGAAACCGCGGCCGCTTGTAGCGGCAGCGGTGAATGGAGTCCGGAAAACGGAAGGCGATGACCGGCGATATGCTGAATTGCCCCGTCTCATTGCCGATTCACGTGTTCGCGCCTGAGGATATGGGCTTGCGCCGACTCGCGGGAAAGACCCCCGGCAAGCACAGCGATAATGCGTTGCCAGTGGCTCCCGGCGAATCGAGGCGGCGCATTGCTGCTGCATTGCACAGATCACGGATCATGCTATGCGAGCCCTATGTCGGAATCGTTACACATTCTTCTTAGACGGTGCCATATATCGTTCCCAATGCGCGCGCGCGTTGTCGCCACGTGGCGTGGCCGCGCGTCTCCCCCCAATGGGAGGGGGGTAGCGCCATGTGTCGCGCGATGGGCAGCGCGATGGGCAGCGTGACGGGCAACGCCAGCGGCAGCGTCAGGGGCGGCGCCCGAGCGCGGGCAGGTAGACGGGCCGTTGCGGCGGACGCTGCGCATTGACCGACGAGCCGAAGGTATTGCCCATCCGGTTGGCGGTGGCCGAGTAATTGAACATGCCTGCCTGGTTCGATGGCAGGCCCGCGAGCTGTTCGCTCAGTGCGCCCGCGGCCGGCTTGTTGCCGCCCCTGGCGCCGCCTCTTGCCGCCTGCTCGAGCCTGTCGTTCAGGCATGCCAGCGCGGGCGCGCGCTGGCCGTTCACCTCGACGCTGACGCATGGCACGGTGTCTTCCGCCGGCCGCGGCGCGCCGGAAATCTGCCCAGATTCCGCAACAACCACGTCACCGTGCGCCGTAAGAATCGCCGCAATCGCAAATGCATGAAGTCGTTTCAACGCTGCGCTCCCAGAAATTTCCTGGCTGGATTGCCTGAGTATCGGCACCCGCCGGCCGCCGTGGACCGTCGTTGAGAGAAACGCTACAGGAGGTCCACCGTGATGCGCAAGCTGATCTTCGTTGTTCCCCGTGCCATTGCCGGCGCGGCGCTGTTCTCGGTACTTGCCGTGGCACCCGGCACCGTCGTGGCCGCCGACAAGATCGTCGCGCAGAGCGGCAAGGCCAGTGTCACGCAGGCGGAGCTGGAGACGTTCCTGCGCGCGCTGGACGCGCCGTCGCGCGCCCGGCTCGCGGCGGACAAGCCCACGCTGGAGCGGCTGGTGCAGAGCCGCCTGGCGCAGAAGAGCGTGCTGGCCGAAGCCGAATCCAAGGGCTGGGCCAGGCGCCCGGAAGTCGCCGCGATGGTGCTCGACGCGGAGCAGTCGGTCATCGTGCGCAGCTATCTGGAATCGGTGACGCAGCCGCCGCAGGGGTATCCGTCGGACACCGAGATCAAGGCGGTGTACGACGCCAGTCCCGCCGCCTTCACCGCGCCGAAGCTGTACCACGTGGCGCAGATCTACGTGGCGGCCGAGGGCGACGAGGCGGCGCGCGCCAACGCGCGCAAGGAAGCCGAGAGCATCGCGCGCCAGGCGCGCGGCGCCGGCGCCGATTTCGCGGCGCTGGCCAGGGCGCGCTCGCAGGAGCCGCGCTCGGCCGCGAACGGCGGCGATACCGGCTGGCTGCCGGAGACGGAGATGCTGCCCGAGATCCGCGCCGCGGTGGTGGCGCTGAAGCCGGGCGCGGTGTCCGAGCCGGTGCGTTCGCCCACCGGCCTGCACGTGCTGAAGCTGATCGCGGTGCGCGAGGCCGGGCTGCGCCCGCTCGACGAAGTCAGGGAGCCGCTGCGCGCGAAGCTGCGCCAGCAATACCAGAGCGACGCCGCGCAGGCCTACCTCAAGCAGCAGACCGCGGCGTCGGCCGCCAGCGTGGACCAGTCCGCGCTGGACAGCGTCATCTCGGCGGTGCGCTGAACGCGGGACGGGCCGGCGGGGCCGGCCATGCCAGGGCGGCCAGCCGCCAGCCTGCCGGCGTTGCCGGACAACAAAAAAGGGTAGGGGTATGAAGACATCCCGGACACACGGGATCGGGGCCCGCGCGCGCCGACGCAGGGCGGGGGCGGTGCTGCTGGCGCTCGCCGCGGCGGCCGCGCAGGCCGCGGCCGCGGCGGAGCCGGCCGCACAACCGGGCGCCCAGCCGGCCGCGAGCGAGCCGCGCCGGTTCGACGTCAACGAATACGTGGTGCGCGGCAACACCATGCTCGACGAGGGCGACATCGAGGACGCGGTGGCGCCGTTCCTGGGGCCGTCGCGCACCGCCGACGATGTCGAAGGCGCGCGCGCCGCGCTGGAATTGCGCTACCAGAAGCGCGGCTACCAGTCCGTGGTGGTGGAACTGCCCGAGCAGCGCGTGGCCGGCGGCGTGGTGCTGCTGCAGGTCGGCGAGACGCGCGTGGGACGCCTGCGCGTGGTCGGCGCCGAGCACTATTCCCCGGCCGCGGTGCGCGACGCGGTGCCGTCGCTGGCCGAGGGCAAGGTGCCCGACTTCAATGCCGCGCAGAAAGAGCTGACCGCGCTCAACGCCTCGCCCAACCGCCAGGTCGTGCCGATGGTGCGCCCGGGCTCGCTGCCGCAGACCGTGGACGTGGAGCTGAAGGTGGAGGACCACCGGCCGCTCAGCGGCAGCGTGATGCTCAACAACGACCACAGCGTCGACACGCACGCGCTGCGCGCCTCGGCCACCATCGGCCATGACAACCTCTGGCAGATGGGGCACCAGGCATCGGTGACGTTCTTCGGCGCGCCGCAGGACCTGAACGAGGCGCGCGTGTGGTCGTTCAGCTATCTCGCGCCGTTCGCGGGCACGCCGTACAGCGTGCAGGCCACCGGCTATGTCTCGGACAGCAACGTGGCCACCACGGGCGGCACCAGCGTGCTGGGCAAGGGCAAGGTGTTCGGCATCCAGGGCAACTACGCGCTGCCGCCCGCGGGCGACTGGTCCGGCTCGCTCGGGCTCGGCATCGACTTCAAGGACATGGACGAGGCGGTGTCGCTGGGCGGGGCCGCGTCCAACGTGCCGTTGCGCTACCTGCCGCTGACGCTGTCGTTCAATGCGTACCGCTTCGGCGAGCGCTCGCAGAGCTCGGCCGCGCTTGCGCTGACAGGCGGTTTCAACGGCTTCGGCGTGGGCAGCGGGTGGGCCGAGTACGGCGCCAAGCGCTACCGCGCCTCGCCGGACTTCATCTACCTCAAGGGCGACGGCACGCACACGCAGACGCTCAAGGGCGGCGTGGAGCTCTATGCGCGCGGCGCCTTCCAGGTGGCATCCGGCGCGCTGGTCTCCGGCGAGCAGTTCGCCGCCGGCGGCGCGACCAGCGTGCGCGGCTATTACTCGGCGGAGGCCACCGCGGACGATGGCCTGCTCGCCTCGCTGGAGGTGCGCTCGCCGTCGTACGCGGACTGGCTGTGGCCCGGTGTCGACGAATGGCGCGTCTACGGCTTCTTCGATGCCGCCACGCTGAAGCTGCGCGACCCGCTGCCGGAGCAGCGCCGCAGCTACACGCTGCTCGGCGTGGGCTTCGGCTCCAGCATCCGGCTCTTCCGGAACGTCACCGGCAAGCTCGACGTGGGCTGGCCGTTGCGCGACGCGCAGCGTACCGAGGCGGGTTCCCCGACCGTCAACTTCAACCTTCGCACTACTTTTTGATGGGGCCGGCGCGCACCCAACGGAGCACTGTTATGCGTAAATTGCTGCTATCCCTCGCCATGCTCGGTGCCTGTCTGCCGCAGGTGGCACAAGCCTGGTGGCAACAGGACTGGTCCTTCCGCAAGCCGGTCTCGGTCGATACCACGCCCAAGGGCGCCAACATCGCGGAGCCGCTCGGACGCATGCCGGTGCTGGTGCGCCTGCACGCGGGCAACTTCCAGTTCGACGCCGTGCAGGACAAGGGCGGCGACCTGCGCTTCGTCGCGGCCGACGACAAGACCCCGCTCGCGCACCAGGTCGAGCAGTTCGATTCCCTGCTGGGCATGGGGCTGGTCTGGGTGGACATGCCGGCGGTGCCCGGCGGCGCGCGCCAGGACATCTGGATGTACTACGGCAACGCCAAGGCCCCGCAGGCCGGCGGCGCGTCGCCGTTCGACGCCGACTACACGGCGGTCTATCACTTCGACGGCGCGGCGGGCACGGCGTCGGCCGACGCCACGGCGTACCACAACAACGCGCAGGCCGGCGTGCCGGTGGGCGAGGGCCTGATCGGCCAGGCGGCGAAGCTGGACGGCAAGGCGGGCATCGCCCTGCCCGCCAGCGATTCGCTGCGCGTGGCCGCCGGCGGCGCCATGACGTTCGGCGCGTGGGTGCGCGCGGACGCCGCCGCGAACGGCGTGCTGTACGCGCGCCGCGAGGCCGGCAACGCGCTGCTGGTGGGCCTGGCCAACGGCGTGCCCTATGTGCGCGTGGGCCAGCAGCAGGCCGCGGCCAGCGAGCCGCTGGGCGCGCAGCAGTGGACCCACGTGGCGATGACCGCGGGCGGCGGGCAGGTCGCGCTGCTGGTCAACGGCCGCGAGGTGGCGAAGGTGGCCGCCGCGCTGCCGGCGTTTGCCGGCGCGGCCATGATCGGCGCCGACCCCGCGGGCGAGTTGCCGGGCTTCGCGGGCCAGCTCGACGAGGTGCGCATCTCGCGCGTGGCGCGGCCCGCCGCGCTGCTGGCCGCGGAGGCCGCGATGCAGGGCAGCGACTCGAAGCTGCTCGCCTACGGCCCCGACGAAAAGCAGGCCGGCAGCGGCTTCGGCGAGATCGGCTTCATCCTGACCAACGTGCCGGTGGACGCATGGGTCGTGATCGGGCTGCTGGCCGTCATGGCCGTGCTGTCGTGGTGGGTCACCTACGTCAAGGCCACCTACGTGAGCCGCGTGTCGCGCGCCAATGACGAATTCATGGCGCAGTTCCGCAAGGTCGGCCACCGGCTCGAGGCGCTGGCGGAATCGGTGCCGGCCAACCCGGGCCTGTCCCGGCGGCTGGCCGATTCCACGCTGTACCGGCTGTACCAGGTGGCCGTGGGCGAGCTGCGCAGCCGGCGCGAGCAGGACGGCAACAAGGCCGTGGCCGCCGAGACCATCGAGGCCATCCGCGCGTCGATGGACGCCACGCGCGTGCGCGAGAACCAGCGCCTGAACCGTGGCCTGGTGCTGCTGACCATCTCGATCTCCGGCGGGCCGTACCTGGGCCTGCTGGGCACGGTGGTCGGCATCATCCTGGTGTTCGCGGCGGTGGCGCTGGCGGGCGAGGTCAACATCAACGCCATCGCGCCCGGCATCGCGGCCGCGCTGGTGGCTACCGTGGTGGGCCTGTTCGTCGCCATTCCGGCGCTGTTCTCGTACAACTACCTGCTCACGCGCAACAAGAACGTGAGCGCGGACATGGACGTGTTCGTGGACGAATTCGTCACGCGCCTGGCCGAGCTCCATGCAGGCAGCGAGAGCGAGGTGGCGCAGGCCGAGGCCGGCGGCCACATGGACCGCCTCGTGGGCGAGCTGATGCGCCGCTTCGCGGAAGCGGGCCTGGTGCCGGCCCGGCAGGCGGGGGCGGGCGGCGTGGGCATGGCCCCGTCCGCCCGCGCCGGCGAGCGCGGCCCCGGTGCCGGCGCGCTCTGAGGGGAATCCATCATGGCCGCCACGCACGACGACGACAAGCCCTACGACGACATCAACATCACGCCGCTGCTGGACCTGGCGTTCGTGCTGCTGATCATCTTCATCCTGATGACCACGGCCGCGGTGCAGGGCATCAAGGTGGACCTGCCCAAGGCGAGCGCCTCCGCCAGCCTGTCCGAGCAGAAGATCAAGGCCATCACCGTGACCGACTCGGGCCAGGTCTACCTGGACGCGTTTCCGGTCACGCTGGCGGAGCTGGAGGACCGGCTGCGCGCGCAGCGCGCCCAGACGCCGGACTTCCCGGTCATCGTCAAGGGTGACGCCGCGGTGCAGTACCGCAAGGTCATCGAGGTCCTGGACCTGCTGCGGCGGCTGGAGCTGCAGCAGGTGGGCCTGGTGACAGGCAAGCCAGCCAACTAGGCCGCGTCATGGAACAGCAGCCGTACGACGATCGCGAGGCCGCGCCACGGCGGCGCTGGCGCGGACCGCTGGCCGGCGCCGTGGCAGCGCTGGCGCTGGCGCTGGCCGGCTGGGCGCTCTGGAAATGGGCGGGCGATACCGCGTCCGCGAGAAAGGAGGCGCCGCGGCTGCCGCCGATGGTCTCGCTGCCGCCCCCGCCGCCTCCGCCCCCGCCCGAGCAGAAGCCGCCGGAGCCGGTCAAGCAAGAACGCATCCGCACGCCGGATCCCAAGCCGATGGAGCCGGCACCCAGGCCCGCGGAAGCGCCCAGGCCGGCCAACGACGCGGCGCAGAGCGTGACCATGAACGCCGACGCGCAGGCCGGCGCGGGCGGCATCCAGGTCGGCAGCGGCGACGGCATGGGCAGCGGCGGCGCCGGCCGCGCGGGCAACGCGACGTATGGCCAGTACCTGGCCTACGCGCTGCAGCGCGCCGTGCAGCAGAACCCGGCCACCGCGCGGCTCGCGTTTCCGCAGGTGATGGTGAACATGTGGATGGACGAGAGCGGGCGCATCACGCGCGTGGAGCTGGTGCGCTCGACGGGCAGTGCGGCCACCGACGAAGCGCTGCTGGCGGCGCTGCGCGCGCTGGGCCGCGTGGACGAGCGGCCGCCGGCGGGCCTGAGCTTCCCGGCCCGCGTGGTGATGCAGGCGCGGCGCCCGTGACGCGCCGCCGGGACCCGGGCCGGACATGAGAGAGATCCTTGAGGAGAGAGCAATGAATCAGTGCAAGGCATCGCGCCTTCGCCATCCGGTGCTGCGGCCGCTGGCCGCCGCCCTGACGCTTGCGGCGTGCTGCCAGCAGGGCCATGCGCAGGGCACCGTGCCCCCGGCATCGGCGGACGTCACGCAGAACCTGATCCGCATCCTGGTCATGCGCGGGACGCTGACCCGGGAGGAAGGCGAAACGCTGCTGGCGCAGGCCCGCGCGGCGGCGCAGCCGCCGGCCGCGGCCGGGCCGGGGGCCGCAGGTGCGGCGGCGGGCGTGGCGGCGGGAGCGGGGGCCGCGACCGTGGCCGCCGCGGCCGGCGGCGCGCAGCCGGGCGACGTGCGCGTGCCCTATGTCTCGCCGCGCGTGCGCCAGCAGATCCGCGACGAGGTCAAGGAAGAGGTCATCGCGCAGGCGAAGGAGGAACACTGGGCCACGCCCAACACGTTCCCCGACTGGGTCTCGCGCATCACCCTGTCCGGCGACGTGCGCGTGCGCTACCAGGCCAACCTGTACGGCGGCGGCAATGCGCCGACCGTCGACTACGCGGCCGTCAACGCCAACGGCCCGGTCGACTTCGGCCCCTCGGCCAACTCGCTGCCGCCGCTGCTCAACACCGACAAGAACCGCACCGACCTGCTGCGCCTGCGCGCGCGGCTGGGCGTCACCGCCGCGGTCTCCGACGACCTGACCGCGGGCATCCGCATCGGCACCGGCAGCAGCAACGGGCCGGTGTCGACCACGCAGACGCTCGGCGGCGGTTTTGCCAAGAAGAGCATCTGGCTGGACCAGGGTTATCTGGACTACCGTTTCACCGATGCGTTCCACGTCACCGCCGGCCGCTTCGGCAACCCGTTCTATGGCCTGGACAACAACGACCTGGTGTTCTCCAACGACCTGAACTTCGACGGGATTGCCGGCGCCTGGCGCAAGTCCGTCGGCACGCGCGGCGTCACGGCGTTCGTGACCGGCGGCGCGTTCCCGGTCAACTACAGCGACGACAATTTCCCCTCGAACGCGCAGGAAAAGTCGGACAGCCGCAACCAGTGGCTGTTCGCGCTGCAGGCCGGCGCGGAATGGAAGCTGGCCGGCGGGGACCGCTTCAAGGGCGCGGTGGCGTATTACCACTTCACCGACATGCGCGGCCAGTTCTCGCAGCCGTGCCTGACGTCCTCGCCTTCCTGCGACACCGACAATTCGCGCCCGGCGTTCATGCAGAAGGGCAACACGCTGTTCGGGCTGCGCAACAACGTGCCGGTGAACGTGAACGACACCTCGAACCCGCAGTTCTTCGGGCTGACCCAGAATTTCCGCCCGCTCAACATAACGGGGCAGTGGGACACGCATGTGTTCGGCGGGCTGCCGTTCAGCTTCCAGGCCAGCTACGTGCGCAACCTGGCGTACAACAAGGACCGCCCGTTCTCCGACCCGCGCTCCTACCCGGCCAACCACTACGAAGGCGTGGACGGATCGACGCCGCTGAGCGAGTACAAGGACAAGTGGCGCAGCGGCCCGAACGGCTACCTGGTGCGGGCCATCTTCGGCAACCAGGCGGTGTCGGCGCGCGGGCAGTGGAATTTCATGATGGGCTACAAGTACCTGGAGCCCGATGCGGTGCCGGACGGCTACACCGACCCGGATTTCCGCCTGGGCGGCACCAACGCGCGCGGCTATTTCCTGGGGGCGGCCTACGGCATCGACAAGAACGCCTGGCTGCAGGCGCGCTGGCTGAGCGGGCGCGAGGTCTATGGCGACCCGTTGTCCATCAACGTGCTGATGCTCGAACTGAACGCCAAGTTCTGAGGTAGACCATGCTGCAATCACGGATGAGGAACGGGGCGCTGGGCGTGGCCGCCGCGGCATGGCTGCTTGCCGTGCCCGCGCCGGCCGGCGCCCAGGCGCAGCCGCAGGGCACGCTGGAAGATCGCCTGCGCACGCAGCTGCGCGCGCTCAACGCGCAGAACCAGCAGATGCAGGCGGAGCGCGCCACGCTGCAGGCGACGCTGCGCGCGGCCGAGGAAGGCAAGGCGGCGGCGGCCAGGGAGCTGGCCGAAGCGCGGGCCGAGCTGGAAGCCAGCCGCGGCCGGGCGCAGGGGCTGGCGGCGAGGCAGCGCCAGGTGGAGGAGAGCGCCGCCGAGCGGACGCGCCAGGCCGATGCCGCGCGCGACGAGCAGCAGCGGGCGGCGCGCGGGCTGCAGCAGCAGCTTGCGGCGATGACGCAGGAGCGCGGCCGCGCGCTCGACGCGCAGCGCGAACGCGACGCGCAACTGGAGCGCTGCGGCGCGATGAACGCGCGGCTGCAATCCATCGGCAAGGAAATCCTCGATGCCTACGAGCATTTCGACGTGGCCGACGCGGTCGCCTTTCGCCATCCCTTCGCGGCGGGCGCGCGCGTGAAGCTGGAGACGCAGGCCCAGGCCTACGGCGATGCGCTGTACGAGAACAAGTTCGATCCGCGCGGCGTGGCGGCGCTGTCCGCGCCATCCGCCGCGCCATCCGCCGCATCACCCGCCGCGCCGTCCGCGCCATCCGCTGCCGGCGCCGCCCACTGATCCGGGACACGTCATGAACGATATCAGGATACTGTCCGCCGTCGATGCGGACGAACTGGCCGCCGCCATCCGCGCGGCCGGCTGCGCCGTGACCACGACCGAGCGCGATGGCAAGACCCAGTTGCACAGCGCCAGCCAGGGCGTGGGCTTCCAGGTGCTGTGGGGCAATGCCGCGGAGACCGGCGGCCACGTCGATTTCACGCTGAGCTGCGCGCTGCGCGTCAGCGGCGGCGAGGTGCCGCGCGCGCTGCTGGACGGCTGGCAGCGCGGCAAGCGCTTCGCGCGGCTGGCCACGCACGGCGAGCTGATCGTGCTCGAGATGGATGTGGTGCTCGCCGGCGGCGTGACCCAGGCCCATCTAGAGGCCATGCTGCGGCTGTGGGTGATGATGACCGGCGAATTCCTCATCCACCTGCGCAACACGGCGGCGCAGGCCGACCCCGCGGGCGGGTCCTGAGCGCCGTCAGGCCGGAGCGCGCGCTCCCATGTACAGCAGGCCGCCGGTGTCGTTGCGCACGGTCAGCAGCACCTGCCCGCCGACCATCGCGAGCTCGCCGTTGAGCGTCCGCCCGTTGAGCGAGCAGCCGCGCGGGCCGGCGATCCGCACCGCGACGGCATGGCATCCGGGCGCGTCGCACGGAGCGACGCTGGCCTGCACCGAGCAGTTGCCGGGAACCCGGGCCGAGAGCTGCCAGCCGGCGCCGGGCGTCTCGCCGGCGGTGATCGACACCTTCAGCGGCCCCGCCTCCTGGCAAGCCTCGACGCGGCCCGCGTACTGGCCCGCCGGCGTCTCGCGCGGGAGGTCCAGCGTGTCGACCGAGCTGAGCACGAACAATTCGTCGTCCGCGCCATCCCGGCTGATGCGCAGTCGCAGGTCGCCCGGGGACAGGCATGCCACCGAGATCTCCACGGGCCGCGTCACGCCATCGAACGGCACGTACTCGGTGGCGCCGCCGGCGTGGTCCAGGTAGACGAACGCGCTGGGCTGCCCGGCCCGCTCCCCGAATGCGACGATGCCCACGTGGGACGTGCCGCGCAACACCGCCACCGCATGCCGCATCCTGTTGCTTGTTCCCCTGAAAACTTCCGGCATGACCGCGTGCACGACCTGTTCCATATTGATTTCCATAACCGTCTGGCGCGCCAATATTGCCAGAATTAAACGTTATTTATACCTGAAATAAGCGAAATAATCGCGCTCGGCCTACAGGTAGTTCACGTTTGATACAGCACGTGGTTGACAGGGCGTGAAGCGGATTTGCGTATGTGACTAATTTACAACCTCATGGCTGGCGGGAACGCGCGCGGCTTGCCGGCGGTGCGCCATGACGGTGCGCATGACAGTGCCGTGCGGCGCGGCGGCGCGGGGAAGGGCACCGGCCTGGTGGCCGCGCGGAGCGAAGCCGGCAGGCGCGTTGAAACGCCGGGCAGGCCGTGCCCGCGGGTTCGGGATTTGCGCGAGGTGATGAAAGGGCGGCCGGCGCGGGCCCGGCTCGCGGGTCAGCCCGCCCGCAGCGCCCGGATCGCCGCCGGCGCGCCGTGCAGGAACATGTCGACCTGCTGGCGGATGACCGCGTCCACGTTGGCCGGCACCTTCAGGCCGTAGACCCACTTGCGCACGCCGATATAGAAGATGGCCGCATGCAGGCTCCAGATCATCTCGATCTCGGCCTCGGTTTCCGCCGCGTTGCGCGGGGCGGCGATGCCGAAGGCTTCCCGGACCTCGGCCAGCACGGGCAGGAACACCTTGCTGCGCAGCTTGCTGAGGTATTTGTTGTTGATGCCCTCGTGGGTCAGGCCGGCGAAGATGAACAGGCGGATCCATTCCTCGCGCAGAATCACCGAGGCATAGTCGAGGTAGAACGCCTGGAGCCGCTCGGCCAGCGGCTTCGCGCGGTCGGCGATCTGGCGGTCCCAGTCGGGGCGCCACTGGAACACCTCGTGGTAGACCCGGTCGATGAGCGCCTCCTTGCTCTCGAAATAGCGATAGAGCAGCGGCTGGGTGACGCCGATCTGGCGGGCCAGCTCGCGCGTGCTGCCGCCGAAGCCGTTGCGCGTGAAGTGCTCGATGGCCTTCTCGACGATCTGCTGTTCCCGTTCCTCGGGCAGCAACCGCCGCGTGCCCTTGCTGGCGGTCTCGTCCGGAGTGGGGGTGGCGGGTGGCTCCATGACTGTCTCTCTCGGCTTCCGGCATGCGGATGATGTCCGGATTCTACCAATCGCCCGATAAACGAAAAGGCGGGGAGCGTGTTCGCCTATCTGTCCCCCCGCCTTGCCCCCCCGCCTTGCGCCATGCCGCCCGGGTCAGGCGCCGGGTTTGCCGGCGATGCCGAGTTCGCAGTCCACGCGCTGGTTCTGGTAGGCATCGCGCTCCCAGGCGCCGCGCGCGGAGCGGTCCGTCACCGAGAACGCATAGATGCCGGCGAACGCCACCAGCATCGAGAACAGCGCCGGATACTCGTACGGATAGATGGCCGCGGCGTGCCCCAGCACCTGCACCCACACCGTCGGGCTCAGGATCGTGAGGACGACCGCGGTGACGAGCCCGAGCGTGCCGCCGGCCACGGCGCCGCGCGTGGTCAGGCCGCGCCAGTAGACCGAGAGCAGCAGCACCGGGAAGTTGGAGCTGGCGGCGATCGAGAACGTCAGGCTGACGATGAAGGCGATGGTCTGCTTCTCGAACAGGATGGCGAGCAGGATCGACAGCACGCCCAGCACCAGCGTGGTGACGCGCGACACGCGCATCTCTTCCCGGTCGGTCGCCTTGCCCTGGCGCAGCACCGTGGCGTAGAGGTCGTGCGAGATCGCGGAGGAGCCCGCCAGCGTCAGCCCGGCCACCACGGCGAGGATGGTCGAGAACGCCACCGCGCAGATGAAGCCCAGGAACACGTTGCCGCCCACCGCATGCGCCAGGTGCACCGCCACCATGTTGACCCCGCCGATCACGGCGCCGGCGCCGTCGTGGTACCGCGGCTCGCGGGCCACCAGCGCGATGGTGCCGAAGCCGATCACGATGATCAGCGCGTAGCCGGTGCCGACGATGCCGGTGGCGTAGAGCACGCTCTTGCGCGCGGCCTTGACGTTGCCGACCGTGAAGAAGCGCATCAGGATGTGCGGCAGGCCGGCCGTGCCGAAGATCAGCGCCAGCCCGAGCGAGACCGCCGACACCGGGTCCGAGACCAGGCCGCCGGGACGCATGATGGCGTCGTGCCTGCCGTGCGCCGCGATGGCGTGCTCGAACAGGCTGTTCAGGCTGAAGCCGAAGCGGCTCATGACCATGAACGCCATGAACGCGCAGCCGGCCAGCAGCATCGCCGCCTTGATGATCTGGATCCACGTGGTGGCCAGCATGCCGCCGAAGAACACGTACACCACCATCAGCACGCCGACCAGCACCACCGCCGAGGTGTAGTCGAAGCCGAACAGCAGTTCCACCAGCTTGCCGGCGCCCACCATCTGCGACACCAGGTACAGCAGCACGATCACCATCGAGCTCGAGGCCGAGAACGCCCGGATCGGGCGCTGCCGGAGGCGATAGGAGAGCACGTCGGCGAGCGTGTAGCGCCCCAGGTTGCGCAGCGGCTCGGCGATCAGGAACAGGATGATCGGCCAGCTTGCCAGGAACCCGATCGAATAGATCAGGCCGTCGTAGCCGCTGGTGAAGACCAGCGCGGAAATGCCCAGCAGCGAGGCGGCGGACATGTAGTCGCCGGCGATCGCCCAGCCGTTCTGCATGGCGGTGATCCTGCCGCCGGCGGCGTAGTGATCGGCCACGCTGTGGTTGCGCCTGGCGGCCCAGCGCGTGACGGCGAGCGTGGCGGCGACGAACGCCACGAACATCGCGATGGCGATCATGCTCATGCCCTGGCCCACCGGCGACGTCGCCGCCAGGGCGGGGCCGGCCGCGGTCAGCACGGTGAGCGCGGTGAGTGCGGTCAGCATGCGGTTCATGGCTGCGCTCCCTTGCGGATGTCCGCGATCATGCCGTCGTAGACGGTGTTGGTGCGATGCACGTAGATGGCCACGAGCGCGAACGTGAACGCGAACATGCCGAAGCCGACCGGGATGCCGACGCTCATCGGCTGGCCCGCCACCAGTTGCCGGGCCAGCAGGTCGGGGCGGAACGCCAGCGTGAGGATGAAGCCGAAATAGACCAGCAGCATGGCCGCGGTCAGCGTCCACGAGAAGCGCCGGCGCGCGCGGTGCAGGCGCTCGAAGGCCGGCTGGCCCAGCATGGCGTGCGGTATGACCGGGGCATCGGTCCCGGCGAGATCGAGATGCGCCGGATAGGGGGCGGCTTGGGGCATGGTTGTTGTCTCCGAATGGATGTTGTCCGTGATGGTTCAGAATTGCCGCGACACGGCGGTCTCCCGCATCACCGCCTCCGGCGTGCGGTAGCGCTCCGCCATCGCGCGGTCCTGCTCGCTCCTGAGCTGCGCCTGCATGTAGGCGCCGAGATGGCGCGCGTGCTCGACGACCGCCTGCCCGACCTGGACGCGCTCGGCGCTGTACGCCCGCAGCGCCGCCTCGACGGACCGGTGCGCCGCCAGCGCGCGGGCCAGCGCCACCGCGTCGCCCGCCGCCTTGGTGACGCCCATGCCGCAATGCGGGCGCGCCACGAACGCGGCGTCGCCGAGCAGCGCGATGCGGCCGAAGGCCATGCGCTGCACGGTCAGGTCGTAGATCGGCTGGAACAGCGGCTGGGCGGTGCGCGCCACCACCTCGGCGAACTGCGGCGCCAGCAGCGTGGCGGCGGCGCTCTCCATGTCGGCGAGCACGTCGGCGCGGATCAGGCCCGGCGGGATGCCGGCGCGCCAGCACTTGCCGCTGGCGTCGGTCAGCAGGTCGGCCAGCGCGTCGTCGGGTGTGGCGCGATACCAGACGAAGTTGTAGCGGCGCTGGCCCGGCGCGATGCTGTTGCCGTCGCCGGCGACCGGATAGCCGAGGATCTGCTCGCGGGGCGGCAGGCAGAAGGCAAACTTGCCGAAGATGGCCGCGTGCGTGGCCGGCGACAGCCGGGCCTCGTCGACCAGGCCGCGCCAGGCGATATAACCCGCGTACTCGAGCCGCGCCGAAGGCAGCAACTGCTCGCGCAGGCCCGAGCGGAAACCGTCGGCGGCGACGACGAGGTCGGCGCGGTGCGTCGATCCGTCCTGCAGCGTGACCGTGGCGTGGTCCGCATGCGACTCGACCGCGCTCACGGCGGCGCCGGTGCGGTAGACGCCGGGGAACGCGCGGCCCAGTACGTCGTACATCTTGCCCCAGGCCGTCAGCGTCTGGGGCAGCTCGCGCGCGGACACCGTGGTGCCGTCGCGCGCGAGCGTGACGCGGGTATCGACGCGCACGCCGATGCCGTCGTCGACCGCCACGCCGGCCGCCGCCAGCGCCTCGAACAACTCCGGATGCGTGACGATGCCCGCGCCGCGGCCGGTCAATGCCTCCGGCGTGCGCTCGAAGACTTCGACGTCCCAGCCGTTGCGCGCAAGCAGATTGGCGGCAAACAGTCCGCCCAGCGAGCCGCCGACGACGATCGCCCTGGGTTGCGTGTGCTGCGCGGGATTCATGCCAGTGCTCCAGTCCGTGCCTGCGCCTCTGCGGGCAGGTCCAGGCCCGCCACTTCCCCGGCCGGGTAGTTGAGTTCGATCGTCACGCCCGAGGGATCCTCGATGAAGACCTGGTGCAGGCCGAGGCTCGGCACCGTGCGGTCGCGCCACGCGATGCCCTCCGCGCGCAGCGTCTGCCACATCTGCGCGACGCCGGTGGCCAGGAAGGCGATGTGGTCGAGCGTGCCGGTGCCGGGTTCGGACACCGGCTTGTCGCCAAGATAGGCGGTCAGGCCGGCCGGGTCGTCGGGATCGATGCCGATGATGTGCACGGTGCCGTAGCTACCCTCGTCGCCGCCCATGTAGAGCCACGCGCCGGGAAACGCGAACGGCGGGCGATACCCGCGCCGGAACCCGAGAACACGTTCGTAGAACGCGCACGACCGCTCCAGGTCGGTCGTGCGGATGGAAAAATGTGCGAGCTTGCTCAGCGCCATCGCTGCTCCTTTCAAGTTATCGTTCGATCAGTGATCGGTTGATAAATAATAGGGAGGAAGCTTCGTTGAGCCAAGAGTGAGGAGGATCGGGATTTACCCTGATGCAGAGCGGCGCTATGTTCTCGGAAGTGATGCGGTGCCAGCTTCACAGAGCTCGGCCCTTATCAATCTCTTCCCATATCCGTCCCGGGATTGTTGCCCTATTGGCGCGCGCGTTCCGAGATTCAGCCGGTGGCGAACCTGTTGTTCGAGTGTGTGTTGGACGACACACTCAAGGTCCGCAGCGGCACTCGCCTTGCCCTGGCCCAGGCGGGAATACCCATCGTTTGATCGAGAGTGCTCAGTCGACCGGCTCCATCATCTTGATGCCCTGAGCCGGCCTCCGAAAGCCCGCGTGCCACGACGCGGATGACAAGGCAACCGCGTTCATGATTTCGCGTGAAGTTCGGCATGGGAGAGCAGGCTGCTCGATCGATACGGACACCACGCCGAACCTGTCGTGCCGGCTGTGGCGACCGCGGGCGGGCGTGATCAACCGCTGACGTTGCCCTTCGAGCCGCTGGCGATCAGGCTGGCGCCGCAGGCGGTTTTCATGCCGTGCAGGGCCACGGCCACGCCATCGACATTGAGCGTGCTGCTGCCCTCCACGATAGGGAAGACTCCCTTGCACTTCGGGCAGGAGACCTTGTGGCCGACGCCGGCCATGGGCCTGCCATTGAGGTCGGTTTGCGGAAAGCCTTCCAGCACGGTGCCACCGTGGTCGGTAGTGTCTCCTTGGCGAGCGATATCGGGCATGTCTATCTCCTGGGTTGATGGGCGCAGTGCCGCTCGGCTGGGCGCCCGGGTTGTGTTCACAAGGGCTTGGCGAGAATCCATGTGACGTCGCGCTCCTGAACTTGCGGCAGGGGCGCGCCGTAGGCGAAGGCCTGCGGGCCGGGCGGGGTGTCCTCGCAATGCCATACGCCGTGGTAGGGGCACGGCTGGCCGCTGGTGGCGCGTGCGCCGGGTGGTGTCTGTTCGCTCCAGTACCAACTGACGGGCTGGCCCTGGAGGCTGGGCATCGGGTTGCCCAGAGCCGCGCGGCAGCGCACGGTGGCGTCGCCGGCCATCGGCCAGAGGCCCGCGCGGGTTCGCCGCTGTCGGTGGCGCGCTGGTCGTCGTCCTACTCCCATTGGGTCAGGCCGACAGTGGTGTCGCTGGAAATGGCCGGGAACATCTCGCCCCGGGCGAAGTAGCGGCGTGAGATGCGCCTGGCCGGGGGTGGACCAGAAGTCCACGCCGCTACCGACGGCGAAGCGCAGGTCGGACTGGCTGGGCATGGCGGGCTCCGTGCGCAGGTATCTCCCGTGGAGGATCAGGGCTTGAGGATGCCGTCCAGCGAATGCAGGACGAGATTCGTGGTGTTGCCCAGGCTGGTTGCGAACAAGGCGAAGATGCCGCACAGGAGTACCAGAGCGACGGCCCACGGCGCCCACAGCGGCCACTGGCGGCCGATGCGGTAGCTTCGCGAGGCGATATTGGCCCGCGCGTCGGTCAATTGCTCCGGGGCGTCGCCGCGCAGCGGGCGCAGGGTGTGGTGCAGCCCGGCGATAATGGCGTTGAGCGCTTCCGCCTGGTCGTGCTGCTTGCCGTACTTGCCCTTGAAGCCCAGACACAGGCAGAGGTACTTGAATTCGAGCACGTCACGGTATTTTTCCGGGTCCGTCTGCATGCGCGAGAGCACGGTGAAGAATTTTTCGCCGCCCCAGGTTTCGTTGTGGAAGGTGCTGAGCAATGAGCGCTCGGTCCACGGGGAATGCGCCCCCCATGGGGTGGCCAGTACCGCGTCGTCGATGAAGCTGCACAGGGCGTAGCGGTAGGCGAGTTGTATGGCGCCGTCGTAGCCGAGCTGGCGGACTTCTTCGTCGATCGCGGCGATCTGGTCGCGCACGGTGTCGTACAGTGCGTTGATGTCGTTGAACTCCTGCAGCTGGCGCAGCCGCATGACCAGGCCGAACAGGGGCATGGCGGCATCCGCGAGCGGGTTGATGCTGTATCCGCGCAGGCGAAAGGCGAGATCCGCGTCCCGGTCCAGCTGGGCCACGGTATCGAAGGCGATGTCCTGCTTGCGATCGACCGACGGAGGCGGCGGCGTCCGGTGGTAGCCGCGGTCGCTGTCGATGCTGACGACAGTGGTCATGTCATTGGCTCCTGATCGCCCAGAACTCGAGCTGCAGACCCGGGTAGTCGCCGGAGAGGTGGAAGCCGAAGCCAGCGGTGTTGCGCATCATCTGTTGCCAGCTTGGGTGGGTGCGGTCGAGCTGGAAATAGGTGAACCCGGCGTGGTACGGCAGGTGGCGCGGTGCTACCGGGAGTGGCGCCAGCGGGATGCCGGGCAGTTGCAGGCGGACCAACTCGTTGAGCTTTTCCAGGGAGGCCACCTTGATCTGCTGGAGGAAGAGTTGCCGCAGCTTTTCCACGGGCATCTGCGCGGATACGGCAAGGATGAACTCGGCGCTGTCGAGCAGGGTGCTGTCGGGTATGGCCGCCGTCAGCACGCCGTATTGCTGCTTGACGACGGGCAGCGATACTGCGCGCGGTTGCAGCACCGTGCCCAGGTAGCGGCGCAGCGTGGCTTCCAGCGGCTGCAGCGAGGCGCGGGGGTCATCATGCTGGTAGGCGGCGTACTCTGGCGGCAGGCGGCCGTCCTCCATGAAGGTGGCCAACTCGCCGCAAGCCATGACGAAGGTGCGATAGACCTCTATGGGGTGCGCGTTCGGCTGGTGCGACAGGTGCTGGAATTGCGCGTGCAGGCGGTTGAGCGTTTTCAGCAGCAGGAAATCGGTGACGTCCGCCACGCCGGCCTGACCGGGGGAGCCGATGCGTGCGCCGATGGTGCGGGCGCGCTCGCGCATGAGGGTGGCGATCTCGCTCAGGAATCGCCCCAACGGCGGGATGGCGTGAACCGACAGGCTGGTCGGATAGAACCCATCGTCGAGCAGCAGGCTGCCATCGGGGCGGCGGCCAAGGATGCGCGCCAGGGCGATGCCGGTATAGGCGCTGCGGTCGTCGCGTTCCAGGGCCAGCTTCAGGTTGGGCACGGCCACGTCCACCGCGCGGTCGCTGCCGTTCTCGCTGTGGGTGTCGCGCATCTCTTCGCTGCGCATGACATAGCGGGCGTTGCCGTACCTGCCGGGCCAGCGGATTTCCAGTTCGCCCTCGGACTTGTGCGGCAGCGTCAGGTAGACCGTCTGGTTGTCCGCCGCGTCATCGGCGATGACCAGCGGCTCCGGCGGCGGCTGGTCGTGGGGGATGTCGAACACGGTGCCATCCGGCATGACGCCACGTGCCCGGGTAATGGCGAGCTTGCCGAATGCCAGGAATTCATGATTGATCTGCAACTCGCGAAATCCATGCAGGTACGGGCTGACGCTGGAGACGCGTTCGTTGGCGTGGTTCTCGAGGGCCCGCACGAACTGCTGGAAGTGCTGGGGTTCGAAAAAGGTGCCTTCGCTCAGGACGATGAAATTCTTGCTGGTCATGGTTTCGCTCGTGATGCCACCGGCGGGGTGGCGCGGTAGTCTTCGTCGGTGATGGCGGCAGTGCGCTGGACGGTGGTGGTGCGATTCATTCCGCCTCCGCGCGCAGTGCCTGGTCGTAGTGCTGCTCGAACACTTCCCAGAACAACATCTCGAATCCTCTCTGGCGCGCGGAGGCGAGTTCGTCGTAGTAGTGGACATACATTGTCCAGGCCCGTTCCGACTGCCGGACGCCTTCCTGGTTTGGCTGGTAGCGGCAGAACCGCTCCAGTAGCTGCACCGGGGAGAACGCTTGCAGCAGGGCCGCCAGTCCGGCCTCGATGCCCCGGATCGCCGCGCTCTGGTGCCGGTGAAACTGGTCCAGGCTTTCCTCGATGGCAGTCTTGGGCGGCAGATGCACAAGGCTGCGCTGATTGGAAAACAGTGCCTGCACGGTGTTGGCATAATCCAGGCCCAGGCGCAGCGGGTTGTCTTCGATGGGCTGGTGGGCGCGTCCATGCACGACCTGGCGGTCTTGCTCCCGGAGTTGCACCTCGTGTAGTGCCGTCAGGCCGTGGACGAGTGCGGCCAGTGCCTGTCCCGCCTCAAGCAGCAGTCGGTAGGTGGACGGCGCGTCGAGCGAGCCGACCGGCGCACCCAGGCCTTCGATCAACGGCGCCGCCAGGCGAGTGGCATCCAATCCCCCGGCCTGGGCACTCCACCACGCCTGGGCCGGACTGCCGGACGACACGCCACCCAGCGGCAGGCGGTTGTCCTCCAGATGAGATTCCAGATGGGATAGCGGCGAGCCGGAGACGGCTTCAAAGCGCGTGGCGGCCAGGTCGGGCGGCGTGAGTTCCGACGACAGGCCGTAGTGTCTGGCGTCGAATGACTCGCCGCGACGATGCAGGGCATCCAGCGCTTCCAGCGGGTCAAGCGTGTCCTGATCGAGGGGGCGCATCAGTGCCGACAATGGCTCGCCTTCGCGCGCATCGTAGGCAATATGCTCCGGCGCCGGCTCCTGGTCGGCGGTGGATAGCGCTTGCCATGCGTCGTGCTGCTGGTTGAGCAGTTCGTCGATGCTGTGCTCGGCCAGGTGGCGGGAAGGGTCGGGCAGCGTATGCGCGCCTTCCTGCAGATGGACCGCGACGCGGTACGGGCCGATGTGCAGGATGTCGCCGTCCCTCAAGCGCACGCTGACGTCTTGTCCCAAGGCGTTGTGGCTGTCGTTGACGAAGGTCTGTCCGCTGCGATCCACCAGGCAGAACGCGCCATCGTCCCAGACGATCTCGCAATGCTGCGGACGGATGCGTCCGGCGCTGTCGGCCAGCAGCCAGTCGGCACCGCTGGCGCCGATCGTGCCCCCTGACAAGCCGAAGCCATGACGAGGCATGCTGCGCAGCCGCAGCATCTCGGGATTCGTCACGACCAGCGCCAGGCGCCGATGGGATAGGGATGGCATCATTGGCGCACCGTGACCCGGACGACGGGCGGAGGGCGATTGCCGGGCTGTCTCAGGAAACTCGTCCACCCCAGGTGGCTGCCCAAGCCCCGGTTGAGGTTGAACGGCTGGACTTCATCGTGGCGCAGGCCCAGTTCCAGGTCGTAGGCATGCGGGTCCCGCAGCAGGAATTCGATCAGCTTGCGCAGGCGGGGGAAGTCGGGCCCGCTGGGCAGGAAATCGCGAAAACGCGCCTGGCTGAGTCCGGAAATGGCGATGGTGAACTTGCTGTCGCACGCCCGGACGCGCCGGCCCAGGACGAAATTGCGCGCCAGGGCGCAGTTGCGCCTGCCCAGCGCATTGCGCTGGTCCAGCGGAATGTCCGTATAGCGCAGTTCGAACGGGCGGACCTGCACCGACTTGAGGTCGAAACAATGCGCGATGATCCCGGCGACCATGTTGGGCGGCCGGCTGCGCCCGGCGACGAGGCCGGCGAAACTCAGTAGCCGGCTCCAGGCGATCGGCGTTTCACCCCGCAGCCTGGTGTCGCCCAGGCCAACGAGGGCAAACACGTAGCGCGAGAAGTGGTCGCGCGCGTCCTGGCGAAAGCGCATGTAGTAGCGATACTTGCGCCAGGCTTGATGCAACTGCAGCAACAGCCGGTGATTGAAGAAATCCAGAAAGGCAGGACGGATGCCGATGCCCTGGCTCGCCTCGTAGGCCAGACGGTCCAGGTAATAGCCTGGCAAGGGCGAATCCGGGCCGTGCAGCCCGAAGAAGCTCGTCTGCACCAGATAGTCGCTGGCTGCTCCCGGCGGCATGCGCTGCGCCAGCGTCACGTCGGAGGCGGGAAAGCCCAGCCCGGCATAGTTGGACAGGCGCACACGCTGCCGCGCCGGCCGCAGCCTGTCGGGCGCTTCCAGATCGTCGTCGTGCAACCGGTGCAGGTGCTCCAGCAGGCGGAAGAAGTCGTAGTTCTTTGCCCCGATCAGCAGTACGTCGGCTAGATCAGCGGCTGCTTGCCGATTTGCATGGGCCATGTGTAGCGCTCGTTATTGCTGATGTTCTCCGCTTCCAGCATGTGGAAGGAGTTGATGCTGGCGTAGAGAGCGAAGAAGTGGCTCAGTACGGTGCCGAACAGGTACATGTCGCCTTCGCAGAGGAAGCCGCTCTGATCCATCTTCAGGCAGCTCTTCATGCCGCGCACGGGCAGTCCGCGAATCAGGCGATCCACGGGTGTGGTGGTTGCATCGCGCACGCTGTCCAGCCGCTTGCGCGTTGCGCGTGCGTGCTGGATGTCGTGCAAGGCAGCGAAGTCGTAGGCGCGGAGGACCGCCTTGAGCGGCTCGATGGATGCCAGCGACAGGTAGTTGAGGGAGAGATTGGAAATCAGCGTCCACTGCAACTCGCCATCGAGCACTGGCCGGTAGGGTGGCGTGGGCACGGTGATGTTGCGATAGCGCACGAACATCGGGGTGCCCTGCGTTTCCATGCAGATGTCGCCGACACCGAGGGCCAGCGGGAGGTCGCGATTGCTGCAGGTAAGCGACAGCGAGACGGTTTCGTTGTCGCCGATGTAGTCCGCCTCGTCGCTGCGCACGAACGCCACCCTGTGCACGATGCCTTCCGAACCATAGGATTGTTCGACCCTGGCGCGGTAGTACAAGGCGGCTCGTCCCTGGCTGTGCTCGATCTCGTGCTGCAGGGACTCGAAGGGGTAGAACGTGCGCAGCCTTCGCCCGCGCTTGCCGCTGGCCTCGCGCTGCCAGCCGCTGACCTCGTCGATGCTGAAGATCTCGTAGGCGTCGGGCCGGTGGCCCGCCGGCTGCAGGCGCTGATCGATGGCGCTGCCGTTGAGGTCGATGGGCTCGGCACCGTGTTCGAACAGGTTGACTGCCGGTGTGCAGTACAGGGCCAGATCGGTATTGCGAAGGCGAATGTCGACCGGCATCGGCCGGTTGAAGTGGAACTCCAGCCGAATGCGCCCGCTCTTGTGGTCAGGCCAGAGCGAGCGCAGCCGGGTTAGCCGGAAGAAATAGAAGCGCCGCGGGAAGATGAAATATTCCTGCAGGATGCGATAGCCATCAAAGACGTTCTGCGGATAAGGCAGCAGCGCATCGGCCGGGTCGAAGCCTGGAAATGCCAGTTGATCGGGTCGGATGCGGTGCCTGGCGCCGTCGATCTCGACGCGAATCTCCTCGAGATAGCGGGCCAGCCAGAGGTAAAGCGTCTGGGCTGTGGTGTCGTCGCCGCTGAGGTGGAACTCAAGTTCGTCGCAATCGATGCCGCTGAGCGGAAGATCGGGAATGGTCGGTGCCAGATCCACGCGCATGATGGATGTCTCCCGCGAGTGGGCATCGCTCATTTCCTCGATCCGCAGCGGATAGACGGCAACATCGGTGCAGGTGCGGAACTGGCAGTGCACGCCGTCCACCGGCCGGGACAGGACGGGGGTGCCTCTGGGCACCACCTTGCGGTCGGTGATGGCGCTCGCGTCCGGGTCGAAGCGCATCATCGTGACGCTGGGCAGCGGGCGCAGGTAGTTGGGCCACAGCAATTGCAGCAACGAGTGCGTCAGTTCGGGAAGATCGTCTTCGATCTTCAAGCTCATCTTGGCGGTCAGGAACGCGAACCCTTCGAGCAGGCGTTCGACATCCGGGTCCGTGGCTTCCTCGCCCAGAAACCGTGCCAGTTGCGGGTTTTCCTGTGCGAATTCACGACCGACCCGGCGCAGGAAGTCCATCTCCTCGCGGAATTTTCTCTTTAGCGGCATCTTGTCCCTTGGCGATGGGTCACATGACTCTGGCGGTTTTTTCGTGCCCGCTGATGTCCATGTCGATCTCGACCAGTTCTTCGACGTTGTCGACCGGAACCAGGCAGCGGAGCCGGAAATGCAACTCGAATGGCCTGCTGGCATCGGTGCGCGACTGCACGCTCACCACCTTCACCCGAGGTTCATACATGGCAACGAGGAGACGAATGTCCTCGCACACCTGTTCCTGCAGATCGGCACTGTCGATGGCGGCGTCGTTGAAATCCGGCAGACCCAGATCGGTGCAGCTCTGCGAGCTGCCCCGCCGGGTATTGAGCATCCACGCCAGGTGCCGCTTGACGGCGCTTATGCGTGCCGCCGCCAGTTCCTGCCGCGAGCGCAGGCGGCGCGGCAGCAGATCAGGATCGAGCCGTTCGAACAGGCTGCCTTGTCCCAGTGACCTTGGCATGGCGGGCTCCCTTACTCCTTGTCGAAGCGCCCGGCCAGCGGGAACTCGACATTGGCGCGCATGCGCGTGGAGGCCGGAGCGTCATCAATGTCGACGCATTCCTCGGGGGTAACCGGATATTTTTTAGTCGCCATGAACAATCCTGTGATAAATGAAGAGCCGGTGAATTTCAGGCAGTTTCCAATCCACGCTGATTTACGATGCGACCTACGTATTCCTGGCTGGCATGGAATCGGATGGATGATTGCTGTAAGGATCCGGTGTCGGTGAAAATCCGGGGAGACAGCGGAATTTCCCCGGAAAGCGTTGAGCCTATCTTTCTATATCTGACGTGACAATCAGATGCTTCTTATTTTTGTTTGGGAAATTTCAGATTAATTTATGATTTGGGAAAACGCGTGCGGATTTTGGGAAATGTCTCATGGTGAATGTGAGTTGTCTGTGTTTTATTGTGCGGTTGCATGGGGAGGTGATGGTTTTTGTAGAGTGATTTCCTGATTTATGAAGGCACGAACATCGATTGTCTTTTGTCGATGGCGAATCTCTTGCACGGAAGCCTCCCTGAATGACCTCGCCGACCCGCCTGCCAGCCCAGGCGCACCGAGCCGGCGTGGGAATGGAAACCGCAGCGCGTCAGTCGTCCTGCCCAGTGGGGACACGATCCGTCGCCCGGGGATCAGGTATGTGAGGAACAGGGAAGGAGCATCGCCATGTGGAAGAACTGGTCGTTCGTCAAGCGCTTTGGCGGACCGCTGCTGCGGTTGGTCAAGCGGGGAGTGCCGCTGCTGCTGACGCTGGGGCTCGTGTTCCTGCTTGTCGGCATATGGTGGCTGGGCCCGCAATGGACCTGGCGGGGACAGACGCCGCTTGTGAGCCTTACGGCGCGCGTGTTGGCGACGGTCGTACTGTTGACGGTGCCAATCCTGGGCTGGGCGCTGCTGCTGCGCCATCGCAACCGGCGGCTGGAAGCGGATCGAGAGCGGGTCGAGAATCGGAAGAAAGATCTATGCCTGTGCCACATCCAGGCCCAGGAGCGCGCGCTGGACCGCAGCCTGGCGACCCTGCGCGCGAACCTCAAGGGCCGCAATGCGCTGTATCAGTTGCCGTGGTATCTGGTGCTGGGGCAGGAGGATGCCGGCAAGACCAGTTTCATCAATCGCAGCAGTCAGAGCTTCTCTCTGACCGGCGAAATCAAGGCCGGCAGCGAGCGCATGCTCGACGATCCGGACCTGGCCTATGCCATCGACTGGTGGATGGGCGATGAGGCCGTGCTGATCGACCCGCCCGGCGAACTGATCAGCCAGCCCAGGGAAGTGCCCGGCGAGAGGCGGGACGGGACCACGGGGGCGCAGTCAGGGGAGATCACCGGCGAGAAGCCGAAGGAGGGCGTGGAGGGCCAGCCGGAGGCAGCGGAAGGGCAAGCCTCACAGAAGCAACTGTCCGGGGAAGCGAGCGAGCCGGATGGCGCCGCTCCCGCTCAGGGCCGGCCCGCTGCGGCACAGGCCGGGGCGGGCAAAGCGAAGTCTGGGCGCAAAGAGATCTCCCTGCCTGCGGGTGCGCATGCGCGCCTGTGGGAAAGCCTCATCGACTGGCTCGGGCGCAACCGCAGCCGCCGTCCGCTCAACGGGGTGGTGCTGATCGTCGATCTTGTCACCTTGCTGGGCCAGCAGCCCAGCGATCGCAAGGCGCTCGCCATTCTGCTGCGCACCCGCCTGGCCGAACTCAGCCGCCGGCTCGGCACGCGCCCGCCGCTGTACGTCGTGCTGACCAAGTTCGATCTCGTTGACGGCTTCGAGGCTTTTTTCTCGCGCTTGCCCAGATCGGTCAGGGAAGAGATCTTCGGCTTCACCTTCACTCTGGACTCGGTGCAGAACTACGATGCCTGGCTGACGGAGCTGGCCGGCCGCTATGATGACCTCGTCGCCCGCCTCAACGAGCGGGTTTTCGATGCCCTGGGCGCCGTGGCGTCGCTGCAGGAACGCGAAGGGCTGTTGTCGCTGGTGCGCCAGTTGATCGGCATGCGGGAGATCCTGCTTGGTTTCCTGGCCGACATACTCGGCAGCGACCGCTACATCACGCCGGCATTACCGCGCGGCGTGTATTTCTCCTCGGTCTATCAGCAGGGCCTGATGACCAATGCCTTCGTCAGCAGCGCTTCGCAGGCCTATGCGGTACGCGAGCCGGTGCCCCATGCCCAGCCCAGCGGGCGCGCCACGGTCTATTTCGCGCAGCAGCTTTTCCAGCAGGTGATCTACCCCGAGGCCGGCCTGGCCGGCGACAACCTGAAGGTGTTGGCCGACAAGAAGCGCGCCCTGGCTTTGAGCGCCGGTGTCGCCTCGGTGGTGAGCCTGCTTGTCGCTGGCGGCTGGTTCCACTATTACGGAATCAACCGCGACAAGGCAATGGCCGTGCTGGAGCGCAGCCGCGCTTTCAGCGCCAAGGCCATCGACGGGCAAACCGACGCCACCGGCCGGAATCTGCTGCAGCCGCTCGATCAGATCCACAGCGCGGTCGCGGTTTATGGGAGCTACCGCGATGCCTGGCCGGTCATTGCAGACATGGGCCTGTACCAAGGGCGCCGGATCGGGCCCAAGGTGGACGAAGCCTACCTGAAACTGTTGTCCCAGCGCTTCCTGCCGGCGCTGGCCGGTGGCGTCATGGCCAGCATGACCGCGCCCAATGTCAGTGGTGAGGATCAATTGGCAGCACTGCGCGTCTACCGCATGATCGAAGACCGGCGTAACCGGCGCGCGCCCATCGTAGAGGACTGGATGGGCAAGCGGTGGCGGGCCGCGTTCCCCGGCCAGAGCGGGGTACAGGCCGCGCTGATGGGCCATCTCGACTATGCCCTGAAGTATGCCGATGCCGATCTGCCACAGTACCGGGAGCGCGTGGCCGATCTCCAGCGCGAGCTGCGCCAGATCCCCCTGCCGCAACGGATCTACATGACCATGCGCCTGCAAGCCGGCGAAACCCTGCGTGCGCCGCTGGACCTGCGCAACGAGATCGGACCGGCATTCGATGTTGTCTACAAGTCCGAAGGCAACGACGCGCAGGGCGGCAGCAGCAAGGTCGACGCGCTATTGACCGCGAGGGGGTATGAAGGCTTCTTCGAGCCGCATAGCCGCGACCTGGCTGACCTGGCGATGATCGATCAATGGGCGCTGGGCGAGCGGCGCGACATCGACTATTCCGAGGCGGACAAGCAGGCCCTGGCCGAACGTGTCCGCGCCCTCTACAGCCGCGACTACATCGACACCTGGCAGCGCGGCATCAGCCAACTGGACGTGCGGGACTTCGGGGATATCGCCCAGGCGGTCAGCGTGCTGGGCAGCATCACCAGCCCGGCCGCACCCATGCGGCGCCTGGTGGAAACCGTGCGCGACAACAGCGAGCTCGGTGGGAAGCCCGTTGCCAATGCGGCCGACAAGGCAACCGGCAACACGACCGGCAAGACCGCTCCCGCCAGCGCCGTCGAGCCGGACGCGCCGCCATCGCAGATGGACAGCATCGCCCGGGCGTTCGTGCCGCTGACCGACGTGCTGGTCGCCAGAGCCGACAAGCCCTCATACCTGGATGAGACCATGCTCGCCATCGGCAACGTGCATGACGTCGTCAAGGCGGTGCAGGACAGCCCCGACCGCGGCAAGGCGGCCCTGAGCGTCGTGCTGGACCGTTTCGCGCTGAAAGGGCCGGACTCCATCGGCAACCTGCAGCGCATCGCCGCCGGTTTGCCCGAACCGCTTGACCGTCAGGTCCGCAAACTGGCCGATGAGTCCTCGCAGGTCTTGCTGATCGAGGCCTTGCGCGAACTGGAACGGCGCTGGGACAGCGAGGTCTTTCGCTTCTACAGCGAACGCCTGGCCGGGCGCTACCCGTTCAATCCGGCCAGCCGCGAGGATGCGTCGCTAGACGACTTCACGGCCTTCTTCGGCCCGCAGGGTCGCCTCCAGCAATTCAAGGGCCAGTACCTCAAGCTATTCCTGGAGGACAATCTGGAAGCGCTGTATTCCGAGCGCCGCGGCGGTTACCTGGTGCGCACCGACATCCTCGACCAGTTGAAGTCGGCGGAGCGCATCCGCGATGCCTTCTTCGACAGCCGCGGCACCCTAGCCGTGCGGTTTGCGGTGGAACCACTGGGGCTGACTCCCACGCGGCGCGGCAGCGTGCTGAACGTGGAGGGCCAGTTGATTACGTACAGTCATGGCCCAAGCAGCAGCAGCAGCCTGGTCTGGCCCAACAGCCAGGGCGACAGCAATGAAAGCCGCATCACCTTGGTCAACGGCGCCGGCAATAGCAGCAGCCTGGTGTACCGTGGTGCCTGGTCGCTGTTCCATCTGCTCAGCCAGGCGCGCCTGAACGGCGCCACCGTCACCAGCGTCGACCTGAGTTTTGCGGCAGTCGATGGCGGCATGCGCTACCGCATCACTGCCGAGAAGACCAACAATCCGTTCACGCAGCAACTGTTCCGTGGCTTTGCGTTGCCGCGCACGTTGCTGCAAGACCAGGTACAGCTCGCCGCGACACTTCCTGCCAGGCCCGACGCGGTACGCGCGGACCGACGTGCGTCTCCCATCGTGAGGAACTAGAAGGGCATGCGCAACGCATGCCGCATGGGAGGCCACAGGGGCCTGGCTTGCCTCAGCATGGCAGGCGGCGTTGTGCCCACGAAGGTAAGGACAGACCGTTGCTGCCGGTAGCGGTCAAGATCGGCCAGCACGGCGGAGATCGGCACCGATTCGTCACGAAGGTCGAACATCGACTGGACGGTCAGCGTTGGGAAGAACTCGGACAAGGCCTCGTCGGGGGGGCGAGCTCGATGACCTCGCGAAGCCCATGCCGCCGATGATGGCGAAGGTGAAGCACAGGTCGGGCTGGCTGAGCATGGCGAGCTCCCTGTTCGCGCCACCCCAAGCTGGGAGTGCAACGCCTTTACTTCGAATCAAATACGTCATTGCCGTCGATGGTCTTCGACGCACCGTTGAGCACGTGTTCACATTGGGTTGGCACATAGACTCCCTTCGGCTTGCTCAGGGAATAGGTGATTCTCGTCGCGGGATAGCCGGGCGAAGGCGAGTCCTCCGACGTTGCTTGCGGAGGTAGCTGGCCATCACTCCCTAATTCGAACTTGGCTCCACCGGAAAGAGGGGCAAACAGAATCGCGCAGGCCCGCCCCTTCGCGTCGACGGAGAACAGCGTCGACGTCCAGTTGATGTTCGGTGTCTTGTCGGCAATCCAGTAGTATTTCATTCGGGGTCCTTCGGGAAGGACCTGGGTGATGGTGATGTTCTCGTCCTCTTTGTATCCGCTCCAAAACGCCTGGGTCATGTACTGGTCGAGCGAGTCGAAGCATTTCCCGGTGGGAGCGCTTTCCCATACGCCGGCCGAAGGGACCTTGTCTTGCGCGTAAGCGAAAGAGCAGGCCAGAACCGCGAGGACAAAACCACTAAGGAATTTGAGGTTCATAATTAGCCGTTGACTGAGAGGTCCATGGATCAGCCAATTGCTCGGTGATCATAGACTTCGCCGTAATTTCAGTTCAGTGACTCAAATGCTCGCTCGACAGCATCGGAAGCTGCTATCGCCTTATTCTTGATGACCTCGGTTCCCCTATCCACGTAGCTTGGGTTTCTACATAATTTCGGCCATCCCAGACAAATTGATGATACTCCGACTCTCCTGTCTCGATATATTCAACCCCTACCAGTGGGGCAGGAGAAACTTGAGTATCCTTCTTCGGCGCCAACCATGCGCCGAAAAAAATAAACTGAGGACGAATTCTGTCTTCTTCTATTACATAGAATCCAGTATAAAAATTTCTCGCTTTCCTGATAGGAAGTGCAAAGCATCCAATCAGGCCACTGCCAAGAGATGCTTGATCAATGAAGATGGAAGCGGCGAAATCATCTATCAAACAATCGTTGTCAGCACATACGAATTGCTTGTAGTCAGGATCACTGTAGATGTCCTGTGCAATGAAATCTGCGTTGGTTTTGCACTCCGTTGCCTGAACTGAAAACGAGAGGAATATTATTAATAAAATAATTATATTCATGGTCTCTGATCATCCAATAGCACGTCTTGCGAATGAGTTGTAGCAATATATCCAGTCTTTTGCTGTCCATTTGGTTTAAGAATGGGCTGTCCATTCGGATGGAACAACGGCTCTCTTGAAGAGTTCCTACGCCAAACAAACAAAACCCGCTCCGAGTTACCCGGTTTCTCCAGATCAAGAAGAACATATTTGACAAAAGTAAAGGCCTGAATGCGTGTGGCAAGACCGTTGATATTCTGAATGCTCACGTTTCCATTGGTAGTTTTGCTAGCGTCCACCACCTCACTTATTCCCGTTCCTCTATCTGAGACCTCGATTGCATTTCTTTGGGTTGCGGTGATATCAGGACACGTCCAATAAAACCCCGCACTGTCTGCACAGTTCTCTGCATTGTGGCCTGTGCTCCCAGCTATCAATTGATCTGGATTCCAGCCCAGCCCAGGGAATCCTGGTGCGGCACTAGGTTGCGTGTTTGCGAAGTTACGAAAATTGCCGTAGGCGACGTAGTTTTCGCGATGCGTAAGCTGGATAAGTCCGCGACCAAAGTACGGTGCATACGACGCATCTTGAGCATCGTCTTCTCTGACAAGTCGGTAGTAACCGGTTTCTTCAGTCAACTGCGCCAAGAAATGCAGCAATCGCTGTGCTGTGTTGCTGATGGAGTACTTCCTGAGCGAACGACTGATGTGAATAGCCCAGCGGTCGGCGCGTTGTCGAGCGGTAGGCCATGTTGCCACTAACTGGTTTGAGAACTGGGTTCCGCTCAGATGGAGATTGCGACGCGGAATGCACTGCGCAAGCTCATCCGTTGTTAGCCATAGACAATGTCTGTAATGCCGGATGAACTGGAGTGGGTGGAAGTGCCAGACAGACCTATCCCCCATCCCGGCTTGCGACCAGAATGCCATTTGATTTACGTGGGCCTCGAATTCCTGCCACGCCTGCGCATTGCTCAATGGTCCACCCTCAGCCCGCTCACGCTGATACCGATTAGCTAAGTCGCCGCTGTCCCACTCACTGGGATGCTTGCAGATGAGAAATCGCAACTTCTCGGCGATTTCGGCGCGCGAAGCGTGCGTGCCGAATTCCTGATCGTCGATCATTCCATCTTGATTAGCATCCGGCACCTGGCCAATGAGCTGGAGTAGTTGTTGTACATCGCAGATGCCATCCGATGCGTCGGCAGTTTGTCCCTCATCCAGCAGTTGCCAATTGAGCGGGAAATCTGCGTCAGACCATACCGAGACATTGTTGGCCGTGGCAGCAAGATCGATGTAGCCAATGGCGGTATCGCTGTAGCGGACGAGCTGCCAGTTCTCGTTGCGCGTGGTGCTGTCCGGCCCGAGGATACGGCCAAAGCGCAGGTATTCGAAACCAGCGCTGGGGCAGTCAGGATAGAGCGCGGTAGCCAGCCGATAGAGCTCGTATTCGTAGTCGTCCTGCCTCACCGGCTCACCGAGCAGTTCGCGACTACCGTCGGCGAGAATACGGAATGTTGTGGCGATGCGCCGCCCTTGTGATAACCGCACCGTGACGTGCAGGGCATCCGCCGTGTTGGAACCTGCTTGGCCTAGGGCCAGATTATAAAAGACGTTCGGGCCGGGTAGGTCAATGCGATGCGGGGCGATGGCCCGAGGGTGCCGTTCCTGGAAGTTCAAACCAGCGGGAATGACGAAGTGCGTATCGCCAAAGGCATCGAGGGAGCCATGCTGACCTTGTGCGATGGTTAGTCGATCACGCCAAAAACCCGTCTGCGCCGGAGTAGTGTTGTTGGCAGGCGCCCCCCTGAAGTCCGCATCGGTGGCGAAAATCTCGAAATGGATCTGGCGACGACCATACAATGCACCCGCAAAACCCAGCACATCCTTGCGCCAGATTCGCGTGTTGGCGGGAGCGCGAACGGCATCGGGTCCGGGTGTTGCGTTGCGCAGGCTCGGAACGAGCTGCGCTTGTTGTGCAGCGGTCAATTGCGTTCTTGCGCACAGATGCATGTAGAGCGAATAGAACACCATGGGCGTGTTCTCGCCTGACTTCGTGGTGTGCCTGACGAGGACGAAGCTGGTATCGAACGTATCCTGCGTTCCCGCTGGATATGTTTCGGCGGTGGCTGCCACGCGATAGGCGACGATCTCGCCGTCGGCAATGGCCCGGATTGGTTCGTCATCGTCGCCAGGATCAAGATGAATCCCACCGTGCCAGCGATTGTGGAAGCTGACGGGATAGACACCTTCCTCAAAGCGGACGCGCCCAAGCATATGGTTGAACTTCACCTCTTCATCTGCTGCCTGCAGATTGGTAGGGAGAATGGGATAACTAATCAGCATTGATCTCGTTCCTTACACCGAGAAGGGAAATGCCTTCTTGTATTTGCCCGTTGACCACTTGAGCTGGGTCATCGACATGCTGGTTGGCCCCGTCAATGTGTGCTTTGCCGCTTTTGCAGTGAACTCCCCTGGCATGCCCATCTCGATATTCCCGCCCTGCATCTTGATATAGGCACCGCCGCACAACAGCGTGATGTGCTCATCCGCACTGATCAGTACGTGCTCATCGCTCGCGG
>Ga0255334_1000076_pt1 | contig 115927 bp, 115 predicted proteins | sample EtOH5_35cm_T3_12_FD_202080 | JGI IMG/M metagenome (GOLD analysis project Ga0255334, IMG submission 202080) | Sandy soil microbial communities from University of British Columbia, Vancouver, Canada - EtOH5_35cm_T3_129 | ecosystem: Engineered > Artificial ecosystem > Sand microcosm >...
GGAGGCTTCAGAAGCCTCGACACCGCTTGCCAGCAACCCTTCCGACCCCACCCTCTTAGCCAACCCCTTGATTTATCAGGAGTTTTCCGTGAGGACTGCGCCGGAAGTGGTGCGCATTATAGGGACCTCAAATCTGGCGTCAACCATAATTTATTGCATTTTCAGAACGACCCTAGCAAAGGACTTCTTCCCCGCCTGGCAGACATGGCTCGAACCACACCTGAAGATAAAGCCGCGATCCACAATCACACCATCTACCCGCACCCCACCAGAAGCGAGCAGATCTCGCGCCATTGCCGCATTTTTGACCAGCCCTGTCCGATTGAGCACCGCCGCAATGGGCATATCCTCCACCCCGACCAATACGATCTCCGGAAGATCTTCTGGCAACTCACCATCTTTCATACGATTGCCTGCCGAGCGATGAGCACTGGCAGCAGCTTCCTGGCCATGGAAACGAGCGACAATCTCTTCCGCCAGCTTAATTTTGATATCCCTCGGATTCGCCCCCTGCTCGACCTCAAGCCTAAAAGCCTCTACTTCCGACATCGGGCGAAAACTCAGAAGCTCAAAATAGCGCCACATCAGAGAATCAGGCATGGACACAAGCTTGCCATACATGACCCCCGGCGACTCTTGGATGCCCACATAGTTACCAAGCGACTTGGACATCTTCTTGATGCCGTCCAGCCCCTCCAACAAAGGCATGGTAACGACACATTGAGACTCCTGCCCGTACGCCCGCTGCAACTCGCGCCCCATGAGAAGATTGAACTTCTGATCAGTACCACCCAATTCCACATCAGCGCGCAGAGCCACAGAGTCATACCCCTGCATGAGCGGGTATAAAAACTCATGAATGGATATCGATTGATTGGAGGTATAACGCTTATGGAAATCCTCTCGTTCCAGCATTCTCGCCACAGTGTATTGCGAGGTAAGGCGGAGGAAATCGGCTGGAGAGAGCTGATCAATCCAAGCGGAATTGAAAACCACCTCTGTCTTGGAGGGGTCGAGAATCTTGAACACCTGGGCTTTGTAGGTCTCGGCATTCTGCAAAACCTGCTCTCGCGTCAACGGGGGACGCGTGGCGCTCTTGCCACTGGGATCACCGATCATCCCGGTAAAGTCACCGATCAAAAAGATGACCTGATGCCCCAAGTCCTGAAACTGGCGCAGCTTATTGATGAGCACTGTATGCCCAAGATGAAGATCCGGTGCAGTAGGATCAAAACCGGCTTTTACCCTTAGCGGCTGGCCGCGCTTGAGTTTTTCGACCAGCTCCGACTCAACCAAAATCTCTTCTGCGCCACGCTTGATCAGCGCCAGCTGCTCTTCAACCGATTTCATGGACGACCCACTAATTCCACATCGAAAAGGTTGCAACGATACAAGATTCCACGAGCGAGACAAAAGATCTCAACTCAAGCCGCCAGGTCCTCCTCAACCTCACAAGAGGCGATGCCATCTCGCAACCACCTGACAGACAGATCATCACGGCGTCCCTTAGAAGCTTGTCAGGCAGTGTGTTTGATTATACTTTAGGCAGTTAATGTAGCCTAAATGCACCCTCTGCCATGACTCAGAAAATTTCCAAAGCTCCGTTGTACCCGAAAGGCCATATCCTGGCCGCTAGCGGTATAGCTGCGCTGCTCAGCCTGGCCCTGCTGGTGTTCCCCTCACGCGAAGTCGAAGCCAAAAAGCCCCTCGTCACTCTAGAACCTGAGAGCGTCTCAACGCCTTTGCCATCGAGCGAGCCGCAACTGCCGCTCGTTGAAGAGCCCCCATCCCCCTTCGTCAGCATCCAAAGCACTCCGACCACCCAAGGTACAAATGCTCAAGCTGAGCAGATCGATGACCGTGCAGAGGTGGCTGACAGCCTGAGCAAAGAGCCTCGGATGAAGCTCATCACTGCCGATAGTGGAGACACTCTCTCAAGCATCTTTGCCAAGGCAGGCCTACCGACCTCTGTCCTGCATGATGTTCTAAGCAGTAGCAAGGAAGCCAAGCAACTCAGCCGGGTCCAAAACGGACAGCAATTCGAGTTCAAGCTATCTCCAGAGGGGGATCTACAATCCCTGCGCTGCAAGTTGGGTGCCTTGCAGAGCATTGAGGTAAGTAAAACCGGCAAGGGCTTCACCAGCAAACATGAGCAGGCCAAGCCCGAAACTCGCTCGGCCTATGCGCGCGGCGTGATCGACAGCTCTCTGTTCCTGGCAGCCAAACGGGCTGGGCTTTCACACGGAATGACTGTGGCTCTTTCGGATATTTTTGCTTACGACATCGACTTCGCTCAGGACCTTCGGGATGGTGATGAGTTCGAAGTGATCTATGAAGAGAAAGTGCTGGATGGCAAGCCGATCGGCACCGGGAACATCCTGGCCGCGCGGTTCACCAATCGTGGAAAAACATTTACAGCCGTTCGTTACACCAGCAAGCAGGGGACAGTCAGTTATTTCACAGCGGATGGCAGGAGCATGCGCAAGGCCTTCATCCGCACACCAGTCGATTTCGCAAGGATAAGCTCACGCTTCACCAATGGTCGGCTGCATCCCATCCTGAACAAGATTCGAGCGCATAAAGGCGTGGATTATGCAGCCCCCCGGGGAACCCCAATCAAAGCAGCTGGAGATGGTCGCGTTGAACTCGCCGGCCGCAAGGGGGGGTACGGTAATACCGTCATAATCCAGCACGGCAATCGGTACCAGACCCTCTATGCTCACATGCAAGGATTCGCCAAGGGTATTCGCGCTGGCAGCAACGTGCGGCAGGGCCAGGTCATCGGCTACATCGGTACGACTGGGTTATCTACGGGCCCCCACCTGCACTATGAGTTCCAGATCAATGGGGCCCATGTGGATCCCCTATCTCAAAAGCTGCCTATGACTGACGCGCTCGCAGGTGCAGAGAAGCAACGTTTTCTACAGGCGAGCCGGCCTTTAATGGCGAAGATGGATCAAGAAAAGGCCACGATGTTGGCCATGAACAAGCCCTGATTATGGGGCTCTATATCGGCGTGATGTCTGGAACCAGTCTGGATGGCCTAGACATCGCGCTCATCAAGCAAGACTCCCGCTCCACGCTTGTTGCTAGCCACTACCTCCCCATGCCCGCCGGATTACGAGCGGAACTGCTTGCCTTGTGCTCATCAGGCCCCGATGAGCTGGCCAGAGCGTCCATCGCCGAACAGCAGTGGGTAGAGATCGCCGCCCAGGGCATATTGTCCATTCTCCACCAAGAGAGTCTGCAACCTTCGGAGATTCGCGCCATAGGCAGCCATGGCCAAACAGTGCGCCATGAGCCTAGTCGGGGATTTAGCGTTCAAATCGGCAACCCGGCTTTGCTCGCCGAAAGGACAGGAATTACTGTAGTGAGCGATTTCCGGCGCCGTGACCTGGCAGCCGGCGGGCAAGGCGCCCCTCTCGTACCTACCTTTCACCAAGCTCTCTTCGACGATGGAAGGACTCATCGGGCGATCCTCAATATCGGCGGCTTCAGCAATCTCACGCTGATTCAACCTGATCAGCCTGTGCGTGGATTCGATTGTGGCCCGGGCAATGTTCTGATGGATGCCTGGATCCAGTGTAAGCAAGGGCTTGATTTCGACCGAGAGGGTCAGTGGGCCTTGAAAGGCAGGATTGCTCCAGCCCTTCTGGACAGTTTGCTCAACACTCCCTTCTTTAAAACCAACGGCCCGAAAAGCACCGGAAGGGAACTGTTCAACCTGAACTGGTTAGCACAGCATCTGGCCTGCCTGCCGGAAATGCCCGCAGAAGATGTTCAAGCCACGCTGCTGGAGCTGACAGCCCGCAGCATCATAGAGTCTCTGCGGGCTGCTCAGGAGAAAACGGACGAGCTACTCGTCTGCGGCGGCGGAGCACATAACAGGGCCCTGATGAACCGTCTGGCCGAGCTACTCCCCAGTAGAAGAGTGGCCACTACCGCCGCCTATGGGCTGCCGCCGGACTGGATAGAAGCCATGGCGTTCGCCTGGCTGGCCCATTGCTGTCTGGAAGGGATTCCAGCCAATTGCCCCAGCGTTACCGGGGCGAAAGGGCTACGCATCTTAGGCGCCATCTACCCCGCCTAACCCTTCCCCATAGGGATGCAAAACTAAAAAGCCGCCCCATGGGCGGCTTTTTGGCAAAAATACAACGACTATCAATCTAGATGGAGAAGGACTGTCCGCAACCACAGGTAGTGGCAGCATTAGGATTCTTGATCACGAAACGCGACCCCTCCAGCCCTTCCTGATAATCCACCTCAGCGCCCGCGAGGTACTGGAAACTCATCGGGTCGACGACCAAGCTGACACCTTCGCGCTCAACGACCGTATCGTCGTCGGCGACATCCTCGTCGAAGGTGAAGCCATACTGAAAACCAGAACACCCCCCGCCCGTAACGAAAACGCGCAGCTTGAGGCGCGGATTGCCCTCCTCATCAATCAGGGTCTTCACCTTGCTAGCTGCACCCTGCGTGAAGTGCAAGGGTGTCGGGGTGAAGGTTTCGACGCTCATGCTGTTGATCTCCCCGGCGCCAAACGCCGTCTATCAGGATCATCATTATCCGCTTACCCTACAAAAGAGGTCAACTATTAAGCGGTATCCTAGAATGCTCCAGCTCAAGACAAGCCGGCAGAACATACAGGGAAAAGCACCGAGGCAGACGTCCCGATCGAAGCATGTTGCGACCGGCATCCACTGCTCCCTAGCTATATCCCGCCATCCAATGTCATGCGGATAGTGCAAAGTCACCCTGTACGTTCGCACTCACCTACCGGCGAAACCGTAGCAATCTTTTTCTGGCTTTCTGACTAACGCCCAAAGACGCTCAAACCATAGCGCTTAGCCGGCCCGACTCACTGATAAGCCTTCGCTTTTCGAAAGAGACTTCGTCCGTATAAAGCCCAGAGATAGGCCGCGGCTCTTAAGAGTCCCCGCACGAAACAACCGATATCCGCTACCAAGCAGCCATCAAGGCAGCATGGCCGGGTGAGACAATCCCAGCCGCTCGTCAAGGCCGAAGAGGATGTTCATGCACTGTACCGCCTGCCCCGACGCTCCCTTGACCAGGTTATCGATCACCGACAGCACCACGACAAGATCTCCGCCCTGGGGGCGATGCACAGCAATGCGGCAGACGTTGGCGCCTCTTACGCTGCGCGTTTCCGGATGACTGCCAGCTGGCATGACGTCGACGAAGGGTTCGCTGGCATAGCGTTTCTCGTACAGGGCCTGGAGATCTACGGAGCGATCGGCCACGGTCGCATACAAGGTAGCGTGGATGCCACGGATCATAGGCGCCAGGTGAGGAACGAAGGTCAACCCCACCTCCCCACCGCTGGCGCGGCGCAGCCCTTGGGCGATCTCCGGAAGATGCCGGTGCCCCTTCACCGAGTAGGCCATCATGCTCTCGCCAGCCTCGCATAGCAGCGAGCTCACCTTGGCGCCACGCCCGGCACCGCTGACCCCGGACTTGCAGTCGGCGATCAGACGCGACGTGTCGGCTAATCCGGCCTCCAGAAGCGGCAGGAAGCCCAGCTGGGTTGCCGTCGGATAGCAACCGGCCACGGCGATCAGACGTGCCGCCTTGATCTTCTCGCGATTGACCTCGGCCAGGCCATAGACCGCTTCGGGCAATAACTCAGGAGCCCCGTGCGGCTGACCGTACCACTTGGCCCATTCCTCGGCATCCTGCAAACGGAAATCGGCGGACAAGTCGATGACCTTGGTACCGGCATCCAGCAACTCGCCGGCCAGGGCATGGGCGACCCCATGAGGAGTGGCGAAGAAGACCACGTCGCAGGCGCCCAGCGTCGCGGTGTCCGGCACGCTGAAGGCGAGCTGGTCGTAGTGGCCGCGCAGGTTGGGATACATGTCCGCAACCTTCACGCCGGCCTCGGAGCGGGAGGTGATCACCACCACTTCAGCCTGCGGGTGCTGCGCCAACAGACGCAGCAGCTCGACCCCGGTGTAACCCGTGCCGCCGACAATACCGACCTTGACCATAAATCGCCCCTTGCGAGAAACCATTGAAAGCCCGCGATGATAAAGCCATGGCCGGTACCGGCCAACTACCGAGATGACGTCACACCCCCGCAAGCACTACCATGCGTCATTTTCCGGAACCAGGATGCATCCATGCTTTTTCTCTGGCTGAAAGCCCTGCACATCATCGCCGTCGTCTGCTGGTTCGCCGGGCTCTTCTACCTCCCCCGCCTGTTCGTCTACCACGCCATGAGCGATGACCAGGCCAGCCGCGAGCGCTTCTGCACCATGGAGCGCAAGCTCTATCGCGGGATCATGAATCCTTCGATGATCGCCACGCTGCTGCTCGGCGCCGGACTGATCGCCACCAATCCCGGCTACTACTTCAGCCAGGGCTGGATGCACGCCAAGCTCACGCTGGTGGTTCTCCTGATCGGCTATCACCATGTCTGCGGCGCCCAGCTCAAGCGCTTCGCCCGCGGCGGGACGCCCCGCAGCCACGTGTTCTATCGCTGGTTCAATGAAATCCCCGTACTCTTCCTGCTGGGCATCGTGGTTCTGGTAGTCGTAAGGCCCTTCTGAACCGAGCCGAAAGCAGGTCATTTGATCGTGATCGTGTGCCTGGGATCATTTGCGCGATATCCAATGGCCATTAAGCTTCCTCTTGCCTTCAGTTCAAGATGCCAAGGAAGCCCGTATGATCGAAGCCCGCTATCAGATCCTGTTCGCCGGTGAGGCCCTGCCCGGAGTGACGCAGGAGACCCTCAAGGACAACCTTTGCCGGCTGTTCAAGAGCGACCGGGGCAACATAGAGCGCCTCTTCGCCGGCAAGGCTCTGCCACTCAAGCGAGGCCTCGAGGATAGCGAGGCCGAGCGCTATCTCCGAGCCCTGCAGCGCGCCGGCGCCAAAGCCTACAAGGTCGAGGATCGCCCGCCGGCCCAAGCCCCACTTCCGACCGCAACGCCAGTACCTATCGAGTCCATGGTTTGCCCGAAGTGCGGGGTGGAACAGGGGAAGACCGAGATCTGCAATAGCTGTGGTATCGCCATCGAGAAGTTCATCGCCCGCCAGGCCGCCGCCAGCGACCTGGCCCCACCTGGAACCCCGTCGGACACTGTCGACTCGCCCTATGCCCCGCCTCAGTCCAAGCTCGGCTCGCCCGAGCCGGAAATCGGTCCGCTCAAGGTTTTCACATCGAAGGGGCGGATCGGGCGCCTTCGCTATCTCGCCTGGCAGTTGGTGATCGTGCTGCTCTCCGTGCCGCTATTCTTTTTGGCAGCCATGTGCTCCGCATCGTCGCCTCTGCTCGGCCTGTCACTGATAGCAGCAACCGGCATTGCCCTGACGGTCACCAGCGTACAGATCAGCATCCAGCGTCTGCATGACATGAACCGGTCCGGCTGGCTGTTCCTGCTCTCTCTGGTCCCGGCCATCGGCAGCCTGATTCCCCTTCTGCTGACGTTAGCTCCCGGCACTCGAGACGCGAACCGTTATGGCCCTCCCCCACCTCCGAACAGCCTGGCGGTAAAATTGCTCGTTCCCCTGTGGCCGGTCCTGTTCCTCGTCGGGCTGCAGGTGGGTTTCTACAAAGCGCTGCTGAAGCCGTTTTAAGCCGCAATTCGACTTGTGAGTTGCGGGGCAAACACGCAAGATCCGCGTCTTTCGCAACCCGTCACACCTGTCATGGTCCAACGCCCGGCAAGGTCCCGGAGAACCCCATTGCCCAAATTCGCTCTAATCACTGGCGCATCCAGCGGTATAGGACTGGCTCTGGCCGAAGCCCTCGCCAGGCGTGGTCGCAACCTGCTTCTGGTGGCCCGCCAGCGCCCCGCCCTGGAAAGCATCGCCCATGAGCTGAGCCAGCGCTTTGCCGTGCAGACGCTGTTCCGCGTCTGCGATCTGAGCCAACCCTTGCAGCTTACCGGGCTGCTACACGAACTGGAGCAAGGAAGGCTGCATATCGACCTGTTGATCAACAACGCCGCCTTCGCCAGCTTCGGTCCCTACCTGGAGCAGGACTGGCGTCAGGAACAGGCGCTGATCGAGGTCGGCGTCCTCGCCAGCGCCCGGCTCTGCCACTCCCTGGGACAGCACATGCAGCAACGCGGCGGCGGCCAGATCCTCAATGTCTCCTCGCTGGCAGCCTTCCAGCCCGGCCCCTGGATGAGCAATTACTTCGCCAGCAAGGCCTATCTGCTGCACTTCTCCGAAGCCCTGCGCGAGGAACTGGCGCCCCATGGAGTGAGGGTTTCCGTGCTTTGCCCCGGGCCGACCAATACCGGCTTCTTCCGCAAGGCGGGAATGGACGTGCGCCAGATGGCCGACAGCAAGTTCATGCTCAGCGCCGAAGCGGTCGCTCAGTACACCCTGAAGGCGCTGGACAAGAACCGGGCGATCATCATTCCGGGATGGCGCAATCGGCTGGCCAGCCGGCTGCCCGGCTTCGCGCCGCGCTGGCTGACCCGCAAGGTGGCGGCGAGAGTCAACCGGATGATGGCGGGCAGCTGATAGACTGGCCGCTCCACTTCGGCACCGATACACTCGTGCCGTCCATTACAGGCAAGGAGACCGTCTGTGGATTGTCTATTTTGCAAGATCGTCGCCGGGGAAATCCCCGCGCGTAAATTCTACGAGGATGAGCAGGTCGTCGCCTTCCACGACATCAACCCCCAGGCGCCTGTGCATTTCCTGGTCATTCCCAAGAAGCATATCTCCACGCTCAACCACCTGAGCGAAGAGGACAAGCCTCTGGCCGGGCACGTTCTTTACACCGCCCAGCAGTTGGCCCTGGAGCAGGGCTGCGAAGCCGGCTTCCGTGTAGTGATGAACTGCAACGACCAAGGCGGGCAGACCGTGCATCACATCCACATGCACGTGCTCGGTCAGCGCCAGATGCACTGGCCTCCGGGCTGATCCGAAAGCCCATACGCCGTCGCCTCCCCGTCGGCCAGCGATGGCGGCCGGGGGCACAGCGCCAGCGACGCCTGCCCCAGCTCAAGAGCGGTGCGACCCGTTTGGGTTACACTGCCCGCATGATCATCCCGGAGGTCCCATGGCCAGCGAACGCCATTACTCAACTGCCGATCGCCTGCTGCTGCAAGCCGATGCCGCGTTGCGCACCCTGCTGCCCTTCAGCGGCAAGCCGTACCGCCCCTCGCCCGCGGTCACCGAGCCCGACTCCGAACTCGGCACCAATGAAGCCCGCCATGTCGCCGGGCTCATGCGGGTCAATCACACCGGCGAGGTCTGTGCCCAGGCGCTCTATCAGGGACAGGCGCTGACCGCCAAGTTACCGCACGTCCGTGATGCCATGGAGCAGGCAGCCAACGAGGAGGTCGATCACCTGGCCTGGTGCGAGCAGCGAATCCGCGAGCTGGGTAGCCATACCAGTGTGCTCAACCCGCTGTTCTATGGGCTCTCCTTCGGTCTGGGCGCGGCAGCCGGGATGATCAGCGACCGGGTCAGCCTGGGCTTCGTCGCGGCAACGGAGGATCAGGTCTGCAAGCACTTGGACGAGCACTTGAGCAAGCTGCCCGCGACGGACCGGAAGTCCCGCGCAATTCTCGAGCAGATGCGCACCGACGAGCAGCAGCACTCCACCACTGCCATCGAAGCCGGCGGAATCCGCTTCCCGGCACCGGTGAAGTTCGGCATGAGCCTGCTATCGAAAGTGATGACCAAGACCACCTACCGGGTCTGAGTTCTTCCCGGAGGCTCCGGCGAAAACGACAAAGGGCGCCGAGGCGCCCTTTGTCGTACATGAGGCAGCCGAGCTCAGTGCGGCATGTTTCGCGCGTAGAAGATCTCCAGCATCTCGTGGCGCAGACGCTCCTCCACCTGCTTGCGCTGCTCGGCGGACAGGTTGCGGGTGGCGTCGCCGAACAGGTAGTTGTCCAGGTCGAAGTCCTTGAGCAGCATCTTGGTGTGGAACAGGTTTTCCTGATACACGTTCACGTCGGTCATCTGGTAGGCCGAACGGGTATCGGCGGACAGGTACTTCTGGATCGAGTTGATCTCGTGATCGATGAAGTGCTTGCGCCCCTCCACGTCGCGGGTGAAACCACGCACCCGGTAATCGACGGTGACGATGTCCGAATCGAACTGGTGGATCAGGTAGTTAAGCGCCTTCAGAGGGGAAATCACGCCACAGGTGGACACATCGATATCCACCCGGAAGGTGGCGATGCCGTCGACCGGATGGATTTCCGGGTAGGTGTGCACGGTGATGTGGCTCTTGTCCAGGTGTGCCAGAATGGTCTCCGGCCCCGGCGACTCCTCGATCTGGCTCTCGGTCGGCTCTACCGGCTGCTCGGAGATGAGGATGGTCACGCTGGCGCCCTGCGGATCGTAGTCCTGCCGGGCAATGTTCAGCACGTTGGCGCCAATGATATCGACAACATCGGTGAGGATCTGGGTCAGGCGCTCGGCATCGTACTCTTCGTCGATGTACTGGACATAGGCCTGCTGGTCTTCCGGCGTTTTCGCGTAGCAGATGTCGTAGATGTTGAAGCTCAAGGTCTTGGTCAGATTGTTGAACCCATGGAGCTTGAGTTTGCTTTTCACCGTTTCAAAACTCTCTGTCGATGCGGCCCCGCCGCGTGATTGGGCATGCCCGTCGGATGCCGGGATGGCATCCGCGTAGGACGAGTGACACCTCTTCGCTTTGGCGATTGTGGTTGTGCCGTTCGGGGATGCGACGCCCCGGAAAATGGGGGCGAATTATGCAGAGCTATGGGCCGGGACGCCAGCAGTTGCGCTGTTTTCGCCGAGATTCCCGAGGAGCTTCCTCAGCCCAGTTCGACGATTTCGTAATCGTGGCTGATCTCGACACCCGCGCGGCCGAGCATGATGGAAGCGGAGCAATATTTCTCGGCGGACAGTTCCACCGCACGTTTGACTTGCGCCTCCTTCAGTCCACGCCCCTTGACCACGAAATGCAGGTGGATCTTGGTGAACACCTTGGGCTCCTCGCCGGCCCGCTCGGCCTCGAGGAAGGCCTCGCAACTCTCCACCGGCTGGCGCGACTTCTTCAGGATGCTGACCACGTCGAAGCTGGAGCAACCGCCCAGGCCGATCAGCACCATCTCCATCGGCCGGATGCCGAGATTGCGCCCGCCATTCTCGGGCGGCCCGTCCATAACCACGGCATGGCCGCTGCCAGACTCGCCGATAAACATGGCCTCTCCGGCCCACTGGATACGTGCTTTCATCGCCAGACTCCCCGCTAAAAATGCCGCGGATTCTATCACAGCGCACCCGGCAGAGCCGCGGACTCGGGGGCTCGGGAAAAGATGCCGGGCAGATGTTCGTTCCGTCACAAATCGGACTCAAGATGGCACGAGCGTCTGTTAAGCTGCCGCCCGATTACTGGCACACTTGGGCCCATTACAAGAAACACGTTCAATCTTGAACAAGGGACCAAATTCATCCATTCAGGGGACACCGGCGTGGTTGCTATCACCCTAACACCCAAGCACAACAACCTCGACAAGCTGATGGCCCACTGCCATCGTCGTCGCTACACCGCGAAGAGCACCATCATCTATGCAGGCGATCGGTGCGAGAGCCTGTTCTTCATCATCAAGGGCTCGGTCACCATCCTGATCGAGGATGACGATGGCCGCGAGATGATCATCGCCTACCTGAATGCCGGGGACTTCTTCGGCGAAATGGGACTCTTCGACAAGGAGGGCAGCGAAAAGGAGCGCAGCGCCTGGGTCCGGGCCAAGACCGAATGCGAAGTGGCGGAGATCAGCTACGCGAAATTCCGCGAACTGGCCCAGCAGGACCCGGAGATCCTCTACGCCCTCGGCCGGCAGATGGCCGACCGCCTGCGCAACACCACCCGCAAGGTCGGCGACCTGGCTTTCCTCGACGTCACCGGCCGCGTGGCGCGCACCCTGCTGGATCTGTGCAAGCAACCCGACGCCATGACCCATCCCGACGGCATGCAGATCAAGATCACCCGCCAGGAAATCGGCCGCATCGTCGGCTGCTCGCGGGAAATGGTCGGCCGCGTATTGAAGAGCCTGGAAGAACAGGGGCTGGTCCACGTCAAGGGCAAGACCATGGTGGTCTTCGGCACCCGCTAGCCATTGCCACACGACGCGCTGCGTGCCTTGTGCACCCAAGCCGCGCCGAGCGCCCGAACCGCTGCCGGGAGACGACTCCCCCTCGTGGTCGTCCCGGCCGGCAGTTCCCTCCCAGAAATAGTCCCCCGCAGTCGCCCCTTCCGGACTCAGCCGGGAAAGAACAGGCGGCGCAGCTCGGCGCCCGGATTCTCCGCCCGCATGAAGGCTTCGCCGACCAGGAAGGCGTAAACGCCGCTGATTTCCATCAGCTCCACGTCGGCACGGGTGAGGATGCCGCTCTCGGTTACCACCAGACGATCCCGGGGAACCCTGGGCAGCAGATCGAGGGTGGTTTCCAGGCTCACATCGAAGGTGTGCAGATTGCGATTGTTGATGCCAAGCAGCGGCGTTTCCAGCTGCAGGGCGCGCTCCAGCTCGGCGCCGTCGTGCACCTCGACCAGCACGTCCAACCCCATGTCCTTGGCCGTCGCGGCCAGCTCGCGCATCTGTCCGTCCTCCAGACAGGCGGCGATCAGCAGCACACAGTCGGCGCCGAGCGCGCGCGCCTCGACCACCTGGTAGGGGTCGATGAGAAAGTCCTTGCGGATCACCGGCAGTTGGCAGGCTGCGCGGGCCTCTTGCAGATAGGCGTCGCCGCCCTGGAAGAAGTCCACGTCGGTCAGCACCGACAGGCAGGTCGCCCCGCCCTCCTCATAGCTCCTGGCGATCTCGGCGGGAACGAAGTGCTCGCGCAGCACGCCCTTGCTCGGCGAGGCTTTCTTGACCTCGGCGATCACCGCCGCCTGCTTGCGCGCGGCCTGCCCCTGCATGGCGCGGGCGAAGCCGCGCGGGGCGTCGGCGGCACGCGCCAGGGCCTCGACCTCGGCGAGGGGCGCACGGGCGCGGCGCTCGGCGACTTCCTCGACCTTGCGCGCGACGATCTTTTCCAGAACGGTGGGCAGGCTCACGCTTGATTCTCCTGACGAAACACGGCGGTGATGGATACCAGCTCTTCCAGCTTGTCGCGGGCCAATCCGCTGAAGAGCGCATCATGGGCCAGGGCCACGCCCTCTTTCAGGCTGCGCGCCCGGTCGGCGGCGTAGAGCGCGGCGCCGGCATTGAGGATGATCATGTCGGCGGCCTTCTGCCCGGCCTCGGTCTTGCGCTTGCCGAGAGCATCGCGGATCAGCGCCAGCGACTCCTGCGGCCCCTCCACGTTGAGGCCGATCAGGCTCTGGCTCTTGATACCGAAATCCTCCGGCTGGATCAGGTATTCGCCGATCTCGCCGTTCCTCAGTTCGGCGACATGGGTCGGCGCGGCCAGGCTGATCTCGTCCAGGCCGTCCTGGGCATGCACCACCAGCACATGCACGCTGCCCAAACGCTGCAGAACCTCGGCCAGCGGGCGGCACAACGCCTTGCTGAACACGCCGAGCACCTGGCGCCTGACCCCGGCCGGGTTGGACATCGGGCCGAGCATGTTGAACAGGGTGCGCAGCCCCAGCTCGCGGCGGGCACTGCTGGCATGGCGCATAGCTCCGTGGTGGGCCGGGGCGAACATGAAGCCGACCCCCACCACCTCGACGCAGCGCGCGACCTGAGCCGGCGCCAGGTCGAGATAGACCCCCGCCGCCTCCAGCAGGTCGGCGCTGCCGCTCTTGCCGGAGACCGCGCGGTTGCCGTGCTTGGCCACCTTGCCGCCGGCCGCCGCGACGACGAAGGCCGCGGCGCTGGAAACGTTGAAGATGTTCATGCCGTCGCCGCCGGTGCCGCAGGTGTCGACCACCCCTTCGGCGTCGATGACCACCGGCTCGGCCAGTTCGCGCATGACCTGCACGGCACCGACGATCTCGTCGATGCTCTCGCTCTTCATGCGCATGCCCATGAGGAAGGCGCCGATCTGCGCGTCGCTGCACTGACCGGTCATGATCCGGCGCATCACGTCCTGCATCTCCTCGGTGGTCAGGTCGAGGTGGTTGACCACCCGGTCGAGAGCTTCCTTGATCTCCATCAGCGCACGCCTCCGCTCTGCTTGAGGAAGTTGGCGAACAGCTCGTGCCCCTGCTCGGTCAGGATCGACTCCGGATGGAACTGCACGCCCTCGATGTTCAGGGTCTTGTGCCGCAGCCCCATGATCTCGTCCACCGAACCGTCCTCGAGCTGGGTCCAGGCGGTGATCTCCAGGCAGTCCGCCAGGGTTTCGCGCTTGACCACCAGGGAGTGGTAGCGGGTCACGGTCAGCGGATTGTTGAGCCCGGCGAACACGCCCAGGTCGCGGTGGAAGACCGGGCTGGTCTTGCCGTGCATGGCCACCCGCGCGCGCACCACGTCGCCGCCGAAGGCCTGGCCGATGCTCTGGTGGCCGAGGCAGACGCCGAGGATCGGCAGCTTGCCGGCGAAATGCTTGATGGCCTCCAGCGACACCCCGGCCTCGCTGGGGGTACAGGGGCCGGGCGAGATCACCAGACGTTCGGGCCGCAGGGCCTCGATCTCGGCGATGCTCAGCTCGTCGTTGCGGATCACCTTGACGTCCGCACCCAGCTCGCCCAGGTAGTGCACCACGTTGTAGGTAAAGGAATCGTAGTTGTCGATCATCAGCAGCATCAGGCGTAACCCCTTCTATTTGACTGCCCTGGATATAAAGGGCGTGACTCGTACCGCTTATTTGCCCGCTCGGTCCTTCGCCGATCGGCGATCGGGGAACAGCGGCATGCAGTCCGGCAAACCGGTTGAGAGGAGGATCAGCTACGCCAACGCCAGCGGGCGTGTGCCTTGATGACGCGCATGAGGAGGGTGGAGGAAATCACGGATAGTCTCGCTTTGCTCTCGGGGCACAGTAGCCCAGCCCAGGCTTGCCGCGCAATATTACTACGCCGAGGCCGCCGCGCGGCGGGCGGGAACCGTCAGGCGCGCCCGACCGCCCGTTCGGTGATCACGCCTTCCAGCCCCAGCACCTCGCCGCTTTCCGAAAAGATGCCGCAACCGCGCTCGAGCACCGGCTTGAGGCTGCCGTCGGCGCAGAGCAGGCGATAGTCGAAGGCGAACGGCCGGCGCTCGTCCAACCCGGCCTGCACCTCGCACCAGACGTGCTCGCAGTCTTCCGGGTGGATCAGGCTGTGGAAGCTCAGGCGCTGGCTGTCGATCAGATCCTCCGCGCGATAGCCGGTCAGCTCCAGGCAGCCGGCGCTGACGTATTCCATGTTCCACAGGCGGTTGTTGCGGCAGCGATAGACCATAGCCGGCAGGGCGTCGAGCAGGTTGCTCAGGCTGCGGTGGCTGGCCTGCAGGGTCTGGCGGTGCTGCATCTGCTCGCTGACGTCGCCCAGGCTGGCGACGAAGCCTTCGCCATGCCGGCGCAGGCGCACCTCGACCCAGCGCAGCGCACCGCCGCGACCCAGATAGCGGAAGATCTCCACGCACGGCTGCACCTCGGCGACGCCGCGCAGGTCCTGTAGGCACTGCTGCCAGCGCGGCCGATCCTCGGGGTGCAGGTATTCCTCGTGCGGCCGCTGCAGGCACTGCCGCGTGCGGTAGCCGGTCAGCGCTTCCCAGCCGGCGCTCAGCCGGGTCATGCGGCCCTCGCCGTCCAGGCGCATCAGCGCCAGCGGCAGCTGATCGAGGCTGTCGCCCCAGCACTCCTCCCCCGACTCGCTGCAGGCCAGCCCGCAGAGCCGTCCGAGTCCCCGGAACCATTGGCGCAACGGCGTCAAGACAGCGACTCCGCGGCACCCGCCCGGCGCTCGACGAAACCGCCGCGATGGGCCCAGGCGGCCAGCTCCAGGCGCGAATGCAGATTGAGCTTGCACAGCAGGTGGCGGACATGCACTTTCACGGTGCCATCGCTGATGCCCAGCTCGCGGGCGATCAGCTTGTTGCTCAGGCCCGCGGCGATCAGCGCCAGGGTCTGCCGCTCGCGCTCGGTCAGTTCGCCCTCGCCGTCGCATTCCGGACGCCGCGGCGGCGGTGGAGTGTCGATGGAGAGCAGGCCGGTGAGACTCGGATCGAGAGTCACCCGCCCCTTGCGGCAGCCGAGCAGATAGCCGACCAGCTGCTCCGGTTCGCTGTCCTTCAGCACGTAGCCGTCGGCCCCCGCGCGCAGGGCGGCCAGCAGATCGTCCTGGCGGTCGGAGGCGGTGAGCACCACCACCAGGCTGTCCGGCATCAGCGGCTTGAGCCGCGCCAGGGTTTCCAGGCCGCTCAGCCCGGGCATGTGCAGATCCAGCAGGATCAGATCCGGCGCCAGCTGCCGGGCCAGCTCGATGCCTTCCTGGCCGCTGCTGGCCTGGCCGATCACGGTCAGGCCGTCCTCGGCGTTGAGCAGCTCGGCCAGGCCGCGCCGCAGCAGCTTGTGGTCGTCGATCAACAGCAGGCGGGTCTCGTTCATGCTCCCCTCCATTGCAGGCGGATGCGCGTGCCCTGCGGCACGGCGGCGCCGATCTCTAGTCGTGCGCCGATGGTGGCGGCGCGTTCGCGCATGATGCGCAGGCCGTAATGGCTGTCCTCCGGCAGTTGTGCCGGCAGGCCGACGCCGTCGTCCTCCACCAGCACCTCGACGCCCTCGCCCTCCGGCTCGTGCAGGAGGACGCGCACCTGCCGCGCCTGGGAATGGCGTACCGCGTTGGCCAGCGCCTCGCGCACCACCTGGAGGATCTGCAGCTCGGCTTCGGGGTCGAGGCCGCCGTCGGAGAGGCGGTTGTCCAGCTCGAACACGCAACCGCTGCGCCGGGCGAACTCCTCTACCGAGGCCTCCAGCGCCTGGCGCAGGGAGCGGCCGTCCATGGTCAGACGCGCCGTGGCGATCAGCTCGCGCACCTGGCGGTGCAGCAGCTGCAGGGTGGCGCGCAGGTCGTCGAGCATCGCCGCGGCCTCGCCGGACTGCGCCGGGTCGTCGAGCACCCGTTGCAGGCGGCAGGCGCGGATCTGCAGGTAGCCGAGCTGCTGGGCCACGGTGTCGTGCAGCTCGCGGGACAGCATGCCGCGCTCGGCGGCCAGATCGCGGCGCTGCTGCTGGCGGCTCTCGGCCAGGGCCAGGAAGGTCTCGCCGAGCACCCGGCCGACCTCGCGCACAGTGTCACGCTGGGTCGCCCGCGGCGGCCGGTGAAAATCCAGCAGCAGCGCGCCAGGCTCGCCGTTGCCGCCGCTGACTCCGCAGATCAGGCGCTTGCGTCCGGCGGCCAGGCAGCTGGCGCAGTTCATCAGGCAACCGGCGGCGGGCAATCGCTCGGGGCCGCCGCGCCGCGGGCACTCAGGAGTATCCGGGCACTCGCCGGGCATGCCCAGCTGGCGGTAAGCCCCCGGCTCGCCCCGGGGCAGCAACAGCCAGGCCCGCTCGGCCGGCAGCTGACACTCAAGCGCGGTGAGCAGCTCCAGCAGGGGCGCCTCGCTGTCCGGCTGGCGCAACAGGCGCAACGGCAGCTCCATGAGCAGACGCTGCCGGACGTCCCGTGCCAGTAAGCGACGCCAGGGCCACTGCCAGCCAGTGCTCGGATCGCTCAGCTGCACGCGATTGCCCCTCCGAAAAATGAGTCTTTGGCAAGCACGAGCAAGTTCCATGCCCTTGCCCCGGGCAGGCCCGGCGGGCTCTGGCGAGCGGAAAATAAACTTACTTTCCTGGCGATAAAATCCGCACGGATGCACACTATCGGACCGGCATGCACCAGCACGATGCCACCCTCCCCGCCGCGAATGCCTTTTCCCAGTGCCCGAGCCGCCCCAAATGCGGCTACCCCGAACGGGGTATCTCCTCAAGGAGAGTTTCCGCGGCGCGCGGCTGTAATACCGTCATTCCCACCTCGAAAATTTCTTTCCCACGAAGAATTGTTAGGAGAATGACCATGTCCACTCGTATCGCCATCATCGGCGCCGGCCCCTGCGGCCTGGCCCAGCTGCGTGCCTTCCAGTCCGCCAAGGCCAAGGGCGCCGAGATCCCCGAACTGGTGTGCTTCGAGAAGCAGAAGGACTGGGGCGGCATGTGGAACTACACCTGGCGCACCGGCCTGGACGAGAACGGCGAGCCGGTGCACGGCAGCATGTACCGCTACCTGTGGTCGAACGGCCCCAAGGAATGCCTGGAGTTCGCCGACTACACCTTCGACGAGCACTTCGGCCGGCCGATGGGCTCCTTCCCGCCCCGCGAAGTGCTGTGGGACTACATCAAGGGCCGCGTCGAGAAGGCCGGCGTGCGCGACTACATCCGCTTCAACACCGCCGTGCACCACGTCAGCTTCGACCCGGCCAGCCAGCTGTTCACCGTCAGCGTGCACGACTACACGAAGAACGAGACCTACTCAGAAACCTTCGACTACGTGGTCTGCGCCAGCGGCCACTTCTCCACCCCCAGCGTCCCCTACTTCCCGGGTTTCGAGAGCTTCGCCGGGCGCGTGCTGCACGCCCACGATTTCCGCGACGCGCTGGAATTCAAGGGCAAGGACGTGCTGATCGTCGGCGCCAGCTACTCCGCCGAGGACATCGGCTCGCAGTGCTACAAGTACGGCGCCCGCTCCATCACCAGTTGCTACCGCAATGCACCGATGGGCTACAAGTGGCCGGCCAACTGGGAAGAGAAGCCGCTGCTCAAGCGCGTCGAAGGCAGCACCGCCTACTTCGCCGACGGTAGCCACAAGCACATCGACGCGGTGATCCTCTGCACCGGCTACAAGCACCACTTCACCTTCCTGCCGGAAGAGCTGTGCCTGAAGACCGACAACCGCCTGTGGCCGCTGAACCTGTACAAGGGCGTGTTCTGGGAAGACAACCCGAAGATGATCTACCTGGGCATGCAGGACCAGTGGTACAGCTTCAACATGTTCGACGCCCAGGCCTGGTACGTACGCGACGTGCTGCTCGGCCGCATCGCCCTGCCGAGCAAGGAAGAGATGCACGCCGAAGACCTGGCCTGGCGCGCCGAGGAGGAAACCCTGCAGAACGCCCAGGAGATGTTCGAGTTCCAGGGCAAGTACATCCAGCAGCTGATCGACGCCACCGACTACCCGAGCTTCGACATCGCCGCGGTGAACAAGACCTTCCTCGAGTGGAAGCACGACAAGTACGAGGACATCATGGGCTACCGCAACAAGTGCCACCGCTCGCTGATGACCGGCACCATGGCCACCCCGCACCACACCCCCTGGCTGGAAGCGCTGGACGACTCGATGGCCGCCTACCTCGCCGAAAAGCCGGAAGCCTCCCTCAAGGCCGCCAGCTAAGAAGCGCCCCGGGTGGGTAACCACGCAGCGCGACCCACCACCGGCCAGCCCCGGTACGGAAAACCCGTCGCGGTTTTTCGTACCGGGGCTGGCACGCCTCTTGCCAGTACTCACGTACCCAGGCGCCGATTCGAGGCGCCGGGTTGAACCGCAGCGCATTCGCCGGAGAGCCGCATGCACATGCCCGTCATATCCCGACCGCAGGAACCCGCCCTGTTCGCCCGCGCCCCGGCGCTGGAGCGCCACCGGGTGGCCCCCGGCGGTCTGACCGTAGTCGCCCTGGAGCCCGGCGACCGCCTTGAGGTGATCGACCTCGAAGGTTGCCAGAGCGCCCAGTTGCTGGCGTTCGACGGCCAGGGCCGGGAAGCCCTCGCCGCCCTCGACCTGAGCGGCAGCGCCGGAGCCCGCTTCATCGCCGAGCGGATCGCCGAGGACAGTCGCGAATCCCTGCACACCCGCCTTGGCCTGGCCCGGCGCAACATCGACTGCAGCCGCCTGCCCGACGCCGCCCTGCTCTGGGACGGCGAGACCCCGGCAGGCTTCGGCCGCGACTTCGCCGCCACCGGCGAAGTCCTGGTCATCGTCGCCGCGCCCGGCGGGCCGAGCCCGGTGGACAGCCAGCAGCGCGCCAGCGAACTGCGCCTGATGATCCACCGCGCCAATCCGCGCAACGTCCTCGCGCCGCCGCTGCCGGCACCGCTCGGCGAGGTGGTCGACGAATTCACCATCAACCCCGGCTGCGCCCGCGACTACCTGGTCAAGGCCGGCCAGTACATCCAGGTGCTGGACGTCGCCGGCCGGCAGTGCTCGGACTTCGTCGCCTTCGATCGCCGCGGGCTCGACCGGGGCCGCCAGCTGGACCTCGACCCCACGGTGACGCGCACCCTGAACGGCAACGCCTATCCCGGCCCCGGCCTGTTCAGCAAGTTCTTCGACCGCGACATGCAGCCGATGCTGGAAGTGGTGCGCGACACCGTCGGTCGCCACGACACCTTCGCCCTGGCCTGCACCGCGCGCTACTACGAATCCCAGGGCTTCTTCGGCCACGCCAACTGCAGCGACAACATCAGCCGCGTGCTCGCTCCCCACGGCGTGGAGGGCCGGCGCGGCTGGCCGGCGATCAACTTCTTCTTCAACACCGGCATTGACGCCCATCAGCAGCTGACCCTGGACGAGCCCTGGTCGCGTCCGGGCGACTACGTGCTGCTGCGCGCCATGACCGACCTGGTCTGCGCCAGCAGCTCCTGCCCCGACGACATCGACCCGGCCAACGGCTGGCAGCCGACCGACATCCACATCCGCGTCTACTCCGAGAAGGAGCGCTTCAGTATCGCCATGGCCAATCGCAAAACGCCCGATGCCGACCCGGTCCTGACCCGGGAAAGCGGCTTCCACGAAAACACCTCCGCCCTCACCCGCCACTTCGTCGACTACCGCGGCTGGTGGGCCGCCACCCACTACGACGGCTACGGCACCACCGAGGAATACTTCGGCTGCCGCGAGCGCGTGGCGGTGATGGATCTCACCCCGCTGCGCAAGTTCGAGGTGCTCGGCCCGGACGCCGAGGCCCTGCTCAACTACTGCCTGACCCGCGACGTGCGCAAGCTGGCCGTCGGCCAGGTGGTCTACTCGGCCATGTGCTACGAGCACGGCGGCATGCTCGACGACGGCACCCTGCTGCGCCTGGGGCCGGACAGCTTCCGCTGGATCTGCGGCGAGGACTATGCCGGCGACTGGCTGCGCGAGCAGGCGCAGAAACTCGGCATGAAGGTCTGGATCAAGTCCGCCTCCGAGCAGATCCACAACCTCTCGGTGCAGGGCCCGCTGTCCCGCGAACTGCTCAAGCAGATGATCTGGACCCCCGGCACCCAGCCGAAACTGGAAGAGCTGGGCTGGTTCCGCTTCCTGGTCGGCCGGCTGGACGACTACAACGGCTGCCCGCTGATGGTTTCCCGCACCGGCTACACCGGCGAGCTGGGCTACGAGATCTGGTGCCATCCGCAGGATGCGCAGAAGGTCTGGAGCCGCCTGTGGCAGCTGGGCGAGCCGCTCGGCCTGGTGCCGCTCGGCCTGCACGCCCTGGACATGCTGCGCATCGAGGCCGGGCTGATCTTCGCCGGCTACGAGTTCTGCGACCAGACCGACCCCTTCGAGGCCGGCATCGGCTTCTGCGTGCCGCTCAAGAGCAAGGACGTCGACTTCATCGGCCGCGAAGCGCTGCTGCGCCGCAACGCCCATCCGCAACGCAAGCTGGTCGGCCTGGAGCTCGCCGGCAACGAGACCGCGGCCCATGGCGACTGCGTGCACGACGGCCGCGCCCAGGTCGGGGTGATCACCAGCGCCACCCGTTCGCCGGTGCTGGGCAAGAACATCGCCCTGTGCCGCCTGGACATCGGCTACTGCGAGCCGGGCACGCGCATCCAGATCGGCAAGCTGGACGGGCAGCAGAAGCGCATCGACGCCACAGTCGTCCCGCTGAGCTTCTACGACCCGGAAAAGACGCGGGTACGCAGCTGATTCGACACCTACAAGAAAGCCAGAACCATTTGCCTTCGCACTCGAAAGGTCTTGCTACTGCCGCCTAGTTAACGAGCTAACAATTCATATTAGAGAGGATCAGACAATGAAGCGGTTGGGACTCCTACGTCGCGGCTTCACCGGTACCCTTCTGCTCGCAGGCTCCCTGAGCGCCTGGGCGGACGACACGCAACCCGCCTTGAACAGCGGGGACACGGCCTTCGTGACGGTATGCGCGCTGGTCGTGCTGCTGATGACGATACCGGGTCTGGGACTCTTCTACGGCGGCATGGCGCGCAGCAAGAACGTGCTCTCGGTGCTGATGCAGGTATTCGCCGGCGCGGCGCTGATGTCCCTGCTGTTCGCCATCTACGGCTACAGCCTGACCTTCACCGACGGCGGCAGCCTGCAATCCCTGATCGGCGGCACCGACAAGCTCTTCCTCAAGGGCGTGACCGCCGACTCCATGCAGGGCAGCATCCCCGAGCTGCTGTACTTCTTCTTCATGCTGCTGTTCGCCGCCATTACCCCGCCGATCATCGTCGGCGGCTTCGCCGAGCGGGTGAAGTTCTCCGCGGTGATGGTGTTCCTGGCGATCTGGGTGACCATCAACTACGTGCCCATGGCCCACATGGCCTGGGGCGGCGGCTGGGTGATGGGACTGGGCGTGCAGGACTTCGCCGGCGGCAACGTGGTGCACATCAACGTCGGCATCGCCGCCCTGGTCGGCGCCTATCTGATCGGCCGGCGCCGCGGCTTCGGCACCCCGAGCCTGGCGCCGCACAACATGACCATGACCGTCACCGGCGGCTGCCTACTGTGGGTCGGCTGGCTGGGCTTCTGCGGCGGCTGCGCCCTGGCCGCCAGCGGCTTCGCCATGCTGATCATGGTCAACACCATGCTCGCCGGCTGCAGCGGCGCCATCGCCTGGATGCTGGTCGAGTGGAAGCATCGCGGCAAGGCCAGCATGTTCGGTGCCGTCTCCGGCGCCATCGCCGGCCTGGTCGCCGTGACCCCGGCCTGCGGCTTCATCGGCCCGATGGGGGCGATTCTCCTGGGCCTGATCGCCGCGCCGGTCTGCGTCTGGGCGGTGGACAAGCTCAAGCCGGCCATCGGCCTCGACGATGCCTTCGACGTGTTCGGCGTGCACGGCGTGGCTGGCATTCTCGGCGGCCTGCTGACCCCGGTGTTCGCCCAGACCTCCCTGGGCGGCCTGGGCTTCAGCGAAGGTCGCACCCTGGTCGGGCAGCTGGCGGTCAACGGCGGCGCGATCCTGTTCAGCGTGATCTTCTCGGCCGTGACCAGCTGGGTGGCCTACAAGATCGCCGCCGCGCTCTGCGGTGGCCTGCGCGTGGACGAAGAGTCCGAGCTGACCGGTCTGGACCTCTCCTCCCACGGCGAGACCGGCTACAAGTACTCCAGCTGACGCTCCCGCCCGCCGACCTCGGCGGGCAACACCGTCTCCGGTCGCCTCCGCAGGCGACCTGCCCCTCCCCGCGAGGATCGCCCGGCGCCAGTCCGGGCAATTCTCCTCCGGCGCACCGCCCCCCGCCGAGCGGCTGACGCCTCATAGTCCGACCGGCCGATGGCCGTAGGCCTCGCATCCTTGACTGCAAGTCAAAAATTTTTTGTAACTTTTCGCCTTAACGCCGCCGTCGCTTTCCCCGATACTCGCCCGCGTTTCGGCGGCCCGCTTTTTCACGGCCAAACCGACCTTTATAGAGAATCAAGATGAAGATTTTGCTACTCAACGGCGGCAAGGCATTCGCCCATTCCGGCGGCCGTCTCAACGACACCCTGCACGAGGCGGCGCGCAGCCTGCTCAGCGAGCTGGGTCACGAGGTCAGGGAGACGCGCATCGAGTCCGGCTACAGCCCCGAGGAGGAGGTCAGCAAGATTCTCTGGGCCGATGCCATCATCTATCAGATGCCCGGCTGGTGGATGGGGGCGCCCTGGACCGTGAAGAAATACGTCGACGAGGTGTTCACCGCCGGTCACGGCGCGCTCTACGCCAACGACGGCCGCAGCCGCCAGGACCCGAGCCGCCACTACGGCAGCGGCGGCCTGCTTCAAGGCCGCCACTACATGCTGTCGCTGACCTGGAACGCCCCGCGGGAGGCTTTCGACGAGCCGGACGACTTCTTCGAGGGGCGCGGCGTCGACGGCGTCTACTTCCCCTTCCACAAGGCCCAGGAGTTCGTCGGCCTCAAGGCCCTGCCCACCTTCATCGCCTGCGACGTGATCAAGTCGCCGGACGTCGAGCGCGACATTTCCTTCTACCAGGCCCATCTGGCGGAGATCTTCGGCAGCGCCCGCTGAACGGCGCCGGCAGGCGGAAGACGGCGCCTCAATTGTTAGGATTTGCGACAGTCTTCCACCGCTGGTACGAAGGTTCTGTATGATCCGGACCAGTTTCATCCACCCGAGAGAGACCACAGATGCGTCCATTCAAAACGCTGGCCGCCGCGGCCCTGATCCTCATGAGCACCGCCCCGGCCTTCGCCGAACCCCGCGATCACGACGGCCATCAGGGCGGGAAGCAGGCACACCAGCGCGACGTGCGTGACGACGACCGTCGCGACGAGCGCCGTGCCGAACGTGACGAGCGCCGCGACTATCGCGATGAACGCCGCGACGGCCACGACAACCAGCGCGAGCGCCGCAACGAGCACGCGGACCAGCACAGCGATCAGCGCTGGCACTCCGACGACCGCAACGAGCACGCCCAAGAGCGCCGTCACGAAGGCATGGCCCGCGGCCACAACAATTGATCCCCGGTCATTCGTGACCGCGCCGCAAGGCGCCGGCCGGACGGGCAAGGTTTTGCCCGCCCGGCCGATGATTCGATCAGACAGCCCCCTCGCGAAGCTTCTTCCCCACCATTGCGCCGAACACCGATTTCCCGCTCCTCCGCCTCCCGCCATCCTGCGCTAGCCTGAACACAAGCCGAGTCGTTCGCCCGTCAGTGCCACCCCTCGCTTCAAGCCCGGACGCCAGCAGGAGGTCCTCCATGCCCTTCACCTGGATTCGCTCGCACGCCGCCGTGGACTGGGACGAGCTGTCCGCCCTGTACCGGGTGGCGCCACTGGGCGAGAAGGCGCCCGACGCTCTGAGAACCGCCTTCGCCAACAGCCGATTCGCGTGCCTCGTCTACGACGGCGAGCGCCTGATCGGCGCGGGACGGGCCCTGGCGGACGGGGTCGACTGCTCGTACCTCTGCGACATCGCCGTGCATCCGGACTACCAGGGCCATGGCCTGGGGACGGCGCTGGTGAACGAACTGGTCGCCCTGTCGGCCGGGCACCGGAAGATCATCCTCTACACCTCGCCCGGCAAGGAGCCGCTGTACCGCAAGGCCGGCTTCCGGCGCATGACCACGGCCATGGCCATCTTCGCCGACGAGGCCCACGCCCTCGAACAGGGGCTGATCGAGAAGGACTGAGCCCCGGCAGAGACCACACAACGACAATGGTCTTATGCGCCAGCCCCACCTCTGGTAGTGTCCTTCCATCCCCCCAGACGAGGTGCACGCCATGAAGCCAGTCAGTTGCAGGAGAGCCGGGCCGCGCCTGTCCGGAACCGAAATGCTCGATACCCGGTTCGCCGGCAAGGCCCTCAAGGTCACGGTATCGAAGAAACCGGAGGTGCTCGCCGACGGCAAGGCGATTCCGCAAGGCGACGAGGTGCTGGTGACCACCCTGGAGAACCCGTTCCAGGTGATCGGCCACCTGACCAATCTGCTCGGCCGGGCCGGGGACGGCGCCTCGCTGGTGGTGCTGTGCAGCAGCGAGAAGATCTACCAGGCGGCGCTGAGATTCCTCGGCCTGACCGCCGCCGCGGCCGGAACGCTCAGCCCTTGATGCACACCAGCGGCCGCAGCCGCGCCACCCGCCGCGCCAGCCCGGCCTGCTCGGCCGCCTCGACCACCGCGCCGACGTCCTTGTAGGCCAGCGGCGCCTCCTCGGCCACCCCGCGCAGGCTCGGGCTGCGGATCAGAATGCCGCGGGCGGCCAGCTCGTCCACCACGCTGCGGCCCTGCCAGCGGCGCAACGCCTCGTGGCGGCTCATGGCCCGGCCGGCGCCGTGGCAGGCGGAGGCGAAGGCGCGCTCCTCGGCGCCGCCGGCGCCGGCCAGAACCCAGGACGAGGTGCCCATGCTGCCGCCGATCAGCACCGGCTGGCCGACCTCGCGATACTCCGCCGGCAGCTCCGCATGCCCCGCGCCGAAGGCCCGGGTCGCCCCCTTGCGGTGGACGAACAGCCGGCGCTTCTGCCCGTCGAGGACGTGGCGCTCCTCCTTGCAGGTGTTGTGCGACACGTCGTAGAGCAGCGGCAGGCGGATGCCGGGAAAGACCTCGGCGAAGGCCTCGCGGGTCAGGAAAGTGAGGATCTGCCGGTTGGCCAAAGCGCAGTTGATGGCCGCGCGCATGGCGCCGAGATAGCGCTGGCCGAGCTCGGACTTGAGCGGCGCGCAGGCCAGCTCGCGGTCCGCCAGCTGGATGCCGGCCCGGGGCGCGGCGATGACCATGGCGCGCAGATAGTCGGTGCCGATCTGATGGCCCATGCCCCGCGAGCCGCAGTGGAGGGTGACCAGCACGTCGCCCTCGGCCAGGCCGTAGGCCTGCGCCGCTTTCCGGTCGAACAGTTCGTCCACCACCTGCACCTCCAGATAGTGGTTGCCCGAGCCGAGGGTGCCCATCTCGTCGCGCTGGCGGTGCCTGGCCTGCTCGGACACGGCGGAGGGATCGGCGCCGGCCACGCAGCCGCGCTCCTCGATGCGCGCCAGATCCTCCGGGTGGCCGAAGCCCTCCTCCACCGCCCAGCCGGCGCCGCCCTTGAGCATGGCGGTCATCTCCTGGGCCTTCAGGCGCAGGGCGCCGGTGCTGCCGAGCCCGGCCGGGATGCGCCGGAACAGCACGTCGGCCAGGCGCGGCTTCACCGGCTCCAGTTCGGCCAGCTTGAGCCCGGTGTGCAGGCTGCGCACGCCGCAGGAGATGTCGAAGCCGACGCCGCCGGCGGAGACCACCCCGCCCTCCTCGGCGTCGAAGGCCGCCACCCCGCCGATGGGGAAGCCGTAGCCCCAGTGGGCGTCGGGCATGGCGTAGGAGGCCGCGACGATCCCCGGCAGGCTGGCGACGTTGGCCACCTGCTCGCCGACCTTGTCGTCCATCGCCTCGATCAGCGCCCGGGAGGCGAAGATCACCCCCGGCACGCGCATCGAGCCACGGGCCGGCAGCTCCCACTCGAAGGGGCCGCGCTGGCGGAACTGCGAAAGATTCATGACCGCTCTCCTGCCGGCTCCCGGACGGAGCCGGCGCAACTATTGTGTGGAGCCGGCGCCCGGAGCGCAGGCCCGGCCTGCCGTCCGCGGCCTCAGCCGAAGGCGTTGTCGAGGAACATCATCACCGCGAAGCCGCCCATCAGGCCGAGGGTCGCCGGGGTCTGGTGGCCGTTGCGGTGGGTTTCCGGGATCACCTCGTGGGAGACCACGAAGACCATCGCCCCGGCGGCCAGGCCGAGGCCGACCGGGTAGGCCAGGGCGAAGCCGCTGGACAGGCCGACGCCGACCAGCGCGCCGAACGGCTCCATCAGCCCGGAAGCGGCGGCCGTCAGTACCGCCAGCGGCGCCGCCTGGCCGGTGCCGCGCAATGCCAGGGCCACGGCCAGGCCCTCGGGAATGTCCTGGATGACGATGGCGCTGGTCAGCGGCAGGGCGACCCCCAGGTCGCCGCCGGAGAAGCCGACGCCGATGGCCATGCCCTCCGGCAGGTTGTGCAGGGTGATCGCCAGGACGAACAGCCAGACCCGGCTCAGCCGCTCCGCGCCCGGGCCGCAGGCGCCGCTGGTCTCGTGGGCGTGCGGGGTGAAGTAGTCCAGGCCGAGCATCAGGAGCACGCCCAGGCCCAGGCCGAAGGCCACCACCAGCGCCGCGCCCGGGCTGTTGCCGAGGATCTCCCGGCCGGCGGCCAGGCCGGGCAGGATCAGCGAGAAGGAGCTGGCCGCCAGCATCATCCCGGCGGTGAAGCCGAGCATGCAGTCGTGGCTGCGGATGGTCATCCGGCCGAGGGCGACGGCCAGCAGCGCGCCGCCGCCGGTGGCGACGAAGCCCGCCGTGCCGCCGAGCAGCGCCCGGGCGAGGTTGAGCGGCGCGGTGCCGCTGAAGGCGTTGACCACGCCGGTCAGCAGCAGGGCGGCCACCGCCAGGCCCGCGGCGAGCAGGCCGCCGGCGATCAGCGGGTGGCTGCGCGCCTGGAGCAGCCAGGCGTTGCGCAGTTCGGCAGAAAGGACGCGGGTATCGCTCATGGCTCGGGCACCGGCAGCGGGGTTACTTTTAGAGTAGTTGGCCGGCTCCGGGTGCCACTATCCGTCGCAGGCCGCTCAACGCTCCCTTGCCTCACCCGCGACCCCGGCTGATCTAGAGTAAGCGGCTATCCCGAGCAGAAGGAGCGATCCCATGAGCGTTGAAACCATCCGAATCCCGGGCATCGGCCAGCCGGTCTCGCGCATCGGCCTCGGCACCTGGGCCATCGGCGGCTGGATGTGGGGCGGCGCCCACGACGACGACGCGGTGGCAACCATCCGCAAGGCAGTGGAATCCGGCATCAACCTGATCGACACCGCCCCGGTGTACGGCTTCGGCCATTCCGAGGAGCTGGTGGGCAAGGCCCTGGCCGGCCTGCGCGAGCGGGTGGTGCTGGCGACCAAGGTGACGCTGGACTGGGACGACTCCGGGCCGTTCCGCAACGCCTCGGCGGCGCGCATCCGCCGGGAGATCGAAGACTCCCTGCGGCGCCTGCGCACCGACCGCATCGACCTCTACCAGGTCCACTGGCCCGACCCGCTGGTGCCCCAGGAGGAGACCGCCCGCGAGCTGGAGCGCCTGCACAGCGAGGGCAAGATCCTCGCCATCGGCGTGAGCAACTATTCCCCGGCGCAGATGGACGAGTTCCGCGCCTTCGCCCCGCTCGCCAGCGTGCAGCCGCCGTACAACCTGTTCGAACGCGCCATCGACGCCGACGTGCTGCCCTACGCCCGGCGCCACGGCCTGGTGCTGCTGGCCTACGGCGCGCTGTGCCGCGGCCTGCTCTCCGGGCGCATGACGGCCGACCGGACCTTCGAGGGCGACGACCTGCGCAAGGCCGATCCCAAGTTCCAGCCGCCGCGCTTCGCCCAGTACCTGTCGGCGGCCGAGGCCCTGGCGGAACTGGCCCGCGAGCGCTATGGCAAATCGCTGCTGGCCCTGGCGATCCGCTGGATCCTCGACCGCGGCCCGACCATCGCACTCTGGGGCGCACGCCGGCCGGAGCAGCTGCAGGGCATCGACGAGGCCTTCGGCTGGAGCCTGGACGCCGAGGCCATGCGGCGCATCGACGCCATCCTCGCCGAGCGGATCGAGGACCCGGTCGGCCCCGAGTTCATGGCGCCGCCGAGCCGCCGGGCCTAGGCCGGAATCTGCTGCCGCAGGTAGGCGATCAGCGCATCCAGGCTGGTCAGCTTCTGGTAGTCGGCCTCGGGGATATCCACTCCGAGGCGCTGGTGCAAGGCGCCGAGGAAGCGCAGCCAGTCCATGGAGTCCAGGTCCACCTCGTCGCGCAGCGGGCGGTCGCCGCGCAGGGTGGCGGGTTCGACTTCCGGGGCGATGCCCTGCAGGGCTTCGAGCACCTGCCGGCGGAGCGTGGATTCGTCCATCGTCGGTTCCTCAGAGGTCGTCCGGGGTCTGCAGGCGGCGGCGCACCTCGGCGAGGAAGCGCGCACCGTAATGGCCGTCGCTGACCCGGTGATCGGCGGCCAGGCTGAATACCGCGGTGGGTTGGATGCAGAGCCCGCCCGCCTCCACCCAGGGCCGCTCGGCGATGCGCCCGACGCCGACCAGCGCCACCTGCGGCGGGTAGATCACGCCGAACACGCTGTCCACGCCCTGGTCGCCGAGCTGGGTCACGGTGAGGGTGGCGTCGGACAGCTCCGAGCTGCGCAGCGAGTAGTTACGTGCGCGCTGCACCAGATCGCCCATCTCGCCCATCAGCTGCTCCAGCGGCTTGTCCGCCACGTCGTGCAAGGCCGGGGCGATCAGCCCGCCCCGGCGCAGGGCGACGGCCACGCCGAGGTGGATGCCGGGACCGGGCCGGAAGGCGCCGTCGACCCAGTAGCCGTTGAGCTGCGGATACTCGCGCAGAGCCAGGGCGACGGCCTTGAGCACCAGCACGCCGGGCAGCAGCCGCGCCTCCGGCGGCCGCCCGGCGTTGCGCGCCGCCAACCAGGCCATGGCCGCGGCCAGCGGCACCGTCTCGCCCAGGTAATAGTGCGGAATCTCGCGCTTGGAGCGGCTCATGGCGGCGGCAATGGTCTGGCGCATGGCGGCCTGACGGTCGATTGGCGCGGCCCGTTTCGCCGCGGCCTCGACGTCCTCCAGGCCCACCGCACCTTGGGGACCGGTGCCGGTCAGGGCGACGGGGTCGATGCCCAGCTCGGCGGCGCGCTTGCGCGCGGCGGGGGAGATACGCGGGCGACCGGGCGGGCCTGCCGTTGCCGGAACGGCGGCGGGTGCAGGCGTCGGCGTCGGTGGCGCGGCCGCTCGTTGCGCGGTGGTCGCGAGCGGGGGGCGCGGCGCCGTTTCCGGGCTTTCCCCGGCCTCCAGCAGGGTGGCGATGGGCGTACCCACCGGCACCTTGTCGCCGGGCCGGATCAGCAGCTCGAACACCCGGCCCGCCTGCCAGCACTCGATCTCCACCGCCGCCTTGGCGGTGTCGACCAGAGCGACCACCTGGCCGCGACGCACCGCATCGCCCGGCGCCACCTGCCATTCGAGCAGCGTGCCCTCGTCCATGTCGGCGCCGAGGGAGGGCATGCGGAATTCGATCATCGCTCCTCCGTGGGTGGTGGTGCGTACCGCGCAGCGTTACCCACCATCGCCGGGGGATGGCCACTCCGTGGAAAATCGCTGCGCGCGTATTCCTCCCTACGCTTCAGATCCGGCCGAGCAGGCCCTTCGCCGCCGCGACGATGCCCGGCACCTGCGGCAGGGTCGCCTCCTCCAGGTGGCGGGCGTAGGGGATCGGCACTTCCGCGCTGCACACCCGCGCCGGCGGCGCGTCCAGCTCGTAGAAAGCCTGCTCGACGATGCGCGCCATGACCTCGGCGGCCAGGCTGCCGCTGCGCCAGCCCTCGTCCACCACCAGGGCGCGGCGGGTCTTGCGCACCGAGGCGAGAACGGTGGCGTCGTCCAGCGGACGCAGCACGCGCAGGTCGACGACCTCGGCGGAGATCCCCTCCCCGGCCAGTTGCTCGGCCGCCGCCAGCGCCTTGCCGAGGGTGCCGCCGTAGGCGATCAGGCTGAGGTCCGAGCCCTCGCGGCGCACCCGCGCCGAGCGGATGTCCACCGCCTCGCCCTCGTCCAGCTCGCCTTCGACGTTGTACAGCGCGCCCTGCTCGAACAGCAGCACCGGGTCGGGGTCCTGCAGCGCCGGCCAGAGCATGCCGCGGGCGTCCTCCAGGGTGGCCGGGGCGAGGATCTTCAGCCCCGGAATGTGCGCCAGCCAGCCCTCCAGGCTGTGCGAGTGCTGCGCCGCCAGCTGGCGCCCGGCGCCGGTGGTCATGCGCACCACCAGCGGCACCGAGAACTGCCCGCCGGACATGTGGCGCAGGGCCGCGGCAGTGTTCATCAGCGGGTCCAGGGCCAGCAGGCAGAAGTTCACCGTCATCACCTCGACGATCGGCCGCATGCCGCCTAGCGCCGCGCCGATGCCGGCGGCGACGAAGGCCAGCTCGGACAGCGGCGTGTCGCGGATGCGCGCCTCGCCGAACTCGTCGAGCAGGCCCTTGCTCACGGCGAAGGTGCCGCCGTAGCGGCCGACGTCCTCGCCCATCAGGAACACCCGCGGATCGCGCGCCAGCGCCTCGCGCAGCCCCTGGCGCAGCGCCTCGCGGTAGGTGGTGCGGCTCACCGCGCCTCCGGGGTGTAGACGTCGCGCTCGAGCGCCGCCACCGGCTCGGGCGTCCCGGCCTCGGCGAAGGCCACGGCGGCTTCCACCTCGTCCGCCGCCTCGGCCTCGAGGGCGGCCAGGCCCGGCGGGTCGAGCAGCCCCTCGGCCAGCAGACGCGCGCTGTAGGTGCGGATCGGGTCGCGCTGCTTCCAGCGCTCCACCTCGGCCTTGTCGCGGTACAGCTCGGGATCGAACATCGAGTGGGCGCGGAAGCGGTAAGTCTGGTATTCGACGAACTGCGGCCCGCCGCTTGCGCGCACCGCCTCGACCGCCGTGCGGGTCGCCTCGTGCACGGCGCGCACGTCCATGCCGTCCACCATCCGCGCCGGCACCTTGAAGGCGGCGACCTTGGCGCACAGGTCGGTCTGCGCCTGGGAGCGCGCCAGGGCGGTGCCCATGGCGTAGAAGTTGTTCTCGCAGCAGAACAGCACCGGCAGCTGCCACAGCGCGGCCAGGTTCAGCGACTCGGCGGCGGCGCCCTCGGCCAGCGCGCCCTCGCCGAAGAAGCAGGCGATCACCCGCGAGCCGCCCTGCATGCGCTCGGCCAGGGCCAGCCCCGCCGCCAGCGGGATGCCGCCGCCGACGATGGCGTTGCCGCCGTAGAAGCGCGTGGCGGCGTCGAACAGGTGCATGGAGCCGCCGCGCCCGCGGCAGCAGCCCTCCTGCCGGCCGAACATCTCGGCCATGATCGCGCCCATCGGCATGCCGCGGACCAGCGCGTGGCCGTGCTCGCGATAGGTGGCGACCACCGCATCGCCCGGCGCCAGCGCGTGCAGCGCGCCGACCGCCACCGCCTCCTCGCCGATGTAGAGATGCAGGAAACCGCGAATCTTCCCCTCGCCGTACAGCTCGGCAGCGCGCTCCTCCAGGCGGCGGATGCGCAGCATGTCGCGCAGCAGGGTCAGGGCGAAGGCCGGCGGCTCGGGCGCGGCCATCAGGGGTTCTCCAGGGTCGACAGATCGCCCTCCGGCAGGCCCAGCTCGCGGGCCTTGAGCAGGCGGCGCATCAGCTTGCCGCTGCGGGTGCGCGGCAGGCTCGGCAGGAAGTCCAGCTCCTTGGGCGCCACCACCGCGCCGAGGTGCTTGCGCGCGTGCCCGAGCAACTGGTCGCGCAGTTCCGTGCCGGGCTCGAAGCCGCCCTTGAGGGAGACGAAGGCCTTCACCGTCTCGCCGAGGATCGGGTCGGGCTTGCCGATCACCGCCGCTTCGGCCACCGCCGGGTGCTCCAGCAGCGAGCTCTCTACCTCGAAGGGGCCTATCAAATGGCCGGCGGACTTGATCACGTCGTCGCTGCGGCCGACGAACCAGTAGTAGCCGTCGGCGTCGCGCCGGGCCAGGTCGCCGCTCAGGTACCAGTCGCCGACGAAGCAGTCGCGGTAGCGTTCCTCCTGGCCGATGTAGGCGCGGAACATGCCCGGCCACGGCTGCTTCAGCGCCAGCTCGCCGACGTCCTCCGTGCCCAGCACGTCCAGCCCGCCCTCCTCGCGCCGGTGGACGATGGCCGCCTCGATCCCCGGCAGCGGCTTGCCCATCGAGCCCGGCTTGATCGGCATGGCCGGGGTGTTAGCCAGCATGATTCCGCCGGTCTCGGTCTGCCACCAGTTGTCGTGGATCGGCAGGCCGAGCACCTCCTTGCCCCACCAGACCGCTTCCGGATTGAGCGGCTCGCCGACGCTGGCGACGAAGCGCAGCGCCGGGAAGGAATGCCCGCGCGCCAGCTCGACGCCGGCCCTCATCAGCAGGCGGATGGCGGTGGGCGCGGTGTACCAGACGCTGATCCGCTCGCGCTCGAGGATGGAGTACCAGCGCTCGGCGTCGAAGTCGGCGCAGTCCACCACCGAGGTGACGCCGAGCAGCAGCGGCGTGAGCACGCCGTAGGAGATCCCGGTGACCCAGCCGGGGTCGGCGGTGCACCAGAAGATGTCCTCTGCGTGCAGATCGAGGGCGTACTTGCCGGTGGCGTAGTGGGTCAGCGCCGCGCCGTGCACGTGCAGCGCGCCCTTGGGGGTGCCGGTGGTACCGCTGGTGAAGTGCAGCAGCGAGGGACTGTCCGCCGTGGTCGGCGCGATCTCGAAGCTGTCCGCCGACTCGCCGAGCAGGCAGTGCAGGTCCTCGGTGCCCTTCAGCTCGACCGGCCCGCCCTCCTCCCGATAGACCAGAACGTGCCTGAGCTGCGGCAGCCGGTCGCGGATCGGCGCCACCTTGCGCAGGTAGAGCGACTCGCTGGTCAGCAGCACCTCGCCTTCGCCCAGGCGCAGACGGGTCTCCAGCGGCTCCGGGCCGAAGGCCGGGAACAGCGGCGACACCACGCAGCCGCACTTGAGCCCGCCGAGCACGCCCAGGTACAGCTCGATACCGCGGTTGCACAGCACGAACAGCCGCGTGCCGGCCCGGACGCCGAGCCCGGCCAGCAGGTTGGCGAAGCGGTTGGTCAGCCGGCTGAGTTCGGAGAAGCTCACCTCGCGGCGGCGGCCCTCCCGCCCCAGCAGGCGCAGGGCCACGCGCCCGCGCCGTGGCCCTTCGGCATGGCGGTCCACCGCTTCGTAGGCCAGGTTCAGCCCACCGCCGGGCAGGCCGCTGAGTCCGTCCATCGCCGCCGACCAGGAAAAGGCGGCGCGGGCCTCGGCGGTATCCGGCCAGTTCGGCGTCAGATGCAGGTCGGTGGGGGATTTTTCGATGATGGACGGGCGCATGAAACATCTCCCGGCGCAACGACTGGATGCGCCATCACATCAGGTTAGCAGCCCGTCGAGAAACCGGCCTGCTGGCCATCCGGCGCCGGCTACGATCACGGCGCCATGGCATTCGCAGCTCAGACGTCCACCACGCACTGCGCCAGCCACCGGCCATCCGCCTGCCGGGCCACCTTCAGCTCGCAGAAGGACGCCCCCTTCACCTCCGCCGCCGGCCGGTGACGGCCCACCTCCACCGCCTCGCCCCAGGCCGTGGCGCGCAACCGCTCGCCCTCCAGCGCCACCTCGAAGCGGGAGAACAGCATGCTGCGCGTGGCCATCTCGAAGATCAGCGCGCTCAGCCAGTCCACCAGCAGCAGCTCGGCATCCGGCGCGGAGCACTCGATGACCACCGCCCGCTCCGGCACCACCCTGGCCGGATCGCAGATCACCGACGTCAGCGCCATCGCCGCCTCGGCGAAGGCCGCGGCCGGCGTGGCGCCGATGCCGCGCACGCCGATATCGGCTTCGTGGGGGAAGGTCTGATGGGGCATGGCTGGTATTGAACTTGGCTGGCTGGTCTACCGGAAAGGATAGCCAGTGCCGGAAAGCATCGGACTTCGCCGCCCAAAGAAGGCTGGGGCGCTTTCAGCCTGAATGGCCATAACCGTAATGATGCATAGGGCGCTCGCAATCGGCGACATGAAACCCCGCACACTGCACCGACGCTCGGGCCACAGCGTATCGCCGCGATCCTACGAAGTAGCGTTTTCAGTTCTGCGAACACCGCCTCGGTCGAATCGAGGATGAAGTCCAGCAGACATCTCCGCCGGGCAATGGAGAGCGGCTCGCGGCCTCAGCGTGCGTCGCCGGAAAGGAAATGCTGGTGTAGCCGAATCACGGTTTCCGCGGTGCGGGCCTTGCACACATCCGCCAGTGTGTATTCGTCCATTTTCGCGTAGAACGCCCTCAATCCCGCATCCAGCGCGCCCTTCAGCAGGCAGGTGTCTTTCAGGGCGCATGCGGGCTCGGCGCAGTCGATTAACTGGCTAGTCTCTTCCAGGTTGCGCAGGATGAAACCCAGGCGCAAGTGCTGGGCTTCGGGCGCCAGCCCCAGGCCGCCATTGCGTCCACGCACCGATTGCACCCAGCCCAGGTTCGCCATGCGGCTGACGACCTTGGACAGGTTGCTGTGTGGCACATCGAACTGCCGGGCGATTTCGCCGATGGTAACGGGGAGGGTGCGGTCCTGATAGGTCAGATAGATCATGACGCGCAACCCCAGGTCGGTGAAACGAGTGAGTTGCATAGGCATAGGACTCCAGTGGGGACCAGGCGAGCCTGTAATGTACATTATAAATGTGTATTACAAGCTCGCTTAGCGGGCACTGCCGCATAAGTGATGCCGAGCGCCCCAGGCACTTCGGGGCGGACCCGCCGCATGCCCCCCGCATTCTCCCCCGCTACCGCTCCACCCACTGACCCGAGTATCTGCTTGGCTCATGGACGCACTGGGACCAAGAGGCGCCCGGCATTCCAACCGACATCACAGAGAGTCACCTCGCTTGATGAGGATCAATAAAACTCATCTCGCCCAATAACATTCATTTACGGTGAATGTTATCCGCCTTAAGATTCATCACAAATGAATCTTAAGGCCTGAGGAGGTTTTCATTCATGGCATTCACCGTAAAAAACAACATCCGCTGGGTTGGCAAACAAGATTGGGAATTGCGCGAGTTCCACGGTAGCGAATACAGCACCCATCGGGGCTCCAGCTACAACAGCTATCTGGTCAAGGAAGAAAAAATCGCGCTCATCGATACCGTCTGGGCGCCTTACGCCGAAGAATTCGTCGCCAATCTGGCCAAGGAGATCGACCTCGGCGCTATCGACTACATCATCGCCAACCATGGCGAGATCGATCACAGCGGCGCCTTGCCGGCGCTGATGGCGCGCATCCCGGACACCCCGATCTACTGCACCGCCAACGGCGCCAAATCGCTGCGCGGCCACTATCACCAGGACTGGAATTTCCGGATCGTCAAAACCGGGGACAGTCTCGATCTCGGCAACGGCAAGCAACTGGTCTTCGTCGAGATGCCGATGCTGCACTGGCCGGACAGCATGGCCACCTATCTGACCGGCGACGCCGTGCTGTTCAGCAACGATGCCTTCGGCCAGCACTATGCCAGTTCCCAGATGTTCAACGACCTGTGCGACCCAGTCGAACTGCAGGAGGAGTGCATCAAGTATTACGCCAATATCCTGACGCCGTTCAGCCCGCTGGTCACCCAGAAGATTCACGAGGTTCTGGCGCTGAACCTGCCGATCGACATGATCGCCACCAGTCACGGCATAATCTGGCGCGACAAGCCGACCCAGATTGTCGAGCAGTACCTGAAATGGGCCGACAATTATCAGGAGAACCAGATCACCCTGGTCTACGACACCATGTGGAACGGCACCCGCATGATGGCCGAGGCGATTGCCGAAGGCATCCGCAAGGCCGACCGGGATGTCGTGATCAAGCTGTTCAACCTGTCCAACACCGACAAGAACGACGTCCTGACCCACGTATTCAGGTCCAAGGCCATTCTGGTCGGCAGCCCGACCGTCAACAACGTGATGTTGCCGCACGTTGCCGCCCTGCTCGAGGAAATGACCGGCTTGCGTTTCAAGAACAAGGCGGCCGCCGCCTTCGGCACCCACGGCTGGAGCGGCGGGGCGGTGGAACGCATCACCAAGCGCCTGGACGACGCCGGTTTCCGCGTACTCAACCCCGGCATCACCGCCGAATGGCGCCCAACCGACGACGCTCTCGCCCAGGGGGTGAGTTTTGGCGAGGCGTTCATCGAGCAACTGGGCAAGACCGGACAGAACACGGCTGGTGACCTGGCAACCTGCGCGGACAGCGGCAAGATGCGCTGCCAGACCTGCTCGTGGACTTATGACCCGCAACAGGGGGAAGCCACCCAGGGTGTTGCCGCCGGCACAGCCTGGCAGGACGTTGCGGAGACCTTCCTCTGCCCAGTGTGCTTCATGGGTAAAAGCGACTTCGTCCCTGCGTAACCGACCGCTCCCGGAGAAAATGCGATGAAAAAGCCTCTCGTCATCATCGGCAGCGGCCATGCCGGCTACACGCTGGCCAGAGCGTTCCGCCAACACGACACCACCACCCCGGTCGTCGTCCTCACCGAGGATGGAGGCGAGCACTATCCCAAGCCGCAGCTGAGCCACGGATTTGGCCATCAGGCCAGTGTTGAGCAACTAGTCCAGAACAGTGCCACCGGCATGGCCGCCGAGCTGAAAATCATGGTGAGACCGCATACCCGGGTCAGCGCGATTGACTTCGCTGCCCAGAAGGTCTCGGCGGGAGAGGCACAGATCCCGTACAGCAACCTTGTCCTGGCAGTCGGCGCCGAGCCGTTCGTGCCGCCCATCGACGGCGACGGCGCGCAGGACATCCTGACCTTGAACAATCTGGAGCAGTACCGGCGTTATCTCGACAAGCTCAATCAGAGTGAACGCGTACTGGTCATCGGGGGCGGCCTGATCGGTACCGAAGTCGCCCACGATATCTCGCTTCATAAGCAGGTCGCCTTGGTCGATCCTGGCACCCGCCTTCTGGAGCGTCTCGTGCCCGAGGTGGTCAGCCAGCGTCTGCACAGCGCCATTGGCTCGGTGACACTGCATTTGGGGACCGAGGTAAAACAGGTCAACCGAGCAGCAAGGGGATACCTCGTGACGCTTGCCGGAGGAGAAACGCTGGCGGTGGATGCCGTGGTCTGCGCCGCCGGCCTGAAACCCCGGCTTGGACTGGCAACTGGGCTGGAGACAGGGCGCGGGATCGTCGTCGATGCCTATTTACGCACTTCGACCCCGCATGTGTACGCCCTGGGAGATTGTGCGGAAATCGAAGGGCAGATCCTGCCCTTCCTGCAACCGATCACGCTGTCGGCCAATGCCTTGGCCAAAACGCTGACCGGCGATCCCACGGCGGTCCGCTTTGGCCCGCTGCCGGTGGCGGTGAAAACACCGCGTTACCCTATCCAGCTCGCCGGGGTCACACAAGGCAACGCTCTCGACTGGCAGATCAGTGAAGGAGAAGACGGGCTAACCGCCCTCGCCCATCACGGCAACCAACTGGTCGGTTACGTGACCACCGGCACCCGTAACGGATTCAGTCTGCTACCCCAGCTCGTACGCCGATAAACGGCCATTCGAGATCATTGGATAAGTACCCTATGGGGAGGCGCTAAAGACCTGCCGCCCCACGGTAAAATCGGCTCCGCCTGGGTTCTCCGAGTCCTGCCCATACTCGGTCCGTTTGCCGGCCAGGAACGTGAGGCGAAACTGGACAGTCTGGGCGATGCTCTGGCGCTGCTGGGCAAGCATGTGGACTTCGTTCGATCGGCCCGCTGCTGCCAAGACCTTGATAGGCGTCGGCAGCAGCGGGCAGATGGAGGTCATGCCAAGTCAATAACACTTCATGACGGCACTAACGACCTCTCGTGCCTGTTCGAGAACCTTTTCCAGAGGCTCTGTCGAATCGAGATCAACGATCGGAGCACCATTGAAAGACAATTTCGGCACGACGTTGATCTTCTTCTCCAGAGACTCGACCCGATGGTCTGGCTTTCGTTTAAAGGCAGTTTCCAGATCGACATTCAGTCGCAGCACGACATCGGGGCGAACCGCCGCCATCCTCTTGTAAAGCCAGGACTCCAGATGCATAAGCATCTTCGCTCCGAAGTCCGAGAGTTTCCGATCGGTCAAATGGGGACCATCCATTTCCCCGGGCACGACTATCTGCGGATATCGATCCGTCAGAATCGCACGCCCCAGGCAGTGAAAGAAAGACATTCTCGTGAAGCGGACCACGCGCCTCATGGACGCTATGAACATGACCAGAGCGACCGGAAAAGATATGCCCTTCTGGCGGGCGGATGCGCCCACTTTGCTGATGCCGTTATCGACTTTCTTGCCCAGGGAAGAATGTTTGCGCATGGCTCGGCGCAGATTGCCCGTCTGTTTCCCGAGGTGGCACAGCGTCGTGGGCCTATAACCCGACATGAAGCTCAGTATTTCCTGGCTCACGGTCGATTTCCCGCTGCCATCCGACCCGACGATCGCGATGATTGGGGCCTTTCGCCCCGGCACCCTACTAAAATGCATGTGTTTATGGCTCACCAATTATGGATACCTCATCGCCCAACGACGTATTCCGTGGCAGCGATGAAGTCCGGTGTTGAATGTTTTCGAGTCTGCAATATGTCTACCGGGTGGTAGGCGATCAGTGCCAGCTCTACCACCATCAGACGAGTGCCTATACTTCAGCCACGGATCTGTGCAGACCTCTCTGGGTCATTACCAAAGCCCGAATCCTGCTGGCGATCTCATCCGGCAGTTTGAACTTCTGCTTTTCATAGTCGAGTTCTTTGCGCATTTCCTGCAGAACCAGCTCATCATGCATTTTCCCCATGAGTCCATTTATGGTGGCGAGGAAAAGAGAGAGTTCATCGAGTTCGGGAGATGGATATAGTGTGCGGCGTGTATCGTTCAGCGCTATGCGGCGACTTACGATTTTACGTAACTCGTGAAACTGCCGAGCGGTAAGATATGTTCCTTCTCCCACGGCATCGGCAAGCTGCTGATTCTCTGTCGCGATATAGCGCTGGAAACTTTCGAGGGTAGAGAGCTGAGCCTTCACGAGGCTTTCATGCAACTCCCCGAAGAAACCAGGACGAAGTCGGCACCACAGTTTGATACCTCGCCAGAGAGTGCGCAGCTGCTGGCCGTTCTTGAAGGAATCTTGGAAGCCCCCCATGAGCCGAGTGATGGTATGAAGTCTCTCGGGGTACGAGTGCTGCTCACTATAGTTGGCACAGGCAAAACGGATCTGTTTAAAACGTGCGCGGATGAGCTTGAAGCTAGTGGTTTGTTCGGGCGTAGCCGAGCGATGAAAGGCAATGGCGGCGACAAGGCGGCGTGTATAAGACAAATTCACACCGGAAACCAGAAGTTGCCAAGCAAGACGGTAACAATTAGCCAGTTCCACCACTGTAAAATCTGGCTCTGGTTTTCTCGGACAACATGCATCGAGAGTAACCACGTCGTTGTCCGAAATATTCTGCATCAAAGCCTTGAGTTGGGCTTCGGTGACTTTTGGAGACTCAAGAGAAAAAGAAGAACTCGGCATTAGAAAACGCTGCCTGCCTGCTTAAAATAATAATTTGCCTGGTTGCCTTGTGGGTGAACCCTTTTAACTTTATGCAACCCAGTAATCCATCTGTTAAATTTGCGTTAAAATCAAAAATATTGTATCGACAGTATACGTGAGTTTCGCGTCGCTAAAACAGCGAGCTCCGATAAAAAGCCCTTCCCCAGGGACGCACAGCAGGCCGATTCCGGCCTGCGCGAGTTCGCGAACGTGCTGCTCGCCATCCCCTTCGACGCCGACTGTGCCCGCGAGTGCGACCCGCGGACTCGGGCTCCAGCCCCCGCCGGACCGGCATACAAGGGCGGGCACTACGGCAGCGGGCCCGGCCCCAAGGCGAGCGGACCGTCCAGCAAGCCAGGCCGATATTTCGCGCTCGACGTGCCCTTGAAATGCGCCCTGCTAGGCGCCTTTCCCAGGCATCGCCCTTGCATGAGCGAGCCGCCCGTCTGGTTCGGTCGTGACGCATCCCGTCCCCTGCCGCCAGGCGATCTACGGCCATTCACCCCGTTCACCCCCAAAAACAATCAGGAGTCTCTTGATGAAGCGTTTCGCCCTTCTCGCACTCGGCCTCGCCTGCTGCAGCGCCTATGCCCAGCCGTCCTTCACCGGCACGGACTACAGCGGCGTCTACGATTGCACCGGCGACGACCACCACGAGGGCAAATACACCGGCACCGTCACCCTCGATCTGGTCCGTGCGCAAAGCGCGGGCGAGTACGGCGCCTACCGCTTCAAGCTGGAAGTGCCCGGTTTCGGTGCATACCCGGGCCATGCCGCCGTGCAGGGCCAGCAGATGGCCGTGCATTTCGCCAATACCGATCAGTCGCAGAAGGACTACGGCACCGGCATCGCCTCGTTTGGCAAGAACGCAGCAGGCAAGTGGACCTTCACCAAGTACTACTACCAGCCGGAATACAAGGGCGGGAACTACGGCATCGAGTCCTGCACGAAGAAGTGAACCGACGGCCCCGGAGTGGGCCAAGCCGGGCGCCCGCCCGGCACCGCTCCGGGGCATCGGCTGGCCGGGCCGCCCACGACCGGCCCGGACCAGTCCCGATGGGCGCTACCGGTGCACCGGCCCAAGCCTTACCTCACGCCGGCCCGACGCCGATCTCCGCCCGCATGTCCGCCGGTGTCCGGAAATCGCCGGCCGCGCCGCGCATGGCCTCGGCCGGGCGGGGAAAGCCGCTGCGCTGGCCGTAGTCGGCGACGTGCATGTCGCGCGGACGAACGTGCCGCTCGCTCAGGGAGCGGGCCGTGAGGGCTTCCAGCAGCGTGCAGCCGAGCAGCAGGGCCATGACCAGCCTGACGTTGTCGCGCTTAGGGTTGTCGGCGGACAGGCCCGGCGCCAGCAAGGCCAGATCCAGGGCGTTGCCGGCGAAGCGGGTGCGGATGGCCGGCGTCGGGTTGTCGCTCAGGGCGCCCAGGCCGTTGAGCATCTTTCCCGCACCGCAGGCACGCACCAGCGTTTCGCGGCCCTCCAGCCCCAGGGGGCGGGTGATCCGGCGCGGGGCGAGGAGTTGCAGGAGCCCGATGCCCAGGGCGAAGTAGCCGAGGCCGCGGGCGAGCCGGTCGGAAGGGGCCAGGGACGAGGTGGCAAGGCTTTGCAGGGAATTCATGGCGTTCTCCTCAGGGCTTGAGCACCACCTTGATGCAGTTGTCGAGCTTGTCGCGGAACACCCGGTACATGTCCGGGCCCTGCTCCAGCCCCACCTGGTGGGTGATGACGAAGGACGGATCGATCTGCCCCGCCTCGATGCGCCGCAGCAGGTCGTCGGTCCAGCGGTTGACGTGGGTCTGCCCGGTGCGCACGGTCAGGCCCTTGTTCATCAGCGGGCCCATCGGCAGCTTGTCCACCAGCCCGCCGTAGACGCCGGGGATCGACAGCACTCCGGCCGGGCGGCAGACGTAGATCATCTCGCGCAGCACGTGGGGGCGGTCGGTCTCCAGCATCACCGCCTGCTTGGCGCGGTCGTACACGGAGTCCAGGGAGCGGGTGGCATGGGCCTCCAGGCCGACGGCGTCGATGCACTTCTCCGGGCCCTTGCCGCGGGTCAGCTCGTTGAGCCGCTCGAGCACGCTTTCCTCGTCGAAGTTGATGGCGATGGCCCCGCCGGCCTCGGCCATGGACAGGCGCTCCGGCACCCGGTCGATGCAGATCACCTGACGGGCACCGAGCAGCACTGCGCTGCGCACGCAGAACTGGCCGACCGGCCCGGCACCCCAGATGGCCACAGTGTCGCCGGACTGCACGTCGCACTGCACCACGGCCTGCCAGCCGGTGGGGAAGATGTCGCCGAGGAACAGCACCTGCTCGTCGCTGAGGCTGTCCGGCACCTTGATGTGAGTGGTGTCGGCGAAGGGCACCCGCACGTACTCGGCCTGCCCGCCGGCGTAGCCGCCGGTCAGGTGGCTGTAGCCGAAGAGGCCGGCGGTGGCGTGGCCGAAGGCCTTGTCGCCCAGCTCCCGGTTGCGGTTGCTGCGCTCGCAGACCGAATAGTTGCCGCGCAGGCACTGCTCGCACTCGCCGCAGAAGATGGTGAAGGGCACCACCACGCGGTCGCCCGGCCTGAGCCGGTGGACCTCCGCGCCGACCTCCACCACCTCGCCCATGAACTCGTGGCCCATCACATCGCCGCTTTCCATGCCGGGGATGTAGTGGTCGTAGAGGTGCAGGTCGGAGCCACAGATGGCGCAGCTGGAGACTTTGACGATGGCGTCGCGGGGGTCTTCGATGCTCGGGTCGGGGACCGTGTCGTAGCGGATGTCGTTCTTGCCGTGCCAGCAGAGCGCCTTCATGGATGCCTCCCCTGTGGATGGCTTCCCGGCAGTGCACGCGGCATCCCCTCGCGCGACGGCCTGGCCGGGCCTCGGGCATCGCCGCGTCCTCGACGACGTTACAGGGTGGGACAGCGGGAAAGCGGCAAAAGGTTCAGCGGCGCGGCCCCCGCAACTCATCGGGTTGCCCGCGTCCCGCCGGGGCGACGCGCGGGCCGCCGGGTCCATTCGTTTATCCATCCACCCCGCAGAGGAGGTAGAGCCATGACCAGGCAGGCCGATGTACTGGGCAAGGCGGTCCAGCAGAACAGTCTCTGGCTCGACGAAGTGAGCGAACGGCTGGAGACCGAGGACCGGGAAACGGCTATGCAGGCGCTGCGCGCCGTGTTGATGTCGGTGCGCGAGCGGATCGGCCCGGACAACGCGGCACATCTGGCGGCGCAGTTGCCGGTGCTGATCCGGGGAATCTTCTACGACGGCTTCCGCCCGGCGGCCGAGCCGAGCAAGGAGCGCACCCGCGAAGCCTTCCTGGCCAAAGTGCGCGGGGCGGTGACCCACCTCGGCGTCGAACCCGAGCAGGCGACCCGAGCGGTGCTGGCGGTGATGGCGCGCCACATCGACCCGAACGAAGCGACCAAGGTGGCCGACCTGTTCCCGGCCGAGCTGCGCGACCTGTGGCCCGACGGCGAGCGGCAGCCCTGAAGCCGCCCGCCGGGGTCTCAGGAGCCGGGCTGCAGGGTCACCCGGACCTCGCGCTGCTGGTCGCCGCGGGTCACGGAGAGCCGCACCTGATCGCCGATCCGGTAGTCGTCGAGGGTCGCCAGCAACTGCTCAACCGTCTTGACCTCCTGGCCCTCCACCGCGGTGATGACGTCGCCGGGCACGACGCTGCCGTCGCGGGCGAAGCCCACGCCCTTGAGCCCCGCCGCCTCGGCGGCCGAGCCCCGGGGCACGCCGAGGACGAAGACGCCCTCGACGCCGGTCAGCTCGGTGAGGCGCTGGTTGGCGCCGGTGTCCACCTCGATGCCCAGGACCGGCTGCAAGTACTTCCCGGTCTTGACGATCTGCGGCACCACGCGGTTGACCGAGTCCACCGGCACGGCGAAGCCGATCCCGGCGGAAGCGCCACTGGGGCTGTAGATCGCGGTGTTGATGCCGATCAGGCGGCCGGCCGAGTCCAGCAGCGGTCCGCCGGAGTTGCCCGGGTTGATCGCGGCGTCGGTCTGGATCAGGTGGTTGATGGAGGGGCCACCGTCGCCCGCCAGGCTGCGGTCCAGAGCCGAGACGATGCCGGTGGTCAGGGTCCAGTCGAGGCCGAAGGGGTTGCCGATGGCGAAGACCTTCTGGCCCACCTTCAGATCGCTGCTGGTGCCCAGCGGCACCGGCGGCGGGCGCTTGAAGCCCACGCCGATGCGCAGCACGGCGATGTCGTGCTCGGGCGAGGTGCCGACCAGGGCGGCCTTGAAGCTGCGCCCGTCGGCCAGCTTGACCAGCGCCTCGCTGGCGCCTTCCACCACATGGTAGTTGGTGACCACGTGGCCCTCGTCGTCCCAGATGAAGCCCGAGCCGGTGCCCCGCGGCACCGAGAACACGTTGCGGGTCCAGAAATCTACCACCTGCGCCCGGGTGGTGATGAACACCACGGAATGCCGGGCCTTCTCGAACAGCTCGATGGTGGACTTCTCGTCGGCCGCCAGGTCGCCCCGGGCCTGGACCACGCGCGGCGCAGCATCGGTGGTGGCGCCGAGCCACAGGGGGAGATCCGGCAGCCCGCGCCAGAGCACGGTGAGCACGCCGGCGGCCAGCGTGACGCCGAACAGGCGGGCGAGGAAACGGTCGCGCATGAAACAACTCCTGCTGGATGTGCCGATGAACGAGGCCGGGCCTGGGCCGGGCGCCCTCCTCCGACTCGCCGGCCGGAGAGGCGCGGTGGCGGCCCATGGCCAGTACCCGGCCCTACTTTACCGCGTCCGATCGGGTCGCGGATCGCCTGCGAAGAGCGTCCTCAGGCCTCCCGCGCCGCGACCGACACGGCCCGCCGTGCCCAGCACCAGGGCGATGCCGCCGAGCACGGCCACGGCGGCGAGGGCCAGGCGCAGGCTCAGGGCCTCGCCGAGCAGCAGGGCGCCGGCCAGAGCGGCGAGAATCGGCACGCTGAGCTGCACGGTCGCCGCCTGCAGGGAGCCCAGCCCGCGCAGGGCTCTGTACCAGACGGCGTAGCCGAGCCCCGAGGCCAGCGCGCCGGAGAGCAGCGCGTAACACAGCCCCAGCGGGTCCGGCCGGCTGTGCGCCGCGAGCGCCAGACCGAGCAGCAGAGCCAGCGGGATGGCCCGGAGAAAGTTGCCGGCGGTGGCTGCCAGCGGATCGACGGCGCCGCGCCCGAGCAGCGAGTAGACCGCCCAGGCCAGGCCGGCCAGCAGCATCAGCGCGGCCCCGCCCGGTGCCGGAGCGCCGGCGCCCGGCAGCAGCAGGGCGACCAGTCCGCCGAGGGCCAGCAGCAGCCCGCCGCAACCCCAGGCGCCCAGGCGCTCGCCGCGGCGCAGACCGTGCAGGAGCATGCCTAGCTGCACTGCGCCGAACAGCAGCAGCGCGCCGACGCCGGTATCCAACTGCCGATAGGCGAAGGAGAAGCCGGCGGCGTAGACGAACAGCGCGCAGGCGCCGGCCCAGCTGCCGCCCTTCTTCGCCGGCTGCGATCCCAGACGCAGCAGCAGCCAGAGGGTCAGCGCGCCGGCGAGGAGGCGCACGCCGGTGAAGCTGGCCGGATCGAGGGCGGTGTCCCGCAGGGCGAGACGGCAGAGCAGCGAATTGCCGGCGAAGGCCAGCATGGCCAGGGCGGTCGCCAGCAGGGTGCGGACAGGCATGGGGCGTCCCTTCGTAGGGTCCGTTTTCCGTCCAGTCTAGCCGCTGTGCCAACGGACCGGCACCGGCGCCGCGCCACTACGGCAGGCGCCGGCCGCTCCCGAAGATCCGGCTCAGCCGGCGTGGGGCGAGAACATTTTCAGGCCCGCCACCCCGCCGACGATCAGCATCAGGCAGGCGATGCGCCCCAGGTTGGCCGGCTCGCCGAGGAAGGCGATGCCGTAGACGGCGGTGCCCACCGCGCCGATGCCGACCCACACCGCGTAGGCGGTGCCGACCGGCAGGGTGCGGGTGGCCTGCGACAGCAGGTAGAGGCTGAGGCCTATGAAGAAGACGCAGTAGAGGGTCGGCCACGGTCGGGTGAAGCCCTGGGTCCTGGGGATCACCGCGGCGTAGCAGATCTCGCTGAGGCCGGCGCACAGGAGCAGCCACCAGCCGGCACTGGAACCACCGAACATTCATGCCTCCTCGTGGCGCGGAGGCAGGCCGCCGCGCCCGGAATCGTGCGCTGCCCGGTGCACCGGGCAGGCGCCGAAAAAAGATGGGCGGCCACACAGACAAGCCGTGAAGCCGCCCTGTTCCCTTGCCCCAGGAACACTGCTACGAACCGGCCGGAGCCCCGTGACGGGTCACGGGGCGGCGGACCGGCTCCGAAAACCTCAACCCTTGGCGGTGCGCTTCTTCTTCTCCGGATCGTCGAACGGCATGGTGTGGGCGATGGCCTTGACGTTCAGGCTGCCGCGCACTTCCAGGGCGGTGCCCTGCTCGGCGTAGGCCACGTCCATCCGGGCGATGGCCATGGACTTGCCGGTCAGGCGCGAGTAGACGCCCGCGGTGATCAGGCCCACCTGCTTGCCGTCGGCCCACAGGGTGTCGCCGCCGGCCGCCGCCTGCTGGCCTTCCAGCAGCACGCCGAAGATCTTGAAGCGCTCCTTGCCCTTGAGCCTTGCATGTTCCAGGCCACCGCGGAACTCGCCCTTGGTCGGCGACACGGTGAAGTCCAGCCCCAGCTCCCAGAGGGTGTCGCCGGCCGCCTGATCGGCGAAGGGATACATCTCGGAGTTGTCGTAGGGAAAGAACAGCAGGTAGCTCTCCACCCGAAGCCAGTCCAGCGCGGTGAACGGGCAGGGAATGATGCCCATGGACTTGCCCTGCTCCAGGATGGTGTCCCAAATCAGCGGCGCGTCGGCGGCCTTGCAGAAGATCTCGTAGCCGCGCTCGCCGGTGTAGCCGGTGCGGGAGATCATCACCGGGCAGCCGAACAGCTTGGTCTGCATGTGGTGGAAGTACGGCAGGTCGCGGATGCCCGGCACGTGCTCGGCGAGGAAGTCCACCGCCAGCGGGCCTTGCAGGGACAGGTCGTGCAGGTCGTCGTCGAACAGCACGGCGACCTGGCGGCCCTGGGCCGAGCGGACCAGCATCTCGTGGCCGCTGCCGGCGCCGTGCACCACCATGAAGGCGTTCGGGCCGGTGCGGTAGATCACGCAGTCGTCGACGAACTTGCCCTGCTCGTTGAGCATGGTGGCGTAGACCGACTTGCCCGGGTACAGCTTGGAGACGTCGCGGCTGGTGGCGTACTCCAGCAGGGATTCGGCGTGCGGGCCGACGTAGTGCACCTTCTTCAGGCCTGACACGTCCATCAGGCCGGCGCGGGTGCGGATCGCCTCGTGGGCGTCGGCCAGGTCGACGGACTCGTAGGTCCAGGCGGTGCCCATGCCGTTCCAGTCTTCGAGCTTCGAGCCCAGGGCGCGGTGACGTTCGCCGAGGGCGGAAATGCGCCAGGAATTGGCCATGTTGGTTCTCCTTGAGTCTTCTGGGCGGCGCCGGGCCTTCCGGCGCACGCAAGGGTTGTCGCGGGGCGGACCGCTGCGGCCGTCCGCCCGTGGAAATCGCAGGTGCTGCGGGCAGTGCCGGAGCCTGCCCGCCCGTCGGCTACGCCGCGGCTTCGGGGTCGTACTGGCGCAGCCAGTCCACCACCGTCTGCCGGTAGCGGGAGAGGCCCTTGTAGTCGGCCAGCGCCTGCGGCAGGTCGCGCAGCACACGGTGCAGACGCTGGGCCCAGGCCGGGTTGGTGACCAGCTCCTCGAGGCTGATCAGGTAGGTGCGGATGCTGAACATCAGCGCGTTGCTGCGCGCCAGACGGGCCATGAACTGCAGCTCGACGCGCAGGTGCACCAGGCGGCCGACGTTCTCCGGGGTCACCATGCCGCGTTCGCGGCCCCACTCGTGGAAGGTCTCGGAGGAGGTGTCCAGCCGCGGGTTGATGGTCATGGTCCAGTTCAGGCGGCGCACCGGGCGGTCCACCTGGATGTTCAGCAGGTACTTCAGGGCGCGGTCGAACACGCCCAGCTCGTGGGCCATGGGCACCGGCGAGTGCCACTGCTTGAAGCTCATGCCGGCGTCGAAGGCCAGCGACCAGTCGGCGGGGCCGGTGACGATGCCGGCATCCATGAACAGGTCGTTGTCGCGCTGATCGAGCAGGGCGAAGTCGCCCTGCACCTGGCGGCCGATGTATTCCAGCGGCTCGTACGGCAGGGTGTCGGCGTCGCCGAAGGTGAAGCTTTGGCGGATGTCCTGGACGTGGTTTTCCCAGGTCCACTGGTCGCCGTCGCGGGTCAGGCGGAACAGCTCCGGATAGTCGGCGGCCAGGTGGGTCATGATGACTTCCAGGGTGTCCCAGCAGGCCTCGTGCATGTGCGGCATGACGATGCAGCGCTGCGGGTCCTTCTGCAGCACCTTGGCGCGCTCGGTGGTCTCCGAGCGGTAGTGCTCGTCGATGTCGAACCAGTGCTCGTAGATCGAGCCCGGCGCGCCGGGCGTGGCCGGCTCGATGTTCACCGAATACATGTACTGGTCTTCGGGGAACGGGAAGGGAAAGCGGGCGATGGCCTCGGGGCTGTTACGGAAGGTGAAATCGTCCCGGTAGCTTTCCAGGGGTTTCAGGGTGACCGGCATGGAGACTCCTCCTATAAGTCGAGCGTAAGGGTGCTGCCACAACGGCCGCGGGAGACACAGGGCATCAGGGCGGTGGTGCGCTCTTCCTCGCTGAGGTAGCTGTCGCGGTGCTCCACCTCGCCCTTCAGGAAGGGGGTCGTGCACTGGCCGCAGACGCCGCCGCGGCACAGGTTGGGGACTTCCACCCCGGCCTGCTCCAGCGCCTCGAGCAGGCTGGTGTCGCCGGGGACCTCGATGCGCTTGCCGCTGGAGGCCAGTTCGGCGACGAAAGGCGAGCCGGGCTCGGCCGCGGCGAAGGCTTCCCAGTGCACCCGCTTGTCGGCCCAGCCCAGGCGGGCGGCGGTTTCACGTACGTCGTCGATCAGGGCCTGCGGTCCGCAGACGTAGACATGGCTGCCCAGCGGCCGCTCGGCCAGAGCCTCGCCCAGATCCAGGCGCCGCCCGGCGGCGGCGTCGTAGGCGTGGAAGCGCTCGCCCAGGCGCTCGGCCAGCTCGGCGCGGTAGGCGTCGGTCAGGCCGCCGCGGCAGGCATAGTGCAGCTCGAAGCTGGCGCCGCGGCGCTCCAGTTCGGCGATGTAGGCGAGGAACGGGGTGATGCCGATCCCGCCGGCCACCAGCACGTGATGGCGGGCCTGGGAGCTCGGCGCGAACAGGTTGGCCGGCGGCGAGAGTTGCAGGCGGTCGCCCTCCTTGACCTGCTCGTGCAGGAAGCGCGAGCCGCCGCGGGAGTCGTCCTGCAGGCGCACGGCGATGCGGTAGCTCGAAGGCTCGGACGGATCGCCGAGCAGCGAATAGGCGTTGCGCAGGGCGCGGCCGGGCACCGGCAGGTGCACCTGCACGTGGCTGCCGGCGGAGAAGCGCGGCAGCTTGCCGTCGACGGCGGCAAAGGTGAATTCGCGCACCAGCGGCGTCAGTTGGCGGATGGTCTTGACTTCGACGTCGAGCAGCGGGTTCATGCCTTGTCCTCCCCGTGCGGATGGTCCGGATCGATGCAGACGCCCATGTAGGCGCCGAGACGCTGGGAGAAGTGATCGCGCACCAGCAGGTGCACGCCGCAGCCGGTGCAGACCGTCTCCCCTTCGGCGCCGATGCTCTGCCGGGTCGAGCAATGCACGCAGTACATCTCGCGGCGCTCGCCGGTCTTGATCAGTTCGATTTCCTCGCCCAGGAGGCCAGCGTTGCGCGCCAAGGCGCTGACCTGCCAGAGGAAGCTCTCGTCGCCGCAGACGTACAGACGGGTGCCCACCGGCGACCAGGACAGCAGATCGCGCAACTTGGTTTCGAGCATCTGCGGATCGTTGCAGCCCTGCCCGGCATCGCCCTGCAGGCTGAGCATCGTCAGCGGCTGCCCGGCGGACTGCAGGCGCTCGTGCAGATCGGCGGCGGCCTGCAGGGTCGCGTTCTGCACGACCAGCAGGCGCCGACTGGCGGGCAAGATCGTTTCTGGTAACGGCGCGTACACCGGCTTGCTGGCCATGGTTCCGGCAGCTTCGTGACTCATCGTGTGACCCTCGCGCAATTCGGCCGATCAGGGCGCTGTCCTGGAGCCGAAAAAATTATCGAGAAGAACATTTTGTTCATCACAGGAAAGCATCATGCATGCCAGGATTTAGTAACTGCATGATTTACAAGGGCTTTTATTTGTTTGAGCACGAAAAGCATGGATTTCAGCGCTGACGGAGCGCCGATTCGTGCACAACCCTTGATCGCGGACGCCCGAAAAGGCGCCATTTGGATGCAGCCGGGGAGAAAAATCCCCGGACGTGCGGCGATGCCCATGAGCCTTTTGCGGGGAAAGAAAGAGTCCGCCAAGACTGGCCGAACCCGTGAACCGTGGTTATCGACGGACCGCCGTTAATTAGGGAAGAGGCACCTCGCCGCAATAGCCTTATATTCAGTAAGGCCATTGCTCGACCCTACCCGGAAACAATCCCGACCACTAACTAAAAGCAACTTTCTTCTATTGCCGAAAGAGTCAACCCGAACACTCTCACGTATTCCGAGCGGAACTCGGAAAGTTCCGATTCCGCAACTAACGACACGCCCGCTATATTCGCCGCCCGCACCGAACATTGACCGGAAAATAAATAATCCCATTTCAGTGCATCTCGCCTGATAACAAACCAAAACGGGGCACACGTATTGGCGGGGCCTTGGGACCTGTTTTTCATCCAATTGCAACCGGAAACACCCAAAGCAGTGCACCAGCCTTCATGCAATGCACTTCCTTGATGCATTTCTACCCGTCATGGCCCGCTGCCACGGCCATTTCCCTCGTTTCCATGGATTTTTCACAAGTTGGCAAGGCATGTGCTTAGGAGGTTCCCGAGCTAGCGTAAAAGCAAATAAGCGCTGACACGCCGCACACAACTTTGACTCTTGCTCTCGATGAAACGAAGAACAACTTCGGAAGCCGCCGGAAATGGATAGCCAGGCAACTGCTAACAGTTCCGATCGAACATCGAGCGCATGTATCGAACGAATTAGAGACTGAGGGGAGATAAAACAATGGCAGGAAGTATCCGCCCGATAACCAGGCTGGCCTCCGCCGGCGCGCTGGTCGCAGGGTTGCAGCTGATGGGCGGCACGGCAGCCCATGCCTTCGAGGTTTACTCCGACGAGGAAAGCAAGACCAAGCTGGACGCCAAACTCAGCGCTGTGTACGGCTTCTTCAGCAGTCAGAAGAGCTACAACGGCTTCGCTCAGGGCCAACAGCACCATGGCCGGACCAACTGGCACGAAGGCTATGCAAAGTACGGCGTGTACGGCGAAACCGGATTCGGCCTGCCGGCCGGCAGCACCATCTATGGCGGCCTGTCCGCCATTTCCAGCGGCACCTGGGGCGACGGCGACGCCGGCGGCTTCAGTAGCGGTCACGAATACCGCACCGCCTTCGAAGAAACCTACGGCGGCTGGAAATCCGGCAATCTCTTCCCCTTCCTCGGCGAGAACGGTCTGGATATCTCCGGTGGTAGCCAGAACCTGGTGATCGGCAAAGGCTTCATCATCAACAACGACATGTTCCAGTACGGCGACACCTTTGGTAAATCGTACGACCGCGGCGGCATGTACTACCTCTCCGGCCGTTCGGCGTTCGACAAGACCGCCGTGGTGCGCGTGGGCGGAGCCAGCGGCCCGCGCGGCGAGTTCGCCTGGGTCAAGTCCGACAACATGGGCCAGGGCGCCATGGAATTCGCCTTGGCCAACCTGGAGTACAACGCCGAAAACAGTTCCGTGGCCTTCATGTACTTGAAGGGTATCGACGTCAGCCAGAGAGCCGCGCGCGAGTTCGCCGACTACTTCGCCGAGCGGGACGGCATGGACCTGTACAACCTGCGCGGCAGCACCAACGCCGGCATCGAGAACCTGACCCTCGACATGGAACTGGTCTACGAGGACAAGGTCAGCGACGGCTTCGCCGGCTATGCGGCAGCGGCCTACGACTTCGCCGACGTGGCCTGGACCCCGCGCCTGAGCTACCGCTACTCGCGCTTCTCCAAGCACTACGACGCACTGTTCTTCGGCTACCAGCGCTACGGTACCTGGTGGCAGGGCGAGGTCGCCGGCGACTACTCCGGCCCGTACAACATGAACAGCGATATCCACCAGCTGAGCCTGTTGCTGCACCCGCACGAAACCGTGACCCTCGGTGCCAACGCCTACCACTTCCACACCATCGACAGCCACCAGAAATACGCTGGCAACAACGTCAACGCGTCCGGCGACGAACTGGACCTGTACATGGAATGGGCGCCGACCCCGACCTATTACGTCGCCCCGCTCCTGGGCCTCTACAAGCCGCATCATGACCGTGCCCACGGCGGTACCCAGAACGGCGACAACAACCTGAACGTCTACCTGCAGATGATCGTCGGCCTGTACTTCTAAGCGACAGTCAGCCAGTAAGCCACAGCCGGAGCGAACCCGGGGCCTCTTCCGGGTTCGCCCTTTCCAAAGGTGCAGCCATCTGCACCTTTCTTTTTTTCTGGACGGACGACGCCCGGATGCCGCCCGCAATCTCCCGCAGCGCCGCGACGAAAGCGCGCTCCCTTCCCCCGACCGTTCCCGACGAGTGGTAGCATCCCCGCGAATACCGGGGGATATATCCATGAGCCGTACCTTGATCGCCTACCTGATGGGCGCCGCCCTGCTGACGGCGGCGAGCGCCGGAGCACGGGCCACCACGCTGCGCTGCTCCGACGGACTGGTCGACGAGGGCGATCTCAGCGCCGAGGTGCTGCGCAAGTGCGGCGAGCCGGACGACCGCGAAGTGATAGGTCCGGCCCTCGACAACCGCGGATATCCCGTGCGCGGCTCGGCCACCATCGAGCACTGGGTCTACGGCCCGCACAACGGCATGTACCAGTACCTACGCTTCATCGACGGGCGGCTGGTGGAGATCAGGAGCAAGCGAGACGACTGAGTCGCCGTCCGCGACGGGAAAAGCAGGATCGCCTACTGCCGGGAGGATGACTCCGGCCGGTACAGGCGCACGTTCTCCTGCTCGTTGGGATCGTTGCGGGCGATGATGGCAATGGCGCTTTCCGTCTGGCTCAGGTTGCGCGGCTGGTGCGGGACGCCGGCGGGAATGAAGAGGAAGTCGCCCGCCTCGTTCACCACCGACTTCTCCAGGCCCTCGCCGTAGCGGGTTTCCACCCGGCCCTGGAGCAGGTAGATGGCCGTCTCGAAGCCCTGGTGATAGTGCGGCTCGGCCTGCGCCCCCGGCGGGATCACCACCCGGTGCATGCAGATGCCGGTGGCGCCGGCGTTGCGACCGGAGATGCCGAAGAAGGTCGGCAGCCGCTGCAGCGTTTCCGAGCTCGCCTCGGGCCGTACCGTGACCAGATCCCTGCCCATGGCCTCACCTCCGCCGTCGAACTATTTTTTCGCCGCACAAAGCAAAACGCCGGGCAATGCCCGGCGTTCCGTTGTCACTGCGTGCTACTCAAACACTGTAGGCCCGCTCGTTGTGCTCCGCCAGGTCGAGGCCGATCTCCTCGTCCTCCTCGGCCACGCGCAGACCGATGATCAGGTCGACCACCTTGAGGATCACCCAGCTGACCGCGAAGCAGTAGACGAAGGTGAAGGCCACGCTCTTGATCTGGGCCCAGACCTGGGTCACGACCTCGGTGCCCTCCACGTAGCCGCCCAGGCTCGGCGCGCAGAACACGCCGGTGAGGATGGCACCGATGATGCCGCCCACGCCGTGCAGGCCGAACACGTCCAGGCTGTCGTCGTAGCCCAGGCGCTGCTTGAGGTGGGTCACGGCGAGGAAGCAGCCCATGCCGGTCAGCAGGCCGATGGCCAGGGCGCCGCCCGGGCCGACGTAGGCGCAGGCCGGGGTGATGCCGACCAGGCCGGCCAGAGCGCCGGAGGCCAGACCCAGGGCGCTGGCGCGGCCGGTCTTGATCATCTCGATCAGCATCCAGCCGACGATGCCGGCGCAGGCGCCGAGCTGGGTAGCCAGCATGGTCACCCCGGAGAGGTTGCTGACCCCGCCCACCGAGCCGACGTTGAAGCCGAACCAGCCGACCCACAGCAGCGCGGCGCCGGTCATGGCCAGCGGCAGGTTGTGCGGTTTCATGGCGGTGTGCGGATAGCCCTTGCGCTTGCCCAGCATCACGCAGGCGGCCAGGGCGGCGACGCCGGAGTTGATGTGCACCGCGGTGCCGCCGGCGAAGTCCAGCGCGCCCCAGTTGTGCATCAGCGCACCCGGGCCGCCCCAGACCATGTGCGCCATGGGCGCGTAGACGAAGGTGAACCACAGGGCCATGAACACCACCGCGGCGACGAACTTCATGCGCTCGGCGAAGGCGCCGGCGATCAGCGCCGGCGTGATGATGGCGAAACTGAGCTGGAAGGTGATGAACACCCCTTCCGGCATGCCCAGCACCAGGCTGTCGGCCTTGAGGCCGGCGAGCATCACGCGCTCAAGCCCGCCGACGAAACTGTGCAGGTTGAATTCACCGGCGACCATACCGGTCGTGTCGATCACCAGGCTATAGCCGTAGATCACCCAGAGCACGCCGATCACGCCGGCGGCACCCAGGCACTGGGTGAACACCGAGAGCATGTTCTTGGCCCGCAACATGCCGCCGTAGAACAGTGCCAGGCCGGGCAGGCACATGCAGATCACCAGCGCGGTCGCGGTCATCATCCAGGCGCTCACGCCGGTATCCAGGGTTTGCTCCTCGGCGTACGCCAGGGGGGCGAACACCGTCAAGAGCAGTGGCAATGCACGACCGAGCGTGCTGCGTAATGGAGTGATCAACATCGTATAGCTCCTGAAGCGTGGGGAAATCTTGTTGGCAGCTTTCGAGTGTTGCATTCGGTAAGCGATGGACCCGGACCCTGGTCGCCGAAACCTCGGCTCGGGCCTCTTCTTTCTCCATCCATCGCCCGAGGAATCTATCGGAACGGCGGCCGGCACCCTCCCCCGGTGCACGGAGCCTGTCGGCCGCCGTCCGTCCCGCTTAGTAGGTACCCTGACCCGGGACCCAGCCGGTGCCGGCCAGCGGTACGCGGGCCATGGCCGCCGCCTCGACGGTCAGCGCCACCAGGTCTTCCGGATCGAGGTTGTGCAGGTGCGACTTGCCGCAGGCGCGGGCCATGGTCTGGGCTTCCAGCACCAGCACGCGCAGGTAGTTGGCCAGACGGCGACCGCCCTCCACCGGATCGAGGCGCTTGGACAGCTCCGGATCCTGGGTGGTGATGCCGGCCGGGTCGCGGCCGTTCTGCCAGTCGTCGTAGTAGCCGGCGGCCGAACCGATCTTCTTCAGTTCGTCGTCCAGGCGCGGGTGGTTGTCGCCCAGGGCGATCAGCGCCGCGGTACCGATGGCCACCGCGTCGGCGCCCAGGGCCATGGCCTTGGCCACGTCGGCGCCGGTGCGGATGCCGCCGGAGACGATCAGCTGGACCTTGCGGTGCATGTCCATTTCCTGCAGCGCCTGCACAGCCTGCGGGATGGCGGAGAGGATCGGGATGCCCACGTGCTCGATGAACACTTCCTGGGTGGCCGCAGTGCCGCCCTGCATGCCGTCGAGAACGATCACGTCGGCACCGGCCTTCACCGCCAGCTTGACGTCGTAGTACGGGCGGCTGGCGCCGATCTTCACGTAGATCGGTTTTTCCCAGTCGGTGATTTCGCGGATCTCGGCGATTTTGATCGCCAGGTCGTCCGGACCGGTCCAGTCCGGGTGACGGCAGGCGCTACGCTGGTCGACGCCGATCGGCAGGCAGCGCATGCCGGCGACGCGCTCGGTGACCTTCATGCCCAGCAGCATGCCACCGCCGCCCGGCTTGGCGCCCTGGCCCAGCACCACTTCGATGGCGTCGGCCTTGCGTAGGTCGTCCGGGTTCATGCCGTAGCGCGACGGCAGGTACTGGTAGACCAGGTGCTTGGACTGGCCGCGCTCTTCCGGGGTCATGCCGCCGTCGCCGGTGGTGGTGCTGGTGCCGGCGATGCTGGCGCCGCGGCCGAGGGCTTCCTTGGCGTTGGCCGACAGGGCGCCGAAGCTCATGCCGGCGATGGTGACCGGAATCTTCAGGTGGATCGGCTTCTTGGCGAAGCGGGTGCCGAGCACCACTTCGGTGCCGCACTTCTCGCGGTAGCCTTCCAGCGGGTAGCGGGACATGCTGGCGCCGAGCAGCAGCAGGTCGTCGAAGTGCGGCAGCTTGCGCTTGGTGCCGCCGCCGCGGATGTCATAGATGCCGGTTTCGGCGGCGCGCTGGATTTCCTGGATGGTCAGGCGATCGAAGGTGGCGGATTCGCGCAGCACCGGAGGTAATTTTTCGCTCATGTCTGTACTCCTCGTGGCCGGATGGCTGTCTATGCACCATCCGGACCTGAATCGGTGATGATCAGTAGGCGGACGCGTTGTCGACCTTGAAGTTGTAGAGCTGGCGGGCCGAGCCGTAGCGCTTGAAGCTGGCCGGGTCCTCGGCGAAGCCGGCGCGGTTGAGCAGCTCCTTCAGCTCCTCCAGGTGCTCGGCGCGCATCTCCTTCTCGATGCAGTCGGAGCCCAGGGACTTGACCGTGCCCTTGACGTAGATGCGGGTCTCGTACAGCGAGTCGCCCAGCGCGTCGCCGGCGTCGCCGCAGACCACCAGACGGCCGGCCTGGCCCATGAAGCAGCTCATGTGGCCGATGCTGCCGCCGACCACGATGTCGACGCCCTTCATGGAGATGCCGCAGCGCGCGCCGGCATCGCCCTCGATCACCAAGAGACCGCCGTGGGCGGTGGCGCCGGCGGCCTGGGAGGCACTGCCCTTCACCCGCACCACGCCGGACATCATGTTCTCGGCCACGCCGACGCCGACGTTACCGTGCACGGTGACGGTGGCCTTCTGGTTCATGCCGGCGCAGTAGTAGCCGGCGTGTCCCTGGATATCGATGGTCAGGGCTTCGTTCACGCCCACGGCGAGGTTGTGCTTGCCGGCGGGGTTGTTCACCACCCACTCGCGCTCTTCGAGGGTCTTCGCCTGGTCGTGCAGGGCCTGGTTCAGTTCGCGCACTTCGGCAGTGGAAAGATCGATGGTTTTCATGTGTGCGCTCCTCAGGCGGACTTGCGTTCCCAGATGTACATGGTGGCCGGTTCGGGTTCCCAGACCTTGGCCTTGTCGATGCCCGGCAGGCTGGCCAGCGCCTGGTATTCGGAGGCCATGGCCACGTAGTCGTCGGTCTCGGCGAGGATCGCCGGCTTGCAGGCGATCGGGTCGCGGATCACGGCGAAGCCGTCGCGGGTGCCGATGGCGAAGGTGTAGAAGCCGTCCAGGTCTTCCAGCGCGTGGTCCAGCGCTTCCTTGAGGCTGTCGCCTTCGCGCAGGCGCCAGGTCAGGTAGCCGGCGGCCACTTCGGTGTCGTTCAGGGTTTCGAAGGTGATGCCCTTGCGCTTGAGCTCCTGGCGCAGGCGGCTGTGGTTGGACAGCGAGCCGTTGTGCACCAGGCAGAGGTCGGCGCCGGTGGAGAACGGATGGCTGCCTTCCATGGTCACCGCGCTCTCGGTGGCCATGCGGGTATGGCCGATGATGTGGCTGCCCTTCATCTTGGACAGGGAGAAGCGCTCGGCGATTTCCACCGGCAGGCCCATGCCCTTGAGGATCTCGATGCTCTGACCGGCGCTCATGATGCGCACGTCGGGCGCCAGCTCGGCGAGGGCGGCGCGTACCGCAGCCTCGTCGGCGTTGACCTTGAGCACGGCGGCGCTGGCGTTCTGGAACCACTCCAGGGAGCAGCCCAGGCGGCCTTCCAGCTCGCCCATCAGGGTCTTCCAGTCATAGTCGGCGTCGACGCTCTGCAGGGTCAGCTTGACCCAGCCATCCTTCACCTCGTCGCCGTAGATGGCGAAGCCCGCGCTGTCCGGACCGCGATCGGTCATGGCCAGCAGCATCGGCTCGAACAGCTTGCCGATCTGGGATTCCAGCGCCGGGTTTTTAAGGTAAAGACCTACGATTCCACACATGTTTACTCTCCTTCGGAGGCAGTCGACTGCCGCCACCGGGCGGCAGCCCGAAGCGGGTTAGAAGAACTCGGTGTAGCGCTGGACTTCCCAGTCGGAGACGTGGCGGCTGTATTCCACCCACTCCATGCGCTTGTACTTGATGAACTCGTCGACGATCTCGGCGCCCAGCACCTCGCGGAACAGCGGATCGGCTTCCAGGGCGTCGCAGGCCTCCTTGAGGCTCTGCGGCAGGGTCTTGATGCCGCGTGCGGCGATCTCTTCGAGACTCAGGTTGTAGAGGTTCTCGTTGCACACCTTGCCCGGCTCGAGCTGACGGTCGATGCCGTCGAGGCCGGCGGCGATGATCGCGGCGGTCACCAGGTAGGGGTTGCAGCCGGCGTCCGGCAGGCGGAACTCGATGCGCCCGTAGGGGATGCGCACCATCGCCGAGCGGTTGTTGGCGCCGTAGGTGATGAACGCCGGTGCCCAGGTCGCACCGGACAGCGAGCGGCCCACCACCAGACGCTTGTAGGAGTTCACCGTCGGCGCGGCGAAAGCGCACAGCGCCGGACCGTGGGCCAGCAGGCCGGCCATGAAGTGGTAGGCCATCTTCGACAGGCCCATGCCGCTCGGGTCGCTGGCGTCGTGGAACAGGTTCTTGCTGGTGCTGCTTGAGATCGACAGGTGGAAGTGCATGCCGTTGCCGGCGCGCTTCGGATCGGGCTTGGGCATAAACGAGCAGATCATGCCCAGGTCGTTGGCGATCTCCCCCGCCGCCATGCGGAAGAAGGTGAAGCGATCCGCCGAGGTCATGGCGTCGCTGTAGGTGTAGTTGATCTCGAACTGGCCGTTGGCGTCCTCGTGGTCGATCTGGTAGATCTCGAAACCGACCGGCTGCAGGGCCTCGGTCAGCTTCTCGAGGAACTCGCGGGAGCGCGACAGGCCCTTGTAGTCGTAGCAGGGCTTGTCCAGGTTGTCGCTGGCGTCCACCAGCTGCAGCTTGCCCGCCCCGTCGCGGCGGAACAGGCTGAACTCGGGCTCGAGGCCAGTGTTCAGGGTCCAGCCGCGGTCGGTCAGGCGCTGCACCTGCTGCTGCAGCACGTAGCGGGTGTCGTAGGGCCACGGCTTGCCCTCGACGTGGCCGATGCACAGCACCCGGCCGTAACCCGGCTGCCAGGGTACCGGGGTCAGGGTGGCCAGGTCGCCCACGGCCATGAAGTCCGGGCCATGGGGCTGCATGCCCATGCCGCAGATGGCGAAGCCGGCAAAGCCGGCGCCGCTTTCCGCGACAGCCTCAAGACCGCAGACCGGTACCGACTTGGTCTTGGCGGCGCCATGGATATCGACAAACTGCGCCAGCACGTACTTAATGCCGTGCTCTTCGATGATTCGCTGGGTTTCGCTTGGCAACATGGGGTTGGCTCCTTGTCCCTCCGGCCCTTTATTCCGGAAAGGAAATTAAGTTTCGCAAAAGGAAATGCAAGGGTCTTGCCAACTTGCCATGAGGCCCCGAAAGCCCCGCGAGAACCTGCTGCTCTTCTCTATCAGCAGGAAAAATGTTTTCATGCAGTGAAACTCGCACGGCCAAATTAGCACATTCTTAGTGCGAATTTTTTATTCTTGAACTGAAAAAGTGCAGGAGCCGCATGGACAAATCGACCGACCCCACGCCCCGCCTCAAGCTGGAGCAGTACCTGGGCATGCAGCTCAAGCGCCAGCGCCAGGCCCAGGAACTGAAGATCGCCGACGTCGCACGCATCGCCGGCATCAGCCAGGGCATGCTCAGCAAGATCGAGAACGCCCAGGTCTCCACCAGCCTCGATACCCTGAGCCGCCTCTGCGACGTGCTCGGCATGCCCATGTCCAAGCTATTCAGCCAGTACGACCAGCAGGGCAGCAGCGCCCTGCTGGTGAAGGCCGGCGAAGGCATGGAGGTGGTCCGCCGCGGCACCGAGAAGGGCCACACCTACCACCTGCTCAACCACGTGCGCGGCCCGAAGAAGAACTTCGAGGCCTACCTGGTGGAGATGGGCGACGCCAGCGAGGAATTCCCGACCTTCTCCCACCCCGGCACCGAATTCCTCCATCTGCTGGAAGGCGAGCTGGCCTACCGCCACGGCAACCAGGTCTATCACATGCAGCCAGGCGACAGCCTGACCTTCGACGGCGAGGTGCCGCACGGGCCCGAGCAGCTGATGAAGGTGCCGATCAAGCTACTGTCGGTGGTGAACTACGGGAAGGAATGACCGTATAGATAGAAGGAGGGCCGAGCGGGCGGCATGCCCGATCGGCCCCTCCTCCGGCGCCGCCGCGCGAAGCGGCCGCGGCGCTCCTCAGCCGGCCGGCGCCTCGACCGGCGCAGGCTCCAGCAGATAGGCGAGCAGGGCCTCGATCAGCCGGTGGCCTTCGCGGTAGGCCTCCTCCGGGATGGCGGCCAGTTGCGCCGGGCTCTGCACATAGGGCCCGGGCACCAGTTCGCCCGCGCACTCCTCCAGCAGCTCGGCGACGATCGTCCGGGTGATCTCCGGGTGGAACTGCAGACCGATCACCCGCCGCCCGAGCTGGAACGCCTGGTTGCGGCAGGCCGCGCTGGCCGCCAGGTGCCGGGCGCTGGCCGGCAGCTCGAAGGTTTCCCCGTGCCAGTGCAGGGCGCTGAAATGCGCGGGGAAGCGGAAGCAGTCGTCCGACTCGGGCTGGGCAATGGCCTCGAGGGGGAACCAGCCGATCTCGGCCTGGCCGTTGCCGTACACCCGGGCGCCCAGGGCGCTGGCGATCAGTTGCGCCCCCAGGCAGATGCCCAGCACCGGCACGCCGGCGGCGATCGCCGCGCGGATGAACCCCTTCTCCTCGACCAGCCAGGGCAGTTCGGCCTCGTCGTTGACGCTCATCGGCCCGCCCATGGCGATCACCAGGTCGCAGGCTGCGGGATCGGGCAGACGCGCGTCGGGCAGATAGAAGCGGGTGACCTCGATCTCGGCGCCGCGCGCCGTCAGCCATGCCTGCATGTGGCCGATGCCTTCGAAGGGGACGTGCTGCAGTACGTGCACTTTCATTGGGGGTTCCTGTGGCGAAGAAGTTCGATGCATGCCGGCCGGCGTCCGGAGCGCCCGGCGGCGATCCCGCCATGCACACTTCTTGCCGACCGATAGCGGAGCGAACCCCGGGCTCGGGAGCCCTTTCTGGCAGGCGAAAAAAAACGGCGCCATCGAGGCGCCGTTTTTTCTCAGAAACCCTTCCGTTTCCGTTGGTCATCGTCCTGATACATCGCGATCCTGCGATTTCCTGGCTGGCCATCCTTGCCGGCCTGTGCCGATCCGTCGGCACGGGGTGAATATTAAGAGGCGTCGTTCGGACGGGTAAGTGGCCGATGGCGCCAGTTGGCGTAAGCGATGGCTTACACGAACGGTTTACGGCGCTTCGTCCGGAAAGAAGCGACGCTCCGGGCCGGCTGCCAATCCGGATGTGGGGTGCACGCAAACTTTTCCGAACGCTCGGGAGGATCGGGCGGCCGCCGACCGACTCACCCCGCTTTCGAGCGGGGCTTGGTTTTTTCGGGGACGTCCGGCGCCTCCCGCCGGCTCGCCGGATTGCTGCGCTCGTAGCGGTCCAACAGCGGCTGGGTGGTGACGCCGTGGATCAGGATGCTCAGGGCGATCACCGACAGCGTGATATCGACGCAGTCGCCCGTCGCCTCCGGCGCCAGGCCGTGATTCAGCGCATAGGCCAGGTAGTAGAGGCTGCCGATGCCGCGGATGCCGAACCAGCCGATCAGCCGGTCCTGGGCCGCGCTGACCCAGTGCCGCCCGAGCAGCAGGCGGACGCTCAGGGGGCGGACGAGGACGAACAGGACCAGACCCAGGCCGAGCGCCCGTGCGTCCCAGTGCGACGAGAGCAGGACGCCGAGCAGGGTCACGAGCAGCACTTCCAGCGAGCGCTCGACCAGGTTGCCGAAGGCCAGCATGTCCCCCATCAGCACGCCCGCCGCGAAGGTCGGGTTGGACAGCTTGCTCCGGTCCGCTTTGCCGGTCGCGGCCACCGGAGCGCTCATGTGGCCGATCACCGGCAGGGCCTTCTCCTCGGCCGGAATCTTCGCGTGATGGGAGGAGGAGAACTCCGCGCGGCGCAGCCCGACCCCGGCGGCGAAGACCGCGAGGAATCCCCAGGCGCCGACCAGGTCGGCCAGCACGTAGGCCATGCCGATCAGGGCCAGGGCGAGGAAATCGTTGGGCGAGAGGGTGCTGTCGCTGTGCTTGGCCCGCAGATAGATGGACAGGCGGCCGATCAGCCGGCCCAGGTAATAGCCGATCAGCAGCCCGGCGGGAACCGCCCAGAGCAGCCGGTGCAGCGCCCAGGCGCCGAGCCAGTCGGCCTGCGCCCCACCGTGCTGCATGAACGACAGGGCGAAGATCACGAAGGGGAAGGCCGTGCCGTCGTTGAGCCCGGCCTCGCCCGACAGGGCGTAGCGCACCCGGTCGAAATCGCGGGCGTGGACCACCTGGACCAGTCCGGCCAGCACCGGATCGGTGGGCGCCAGCACAGCGCCGATCAGCAGCGCGACGCCCCAGTCCAGGCCGAACAGCCAGCGGCCGGCCAGGGCGGTGCCGGCGATGCACAGCAGCATCACCGGCCCGGCCAGCAGATAGGCGTTGCGCCAGGCCGGGTCCGCGAGCGGCAGGCGCAGCTTGAGGCCGGTGACGAACAGCGAGACCAGCACGGCGACTTCCGTCAGATGCTCCATCCACGGCGCGACCTCCTCGAAGCCCTGGTGCCACAGACCGAGCCCCAGCGGCCCGATCGCCAGGCCGAAGGCGAGACAGACCACCGAGGTGGATACCGGCAGCCAGCGCAGGTAGGCCGAGCCCAGGGCGAGGATGAGCAGGAGCGAGCTGAGTACCGCGGTCCAGTCGAGAAAACTCATGGGTGTGCGGCTTCTTGACGGCAGGCATCACCGGTTCGAGGGGAACAACCGCCTGCCGGTTCGGCCCGTGGCGAGCCGGCAGGCGGTTGCGGACGGCGCGGCCCGCTAGGCCCTGTCCCGCCCCGGCGGCGCCGGCCTGGCGAGCGGCTCCCGCTCCCCCGTCGGCCGGGGCGCCATGCCGGGCCGCGCCTCGGCTTCCAGCGTCGCCCGCGTGCCGACCGGCGCCTCGGCCTCTATCCGCTCGACGGCTTCGGCGACCCGCTCCGGAGCGGCGTAATGCACCATGTGCCCGGCCCCCGGCACCAGCTGCAGATGGCTGGCCGGGAGCTGCTCGTGGAACCAGACGGCATGCCGCTTGTGGCTGACCACCTTGTCCTCGGTGCCAGCCATGACGAAGATCGGCAGGCGCAGCTCGCGATAGCGGTCGTGCATCCTCATGACGGTCGGCACCATGATCGCGCCGTCCTGGGACTCGGCGCGGATCTGCGACGGCCTGACCAGGAAGAAGTAGGGGTAACCGCGCTTGAGGCGCGGCGAAACGGCCAGCGGGGAGAACATGGCCTTGAGCGTCAGCGGCAGCAGGGCCCAGCCCATGAGCGGCGACAGGGTATAGCGCAGCAGACCGCCGATCAGGGGAATCGCCGGTGGGGTGGCCAGCAGTACGTCGAGGCGCGGGGTCGGCGTGTAATAGCCCGCCAGCAGCACCAGGCCGGCCACGTCCTCCTGATGGTTCAACGCCATCTTCAGGGCCACCAGCGTCCCCCAGGAATGGCCGACGACCACCGGACGCACCACCCCGATCTGCACCAGCGCCTGGTGCAGCAGCTCGGCCTGGCGGGCGGCGGTCCACAGCACGCCGTGCGGGCGGTCGCTGTAGCCGTAGCCGGGGCGGTCGAAGGCGATGACCCGGTGCCGCTCGGCGATCCGCTCCAGTACGCCGCTCTGGAGATAGTCTTCGGCGGTGACCAGGTTGCCGTGCAGGAGCACCACCGGCGGCCCCTGGCCCACGTCCAGATAATGCAGGCGCACGCCGCCGACCATGACGAACAGCCCTCTGGCGGGGTGTTCGCGCTCGGTCCGGCGCGTCAGGTAGATGTTGCACAGGACCATGAGCGCCAGGACCAGCAGGATCAGGGCCAGAGTCGCGGCGAGATGACTCGGATCGTTCATCGGCGTCTCTTCCGGGAGTCGGTTGCGGCGCAGTCGCGGACTGCGCCGGGGGATCGGGTCCGCCGAGGCGGACCGGCAGAGCGCGGGAAGGCCTCCGCCGGGACTATCCTACCCCTAACGCCGATCGCGGGTCTGGAGGTCCGGATCGGGCAGGTTGTCGGCATCGAGATCGCCAGCCCCGCCCGGGGTGGCGCCGGCGCTGCGCTCGATGTCCACGTCGGTACGGCGCACCGTGTCGCGCACCGTCTCCTGGCGCTGAGTGGTCTCCTTGCCCACCACCACCTCCTCGACCACCCGTGCGGTCTTGGCGACCACGGGTTCCTCGGCGGTTTCGCGGATCTCCACCGTGCCCTCGCGGAAACCGGTCAGCTCCTCCGGCGAGGCCGGACGGTCGGCCGGACGGCGCTCGATGCGGGCATGCTCCTCGGTCAGGTTCACGGTCTCCTCGACCGGGCGCTCGGTCATCCGGGAAACGATGCGCACGCGACCCATCGTGCGCTCGCGCTTGCCGACCTTCAGCTCCTCCTCCACCACCGGAATGGCCGCGGTCTCGGCCGTCGCAGCGGGTGCGACGGTCGTCGCGGTGTCCGGGCCGCTCCAGGCGGCGCTGCGCTCGTCGATGTCGATGGCGCCGTTGCGCTCCATGATCGCCTCGACCAGCGACTCCTGCGCCTCGTCGTCCACGTCGACGGTCACCACCGTGGAGCCGCGGCGGACCACCTCCGGATAGGTCTCGGCATAGTGCCGGCTGGTCTCGTCTTCGTCGCTGAAGATCGAGTGGAAGAAGTGGCTGATCCGCTCGCCGACGGATTCGTCCCGGGTCGTGTCGGCCCTGACCGCGGAGGTCTCGCCGGCCTCGATGTCGTTGGCGGCGGCCAGCTGGATGTTCGTTTGCGCCACGCCGTTGCTGATCAGCTCGCGCCTGACCTGCTCGGCTTCGTTGTAGTGATCGAAAGCGGCAACCAGAATGTGTCCCATGATTCACCTCTACGGCTGTTCGGCAGCCTCGGCTGCGATACAAGAGCGATGGCAGGCAGCTATCCCTTGCCGGCGGGGGGCGGCTCTCCCGGACCGCTGTGCTCGACGTTCACCTCCTCCCGCTGCAGGCTGACCGGCACGCTCTTGCGCACCTCGCGCGCGACTCGCCGCACGTGCAGCTCCTCCTTCAGCATCAGGCGCTTCTCCACGACCAGGACCTCCTCGAGCACCGGGACGATGGTGACGTCCCCCTCCTCGCGGACCTGCGGCGGGTCGGCCGGATCGACCGGCGTCCCGCAGGGGACCCGCTCGATCACCGCCTCCTCGTAGCGCAGGGAGTCCGACACCTCGTGGTGCTCCGTCCGCACGGACTTGCTGATGCGCACGCGACCGGTCTCGACCTGCCGCTTGTGCAGGACGGCCTCCTCCGCCACGACGGGAATCGTCTGGCTCGACTGCTGCGTGGATTCGTCGTCAGGCATCCTCTTTCCCACCCTTCGCCGGACCGGCGTTTCATGCCTTCCACAGGACTAGAACCCGCCGGGATTCCTTTAGTTCAGGAATCCGCAGCCCGCTATCGACGACAGGTCGTCCGCCCCGGCCTACCAGTACTTCGGATAGGCCGCCTGCGGTCGCAGGTTGTTGAACGCCAGGGCCACCAGCGCCACCACCAGCGAGCCCGGCAGCACGGGCGCGAGCAGGAAGTCCCAGCCCGGCTGCAGGGCGAACACCAGAAGCGGATCGGCACCGGCCGGCGGATGCCCGGTGCGGGTCGCCAGCATGGCGCTGATCGCCAGGCCGACCGCCAGAGCCTGGGCCCACCAGGCCCCGCCGCAGACCTGCAGTACCGCCAGACCGACGGCAGAGGCGACCAGATGGCCGCCGACGATGTGCCGCGGCTGGGCCAGCGGGCTGTCCGGCACGGCGAAGGCGAGGAAGCAGGAGGCGCCGAGCGGCGCCATCAGGGCAGGCACCCCGGCGCGCAGGCTCAGCCAGGCGACCGCGGCGATCGCCAGGCAGCCGCCGGTCCCGGCCAGCATCAGGTCCCGCCGCGGCGGTCGTGCGGGCGCCCGGCCGCCGCCCTTCATCCGTGCGAGGTAACGCCGCAAAGCGCTCATCGGACCGCCTCCGCCAAGGCATCGAACAGCCCGGGCATCGCCACATGTCCCGGCAGGCGCTGGATGCGCGCGAGCCAGGCGCGGATCGCCGGCCAGGGTGACAGGTCCACCCGTCCCTCCGGCGCCAGGGCGATGTAGGGATAGAGGGCCAGATCGGCGATGCCCAGCCGTCCCGGCCCGAACCAGCCGTGCCGCCCGAGATGGGCTTCCAGCACCGCCAGCAGCGCCGCGCAGGTGGCCTCGGCGGCCGGCACGTCGAGCGGGCGGCCGAAACGGTGATGCAGACGCAGCGCGTTCGGCCCGTGGGCCATCTCGTTGGCCGCGACAGACAGCCAGGCGACCGTGCCGGCCAGGGCGGCCGGGTCGTCCGGCCACCAGTCCGGGCCGCCGTAGCGCCGGGCCAGGTAGACGAGGATCGCCTGGCTGTCGCGCAGCACGGTCCCGCCGTCCGCCAGTACCGGCACCTGACCGAACGGGTTGAGCGCCAGGAAGGCCGGCGTCTTCTGCTCGCGCTCGGCGCCGTTCAGCAGATGGCTGCGGTAGTCGAGGCCGAGCAGCGAAAGCAGCAGGCGCACCTTGTGGCAGTTGCCGGACAGGGGAAATTCGTAGAGCTCGATCATCGTTCGCCTCCTTGATTCGGACGAGGTGCGCTGTAGCGCGGGGTGATGTGCTGCGGGCAGCTCCACTCGACGGCGGCGATCTCGATCAGCACGCCCCGCTCCACCTGCGCCCGGTAGTCGGGCAGCGCCAGGCGCGCCATCAGTTGCGGCGCGTCCGCTTCGTGGATCAGCCGCGCCCGGCCCCAGAGCTTGAGCCGCTGGCGGGCGGCGTAGTCCATCAGGATCAGGCTGAGCCGCCCGTCCGCCAGCAGGTTGCCCACGCTCAGGTACTGGCGGTTGCCGCGGAAGTCCGGATAGCCGAGGGTGCGTTCGTCCAGCACCTTGAGAAAGCCCGGCGGGCCGCCGCGGTGCTGCACGTAGGGCCAGCCGTTCTCGCCGACCGTTGCCTGGTAGAAGCTGTCGCGGGCGGCGATGAAGCGGGCTTCGCGCTCGCCGAGACGGTCGCGGCGATCGTCCGCCCGTTCGAAGGCCAGGTTCGCCTCGCGGCTGGCGTAGCGGGTCTGGGCCGCCTTCACCGAGGGGGTGAAGGCGATTTCGGCAAAGGCTCGCATGTTCGTGCTCCCCTTCAGGCCGGTCCGGCGGCGCGCGGCGCGAACCGGGGAAAGTCGATCCCGGCCCGGCGGGCCTTGCCGAGGATGTCGGGCAGCATGCCGAGGCTGGTCTGCACGAGGCTGGTCTGCACGGCTTCGAGCAGGGCATGCTGCGCGGCGTCGGCGCACTCCGCCGCGAGAGGGGCGATTCGGCTCATGGTCGATCTCCTGGGAGCGGAACCGGGATGGCTCCGTTGCCCGGCATACTGATCCCCCTTGCCTTCAATAAGAATCTGCGCAGAATCCAATTGATAATTCAAAAAGGAGCAACAATCGATGGACCGTTTCGAGGCCATGCGCCTGTTCGCCGCCGTGGCCGAAGCCCAGAGCTTCTCCGCCGCAGCGCGCCGGCAGGGACTTTCCGCACCGGCGGTGACCCGCACCATCGCCGCGCTGGAGGAGCTGCTCGGCGTGCGCCTGCTGGTGCGTACCACGCGCCGGGTGCGCCTGACCGAGGCCGGCGAGCGTTACCTGCTGGATTGCCGGCGCATCCTCGCCGACCTGCAGGAAGCCGAGGAGGCCGCCGCCGGCAGCCACGCCACGCCGCGCGGGCTGCTCAGCATCACCGCGCCGGTGATGTTCGGCCACCTGCACGTCTCCCCCATCCTGCTGCGCTTCATGGAGCGCTATCCGGAGGTGCGCATCCGCGCGCTGTTCATCGACCGGGTGGCGAGCCTGATCGACGAGGGGCTGGACGTCGGCATCCGCATCGGCGAACTGCCGGACTCCTCGCTGATGGCCCTGCGCGTCGGCCAGGTGCGGCGGCTGGTCTGCGCCGCGCCGGCGTATCTCGAACGCCACGGCACGCCACGCCACCCGGCGGAGCTGAGCGGGCACCGGCTGGTGACCGCCAGCGGCGGGCCGCAGTCGTCCGAGTGGCGTTTCCAGGAGCGCGGCGAGCCGCTGGCGGTGGCACTGCGCCCGCAGTTCGTGGTCAACACCAACGAAGCGGCGATCCGCGCCGCCAGCGCCGGCTGGGGGCTGACCCGGCGGCTCTCGTACCAGGTCGCCGGCCTGCTCGGCTCCGGGCAGCTGCGGACGGTGCTGGACGACTTCGAGCCGCCGCCGCTGCCGATCCACATCGTCCACCAGGAGGGCCGGCGCACCTCGGCCAAGGTGCGCTCCTTCGTCGACTTCATCGCCGCGGCGCTGCGCGGCAATCCCGAACTGAACCCGAGCGCAGCGGAAACCGCGGCGGCCAGGCAATAAAAAACGGCGGGATAAGAACACTTATCTCGCCGTTTTCGGGTCCCTCGGGCATCTTCCCTGACCGATCGCCGTCCTGCGATCCACGCTCCCTGACCGCCCTCCCTGACGCCCGGACCGCTCCGTGGCCGCGGGCCCTGTCCCTGGGTACATCCTCCTGATCCATCGCCGCCTTGCGATGGCCTCCTCGCTGCCGTCTTCCTGACAGCCCCATGCCACTCCATCGCCATAGGATTGGCACTTTAGTACGACTTCGTCGGCGAAAGTTCCTGACTTATGCGAACTGTATCTAAAAATCGCGCATTGGCCGGACGAACGGCATTGGCACACCGCCTGCCCCCCGAGCCGGGCGCTTGACTGCCAGCAGGCGACGGGACTTAACCTCCCGGCTCGGCAGCCAGAGAAAACGCGAGGAGAACTCCCATGCAGATCGGCTTCATCGGACTGGGCCACATGGGCAAGGCCCTGGCCGGCAACCTTCTCAAGGCCGGGCACCGGCTGACGGTCTGGAACCGCTCGCCGGAGGCGGCCGAGGAACTGCGCGCGCAGGGCGCCGCGGTGGCCCGCGAGCCGGCCGAGACCTTCGCCGGCGAGGTGGCGATCTCCATGCTCGCCGACGACGCCGCGACCCGCGCGGTGATCCTCGACAGCGGCGCCCTGGCCGCGGCGCGGCCGGGCCTGGTGCACCTGGGCATGGCCACGCTGTCCACCGACTTCGTCGGCGAGCTGCTGGAGCGGCACCGTCACCACGGCATCGCCTACGTCGCCGCGCCGGTGTTCGGCCGGCCCGACGTGGCCGCCGCCGGGCAGCTGAACATCCTCGCCGCGGGCCCGGCCGAGGCCGTCGCCCGGGTGCAGCCGCTGCTCGACGTGCTGGGCGGCAGGACCTGGCCGCTGGGCGAAGACCCGCTGCACGCCGTGGCGGTGAAGATCGCCGGCAACTTCATGATCGCCAGCGCCATCGAGGCCATGGGCGAGAGCGCCGCCCTGGCCCAAGGCTTCGGCGTGGAGCCCGGCCGGCTGCTGGAGATTCTCACCGGCACCCTGTTCGCCTGCCCGGTGTACCGCAACTACGGCGGGATGATCGCCGAGCGACGCTACGAGCCGGCCGCCTTCCGACTGCGGCTGGGCCTGAAGGACGTGGGCCTGGCGCTGTCCGCCGGGCAGAGCCGGCAGGTGCCGCTGCCCTTCGCCAGCGTGCTGCGCGACAACCTGCTGGAGGCCATGGCCCACGGCGAGGGCGAGCGCGACTGGACCGCGCTGGCCGACGTGGCGCGGCGCCGCGCGGGGCAGGACTGAACGCCGTGCCGGTCTAGCCCGCCGCCGGCATCGTCCGCGGCGGGCCCTGCACCTTGCGCAGCATCGCATCCACCTCCTCGGCCATCGCCGCGGCCAGCGCCTGCCGCCGCTCGGCGGTCATCCGCGGGCGCGACAGGGCGCAGCTGAGGGCGCCGAGCACCTGGCCGCCGGCGCCGACGATGGGCACGGCCAAGCCGGTGTAGCCCGGCAGGCGGCGATCCGGCAGGCCGCAGGCAAAGCCGAGGCGACGCACGCTGTCCAGGGTGGCGGCGACCACCTCGGCATCCAGCCCGTAGTCCAGACGCAGCACCGCCGCGTTGTGCCGCAGGATGTCGCGGCGCTCGGCGCGGCTCATGTGCGCCAGCAGCACCTGGGAACCCTGGCCGACGCCCATGGGGATGCGCCCGCCCACCGCCTGGCTGTAGCTGCGCACCGGCTGTTGGCCGCCCTGCATTTCCAGGCAGAGCACCGCGTGGCCGTCCGGCACCAGCAGGAAGAAGCTGTCGCCGAAACGCGCGGCCAGCCGCAGCAGCGCCGGCCGCGCCAGATCGCGCAGGCCGCCGGGATTGCCGGCGCGGGCGCCGAGGGCGAACAGCTCGAAGCCTAGCAGGTGCCGGCCGCGCTGCCGGGCGGGACGGACGAACCCCTGCTGGCGCAGGGCCTGGAGCAGGCGGTAGGTGGTGGTCCGAGTGCCGCCACAGGTGTTGCACAGGTCGGCGAGGGTCGCGCCCTCCTCGCCGGCGGCGGCGATAGCGCGCAGCAGGGCGAAGGCCCGTTCGAGGCTCTGGGTGCCCGGTATCTGGGCGGGATTGGCAGGGGTAAGAACAGCGGTCATGTCGGTGTGGGTCCGGCGGGCGATTCCCGCATGGTGGGAAAGACGTGCTGCGGCAAACAATGCAAGTTGCGCGCCGCCGGGCTGCGGGCAGGATCGGCGTCATTCCCGATCCCGCGAGCGAGGTGCTCCCATGTATCCGCAGATCCAGACCGTCGACGGCGACCCTCAACTTCCCTCCCACACCGATGTGGCGATCATCGGCGGCGGCATCATCGGCGTAGCCACGGCCTATTTCCTCGCCGCCCGCGGCATCGCCGTGACCCTGCTGGAAAAGGGCGAGATCGGCGCCGAGCAGTCGTCGCGCAACTGGGGCTGGTGCCGCAGCATGGGCCGCGACCTGGCGGAGATCCCCCTGGCGCTGGCCAGCCTGGGCCTGTGGGACGCCTGGCGCGAACGCCTGGGCGAGGACACCGGCTTCCGCCGCACCGGCATCTACTATGCCTGCGAGAACCCGCGCCAGCTGGCCGACCAGGCGACCTGGCTGCGCGGCGCCAGCGCCTTCGGCGCCGAGGCCCGTCTGCTGGAGGGCGCCGAGCTGCGCCGGACGCTGCCGGAAGGCGCGCGGAGCGGCTGGTCCGGCGCCCTCTTCGCGCCCCACGACGGCCGCGCCGAGCCGCACCTCGCCAGTGCGGCGATCGCCCGTGCGGCACGCCGGCTGGGCGCCCGCCTGCTGACCCGCTGCGCGGTGCGCGGCCTGACCACCGAGGCCGGCCGGGTCGCCTCGGTGGTCACCGAGCGCGGCGAGCTGCGCTGCTCCACCGTGGTGCTGGCCGGCGGCGCCTGGTCCTCGCTGTTCTGCAAGAACCTCGGCATCCGCCTGCCGCAGCTCAAGGTGGTGGCCTCGGTGCTGCGCACCCAGCCCATGCCGGGTGGGCCGGAGCAGGCGCTGGGCGCCAGCTGCTACGCCTTCCGCAAGCGCCAGGACGGCGGTTACACCATCGCCCAGCGCAACGGCAACATCGCGCCGGTCACCCCGGACAGCTTCCGCTACCTGCGCGACTTCCTGCCGGCCCTCGGTAAGCAGTACCGTGAGGTACGGGTGCGCCTGAACCGCACCTTCCTCGACGAGTGGCGCCTGCCGAACCGCTGGGCGCTTGACCGGACCAGCCCGTTCGAGCGCTGCCGCGTGCTCGACCCCGCGCCCTCCCCGGCGATCCTCGAGGAGGCGCGCACGGCGCTGTGCGCGGTCTATCCGTTCTTCCGCGGGATGCGCATCGCCCAGACCTGGGCCGGGGTGATGGACGTGACGCCGGACGCGATCCCGGTGATCGGCGAGGTGCCGCAACTGCCCGGCCTGTTCCTCTCCACCGGCTACTCCGGCCACGGTTTCGGCATCGCCCCCGGCGCCGGGCACCTGATGGCCGACCTGATCCAGGGCGTCGCACCCCTGGTCGACCCGCGCCCGTTCCGCTTCGCCCGCCTGGGCTGAGCCCTCTTCCCCTCGGCCGTCGCCCGCCCACGCGGCGATGGCCGCCTCCCGCCCGCTCTCTCCTTATCAGGCACGCCGCCCGCCCTGCGGAGCCGGCTCGCCCCCATGGCGAAGGTGTCGGCACGCTTTCCTCACAGGATAAAAATATTCCCTACGGGGTATGGACGCGAACTCTCTGTTCGCTTATAAAAACACCCACACGAAAATTATATTCGCAGCAGTTAAAAATATTCACGGACGAAAACTGTTTTTACCCCTGAATCCTTTGCTCAACGCCTGCCGCCTCCATCCTCAGAGGAACCGACATGCAACACGATAAAAACCAGTACATCATCAAGATCAGCTGCCCGGCCACGTCCGGCATCGTCGCCTCGGTCACGTCCTTCCTGGCCGACCACCACTGCTACATCAGCGAGATGGCGCAGTTCGACGACGAGGTCAGCGGCACCTTCTTCATGCGCGCCGTGTTCCGCTTCAACGAAGGCTTCGCCGGCGACATCGCGGCGATCGAGCAGGGCTTCGTCGACATCGCCGGCAAGTTCGACATGACCTGGGAACTGCACGACTCGGCCCGTCCGATGCGCGTGCTGCTGATGGTCAGCAAGTACGACCACTGCTTCACCGACCTGCTGTACCGCCGCCGGAAGGGCGAGCTGGACATGGAAATCACCGCCGTGGTCTCCAACCACCTCGACCTGCGTCCGATGGCCGAGCGCGAGGGCATCCGCTTCATCTACCTGCCGGTGACCAAGGACACCAAGGCCCAGCAGGAAGCCGAACTGATGAAGATCGTCGACGAGACCAAGACCGAGCTGGTGGTGCTGGCGCGCTACATGCAGATCCTCTCGGACGATCTGTGCAAGCAACTCTCGGGCCGTGCCATCAACATCCACCACTCGTTCCTGCCGGGCTTCAAGGGCGCCAAGCCCTACCACCAGGCCTACGAGCGCGGCGTGAAGCTGATCGGCGCCACCGCCCACTACGTCACCGCCGACCTGGACGAAGGCCCCATCATCGAGCAGGAAGTGCAGCGCGTGGACCATACCTACGCACCCGAGGATCTGGTCACCGTCGGCCGTGACACCGAGACCGTGGCCCTCTCCAAGGCGGTCAAGTACCACACCCAGCACCGCGTCTTCCTCAACCACGACAAGACGGTGATCTTCCGATGAGCAGCGCAGTAGCCAACAAGGCCGTCGAGAGCAAGCTGATCGACGGCAAGGCGGTCTCCGCCCAGGTGCTCGCCGAAGTGACCGCCGACGTCGCCGCGCTCAAGGCCGAAGGCATCGAGCCGGCGCTGGCCGTGGTACTGGTCGGCGAAGACCCGGCCAGCCAGGTCTACGTGCGCAACAAGGTGCTGCGCGCCGGCGAAGTGGGCATCCGCTCGCTGGAGCATCGCCTGCCGGCGACCAGCACCCAGGACGAGGTCCTGGCGCTGATCGACGAACTGAACCGCGACGCCAGCGTCAACGGCATCCTGGTCCAGCTGCCGCTGCCCTGGCACATCAACGAGACCGCCGTGCTGCAGGCCATCGACCCGATCAAGGACGTCGACGGCTTCCACAGCGAGAACGTCGGCGGCCTCAGCCAGGGCCGCGACGTGCTGACTCCCTGCACCCCGGCCGGCTGCATGCGTCTGCTCAAGCAGACCCTGGGCGACCTTTCCGGCAAGCACGCGGTGGTGGTCGGCCGCTCGAACATCGTCGGCAAGCCGATGGCCGCCCTGCTGCTGGCCGCCGATTGCACCGTGACCGTGCTGCACTCGCGCAGCAAGAACCCGCAGGCGCTGTCCCGCCAGGCCGACATCGTGGTCGCCGCGGTGGGTCGTCCGCGGATGATCAACGCCGAGTGGATCAAGCCCGGCGCGGTGGTGATCGACGTGGGCATCAACCGCATCGAGGAAGACGGCAAGAGCCGGCTGGTCGGCGACGTCGACTTCGCCAGCGTGCTGCCGCTGGCTTCGGCCATCACCCCGGTGCCGGGCGGCGTCGGTCCCATGACCATCGCCCTGCTGATGCAGAACACCGTGACGGCTGCGCGCCAGCAGCACGGCAAGCCGACGCAGGCGCAGTAGTTTTTCAACGGCCGGCAAGGCCAGTGAGGAGGCAAAATGCCTTTCAGTCTTCTTAAATACGGCCTGTCCTCGGAGTACCCGGCAGAGGTCGATCTGCCGGCGCCGAAGGACCTCAAGCCGTCCTATGACGTGGTGATCATCGGCGGTGGCGGCCACGGCCTGGCCACCGCCTACTACCTGTCCAAGTACCACGGCGTCACCAACGTGGCGGTGCTGGAGAAGTCGTACCTCGGCGGCGGCAACACCGCGCGCAACACTGCGGTGATCCGCTCGAACTACCTCACTTCCGAAGGCGTGAAGTTCTACGCCGAGTCGGTGCGGATGTTCAAGGAGCTGTCCAACGAGTTCGACTTCAACATCATGTACTCCGAACGCGGCCAGCTGACCCTGGCGCACACCGATGCCACGGTGCGCGCCTTCCGCCAGCGCGCCGAAGTGAACAAGCACTTCGGCGGCCGCACCGAAATGATCGACCGCCAGCAGATCCGCGAGCTGGTCCCGACCCTCAACATGGACCCCGGCCACCTGCCGGTGCTCGCCGGCCTCTGGCACATCGACGGCGCCACCGCGCGCCACGACGCCGTGGCCTGGGGCTACGCCAAGCAGGCGGCCAAGCGCGGGGTGGAGATCCACCAGCTCACCGAAGTGCAGGACTTCGTGGTGGAGAACGGCCGCATCAAGGCGGTGAAGACCAACCGCGGCACCGTGCAGTGCGGCTGCGCGGTGCAGGCCATCGCCGGCGCCAGTTCGCTCTTGATGAACAAGCTCGGCATCCGCGCGCCGATCCACACCTACCCGCTGCAGGCGATGGTGACCCAGCCGTTCAAGCCGTTCCTCGACCCGCTGGTCAGCTCCTCGGCCCTGCACTGCTACGTGCAGCAGACCGGCCGCGGCGAGGTGGTGATCGGCGGCGGCTCCGACCCCTATCCGCTGTACAACACCCGCTCCACCCTGGAACTGAAGGAAGGCCTGCTGGCCCACGCCATCGAGATGTTCCCCTTCCTGGCCAACGCCAGGCTGATGCGCCAGTGGGCGGGGATGACCGACATGACCCCGGACTACAGCCCGATCATGGGCCGCTCGCCCATCGACAACTACTACCTGGATGCCGGCTGGGGCACCTGGGGCTTCAAGTCCACGCCGATCTGCGGCAAGACCATGGCCGAACTGGTGGCCAGCGGCGGCAAGACCCCGGCGCTGATCGCGCCCTTCGCCCTGGAACGCTTCTCGACCTTCCAGCAGGTCAACGAGATGGGCGCCACCGCGGCCAGTCACTGAGGAACGTCCGATGAAAATCATGCCCTGCCCCCTGAACGGACCCCGCAACATCAACGAATTCACCTACGGCGGCGAACTCAAGCAGATGCCCGATCCGGCCAGCTGCAGCGACGCCGAATGGGCCGACTACGTGTTCAACTGCGAGAACCGCGCCGGCGTGGTCACCGAGTGGTGGATGCACAACGCCAGCAGCTACTGGTTCCTCGCCGAGCGCCACACCGTGACCGACGAGATCATCCGCACCTTCGATCCGAAGGAGATCTTCACCAGCCGCGTCGACTTCGCGGCGAAGGCTTCGTCCAAGGAGGTCGTCGCATGACCGCTTTCAGCCGCCTGCCCGCTCCCATGGGCCTGCTCATCGACCGCAACCGGCCGATCACCTTCGATTTCGACGGCACCGCCTACCAGGGCTACGCCGGCGACAGCATCGCCAGCGCCCTGGTCGCCAACGGCCGCTGGCTGCTCTCGCGCTCGTTCAAGTACCACCGCCCGCGCGGCCCGCTGACCATGGCCGGGCAGGACGCCAACACCCTGGTGCAGCTGCCCAGCGAGCCCAACGTGCTGGCCGACCTGCAGCCGCTGAGCGCCGGTCTGTCGGTCACCGGCCAGAACTATTCCGGCTCCCTGGACGGCGACCGCGACGCCTTCCTCGGCAAGTTCTCCAAGTTCATGCCGGTCGGCTTCTACTACCGCTCCTTCTACAAGCCCAAGGGCATCTGGAAGGTCTGGGAACCGATCATCCGCAAGAAGGCCGGTCTCGGCGTGCTGGACCTGAAGTTCCAGCCCGAGTACCACGACAAGGCCTTCCTGTTCACCGACGTCGCCGTGATCGGCGCCGGCCCCGCCGGCCTGACCGCCGCCCTCACCGCCGCCAAGGCCGGGGCCAAGGTCCTGCTGATCGAGCAGCAGTCCTACCTCGGCGGCGCCCTGGCCTGGGCGCGCTTCGACATCGAGGGCAAGCGCGCCGACGCCCTGCGCCGCGAGCTGGTGGACGCGGTGGAAAGCCATCCGAACATCCGCATCCTCAAGGACGCCACCTGCAACGCCTGGTTCGCCGACAACTACCTGCCGGTGATCCACGCCAACCGTCTCTACAAGGTGCGCGCCAAGCAGTGCATCAACGCCGCCGGCGCCTTCGACCAGCCGGTGGTGTTCCGCAACAACGACCTGCCGGGCGTCATGCTGACCAGCGCCGCCCAGCGCCTGATGAAGCTCTACGCGGTCAAGCCGGGCAGCCGGGCGGTGGTCCTGACCGGCAACGACGACGGCTACCTGGCCGCCCTCGACCTGGCTGACGCGGGCGTGACCGTGGCCGCGGTGGTGGACATGCGCAACGCGCCGGCCGACCAGCGTCTGGCCACGGCCCTGCAGCAGCGCGGCATCCCGATGCAGACCGGCAGCACCGTGTACGAGGCGCTGCACGGCAAGGGCATGCGCCACATCACCGGGGTCGACGTGCGCCACATCACCGGCAAGGGCCAGGTGACCGGCAGCGGCCAGCGCATCGACTGCGACCTGCTGTGCATGTCCGCCGGTTACATGCCGGTCTACCAGCTGCTCTGCCAGGCCGGCGGCAAGCTGGCCTACGACGACGCCCAGGCCGCCTTCAGCCTGAGCGGTCTGCCGAAGAACCTCACCGTCGCCGGTTCGGTCAACGGCCGCAACGCCCTGGACAACGTCCTGCTGGAAGCCGCCCAGGTCGCCGGCGCCGCCTGCGCCACTCTCGGCCTGCAGGCCGCCCCGGCGCCGGCCCACTACACCTTCGAGCCGCGGGTCAACTTCGACTGGCCGATCTTCCCGCACCCGGACGGCAAGGACTTCGTCGACTTCGACGAGGACCTGCAAGTGCGCGACATCGTCAACGCCACCCGCCACGGCTACCGCGACGTGCAGCTGGTCAAGCGCTTCTCCACCGTCGGCATGGGTCCGTCCCAGGGCCGCCATTCGGCGCTGCCGACCGCGCGCCTGGTGGCCCAGGCCACCAAGCGCAGCGTCAGCGAGACCGGCGTGACCACCGCGCGTCCGCCGTTCGTCGCGGAGAAACTGGCCCACGTGGCCGGCCGCGGCTTCGATCCGTACCGGCAGACCGCCATGCACCAGCGCCACCTGGAACTGGGCGCGAAGATGATGCCCGCCGGCGTCTGGCAGCGTCCGGCCTACTACGGCCGGCCGGAGAACCGCGACGCCTGCATGCAGGCCGAGGCCCGCCACGTGCGCCAGAAGGTCGGCATCATCGACGTCTCCACCCTGGGCGGCCTGGACGTGCGCGGCCCGGACGCCGCCGAGTTCCTCAACCGCCTGTACACCTTCACCTTCACCAAGCAGCCGGTGGGCCGTTCGCGCTACGCGCTGATGACCAACGAGCACGGCGTGGTGATCGACGACGGCGTCTGCGCGCGCTTCGCCGACAACCACTTCTACGTCACCGCCACCACCAGCGGCGTGGACCGCATCTACCAGCAGATGCTCAAGTGGAACGCCCAGTGGCGCCTGAACGTGGACGTCACCAACGTCACCGCCGCGCTGGCCGCGGTCAACGTGGCCGGTCCGGATTCGCGCAAGGTGCTGGAGAAGGTCTGCAAGGACATCGACCTCTCCGCCGAAGGCTTCCCCTACCTGGGCGTGCGCCTGGGCACGGTGGCCGGCATCCCGGCGCGCCTGCTGCGGGTCGGCTTCGTCGGCGAACTGGGCTACGAGATCCATGTCCCGGCGCGCTACGGCGAGGCGCTGTGGGACGCGCTGATGGAAGCGGGCAAGGAGTTCGACCTGCGTCCGTTCGGCGTCGAGACCCAGCGCCTGCTGCGTCTGGAGAAGGGCCACGTGATCATCAGCCAGGACACCGACGGCATGTCCCACCCGTCCGAGATCGACATGGGCTGGGCCGTCACCCGCAGCAAGCCGTTCTTCGTCGGCAAGCGCTCGGTGGAGATCCTCGAGGCCCAGCCGCTCAAGCGCAAGCTGGTCGGCTTCACCCTGCCGGCCACCTCGATGAAGCCGCTGGAAGGCCATCTGGTGCTGAACGGACCGGACATCAGCGGCAACGTGACCTCCTGCGAGTACAGCGAGACCCTCGGCCAGATCATCGGCCTGGCCTACTGCGCCGCCGAGCAGAGCATCCCGGGCGACCAGATCCCGATCCGCGTCGAAGGCGGCATGGTGGTCTACGCCAAGGTGGTCAAGCTGCCCTTCTACGATCCCGAAACCAAACGCCAGGAGCTGTGATCATGGCTACTCTGCAAGCCCAGGATTTCATCGAACGCAGCCCGCTGTACCGCAAACAGGCCGGCGCCACTCTCGGCCGGCTGGGCGACAGCGTGATCGTCGCCCACTACGGCGAGCACGACGAGAGCGCGCAGCTCGCCCGCTGCGCGCTGATCGACCTGACCAACCTGGCACGGGTCGGCTTTCGTGGCGCCCAGTCCGCCGAGTACCTGAAGGAGCGCGGCTACGCGCTCCCGGAGGCGCCCAACCGGGCGCTGACCCAGGACGACGGCAGCCACGTGGCGCGCCTGTCGCAGACCGAGTACCTGCTGCTCGGCAGTCTGCGCGACGCCGGCCGGCGCGTCGCCCAGGAGGAGCGCAACTGGGAGTTCGGCGAAGCGGCCAACTACCTGCTGCCGCGCCAGGACAGCCACGCCTGGCTGCTGCTCACCGGCGAACACGTCAGCGACGTGATGGCCAAGCTGTGCGGCGTCGACCTGAGTCCCGAAGCCTTCCCGCAAGGCTCGGTGGCGCAGACCTCGGCGGCGCGGATCAACGTCATCGTCATCAACCTCGGCCTGGGCGAGCTGCCCTGCTTCCAGATCCTCTGCGACCGCGCCTCGGTCAGCTACTTCTGGGACGCGATGCTGGACGCCATGGCCGAGTTCGGCGGCAAGCCGGCGGGAATCGACGTGCTGCTGTGAGCCATCGCGCCGGCACCGAGTAAAGGTTCCCACGCGGGAGCGTGGGAACCCTCTCCCGACCCAACCCTGCCCCGGAACCCGACCATGAGCGCCTACGAAGAACTCGAAACCGGTCGGGAAACCGACTACACGGTTCCCGCCCTGCAGCGCGGCCTCTCCATCCTGCAGATGTTCAACGCCCGCCAGCGCACCCTCGGCACCAGCGACATCGCCGAGCGCCTGGGGGTCAGCGTCTCGGCGATCTACCGGATCGTCCACACCCTGAGCGAGATGGGCTACCTGCGCAAACTGGCGAAGAACACCTACGAACTGGGACCCCAGGTGGTCTCGGACGGCTTCAGCTACCTGGCCAGCCGCGACATCGTGGACCTCGCCCTGCCCCATCTCAACGCCCTGCGCGACCGCACCTCGCTGTCCTGCCACCTGACCATCCGCGAGCAGACCGACAGCCTCTACCTGTATCGCGCCTTCGCCGCCCAGCGCCTGTCGGTGAACATTCCCATCGGCACGCGCATCCCCTGCCACTGCACGGCCATGGGCCGCATCCTGCTCAGCGGCCTGACGGCAGAGGAGCTGGACGCCCTGTACCAGCACGTGCGCCTGGACGACTACCCGCCGCCGGCGCCCAAGACCCTGCCCGAGCTGCAGCAACTGGTGGACGGGGACCGCGAGCGCGGCTGGGTGCTGCACCGCTCCGACTACTCCACCGCCATCGCCGCCGGAGTCCGCAACCACCTGGGCGAGATCGTCGCCGCGATCAACCTCTCCGGCCCGGACGCGGTGATGGACAGCCCGGAGTCCCAGGCCCGCTACCTGGCGGCCCTGCTGCAGACCGCGGAGCGGATCTCCGCCGAGCTGGGCCGGTGAAGGCGACGACCGAGCGAAACGCCCGGAGCGGGGCGTGTGATACTGACGCCAACCGACCACCCGCACGAGGAACGCCCGCGTGATCGACTATCGCCGCAATGCCCCCCTCCCCGCCGCCGAAGTGGCCCGGGTGTTCGACGCCTCCGGCATCCGCCGTCCCAGCGACGATCTGGCGCGGATCGAGCGGATGTTCGCCAATGCCGATCTGGTGTTCTCGGCCTGGCACGGCCAGCAGCTGGTCGGCGTCTGCCGGGCGCTGACCGACTTCAGCTACTGCTGCTACCTGTCCGACCTGGCGGTGGACCGTGCCTACCAGCACCGCGGCATCGGCCGCACGCTGGTCGAGCGGGTACGCCAGGCGATCGGCCGGGAAGTCTCGCTGCTGCTGCTGGCGGCGCCTGAGGCGATGGACTATTACCCCCGGCTCGGCTTCGAGCCGGTCGACAACGGCTTCCTCATCCGCCGCCAGCGCTGAGCGCACGGTCCGCCGCCGCGGTGGACACCGCCGGGGGCAAATGGGTATGGTCTCGGGAGCGCCGGCGAGACCGCCGGCCGCACGGGCTTGCCGTCGGGCGGCTCTCGGTGGTTCTCGCGTTTTCCCGGCATTCGAGATGATTCGGGCCTGCAGGATGGCAAGGAAGGTTATCCGCCACCCATTCCGGGTGGTCATGCATCAGGGAAGATGATCCATGCCTATCCTCACCGAACAGGACGTCCGCGAGCGCGCGCGCCGGGCGCTCCGCTCCGACCAGGTCCAGCGCAAGGCCTGCCTCCCCCGCGACAGCCGGGAAATCCTCCGCGACCTGGCCGGCGCCCCGAAGACCCAGTACGACATCTTCGTCTGCCACAGCACCGGCGACGCCGATCTGCTCCTGGGCATCCGGGGCGTTCTCGAGGATCTGGGCTACAACCCCTACATCGACTGGAACGAGGAAGCCGAGCCGGGGCCGGCCGCGGTCACCCCGGAGACCACGGAGCGGCGCCGCGCCCAGCTGCAGACGGCCCGCTCGCTGCTCTACGTCGCCGGCGGCGCGTTCCGCCCGTCCTGCTGGCTGCCCTGGGAACTCGGTTACTTCGAGGGGTTGCGGGAGAAGGTCGCCATCCTGCCGGTGAAGGACTACGCGACCGATGCCTTCGACGTCGGCGGCTATCTGAGCATCTACCCCTACTGCCTGCGGGAGCAAAACCAGTCGGGGCAGGACACGCTATGGGTGCACAAGGACAGCGTCCACTACGTCGCCTTCGACCACTGGCTGGGCACCCGCAACGCCCAGTTGGCCTGGCGCAAGTAGCGCGGCGGCAGCCCCGCGCCGGGGGCCTGCCGCCGGGCGGACTCAGCGGCCCTGCTCGGCCAAGGCCACGGCGCGGAACATGGCGCGGCGCTTGTTCAGGGTTTCCTCCCACTCCAACTCCGGCACCGAGTCCATGACGATGCCGGCGCCGGCCTGCACGTGCAGCTCGCCGTCCTTGATCACCGCGGTGCGGATGGCGATGGCGGTGTCCATGTTGCCGTTCCACGCCCAGTAGCCGACGGCGCCGCCGTAGACACCGCGCTTGACCGGCTCCAGCTCGTCGATGATCTCCATGGCGCGGATCTTCGGCGCGCCGGACAGGGTGCCGGCCGGCAGGATGGCGCGCAGGGCGTCCATCGCGGAGAGTTCCGGCTTGAGCTGGCCGGTGACGTTGGAAACGATGTGCATCACGTTGGAGTAGCGCTCGATCACCATCTTCTCGGTGAGCCGCACCGAGCCGGTGTCGGCCACCCGGCCGACGTCGTTGCGGCCCAGGTCGATCAGCATCAGGTGCTCGGCCAGCTCCTTGGCGTCGGACAGCAGGTCCTGCTCCAGGGCCAGATCGGCCTCCTCGCTGGCGCCGCGCGGACGGGTACCGGCGATGGGACGCACGGTGACCAGGCCGTCCTCGACCCGCACCAGCACCTCCGGCGAGCTGCCCACCACATGGAAGTCGCCGAAGTTGAAGAAGTACATGTAGGGCGTCGGGTTGAAGCAGCGCAGCGCCCGGTACAGGTCGATCGGCGCGGCCTGGAAGGGGATCGACATGCGCTGAGAGATCACCACCTGCATGCAGTCGCCAGCCAGGATGTATTCCCGGATGCGCGACACCGCCGCCTCGAAGTCCTCGCGGCTGAAGCTGGAACGGAAGGCCGGCTCGGGTCCGCTCGGAGCGTCCAGATCGATGCCCTGGCGCGGCGCCATGGGCTGGCGCAGGGCCTGGCGCAGCGCCTGCAGGCGGGCCTGGGCCTGCTCGTAGGCGTCCGCCTGGCTCGGGTCGGCGAGCACGATCAGGTGCATCTTGCCGGCCAGGTTGTCGAACACCACCACCTGGTCCGAGACCATCAGCAGGATGTCGGGGGTGCCGATGGTGTCGGGATTCGGACAGCGGGCCAGGCGCTTCTCCACGTAGCGCACGCTGTCGTAGCCGAAGTAGCCGACCAGGCCGCCGTTGAAGCGCGGCAGCCCCGGCTGATCCGGCACCCGGTAGCGGGTCTTGAACTGCTCGACGAAGGCCAGCGGGTCTTCGCTCTCGTAGCGCTCCACCTCGACCCCGTCGACGCTGATAGCGATCTGCTGCCCCTGGGCGCGCAGCACGGTACGGGCCGGCAGGCCGATGATCGAGTAGCGGCCCCACTTCTCGCCGCCCTGGACGGATTCGAGCAGGTAGGAGTTGGGCGCATCGGCGAGCTTCAGGTAGATCGACAGCGGGGTGTCGAAGTCGGCCAGGACTTCGCAGGCGAGCGGAATGCGGTTGTAGCCTTCGGCGGCCAAACGCAGGAATTCTTCGCGGGTCATGAATCAGCCTCGTGGGGGGCGGTGATAACGGTCGATGGGCAAACGCGCCGGCAGGCCGGCCGAAGACGTCAGGCGCGCCAGCGCCAGCGGGCCAGGGCCTTGATGACCTTCATCCAGAGTTTGCGGGTGACCACCACGATCGGCTCTCTTAGGGCGGGAACGGAGGGGAACTGCAGCCACACTAGCGCAGCCCCGGAGTCGAAGCAACCAACAGAGAGAGATCGTCGAGCACCAGGGCCGGGCGCTCCTCGGCGATCGGCCGGCCGTGGTTGTAACCGTAGGAGAGCGCCACGCAGGGCACGCCGGCGGCGCGGGCGGCGAGCACGTCGTTGCGCGAGTCGCCGACGAACAGGGAACGCTCCGGCGCGGCGCCGGCCCGCTCCATCACCCAGAACAGCGCGGCCGGGTCGGGCTTCTGCTGCGGCAGGGTGTCGCCGCCGACGATCCAGTTGAAGTAGCCGTCCAGCCCCTTCTCGGCCAGCAGCGGAGCGACGAACTGCGACGGCTTGTTGGTGATCAGGCCCAGGGGAATCTGGCGCGCGGCGAGCCAGTCCAGGCATTCGCGCACGCCGGGGTAGACGGTGGTGCGGTCGTGGCTGTCGGCGTAGGCCTGCATGAACAGCGCCAGCGCCGCGTCGGTCTCGGCGTCGCTCACCCCGGCATGCTCGAGGCCGCCGGCCAGGGCGCGGCGCACCAGCACTCGCGAACCGTTGCCGACCCACAGGCGCACCCGCTCGACGCCGGCCGGCGCGCGGCCGAGCCGGACCAGCATGCTGTCCACCGCGGCCGCCAGGTCCGGCACCGAGTCCATCAGGGTGCCGTCCAGGTCGAACATCACCAGCGCCGGCAGGGCGCCGTCGAACAGGCGCTCGAGCGGCGTCACGGGCGCACCCGGGCCAGTTCGGCGCGCATCGCGGCGATCACCTCGGCGTAATCCGGGGCGTTGAAGATGGCCGAACCGGCGACGAAGGTATCGGCGCCGGCGGCGGCGATCTCGCCGATGTTTTTCACGTTCACGCCGCCGTCGATTTCCAGGCGGATATCGCGGCCGCTGGCGTCGATCAGGGCGCGCGCCTCGCGCAGCTTGTCCAGCGTGCCGGGAATGAACTTCTGCCCGCCGAAGCCGGGGTTGACGCTCATCAAGAGGACCATGTCGACCTTGTCCATCACGTACTTCAGCACGTCCAGCGGGGTCGCCGGGTTGAATACCAGGCCGGCCTTGGCGCCGCCGTCCTTGATCAGCTGCAGGGAGCGGTCGATGTGCTCCGAGGCCTCCGGGTGGAAGGTGATGTAGCTGGCGCCGGCCTCGAGGAAGTCGCCGATGATGCGGTCAACCGGCTTGACCATCAGGTGCACGTCGATCGGCGCCTGGATGCCGTACTTGCGCAGCGCCGAGCAGACCATCGGACCGATGGTCAGGTTGGGCACGTAGTGGTTGTCCATCACGTCGAAGTGGACGATGTCCGCACCGGCGGCGAGAACACGGTCGACTTCCTCGCCCAGCCGGGCGAAGTCGGCGGAGAGGATCGACGGGGCGATGGCGAAGGGTTGCATGGGCACCTCGGAACGGCTGACGGCGAAAAGGCGGAAGTTTCCCGCTTCGACGCCGGCGCGGCAAGGGCGGTGCGGCCGGCGGACCAGGGCCTGCACGAAAAGTCAGCCGAGCGCGGGCGCTTTCCGTACGGAACCTAGAAGCCGCACCGCTGGCGGACCAGCGCATAGGCCGCGTGCAGCTCGCCGGTCAGCGCGGTGGCCTCTGCGATCTTCGCCGCACTGGCGCCGGCGCCGCACAGCTTGTCCGGATGATGCCGGCTGAGCAGCCGACGGTAGGCGCGCCGGATGGCCGCCGGTTCGCTGTCGGCGCCGACTCCGAGCAGCGCCAGGGCGCGGCGGTAATCGGGATCGTCGGGCTGCGCCGGGGCCGGCTCGTAATCGCGACCGAGCGCCTCGACCCGGGCCACGTCCAGCCCCAGCCAGCGCCCCCAGAGCAGGATCAGCTCGCGCTCGCCGGCGCTCACCCGGCCATCGACCCAGGCCATGCGCCAGCAGGCGCGCAGCAGGGCCTCTCCCCGCGCACCGAGCCGGCGCAGCGTACGCCGTAGCCGCTCGTGCTCCAGCCGGCCGTGGACGAAGGCGGCGTCGGCGCGGCGCCGGGCGACGGCATCCAGGCAGAGGCGCTCCATCTCGCCCCGGGCCTGGCGCCAGTGCACGTCGGCCATCGCCCCCCCGCTGCGCGCCAGGCAACCGAGCAGGTGGAACAGCAACTCGGCCTCGCCATACGCCTCGCGCAACCCCAGGCGCTCGCCCAGGCTGGCCCAGGATTCCAGTTCGAGGCAGCGATCCAGCATCTGGCCGAGCAGCACCCCGAGCAGCGCGCAGGGAATGCTGGCCAGCAGCAGACCGACGAGTGCACCCAGCAGGGTGAGCGGCCAGACCACCTCAGCGCGCCCCTTGCAGCAGGCGTTCGACTTCGGCCAGGCGCTCATGGGTACCCACGTCCACCCAGCGTCCGGCGAAGCGCTCGCCGCCCACTCGTCCGTCGGCCATCGCCTGGCGCAGCAGCGGCGCCAGCTTGAAGGCCCCCGGCCGGCAGCCGGCGAACAGCGCCGGCGCGAGCACGGCGATGCCGCTGTAGGTCAGACGATCGAGTCCGTCCGCGGCATCCGTGATCCGGCCATCTTCCAGAAGACGGAAATCCCCCGCCGGGTGGTGCGCCGGGTTGTCCACCAGCACCAGATGGGCCAATCCCGACAATGGCCGGCGCAGACCGGCGAAGGGGTAGTCGGTCCAGATGTCGCCGTTGACCACCAGGAAAGGCTCGTCGCCCAAAAGCGGCAGCGCACGGAAGATGCCGCCGCCGGTCTCCAGCGGCTCGCCTTCTGCCGAGTAGGCGATGCTCACGCCGAAGCGTTCGCCGTCGCCGAGGTAATCCTCGATCTGCGCACCGAGCCAGGCGTGGTTGACGACCAGCTCGCGGAAACCGGCCGCGGCCAGGGCGCGCACGTGGTACTCGATCAGAGGCACGCCGGCGGCGCGCACCAGCGGCTTGGGCGTGTGCAGGGTCAGGGGCCGCAGGCGCTCGCCCTTGCCGGCGGCGAGGATCATCGCCTTCATGCCGGCAGCTCCTCGGCCTGCGGCAGGCCGGCGAGTAGTTCGCCCAGCGCGGCCAGCTCCGGCCGGCGCGCCACCACCGCCTCTATGTAGCCGAAGAAGCGCGGCACGTCGGTGAGGTACTTGGGCTTGCCGTCGCGATGGCGAATGCGCGTGAAGATGCCGATCACCTTGAGGTGGCGCTGCACGCCCATCAGGTCGCTGGCGCGCAGGAAGTCCTCGAGCTCGCCATGGACCGGTACGCCGGCGTCGTGAGCCAGGCTCCAGTAACGCTCCAACCAGCCACGCACGCGCGCCTCCGGCCAGCTGAGGAAGGCGTCCTTGAACAGGCAGGTGACGTCGTAGGTGACCGGACCGTAGACCGCGTCCTGGAAGTCCAGCACGCCGGGGTTGGGCTCGCTGAGCATCAGGTTGCGCGGCATGTAGTCGCGATGCACCAGTACCTTCGGCTGCGCCAGGGCGCTATTCACCAAGAGATCGCAGACGCCTTGCCAAGCCTCCAGTTGCGCACCGTCCAGGGTGACGCCGAGGTGACGCTGCAGGTACCAGTCGGGGAACAGCTGCAGCTCCCGGCGCAGCAGGGCGTCGTCGTAGCTCGGCAGGTCGGCACCCAGCGGCAGGCGCTGGAAGGCCAGCAGGGCCTCGAGGGCATCCGCGAACAGGGCGTCGGCGTTGGCCTCGTCGATCACCTCCAGATAGGTCTGCCGACCGAGATCGCTCAGCAGCAGGAAGCCCTGCTCGAGGTCGCCGGCGAGGATCTCCGGCACCAGCACTCCGGCGCCGGCCAGAAGGCCGGCGACCTTGACGAACGGCCGGCAGTCCTCCTGAGGAGGCGGCGCGTCCATCACGATCAGGCTGCGCTCGCCGTCCTGCCAGCGGAAGTAGCGCCGGAAGCTGGCGTCGCTGCTCGCCGGGGTCAAACGAGCCGTGCCCGGAGCCCCCCAACCCCGGGCCGCGAACAGCTCCGGCAGACACCCATCCAGCCAGTGCTGAAGTTTTTCCAATCGAACATCCACGGACATTCCCCCGCTCTCCTCCGGCCCTAGCCGTTGCCTGATGCATTGATCTATTATGGGCGATCTTACCCCAGCCCATCGCAGGCGTTCTGCCGCTCCGGCTGTTGGCGCACAGGAAGCCCGGATATAACACTGATGGCACTGACTCCTCCTCCTTTTTCCCTCTTCCGCAGAAAGTTTCCGCTTCTCGTCACTGGCAGTCTGCTCATCCTGGGCTCCACCCCGCTGTTGGCTGCCGAGCAGTACGACTGCGCCGCTTCGTCCAGCGGCGGCTGGGCCTGTACCCCGAGGACCGTCGCCAAGGCACTGCCGCGTCCGGGAGAGGTAGGCACCCCTATGCAGGGGCCGGAGGCGGCTCTGGTCACCCAGACCGAGGGACGCGCCCTGGCTGTGCGCAGCACCGATTTCAGCCACCTCGACTGGGTTCCGCGGGACAGGCTCACCCCGGCGCAGCTCGCCGAGACCGCCCCTTACTGCTCGGGCGCCTACATCGAGCCGATCCGCCCGGGGATGGACGACAAGACGCCCAAAGGCGAGGAGCCGACCCACGTGGCATCGGACGTGACCCGCTACGACCAGGAGAGGGAGATCGTCACCGTCGCCGGCAACGTGGTGGTGCGCCAGGGCAGCATGCAGGTGGAGGCCGACGAAGCGAGCCTGCATCAGCAGGACAACCGGGCCGATCTGAAAGGCAACGTCAAGGTACGCGACAACGGCTCGCTGGTGGTCGGCGACAGTGCCACCGTGCAGCTGGACACCGGCGAGGCGACGATGGACAACGCCGAGTTCGTCATGCACCGCGGCCAGACGCGCGGCAGCGCACTGAACGCCCATCGCGAGGAAAGCGGCATCATCCGCCTCAAGGACGGCACCTACACCCGTTGCGAGCCGAACAGCAACACCTGGACCCTGGTGGGCAAGGACGTGGTGCTGAACCCCGAAGAGGGCTTCGGCACCGGCAAGAACGTGACCATACGGGTGAAGGACGTACCGGTGTTCTACACCCCGAGGATCCGCTTCCCCATCGACGATCGGCGGCAGTCGGGCTTCCTGACGCCTACCTTCCGTTCCGGCGGCAACAGCAGCGGCTTCACGGTACAAGCCCCCTACTACTTCAACCTGGCGCCGAACTACGACGCGACCCTCTACCCGACCATCATGACCAGCCGCGGCTTGTTGCTGGCGGGCGAAGGCCGCTATCTGACCAAGAGCAGCGAGGGACAGATGGGGGCCGCCTGGCTGGAGGACCAGAACGACAAGCGCAAGAACCAGACGGGCTACGAGAAGACCCGCTGGATGTACAACTGGCAGCACATCGGCGGGCTGAGCTCGCGGCTGTTGGCCGAGGTCGACTACACCGACATCAGCGACCCCTACTACTTCCAGGACCTGGGCAACAGCATGGGGACCAACCGGCCGAACTACCTCAACCAGCGCGGCACCCTGACCTGGCGCGGCGATACCTTCAACGCCCGCCTCAATGTCCATGCCCTGCAGCGTACCGCGGTGGCGGACATCACCCCCTACGACCGCCTGCCGCAGCTCACGGTGGATGGCGCCTTGCCGTTCCAGCCTGGCGGCATGCAGTTCAACTACGCCACCGAGTACGTCTACTTTCAGCGCAGCCTGAAGAACGGCGACTTCACCAACCGGTATGACCAGTCCCAGCCCTGGTACGACAACAACATCAAGGGTCTGGATCGCGCCGACGGCCAGCGGGCGCACCTGGAGCCCGGCGCCAGCCTGCCGCTGAACTGGACCTGGGGCTACCTCAAGCCGTCGCTCAAGTACGCCTACACCCAGTACGCCCTGAGCCTGGACAGTACCGGCAAGCAGCAAATGGTGGCCGCCGGCCAGAACTACGATAATTCGCCGAATCGCGGCCTGCCGATCGCCAGTCTCGACGGCGGGCTCTATTTCGACCGCGACACCAACTGGTTCGGCAAGCCCATCCGCCAGACCCTGGAGCCGCGCCTGTACTACCTCTACGTGCCTTACAACAATCAGAAGGACATCCCGGTCTTCGACACCGGCGAAAACCCCTTCAGCTACGGCACGCTGTGGCGCGACAACCGCTTCTCCAGCAAGGACCGCATCGGCGACGCCAACCAGATGTCGTTCGGCGTGACCAGCCGCTGGATCCAAGCCAACGGCTTCGAGCGCCAGCGCATCAGCCTCGGCGAGATCGTCTACTTCCGCGACCGCAAGGTGCAGATGCCGGGCATGGACTACCGGAACCGCAAGGACGCCATGTCCACGGTATCGCCCATTGCCTTCGACTACCTGTTCCGCTTCAACCACGAGTGGCGCCTGACCGCCGATCTCAACTGGGATCCGGAACTGAAGACGACCCGCTCCGGCAGCGCGATGTTCCACTACCAGGCTTCGGACAACCCGAACAAGATCCTCAACCTGGGCTATCGCTATCGCAACGACACGGTACGCTACGACCCCACCACGGGTACGTGGCAGTACAGCAGCGACTACGGTACCCCAGGGTCGCCCAACTACATCAAGGACTACTACAAGGTCCAGCAGCACGACATGTCGATCATCTGGCCGATCGTGCCGCAGTGGAACGCCATCGCCCGCTGGCAGTACGACTACGCGCGCAACCGCACCCTCGAGGCCTTCGGCGGCTTCGAGTACGACAGCTGCTGCTGGAAACTGCGCGTGATCAACCGCTACTGGATGAACTACACCGAATACGGCCTCAACCCGAACCTCAACGACCGGACCAACAACGGCGTCTTCTTCCAGATCGTCCTCAAGGGCCTGGGCGACGTGATGGGCAACCGGGTGGAGTCTTTCCTCCAGCAAGGCATCGAAGGGTACACCGCGCGTGAAGAGCAAGCTCACTAATCGTCTACGCCCTCTGCTGCTGGGCGCCCTTCTTCTCGGCGGTGCGGTTCACGCCCAGGTGCAACCGCTGGATCGGGTCGTGGCCATCGTCGACAACGACGTGATCATGCAGAGCCAGTTCGACCGGCGCCTGCGCGAAGTCGAGCAGACCATCGCCAAGCGCGGCGCCCAGATGCCGCCGCAACAGGAGATCCAGCGGCAGGTACTGGAGCGCCTGATCCTCGAGGACATCCAGCTGCAGCTCGGCGAACGCTCCGGCATCCGCATCGGCGACGAGGAACTCAACCAGGCGATGGCCACCATCGCCCAGCGCAACAACCTGACCCCCGACCAGTTCCGCGCAGCCCTGGCCCGCGACGGCCTGTCCTACGAGGACGCCCGCGACCAGATCCGCCGCGAGATGATCATCAGCCGGGTGCGCCAGCGCCGGGTGGCCGAGCGTATCCAAGTATCCGATCAGGAAGTCCGGAACTTCCTCGCCTCGGACCTGGGCAAGCTTCAGCTGTCGGAAGAGTTTCGTCTGGCCAGCATCGTGATTCCCCTGAGCGACGGCGCCTCTCCCGAGGAGATCCAGACCGCCGAGCGCCAGACCCGGCAGATCTACCAGCAACTGCGTTCCGGTGCCGACTTCACCGAGCTGGCGATGAGTCGCTCGGCCGGCGAGACCGCCCTGGAAGGCGGCGAGATCGGCTGGCGCAAAGCAGCCCAGCTGCCGCCCGCCTTCGCCGAGATGCTCGGCCGCCTGCCGACCGGCGGGATCAGCGAACCCGTGCGGACTCCGGGCGGATTCATGATCTTCAAGGTGCTCGAAAAGCGCGGCGGCAGCGGCGCCCAGATACGCGACGAAGTGCACGTCCGCCACATCCTGATCAAGCCCAGCGAGATCCGCAACGAAGCGGAAACCAAACGGCTTATCGAGCGCATCTACGACCGTCTTCGCGCAGGAGAGGACTTCGGCGAAATGGCGAAGAGCTTCTCCGAAGACCCCGGCTCGGCGCTCAACGGCGGCGATCTGAACTGGGTGGACCCCAACGCGCTGGTCCCAGAATTCCGCGAAGTGATGGAAAACACCCCCAGCGGCCAGTTGTCCCGGCCGTTCCGCAGCCCCTTCGGCTGGCACATCCTGGAGGTCCTCGGTCGCCGCGCCACCGACAGCAGCGAGCAGTCGCGCGAGCAACAGGCCCGCAACATGCTGCGCAACCGCAAGTACGACGAGGAACTGCAGGCCTGGTTGCGCCAGATCCGCGACGAGGCTTACGTGGAAATCAAGCAGTGAACCCCCAGCGCTTCGCTCTGACGCCGGGCGAGCCGGCCGGCATCGGTCCCGATCTGTGCCTGCTGCTCGCCCGGCAGGCACAGCCCCACATCCTGATCGCCATCGCCAGCCGTGCGCTGCTCGAGCAGCGTGCCGGCGAGCTCGGCCTCGCCATCGACCTTCGCCCCGTGGCACCGGCCGCCTGGCCGACCATGCCCGCTCCGGCCGGTGCCCTGTACGTCTGGGACACCCCGCTGCGGGCGCCGGTCCGGGTCGGTGCGCTCGATCCGGCGAACGCCGCCTACGTGCTGGAAACCCTGACCCGCGCCGGCCAGGGCTGCCTCGACGGGCACTTCGCCGGGATGATCACCGCCCCAGTGCACAAGGGCGTGATCAACGAAGCCGGCATTCCCTTTTCCGGGCACACCGAGTTCCTCGCCGAGCTGACCGCCACCCAGCAGGTGGTGATGATGCTGGCCACCCGCGGCCTGCGCGTGGCGCTGGTGACGACCCATCTGCCGCTCAAGGACGTCGCCGCGGCGATCACCACCGAGCGCCTGGAGCGGGTCGCACGCATCCTGTATGCCGATCTGGTCGCCAAGTTCGGCCTCGCCGCTCCGCGCATCCTGGTCTGCGGACTCAACCCACACGCTGGGGAAGGCGGACATCTCGGCCGCGAGGAGATCGAGGTGATCGAGCCGACCCTGGTGCGCCTGCGCAGCGAGGGGATGAACCTGGTCGGCCCGCTGCCGGCCGACACCCTGTTCACGCCCAAGCACCTGGAGCACTGCGACGCCGTCCTGTCGATGTACCACGACCAGGGCCTGCCGGTTCTCAAGTACAAGGGATTCGGCGCCGCGGTCAACGTCACCCTGGGCTTGCCGATCATCCGCACCTCGGTCGACCACGGCACCGCCCTGGATCTGGCCGGCAGCGGCAACGTCGACATCGGCAGCCTGCAGGTGGCGCTGGAAACCGCCTATCAGATGGCTGAAGCCAGCGGGCGGACGGCCGTCGCCTGACTCCAGCGCCTCGCTCTCCCCCACCGGAGCCGGCCCCGCGGCCGATGATTGGGGCCTGGCGCCCTTTCACTGCTAAACTGCGCCCCTTTGCAATTTCGCTTCGGCCCGGTGCCCGTCGCCCGCGGCTCGAAGCCTGGAGCCTTCGTCGATGTCCGAGCCTTACCAACACCGCGCCCGCAAGCGCTTCGGCCAGAACTTCCTGCACGATGCCGGAGTGATCCACCGCATCCTGCGCGCCATCCACCCGCACGCGGGCGAGCGCCTGGTGGAAATCGGCCCGGGCCAAGGGGCGCTGACCGAGGGGCTGATCGGCAGCGGCGCCAAGCTCGACGTGATCGAACTGGACCTCGACCTGATCCCCCTGCTCAAGCTGAAGTTCGGCCTCGACCCGCAGTTCACCCTGCACCAGGGCGACGCCATGAAGTTCGATTTCGCCCAACTGAGCGAAGAGCCGCACAGCCTGCGCATCGTCGGCAACCTGCCCTACAACATCTCGACGCCGCTGATCTTCCACCTGCTGGAATACTCGGCGCTGATCCGCGACATGCACTTCATGCTGCAGAAGGAAGTCGTGGAGCGCCTAGCCGCCCAGCCGGGCGGCGGCGACTGGGGACGGCTGTCGATCATGGTGCAATACCACTGCCAGGTCGAACACCTGTTCAATGTCGGCCCGGGCGCCTTCAACCCTCCGCCCAAGGTCGAGTCGGCGATCGTCCGCCTGGTGCCCCACGCCAGCCTGCCGCATCCGGCCAAGGACCCGGCACTGCTCGAGCGTATCGTCCGCGAGGCCTTCAACCAGCGGCGCAAGACCCTGCGCAACACCCTCAAGGGTCTGCTCGATGCCGAGTCCATCGAAGCCGCCCGCGTCGATGGCAGCCTGCGCCCCGAACAGTTGGACCTGGCCGCCTTCGTCCGGCTGGCCGACCGCCTGCACGAGCAGTTGCACAAGCAGACTTCCGAGCAAATCGCCGCCGATTGAAGTCATAACTTCCTCAAGCGAACCGATATCAAGGCCCGCGCATGTCAGATTCCCGCTACCAGATCGATGTCAGTGTCGTTTCCCGCTATCTGCCGGAGCAGTCGCAGCCGGAAAAGAACCGCTACGCTTTCGCCTACAGCGTGACCATCCAGAACAACGGCCTGCTACCGGCGCAGCTGCTGTCGCGTCACTGGCTGATCACCGACGGCGACGGCCATGTCCAGGAAGTCCGCGGGCCCGGCGTGATCGGCAAGCAACCGCTGATCGAGCCCGGCCAGAGCCACAGCTACGACAGCGGCACGCTGCTTTCGACCCAGGTCGGCACCATGCAGGGCAGCTACCAGATGCTGGCCGAGGACGGCCATTCGTTCGACGCGCCGATCGCCCCCTTCCGCCTGGCGGTTCCCGGGGTACTGCACTGATGGCGATCTATGCCGTCGGGGATCTGCAGGGTTGCCTGACTCCCCTGAAATGCCTGTTGGACAGGGTCTCCTTCGATCCGAGCAAGGATCGTCTGTGGCTGGTGGGCGACCTGGTCAATCGCGGCCCGCAGTCGCTGGAAACCCTACGCTTCCTGTTTTCCCTGCGCGACTCCGTAGTCACCGTGCTCGGCAACCACGACCTGCATCTGCTGGCCGTGGCCTACGACATCGAGCGGCTGAAGAAGAACGACACTTTGCGCGAGGTCATCGAGGCGCCGGACCGCGACGTGCTGATCGACTGGCTACGCCAGCAGAAGCTCGTGCACTACGACGCCGACCGCGACATCGCCATGGTGCACGCCGGCATTCCGCCGCAATGGTCCCTGAAGAAGGCCTTGAGCCTGGCCGCGGAAGTCGAGGAAGTGCTGCGCGACGACGACCGCCTGCTGCAGTATCTCGACGGCATGTACGGCAACGAGCCGGCCCGCTGGAACGGCAACCTGCGTGGCATCAAGCGCCTGCGGGTAATCACCAACTACTTCACGCGGATGCGCTTCTGCACCGCCGATGGCACTCTCGACCTGAAGTCCAAGGAAGGCGTGGGCAGCGCACCGGACGGCTTCGCCCCCTGGTTCAGTCACCCCAAGCGCAAGACCCGCGGCCAGAAGATCATCTTCGGCCACTGGGCGGCCCTCGAAGGCCGCTGCGACGAACCCAACGTGTTCGCCCTGGATACCGGCTGCGTCTGGGGGAACCGCTTGCGGATGCTGAACCTCGACACCGGCGAGTACCTGCACTGTGATTGCAATGACGAGCCGCGCACCGAGTGACATCAGGCCCTGGCGGCCACGCGACATTCCCGCACGCCGGCCACCTATCCGGCCATGCCTTTCCCGGTGACCCCACCAGACATCCCGACCCCGAGGTTCCCATGAGCGAATTCCAACGCATTCCCCCCCAGCAAGCCCAGACCCTGCGCGAGCAGGGCGCCGTCGTGGTGGATATCCGCGACGCGCAGAGCTATGCCCTGGGCCACATCGCCGGGTCACGCCATCTGGACAATCACTCCCTGGCCGATTTCATCGCCCAGGCGGATTTCGACAAGCCGCTGATCGTTTCCTGCTACCACGGCAACTCCAGCCAGGCCGCTGCGGCCTATCTGGCCCATCAGGGGTTCTCCGAGGTGTACAGCCTGGACGGCGGATTCGAACTCTGGCGTGCGACTTTTCCCGAAGAAATCGAATCAGACAATCCATGAAGGACCTGCTATAAGATCGGAAGTTTCACCGCGCCGCTCTTCCCCGAGCGGCCCGCCGCCTCGCCTGAAAAGCCCGTCGTTCCTGCCTCTTGCCATCCCCCCGAGCAACCGTGCTACTGTCGAAACCGAACTATTCTTGACTTTAGGCCATCCAAACTGGCAGGCCCTAACGGGCTTGCAGCCACGGGGTAATTGACTTCGGGCATGGGGGATTTCATCGGCTGACTATTCAGCGAACCGCCAACACCCGCACGACTCAATCAAAGCCGGATCCGAGCATCGACCGAGGTGACGTCATGAGTATCTTCAGCCATTTCCAGAACCGATTTGAAACGACGCGTCAAGAGGAGTACTCCCTGCAGGAGTACCTTGAGCTCTGCAAGAAGGATCGTAGTGCCTACGCCACGGCTGCCGAACGGATGCTGATGGCGATCGGCGACCCGGAACTGCTGGATACCTCCACGGATCCCCGTCTGTCGCGGATATTCTCCAACAAGGTGATCCGTCGCTACCCGGCCTTCGCCGACTTCCACGGCATGGAGGACTGCATCGAGCAGATCGTTTCCTACTTCCGCCACGCTGCCCAGGGGCTGGAAGAGAAGAAGCAGATCCTCTACCTCCTCGGCCCGGTCGGCGGCGGCAAGTCGTCGCTGGCGGAGAAGCTCAAGCAGCTGATGGAGAAGATCCCCTTCTACGCCATCAAGGGCTCGCCGGTGTTCGAGTCGCCCCTCGGCCTGTTCAACGCCAACGAGGACGGCGCCATTCTGGAAGAAGACTTCGGCATCCCGCGGCGCTATCTCTCGACCATCATGTCGCCCTGGGCGACCAAGCGACTGAACGAGTTCGGCGGCGACATCAGCCAGTTCCGCGTGGTCAAGCTTTACCCCTCGATCCTCAACCAGATCGCCGTGGCCAAGACCGAGCCGGGCGACGAGAACAACCAGGACATCTCCGCCCTGGTCGGCAAGGTGGATATCCGCAAGCTGGAGGAATTCCCGCAGAACGACGCCGATGCCTACAGCTACTCCGGCGCCCTGTGCCGCGCCAACCAGGGCATCATGGAATTCGTCGAGATGTTCAAGGCGCCGATCAAGGTGCTGCACCCGCTGCTGACCGCCACCCAGGAAGGCAACTACAACAGCACCGAAGGCCTCGGCGCGATTCCCTACAGCGGCATTATCCTCGCCCACTCCAACGAGTCCGAGTGGCACAGCTTCCGCAACAACAAGAACAACGAGGCCTTCATCGACCGCATCTACATCGTCAAGGTGCCCTACTGCCTGCGCGTCACCGACGAGATCAAGATCTACGACAAGCTGCTGGACAACAGCTCGCTGGCCAAGGCCCACTGCGCTCCGGACACCCTGAAGATGCTCGCCCAGTTCTCCGTGCTCTCGCGCTTGAAGGAGCCGGAAAACTCGAACATCTACTCGAAGATGCGCGTCTACGATGGCGAAAACCTCAAGGACACCGATCCCAAGGCCAAGTCGATCCAGGAATACCGCGACGCCGCCGGGGTGGACGAAGGCATGAACGGCCTGTCGACCCGCTTCGCCTTCAAGATCCTCTCCAAGGTGTTCAACTTCGATCCCCACGAGGTCGCCGCCAACCCGGTGCACCTGCTCTACGTGCTGGAACAGCAGATCGAGCAGGAGCAGTTCCCGCCGGAAACCCGCGAGCGCTACCTGCGCTTCATCAAGGAATACCTGGCGCCGCGCTACATCGACTTCATCGGCAAGGAGATCCAGACCGCCTATCTCGAATCCTACAGCGAGTACGGGCAGAACATCTTCGACCGCTACGTGCTGTACGCCGATTTCTGGATCCAGGACCAGGAATACCGCGATCCGGAAACCGGCGAGATCCTCAACCGCATGGCCCTCAACGAGGAGCTGGAGAAGATCGAGAAGCCGGCGGGCATCAGCAACCCGAAGGACTTCCGCAACGAGATCGTCAACTTCGTGCTGCGGGCCCGGGCCAACAACAACGGCAAGAACCCGACCTGGCTCAGCTACGAGAAGCTGCGGGTGGTGATCGAGAAGAAGATGTTCTCCAACACCGAGGACCTGCTGCCGGTCATCAGCTTCAACGCCAAGGCGAGCAAGGAAGACCAGCAGAAGCACAACGACTTCGTCAAACGCATGGTCGAGCGCGGCTACACGGAGAAACAGGTCCGCTTGCTTTCCGAGTGGTACCTGCGCGTAAGGAAATCGCAGTAACGCGGGCCCAGGCTGCACGCCGAGCGCGGCAGGCCACCGCCTGCCGGCTCCGGCCTGCGGCATTCAGCTCGAAGCCTGCAGCGCCCGGAGGGCCCATATGAGCTACGTTATCGACCGACGCCTGAACGGCAAGAACAAGAGCACGGTGAACCGTCAGCGCTTCCTGCGCCGTTACCGTGACCACATCAAGAAGGCGGTTGAAGAGGCCGTCAGCCGGCGCTCCATCACCGATATGGAGCACGGCGAGCAGATCAGCATTCCCGGACGGGACATCGACGAACCCGTCCTGCACCATGGTCGCGGCGGCAAGCAGACCATCGTCCATCCGGGCAACAAGGAATTCACCGCCGGCGAGCGCATCCCCCGTCCGTCCGGCGGCGGGGGCGGCGGCAGCGGCTCCGGCAAGGCCAGCAACAGCGGCGAGGGCATGGACGACTTCGTCTTCCAGATCACCCAGGAGGAGTTCCTCGACTTCATGTTCGAGGATCTGGAACTGCCCAATCTGATCAAGCGCCATATCACCGGTGCAGACACCTTCAAGACCGTCCGTGCCGGCATCAGCAGCGAGGGCAACCCGTCGCGGATCAACATCATCCGCACCCTGCGCTCGGCCCATGCCCGGCGCATCGCCCTATCCGGCAGCAGCCGCACCAAGCTGCGGCAGGCCAAGGCCGAACTGGCGCGCCTGAAGCTGGAAGAGCCGGACAACTTCGGCGACATCCGGAAACTGGAGGAGGAAATCGCCCGTCTGCGCGCGCGCATCGAGCGCATTCCCTTCCTCGACACCTTCGACCTCAAGTACAACCTGCTGGTCAAGCAGCCCAATCCCAGCTCCAAGGCCGTGATGTTCTGCCTGATGGACGTGTCCGGCTCCATGACCCAGGCGACCAAGGACATCGCCAAGCGCTTCTTCATCCTCCTGTACCTGTTCCTCAAGCGCAGCTACGACAGGATCGACGTGGTGTTCATCCGCCACCACACCAGCGCGAAGGAGGTGGACGAGGAAGAGTTCTTCTATTCCCGGGAAACCGGCGGCACCATCGTCTCCAGTGCTCTGAAGCTGATGCAGGAGGTGATGGCCGAGCGCTACCCGGTCAACGAATGGAACATCTACGGCGCCCAGGCGTCGGACGGGGACAACTGGAACGACGACTCGCCGCTCTGCCGGGACATCCTGATGAAGCAGATCATGCCCTTCGTCCAGTACTACAGCTACGTCGAGATCACGCCCCGCGAGCACCAGGCCCTCTGGTACGAGTACGATAACGTGCGCGAGGCGTTTCCCGAGTCCTTCGCCCAACAGCAGATAGTGTCCGCCGCCGACATCTATCCGGTGTTCCGCGAACTCTTCCAGCGGAGGATTGCGACATGATCCCCAGAGAGAGAAAAGGCCAGCCGATCTCCACCGGCTCGGAGTGGACCTTCGAGCTGATCCGGGTCTACGACAAGGAAATCGGCCGCATCGCCGAGCGCTATGCGCTGGATACCTATCCGAACCAGATCGAGGTGATCACCGCCGAGCAGATGATGGATGCCTACGCCTCGGTCGGCATGCCCATCGGCTATCACCACTGGTCCTACGGAAAGCACTTCCTGTCCACCGAAAAGGGCTACAAGCGAGGCCAGATGGGGCTGGCCTACGAGATCGTGATCAACTCCGACCCGTGCATCGCCTACCTGATGGAAGAGAACACCATGTGCATGCAGGCACTGGTGGTGGCGCATGCCTGCTACGGGCACAACAGCTTCTTCAAGGGCAACTACCTGTTCCGCAGCTGGACCGACGCCAGCTCCATCATCGACTACCTGGTGTTCGCCAAGCAGTACATCATGCAATGCGAGGAACGCCACGGCATCGACGCCGTGGAGGAGTTGCTCGACTCCTGCCACGCCCTGATGAACTACGGCGTCGACCGCTACAAGCGGCCCTACCCGATCTCCGCCGAGGAGGAGAAGCGCCGGCAGAAGGACCGCGAGGAGCACCTGCAGCGGCAGATCAACGACCTCTGGCGAACCATTCCCAAGGCCCCGGGCAAGGACAACGAGAAGGAGCAGAGCCGCTGGCCCGCCGAGCCGCAGGAGAACATCCTTTACTTCATCGAGAAGCACGCACCGCTGCTGGAGCCCTGGCAGCGCGAAGTCGTGCGCATCGTGCGCAAGATCGCCCAGTACTTCTACCCACAGCGGCAGACCCAGGTGATGAACGAAGGCTGGGCCACCTTCTGGCACTACACCCTGCTCAACGACCTCTACGACGAGGGCCTGGTCACCGACGGCTTCATGATGGAGTTTCTCCAGTCGCACACCAGCGTGATCTACCAGCCGTCGTTCGACAGCCCCTACTACAGCGGCATTAACCCCTATGCGCTGGGTTTCGCCATGTACCGCGACATCCGCCGGATCTGCGAGAACCCGACCGAGGAGGACAAGCGCTGGTTCCCCGACATCGCCGGCAGCGACTGGCTGAGCACGCTGAAGTTCGCCATGCAGACCTTCAAGGACGAGAGCTTCATCCTGCAGTTCCTCTCGCCCAAGGTGATCCGCGACCTCAAGCTGTTCAGCATCGTCGACGACGACCAGAAGGACGAGCTGCTGGTGGCGGCGATCCACGACGACGCCGGCTACCGCCTCGTGCGCGAGCAGCTCGCCGCCCAGTACAACCTGGGCAACCGCGAGCCCAACGTGCAGATTTGGAGCGTCGACCGCCGCGGCGACCGCTCCCTGACCCTGCGCCACCAGCAGCACGACCGCAAGCCGCTGGGCGAGTCGACCGAGGAGGTGCTCAAGCACCTGCACCGGCTGTGGGGATTCGACATCCACCTGGAATCGCTGCAGGGCGACCGCATCGTCGGCACCTACCACGTGCCGCCGAAAGGGGACGGCGACTACGAGGAGAACTACCCGCGCCTGGATCTGGCGATTCCGCCGATCTGAAGGGCCGACCGGCGCCACCCGAAGTCCCGTGCGAGGCAAAAACCCGCACGGGGCTTCTTTTTTCCGGGTAGCGCGTCGCTTTTCCCTTATCCTCCCGCCCACGGAGGTATCTATGCAGATCTACAAAGTGGGCGGTGCCGTGCGCGATCGCCTGTTGGGACGACCGGTGACCGAGGTCGATTGGGTGGTGGTCGGCTCCAGCGCCGAAGAGATGCAGGCCCAAGGGTTCCGCCCGGTCGGCGCGGACTTCCCGGTCTTTCTCCACCCCAGAACCGGCGAGGAATACGCCCTCGCCCGCACCGAACGGAAAAGCGGGCGCGGCTACGGCGGCTTCACCTTCTACGCCAGCCCGGAGGTGACGCTGGAAGAGGACCTGATCCGCCGCGACCTGACCATCAACGCCATGGCCGAGGACGAGCAGGGTCGGCTGATCGATCCCTACCATGGCCAGCGCGATCTCGAGCAGAAGTGGCTGCGCCACGTCTCCCCCGCCTTCGCCGAGGACCCGCTGCGGGTCCTGCGCGTGGCCCGCTTCGCCGCCCGCTATGCACCGCTGGGCTTTCGCATCGCCCCGGAAACCCAGGCCCTGATGCGAGCGCTCAGCGAATCCGGCGAACTGCAGGCGCTCACCCCCGAACGCAGCTGGAAGGAGATCTCCCGCGCCCTCATGGAGCCGCGCCCGGACGTGTTCGTCCGGGTACTGCGCGACTGCGGCGCCCTGCGCGAACTGCTGCCGGAGGTCGACGCCCTGTTCGGCGTGCCGCAGCCGGCGGCCCATCACCCGGAGATCGACACCGGCGAGCACGTCCTCGCCGTGCTACGCCAGTGCGCTGGGCACGACCAGCCGCTGAGCGTGCGCTGGGCCTGCCTGCTGCACGACCTGGGCAAGGGCACGACGCCGGCGGGCGAATGGCCGCAGCACGTCGCCCACGAGCAACGGGGCCTGAAGCTGATCCGCGCGGTGAACGCCCGCTGCAAGGCGCCGCGCGAGTGTCAGGAGCTGGCCCTGCTGGTCGGCGAATACCACAGCCACGCCCATCGCGCCCTGGAACTGCGTCCCTCGACCCTGCTCGACCTGCTCCAGCACTTCGACATCTACCGCCGACCGCAGCGCTTCGAAGAATTCATCCAGGCCTGCGAAATGGACGCCCGTGGTCGCCAGGGCCAGGAGCGACGGAATTATCCACAGGCCGATTACCTGCGTGGCGCCGCCGCCGCGGCGCGGGCGGTGGCGGTGCAACCGCTGCTGGAACAGGGCCTTGCCGGCGCGGCCTTGGGCGAAGCGCTGAAGCGCGAGCGGCTCCGGGCGCTCGAGGCGTACAAGGCGAGCCGGGAGCCCGCCCCCGTACAGGCTGCGGACGAAGCAACCGACCTGACGGAGCAATCCCCCGGTTGACGCTGTCTGTCAGGGAGGGAGGCTCTTCTTATGAGATAAGAATATATCCATAGAGCAAATGGTACTATGAGGGCCAAATCGCCGGTCCCCAGCCAGGCATGCGCGGAGAACTGCCTTATGAATGCCCAAGTCGAAGCCTTCTTCGATCCCGCCACCTTCACCTACAGTTACGTGGTGAGCGATCCGCAGAGTCGCCAGTGCGCCCTGATCGACCCCGTGCTGGACTACGACCCGGCCGCCGGCCGTACCTCGCACGGCAACGCCGACCGCCTGATCGCACACGTGCGCGAGCAGGGCCTGACGGTGCAGTGGATTCTCGACACCCACGTGCATGCCGATCATCTCAGCGCCGGCCACTACCTGAAGGAACGGCTCGGCGGCCAACTGGGCATCGGCGACCGCATCACCGTGGTGCAGCACACCTTCGGCAAACTGTTCAACGCCGGGGTGGAATTCGCCACCGACGGCTGCCAGTTCGACCACCTGTTCCGCGACGGTGAGATGTTCGCCGTCGGCGGCATCGAGGCCCGTGCCATCCACACCCCTGGCCACACCCCGGCCTGCATGACCTATCTGATCGGCGATGCCGCCTTCGTCGGCGACACCCTGTTCATGCCCGACTACGGCACTGCCCGCTGCGACTTTCCCGGCGGCGACGCGCGCACCCTGTACCGCTCGATCCGCTCCCGGCTGTTCGCCCTGCCGGATTCGACCCGCGTGTTCATGTGCCACGACTACAAGGCGCCGGGCCGGGAGCACTACCTGTACGAGACGACCATCGGCGCCGAACGCACGCACAACGTGCACATCCACGAAGGCATCGGCGAGGAGGAGTTCGTCGCCATGCGCCAGACCCGCGACGCCACCCTCGGCATGCCGGCCCTGATCCTCCCCGCAGTGCAGATCAACATGCGCGCCGGCGAGCTGCCGCCGGCCGAGGACAACGGCACCCGCTACCTGAAGATCCCGCTCGACGTGCTCTGAAACTTCGCCGGGAGGCCAGGAAGATGCAACCGATCAAGCGTCTGACCCCGTTCATCGCCGTGACCGGCCAGCTCGAGCCTGCGGACATGGGCGCCGTGGCCGCCGGCGGCTTCCGCTGCCTGATCAACAACCTCCCGGACGACGAGGAGCAAGCGCAGCCGGGCGACGACGACCTGCGCCGCGCCGCCGAGGCCGCCGGCCTCGACTATCACTCCCTGCCGGTGGTTTCCGGACAGATCGGCGACGCCGAGGCGGCCGCCTTCCGCCGCCTCCTCGAACGGGTCAAGGGCCCGGTCCTGGCCTTCAGCCGCAGCGGAACCCGCTCCGCCGGCCTGTGGGCACTGGCCGAGGCCTATCACCTCGCTCCGGACAGCCTGCTGCAGACCGCCCGGGCCGCCGGCTACGACCTCAGCTCCCTGCTGCCGCGTCTGGAGCAGCGCTGGCGGAGCCAGCCCGAGGCGCCCCGCTACGACGTGCTGGTGATCGGCGGCGGCGCCGCCGGCTGCGCGGTCAGCGCCAGCCTGCTCAAGCGCGCCCCCGACCTGCGCATCGCCGTGGTCGAGCCGAGCGAGCAGCACTACTACCAGCCGGGCTGGACCCTGGTCGGCGCCGGCGTGTTCGACTGCGCACGCACCGAGCGCGCCATGGCCCGCTGCATCCCGAGAGGAGTCCAGTGGATCCGTGCCGCCGCCGCCGCCTTCGAGCCGGAGCGACAGCAGGTGGTGCTGGAAGACGGCAGCCGCCTCGGTTACCGCGCCCTGGTCGTCTGCCCGGGCCTCGTCCTCGACTGGGACGCCATCGAAGGCGCCCGGGAAACCCTGGGCCGCAACGGCGTGACCAGCAACTACCTGTTCGAGCTGGCGCCCTACACCTGGCGGCAGGTGCAGGCCCTGCGTCGCGGCCGGGCGCTATTCACCCAGCCGCCGCTGCCGATCAAGTGCGCCGGCGCGCCGCAGAAGGCCATGTACCTGTCTTGCGACCACTGGCTCCGGCAGGGGGTGCTGCCGGACATCCAGGTGGAGTTCTGCTCGGCCGCCGCGACGCTGTTCGGCGTCGCCGACTTCGTACCGCCGCTGATGCGCTACGTCGCGCGCTACGACGCCCGGCTCGCCTTCAGCCACAACCTGATCAAGGTCGACGGCGAGGCGCACAAGGCCTGGTTCGCGGTCACCGATGCCGACGGCACGAGCCGTACGGAGGAGCGCGAGTTCGACTTCCTGCACCTGGTGCCGCCGCAACGGGCCCCGGCATTCGTCCGCCAGAGCCCCCTGGCCAATGCCGAGGGCTGGCTCGAGGTGGATCACGCGACCCTGCGCCATCCCCGCTACCCCGACATTTTCAGCCTCGGCGACGTCTGCTCCGCGCCCAATGCCAAGACCGCCGCAGCGGTGCGCAAACAGGCGCCGGTGGTGGCCGAGAACCTCATCGCCCAGCTCGTCGGCCGCGCTCCGCGGGCTGCCTACGACGGCTACGGCTCCTGTCCCCTGACCGTCGAGCGGGGCAAGGTGATCCTCGCCGAATTCGGCTACTGCGGCAAACTGCTGCCCAGCCTTCCCTGGGACCCGCGGGTGCCGCGCCGCCTGACCTGGGAGCTGAAGACCAGGGGGCTGCCGTCCATCTACTTCGATCTGATGCTCAAGGGCCATGAGTGGCTGGCCGGCCCCAGTCGGCCGGACCGCCTGCAGCTCCCGGCGGACTGCGATCTGGTCCGGGAGAGAAAGGGATGCTGACGCGCCTGGCCCGCCACCTGCCATGCCTGGTCTGGGCACGCCGGTACGACCGCGAGGCCGCTGGCAAGGACGCCATGGCTGCGGTGATCGTGACCCTGATGCTGATTCCGCAGAGCCTGGCCTATGCCATGCTCGCCGGCCTGCCGCCGGTCACCGGCCTCTATGCCAGCATCCTGCCGCTGGTGGCCTACACCCTGTTCGGCACCAGCAGCAGCCTGGCGGTCGGCCCGACGGCGGTGGTCTCGCTGCTGACCGCCGCGGTGCTCGGCCCGCTGTTCGCCGCCGGCAGCGCCGAGTACGAGGCGGCCGCCCTGCTCCTAGCGCTGCTCTCCGGGCTGATCCTGCTGGCGATGGCGGTGCTGCGCCTGGGCCTTCTCGCCAACTTCCTCAGCCACCCGGTGATTTCCGGCTTCATGAGCGCGTCCGGCCTTCTCATCACCCTCGGCCAGCTCAAGCACATCCTCGGCATCCGGGCCGACGGCGAGAATGCCGTCGAACTGCTCGGCGCCCTGGCCGCCGACCTGCCGCAGACCCATCTGCCGACCCTGGTCATCGGTGCCGCCAGCCTGGTCTTCCTGCAGCTGGCGCGTAGCCGGCTCAATAGCTGGCTACGCGCTCTCGGCTGCACGCCGAAGGTCGCCGGCACCCTGACCCGGACCGCCCCGGTGGCGGCGCTGCTGCTCGCCGCGCTGGCCGTCTGGCTGCTCGACCTTTCCGCCGCTGGGGTGCGCGTGGTCGGGCAGATTCCCCGGGGCCTGCCGTCGCTCGACCTGCCGCCAGCGGACCTCGCATTGACGCTGAAGCTGCTGCCGGCGGCGCTGCTGATCAGCCTGATCGGTTTCGTCGAATCGGTGTCGGTGGCGCAGACCCTGGCCGCCAAGCGCCGCCAGCGCATCGACCCGAACCAGGAACTGGTCGGCCTCGGCACGGCCAACCTGGCCGCGGCGCTGAGCGGCGGCCTGCCGGTCACCGGCGGCTTCTCGCGCTCGGTGGTCAACTTCGACGCTGGCGCGCAGACCCCGTTGGCCGGGGCCCTGACCGCCGTGGGCATCGCCGTCACCGTACTGTTCTTCACCCCGCTGTTCCGCAACCTGCCCCATGCGGTGCTGGCCGCCACCATCATCGTCGCCGTGCTGGCCCTGGTGGATCTCGGCGCGCTCCGGCGCACCTGGCGCTACTCGAAGCAGGATGCGTCGGCCATGGCAACCACCATCCTCGGCGTGCTGCTGGTCGGCGTGGAGACCGGCATCCTGCTGGGCGTCGGCCTGTCGCTGCTGCTGTTCCTCTGGCGTACCAGCCAGCCGCATATCGCCGTGGTCGGCCAGTTGCCGGGCAGCGAGCATTTCCGCAACGTCGAACGCTTTGCCGTGGTGGAGAGCCCGACGGTGCTGTCGGTCCGCGTCGACGAAAGCCTGTACTTCCCCAACGCGCGCTATCTGGAAGACCGCATCGCCGAGCTGGTCGGCCAGCGACCGCGGATCGAGCATCTGGTGCTGATGTGCCCGGGGGTCAACCTGATCGACGCCAGCGCCCTGGAGAGCCTCGAAGCGATCGGCGAACGCCTGCGAGCCGCGGGCATCCAGTTGCATCTCTCGGAGGTGAAGGGGCCGGTGATGGACCGGCTGAAGTGCTCGGCCTTCCTCGAGCATTTCGGCGGCCAGGTGTTCCTCAGCCAGTTCGAGGCCCTGGCCACCCTCGATCCGCAGACCACCCGGCAGGCCATCGGCCTGCGCCGCCCGGCCGGCGCACTGCCCCGTCAGTCGGCGATGCCGGGCGAAAGCGGCAAACGGGGGTGAAGCGCCCCGCCCTAGGGCTCGAGCCGCGGGGTGGGAAAGGCCTCGAGGAGTTCGGCCGGGGTCAGCTCGACGCCGCGCCACTGGAAGGGAACCGGCCACAGCTTCTGCTCGATCCGCGCCTCGCGCCAGAGCTCGGCGAAGGTGCGGCCGACGCCGGGGTGGACCCGCTGCGGCACCAGGAGGGACAGCGGCCAGATCACGAAGGCGTTCTTCAGGATCTCCGCCCGCGGCAGCACCAGGCCGTGGAAATTGCCCACCAACTGGTCGTACATCAGCACGTCGACATCCAGCGGCAGGCCCTTGCGGTCCGGCGCATAGCGGCCGTTGTCGGCCTCGATGAACTTGAGCCGGCGATCCAGCTCGGTCAACGGCAGCTCGGTCAGGCCGGCGACCACCAGGTTATAGAAACACCCGCTCTTGATGCCCACCGGCAGACTCTCGAACACCGGCGAACACCGCATGTCCTGCAGCAGGCCGGCCAGCGTGTCGAGACCGGAGGTGAGATGGGCGACGCGCTCGATATTGCTGCCGAGCCCGAGCAGCACAGGGGTCAGCGACATCCGCGCTCGATCTCCACTCCCACCCCGCTGGCCGCCGGAACGGCGCCCGGCTTGGTCAGCTTGAGGCGCAGCCAGGGAATCCCGAACTCGGCCATCAGCACCTCGGCCAGACGCTCGGCGAAGGTTTCCACCAGGAAGAAGCTCGCCTCCCCGGCGAAGGCCTGGATTCGCGCCGATACGGCGGCATAGTCGAGAGCCTTGGCGACGTCGTCCTCGGCAGCCGGTGCCCGGGTATCCCAGCCGAGCTGCAGATCCAGACGCAGGCACTGGCGAATGCCGCGCTCCCAGTCGTAGACACCGATTACGGTGTCGACCTCCAGGCCCTCGATAAACACTTTATCCACGATCGACCTCGCGACAGACCCTGCGCCCGTCATCATTGATTATTGTCATAGACGCCACCAATCGGCCTGCGACAACGCAGGCCATGCTGCAATGCGAAAAAATTGGTGCCAACCCCCATACCCCCGCTAGAATCTGAGGCCAACCTGCCCCGGAATGGACCCCATGTTCTGGCTACTGGCGGTTTTCGCCTATCTGCTCGGCTCATTGCCCTTCGCCATCCTGATCAGCCGCCTGGCCGGCGGGCCGGACCCCCGCACCTTCGGCTCCGGCAACCCCGGCGCTAGCAACATGCTTCGCGGTGCCGGCAAGCGCCTGGCGATTCTCACCCTGCTCGGCGACCTGACCAAGGGCCTGATTCCCGTGGTGCTCGCCAACCTGGCCGGTTTCAAGGCCGAGCAGCAGGCCTGGATCGGCCTGGCCGCGGTCATCGGCCACATGTATCCGCTGTACTTCCACTTCCGCGGCGGCAAGGGCGTTGCCACTGCCGCCGGCGTGCTGCTGGGGGTCTATCCGGGCGCCGCCCTGATCTCCATCAGCAGTTGGCTGCTGGTCCTCCTCCTCACCCGCACCAGCTCGGTGGCCGCCCTGATCGCCACCCCGCTCTGCCTGCCGCTGATGGCCTGGCAGCTGCCCAAGGCGCTGATGCCCCTGGCCATCCTCACCGCGCTGATCCTCTGGCGGCATCGCCAGAACATGCGCGATCTGTGGGCCGGCAAGGAAAGACGCTTCTAGCGGGCCAACGACCACCTGCTAGACGATAGCGGCCACCGGGCGATCCGCCTCCCCGGCCCTAGACCGGCGGCAGGGACTCCATCGACCAGCGCGGATGCACCTGGATGGCCGGACCGTCCTGCTGGCCCACCTGCAAACGCTGACAACCGGCATAAGCAATCATCGCGCCGTTATCGGTGCAGAAACGTGGACGGGCGTAAAAAACTTGTCCCTTCAGCTCGCCGAGCATCTTCTCCAGGGACTGGCGCAGGGCCTGGTTGGCGCTCACCCCACCGGCGATCACCAGGCGTTTCAGGCCGGTCTGCTTGAGGGCGCGCCGGCACTTGATGGTCAGCGTTTCCACCACCGCCTGCTGAAAGGCCAAGGCGACGTCGCAGCGCGACTGGTCGGTGTCGTCGCCGCTCTCGCGGCACTGCTGCCAGGTATTCAGGGCGAAGGTCTTCAGGCCGCTGAAGCTGAAATCCAGTCCCGGCCGGTCGGTCATCGGCCGCGGGAAGACGAAGCGTCCCGGGGTGCCGCCCTGCGCCAACCGGGCGATCTCCGGCCCGCCCGGATAGCCCAGGCCGATCAGCTTGGCGGTCTTGTCGAAGGCCTCGCCGGCGGCATCGTCCAGGGACTCGCCGAGCAACTGGTAGCGGCCGATGCCGTCGACCCGCACCAGTTGCGTATGACCGCCGGAAACCAGCAGGGCGACGAAGGGGAACTCCGGCGGCTGCTCCTCCAGCATGGGCGCCAGCAGGTGGCCTTCCATATGGTGGATGCCGAGCGCCGGGACGCCCCAGGCGAACGCCAATGCCTGGGCGCAGGAGGCGCCGACCAGCAGGGCGCCGACCAGCCCGGGGCCGGCAGTATAGGCGACCGCGTCGATTTCCCCGGGCTTGCAGCCGGACTCGTCCAGCACCTGGCGGATCAGCGGCAGCATGCGCTTGACGTGATCGCGCGAGGCCAGTTCGGGGACGACACCGCCGTAGATGCGATGCAGGTCGATCTGACTGAACAGCGCGTCGGCCAGCAGACCGCGTTCGCTGTCGTAAAGGGCGACGCCGGTTTCGTCGCAGGAGGTTTCCAACCCCAGTACAAGCATGGGTCCGGCCCTCAGCCTAGGCATGTTGAAAGGCGCGCATGATAAGCGTCAGCCCGCCACCCCGGCCAGCGCTTTTCGCTCGCCCGCCGGAGCACCCGGTGCACCGACATGCGCCCCCCGGCGGGCACGAGCCCGCCCACTTTTAGCGCCATAGCACAATGCCACGCCCAACAAAGGTGCGCGCCATAACACATTTAACCTATAAAGCCATATTTTATATGGCATAAGCATTGCTTGGTCTCTCCCAGACCCAGACCGCTCGACCAACACACTGTGGCCGAGCCTTACGAGTGGAGATCAACATGCGAGTGTTAGGCGTCACCCTAGGGACCGTAGCAGGCCTCCTGGCTATGAGCATGGCCCATGCCGAGAGCAATCTCGTTCCCGAAACCCTGACCGTGGAAAAGACCATCAAGCCGGGGGCCAATGTCTTCATCCTCGACCAGAACTGGAAGGGCCCCAGCCGGGTCAACGTGCTGTCGGCGGACGATCTGTCGCACAAGGGCATCCTGAGCGTCGGCCTGATCAGCCAGTTCAAGCTGACCAAGGACCGCAAGACCGCCTACACCGCCTCGGCCTATGCCAAGCGCATCATGTACGGACCGACCGAAGCGGTGCTGCAGGAGTTCGACGTCGATACCCTGAGCGTGAAGCGGGAAATCCCCGTCTCCAGCAAGATGGCCCAGATCGCGCCCTACTCCAGCCTGCTGCAGCTCACCGCGGACGAGCGCTACGCCCTGGTCCAGAACGCGACCCCGGCCAGCTCGGTCACCGTGGTCGACCTGATCCGCGGCAAGGCCATCAGCGAGATCCCCACCCCCGGCTGCTGGGGCATCTATCCGGCGCCCAAGGGCAACAAGTTCAGCAGCCTGTGCGGCGACGGCGCCGCCACCACCTACACCTTCGAGGCCGACGGCCGGTTCACCCCGGGCAAGCGCAGCGAGAAGATCTTCGACGTGGACGCCGATCCCCTGTTCATCCACGCCGAGCGGGTCGGCAAGGACCTGCTGTTCACCTCCTACAACGGCAACCTCTATCGCGTCTCGGACGCCGGCGAAGCGCCGAAGCTGAAGGACAAGTTCTCCTTCACCAAGGGCATCGAAGGCAACTGGGCCCCCGGCGGCTTCGAGGTCACCGCCTACAACCCGGCGCACAACGTGCTCTTCGTGGCCATGCACCCGGACGCCGAGGACGGCAGCCACAAGAACGAGGCCGAGGAAATCTGGGCCGTGGACCTCAAAGCGAAGAAGGTGCTGTACCGCTCCACCGTCGAGAAGGTGATCTCCATCACCGTCACCGAAGGCGAGCAGCCGGTGCTGTTCGGCATGAGCGAAGAAGGCCTGGTGCAGCGCTTCGAGATCGACCCCGAGGCCAAGTTCGCCGCCAAGCTGACCGACAAGGTCGAGGAGATCGGCGAGTTCACCCTTCTCGGTTCAACGAGCGAATGATCATGCAGGACAGTCTCTGGAGCATGGCGGCGCTGGCCGCGACGGTCTTCCTGATCCTCCTGTTCCTGCGCGCCGGCTGGCACAAGGTCGCCGACTACGGGCGTTTCCTCGGCTTCGTCGCCGATTACCGGCTGCTGCCGGAACGCCTGGTCGAGCCCGTCGCCCGCCTGCTGATCGGTGCCGAGTTCGCCGTGGTCGCCCTGCTGGCCTGGCCCAGCCAGTCCGCCCTGGGCGCCGCCGCGGCCGCCGCGCTGCTGTCGCTCTACGCCCTGGCCATCGGCGTCAACGTCGCCCGTGGCCGACGCAGGATCGACTGCGGCTGCGGCGGCACCGCCCAGAGCCTGTCCTGGAGCCTGGTGATCCGCAATGCGCTGCTGGCGGCGCTGGCGCTGCTGGCCGCCGCCGGCGGCAGCCGGCTGCTGGGCGCCTACGCCGCGGCGGCCGCCGTGTTCGCCGGCGTCCTCGTCTGGTTCGCCTACAACCTGGTGGAGCAGATCATCGCCAACGGCAACCGCCGGCTCCTGCTGAACGGCGCCAACCAAGCCAAACACTGAAGAGACTCGCCATGTCCATACTCATTTTCGTCGTCGCCGTGCTCAGCGTACTGGTGCTGGGCCTGATCATCGTGGTGTTCGCCCTGGCCCGCCAGATCGGCATCCTCTTCGAGCGCATCACCCCGATCGGGGCGATGGTCAACGACAGCGGACCGAAGATCGGCGAGACCACCCCGGCCTTCGACCTGCCCAGCCTGACCGGTGGCAGCGTGCGGATCGGCGCCCCTTCCGAGAAGAGCAGCCTGATCTTCTTCCTCTCGCCGACCTGCCCGATCTGCAAGAAGCTCCTGCCGGTGCTCAAGTCGATCAGCAGCAGCGAAGACCGCTGGCTCAAGGTGATCCTGGCCAGCGACGGCGACGAGGCCAAGCACCGGAGCTTCATCGAGAGCGCCGACCTCGCCCAGTTCCCCTATCTGCTCTCCGAGCAACTCGGCGTGACCTACCGCGTCGCCCGCCTGCCGTTCGCCGTGCTGATCGACGGCGAGGGCGTGGTGCGTGCCAAGGGCCTGGTCAACACCCGGGAGCAGCTGGAAAGCCTGTTCAACGCCATGGAGTCCGGATACGCCTCGATCCAGGACTACGTCGGCACCGTTGCCCATCAGTAACCATCGCCACATTTGGAGCAAAGCATGTCAAACCTTCTGGATAGGCTATTCGGAGTCCTCGACAAGGCGGCCGAAGCGGGCACCCGCAAAGCCGCCCAGCACGTCAGCCGGCGCAGCCTGCTGGCCAAGACCGGGGTCATCCTGGCCGGCACCGCGCTGATGCCGCTGCTGCCCTTCGACCGTTCCCTGGGCGGTCTGGCCCACGCCGCCGACAAGGAGGCCGACGAGACCTCCTGCGATTACTGGCGCTACTGCGCCCTCGACGGCCAGCTGTGCAACACCTCCGGCGGCACCACCACCTCCTGTCCGCCGGGATCGGAAGCCTCGAAGGTTTCCTGGATCGGCACCTGCCGCAATCCCAACGACGGCAAGGACTACCTGGTCTCCTACAACGACTGCTGCGGCAAGGCGACCGTGCAGAGCTCGACCTTCTGCTTCACCAACAAGGGCGAGCGTCCCGGCTATCGCATGGGGGTGCACAACGATATCAACTGGTGCATGGCCAACGACAACAAGGGCTATCACTGCACCGTGGCCATGGTGGTGGGGCTGGCCGATGAATAAGTTCAGAGTCCTGGGCGGCGCCCTGGCGCTGCTGATGGCCTCCGGCCAGGCGCTGGCGGACGGCAAGCAACTGTTCAACCAGCACTGCTCCAGCTGCCACGGCGCGGAAGGCGCCGGCATCGACGGCGTGGCCCCGCCGCTGCGCAATCCGTCGCTCTGGCAGCGCCTCGGCGAGCAGGCGCCGACCTACCTGACCGGGGTCTGGGCCGGCGGCCTGAGCGGCAGCCTGGAAGTCGACGGCCAGACCTACCGCGGTCTGGTCATGCCGCCGCAGACGCAGATCCCGGCCGCGGACCTGGAACAGGTATCCGGCTACCTGCTGCACGACCTCAACGGCGCGAAGCAGCGCGTGGAACGCGCCCAGATCGAGGCCGCGCGCCAGGCGCCGCTTTCCCATCAACAGTTGCGCGCCCTGCGCAAGGGGGTCTGATCCGAAATGCGTACCGTCATGCTGCTTGCCCTGCTGCTTCTCGCCGGCGCCCAGTCCGCACTGGCCGGCGAGCGCAGCCCAGAAGTCAACTACGTGCTGCGTTGCGCGGGCTGTCACGGCATGGACGGCACCGGCGCGGAAAAGGCGGGCATCCCGCCTTTTCCCGGCCTGGTCGATGCCTTCTTTGCCGATCCGCAGGGTCGCCTGTATCTGATGCACGTCCCAGGCGTGGTATCCAACGGCCTCAACGACCGGGAAATCGCCCAGGTGATGAACTACGTGGGCGACCGCTGGCGCAAGCCCGGCGCCGAGATCCGCCACTTCAGCGAGGCGGAAGTGGCGCGCCTGCGCGCCGAGCCGGTGGCGGACCTGGTCGGCCTGCGCCGCGATATCGCCCGGCGCCTGAAGGCCGAGGGCATTCCCGTCGCGGGCTATCCCTGGCCCTGAGACGGGTGGGGAAGGACTCGGGGGAAGAGAGGGAAACGGGGTAACGGACAGGTCCGGAACCGCTGCACGGGGCCGATCCATTCGCCAGACCAGGCCGGTGGCGAATGGATCGGCCCCTGTTTCATGGGGTCGGAACGCAACTGCCGCCGGCGACGGCGAGTCGGAACCCGCCTCAGGCAGCCAGACTGCCGGACTCCGGCAGGCAGATCAGGGACCAGTTCGCCGCCTGCTCGCCCAGGGACAGGACGGTGCAGCCGGGATCGGCCGGCAGGCGGCCGACCAGGTCGCCAACGGTCCAGTCGGCGGTATTGGAGGCGACCACCCGCCCTTCCGCCGAAACCAGCAGCGCTTCCTGCGGCAGGCGCATCAGGTGGCGGGCCAGCTGGCGCTCGAAATCGCGCATCGGCAGATCGACCCCGGCGACGCCGATGAAGCGGCCGTTGGCGACGATCGGCAGGCTGAAGGTCAGCGCGTACACCCCCGTGCAGTACAGGTCCACGTAAGGCCCGGCCACGGTGCAGGTGCCATGGTCGCGGGGCACGCGAAACCAGGGCTTGTCCTGATAGTGGAAGCAGTTGGCGCTGCTCTCGTCGAGGTTGAGGGACAGCGACAGGAGTTTCCCCTCGCCGACCTGGCGCCGCCACTCCATGTACAGCTGCCGATCGGCCAGGGTACCCGGCTGCAGCACCACGCCGGCGCCCACGCAGGACTCGGTCTGCAGCAGCAGGGCGTCGATCCTCGGGCGCAGCTGCGCGAGATCGCGCGAGACCGGCCGGCATTGGGCCTCCTCGCGGGCCTCCCAGAAGCGGCGGACCTCATCGGCCAGCGACTGCAGACGAGCGAAGATGGCCTCGATCGAGACCTTGATGATCTGGCTGCATCCTTGCGGCGAATCGGGACCCATGGGAGCTGACACGACATTCACCTCGCGCACCTTTAAGGAGAAGACCCGGCGGTCGATGCCGGTCATGGAGCCGAATGCAAGAAGCGCTCCACTCAGTCGCTTCCGCCTTCCGCCGCCAGCAGCTCCAGGCGCAGATTGATCAGCCGCTTCACCCCGCGGGTCACGTGCGCCTCGGCCAGCGCCCCGGCCAGATTGGCGTCGCCGGCGACCAGCGCATCGAGGATGCTGCAGTGCTCCTGCTGGATCGCCGCGACATCCGGCGCCGTTCCCGATTCGATCCACAGCAGTTCGCCGATCTCGGCCTGCAGGCGCATTTCCGCGTTGGTCAGGCGGACCGACTGTGCCGCCACGGCGATCTCGATATGGAAATGCGCGTCGGCGCGGCGCCGCTGCTGACGGGTATTGGCGACGCCCAGCGCCTCGACATGGTGCAGCAGTCGCGCATGATGCTCGGCCGTGGAGCGCCGGGCGGCCAGCCGCGCCGCCGTGCCGGAGATCGCCAGCTGCTCGTCGCCGAGGTCGCGCAGCTCCATGGTGCTCATCCGCTCCAGACGCTCCAGCAGCAGCGCCTGCGGCACCTCGATCGGGGCGCAGACGAAGCTTCCGCCGTTGCGCCCGCGGCGGGTGGCGATCAGTCCGCGCTGACGCAGCACCGCCAGCGCCTCGCGCAGGGTCACGGTGGCGACGCCGAACTGCAGGGCCAGCTCGCTCTCGCTGGGCAACTGCTCGCCCTCGGCGAACAGCCCCAGGTCGATCACCTCGATCATCCGGCGGACCACTTCTTCGGTGCGCCCCTCCTGGCGCAGCCGCATGAAGCCGGAAGTGGGGGCGTGGTTGGGCGAACTCATGGAAGCGACAGCCTCGGATACTGCAGGGTTGGGGAGCGCCGGGCAGAAGCCCCGACGGCGGCGGAGTGGCGGGTAACTTTAGCAGAGATTGGCACCAATACCTCTAAAAACAAATGCTTACCAAGTATTTCCGGCTGCGTCCGTGAAGACGTGTCCAGACCAGACAGGACGCAGGCCGGAGCCGTCCCGACGGCTCCCGTGACGACTGCGACGCGCCGATGGCGGGCAAGCCTTTTGCTTGAGCGCGGAAGCGTCGATACCGCCCGCCCATCCTGACGCCGCGCCTGCCGGCAGCGATGCCGGGGTCTTGGCAGACATAAATACTTTAAGATATGGTTTCATAAGTTTTAGGAAATTCCCCCTTTCTCGTATGCCAGGAGTTCCCGATGCTTCTGCAAGACCCCCGCCTGCTGCGCCAGCAGGCCTATATCGACGGTAGCTGGCAGGATGCCGATGGTGCTCAGACCCTCCCGGTCAACAACCCGGCCACTGGCGAAGTCCTTGGCAGTGTGCCGAAGCTGGGCGCGGCCGAGACCCGCCGCGCCGTCGAGGCCGCCGAGCGGGCCCTGCCGGCCTGGCGCGCGCTGACCGCCAAGGCCCGCGCGCAGAAGCTGCGCCGCTGGTTCGAGCTGATGC